>Ga0172366_10004365_pt1 | contig 11135 bp, 9 predicted proteins | sample LakKivSesite69cm_FD_114533 | JGI IMG/M metagenome (GOLD analysis project Ga0172366, IMG submission 114533) | Sediment microbial communities from Lake Kivu, Rwanda - Sediment site 69cm | ecosystem: Environmental > Aquatic > Freshwater > Lake > Sediment | place: Rwanda: Western Province, Lake Kivu...
CCTTGCAACGGTCAGCAATTCCGGGACAGGCATTGGCATGAAGGGGATTTTCTATATCTGTGCTAATTATTATCAGGCAGGCGCGGGCAACCCCGCTGACCTCCCCTCAGCAGAAAAGCCCATTCTTAATGCAGATGGTAGCGTCACTTTACAGGTTACGAATCTTCCAAAAGTCTTCCTTGATGGAGTCATATATACCTCAGGGAAAATGCAGTTTAAGGGTAATCCAGTCGTTTATGGGGCGCTGATATGTAACGGGGGATATTTGAGCGGTGGCACGCCGGATGTTTATTATAACCCCCGGCTGAAAGACGGTCTCCAGATACCTGTCGGCAATGTGGGCTCTGCTTTTAATATTATTTTACAGCAAAACCTGCCGGGCACGTAAAATCATTTTTGTGGACTCGTTGATTTATTATTACCCTTTCAGAACTGCAAGCGGAACCATCTTCGCCACAAGTTGCGCCAGTCCTGCACCCACCACAATGCGAATCACTTCGTCAATGTCCTTGTAGGCATCGGGTGCCTCCTCCTTGATGGTGAAGCGGTCTTCACAAACGAGATAGATACCCCGCATGGTCTCCTCAAATCGCTCATCCGTAATAGCGCCTGTTTTAATTACCTTGCCGTCGCGATGGCGCGTCTTGCCCGCCGCCGCAGTGCGCGACATTGTGCGCCCTGCCCCGTGATTCACGCTGAAGAGACTTTCCGCACCAGTCTCAGTGCCAACAAGGAGATAGCTTGCCGTGCCCATGGAGCCGGGGATGATGACCGGTTGTCCGACGTGGGTATAAGGACTCCCCTGCATGCGTCCTGAGGGAAAGGCGCGTGTGGCGCCCTTGCGGTGAACCCAGATATGCTCCCCTCCATGCTTTTCAAACTTTGCCATATTGTGCGGGACGTCATATATTAAGGGCATTGGGATATTTCCATAAATATAACGGAATTCGCGCCTGACAAGCATTGCCATCGCCTGACGATTGACAAAGGCAAAGTTTGCGGCGGCGTGCATGGCGGCAACATAATCCTGCCCCTCGCGACTGCTCACAGAGAAAAATCCAAGAGAACGGTCAGGCGCCTTAGTTCCCGCCGCACCGGCGGCAAGACGCATGTAATCATCGCCAATCTGGTGCCCAAGCCCGCGGGAACCGGAGTGTATCATGACAACAATCTGACCCTTTCGGAGTCCGAACTCCGCCGCAAGTCGCTCATCCGCAACGACCGTCACCTCTTGAATCTCAATGAAGTGATTGCCTCCACCAAGGGTGGCAATCTGGTCACGACCACGCTCAATGGCGCGGCTGGAAACTGCCTCAGCCCGCCCCGCCATGGAACCATTCTCCTCAATCTTTTCCATGTCCGCCTGATACTCATCTTCATTCCAGACCTTTTCAAGACGGGGATTGGTTCGCCCCCAGTTTCCCATGCTGCGGACGCCACGCCCGAGCACATCTCTCATCTCAGTATTTGAAACCTTGATATTCCTCTTCCCCTCACCCAACGGGATATTGCGATGGATGGAATCAGCCAGTCGTCGCACGTCAATATCTTCCCGCGTCAAGGGCGTGGTCATGAGACGCATGCCGCAGTTGACGTCATACCCGACAGCGGATGGGATGATTTCGTTTGGCATGGCAACTATAGAACCGATGGGAACGCCAAAGCCGGTGTGAATATCCGGCGTGGCAAGGACTTTCTTGACATTGGGTATGGAGGCGGCGTTGATAAGCTGCTGAACCGCCTCATTCTCCATGCCGAGTTCATCGCTGGTATAGACAAGGGCATCCGTCTGCATCCTTCCCTCGCGCGGGAAAAAAACCCTGAATTCATCAAGACGTTTCTGCGGCATATTCAATCACGCTCGCTTGAAAAAAACTCCTAAGAATGTCTACCACCAAGACACCAAGAGACCCTAAAAAAACGAATATTTTCACCACAGAGTCACGGAGGACACAGAGAGTTTCTAATGTTTTTCCTTGTTTCATTATCCTCTGTGTTCTCTGTGTCTCCGTGGTGAATCCCATATTTTTAGAGATTCTAAATACACAAAGTCTAATAAATCCGAATCCTCCTGAAATATTTTTTCTTCGTGTCCGCCAGCGGCGGATGGTTTCTTTGTGGTTTCATTCACTATTTCAGAGTTTCTTACTAAAATATCAGACCATGACGCAATAATGAAATTCAAAATAGCAGATTAAACAACATTTTCAAAACCCTGTATATTAAGTATATGGCAAGAAGCCAGATGGCGACAATGATAATGGCGGCTGTCCAACTTTTTTCCCTCGGTTTGCCGAACCGCTCCTTTGCCCTCTCACGGCATTCCTTCAAAACATCCTTCGGAATCATCTTCATCGCTATAAAAAACCCAAGAGAAACAATGATGAGGTCATCAAGCGAGCCGATGACTGGTATGAAATCCGGTATCAGGTCAATAGGACTCAGGGCATAACCCACAACGATAAGGAGCATAAGTCTTGCATACCAGGGTGTGCGTGGGTCTTTGTAAGCCAGATATAGTGCATAGGTCTCGGCTTTGAGACTTTTGACCTTTTTTCGCCAGGAAAGAAAGCCAAACATCGCTCACATTCCTTTTATATAACAATATATCAATAATTCCATTCCTTTCATGTGGCAACAGCAAATTTCTCATGAGATTTAATAAAATATCTCTGATATTGTCATGGTAAAAATTTTTTTAATTTTGATTAAAATTCTTCTTGACAGCCATGCTACAGTTGTAGCAAACGATGTTACATTATTAGTCAAATGAAGGAGCGAAAAATGAGAAATTTTCTACCTGCACTTTCCAGGGCTGAGTGGGTGATTATGAAAAAAATATGGGAACTCAGGAAAACCAATGTTCGCGAGGTCTATGAGGAACTGATGAATTCCCATGAGTGGGCTTACAATACTATCCGGACAATCATGGAGCGTCTCCGGGCTAAAGGTTACCTCAACGCCAAAAAGGTCGGTAACACGCTCTTCTACGAGCCTGCCGTGTCCAAGGATAAAACTGTAAAACAAGCCCTTCATGATTTTACCGAGAGAGTTTTTGATGGCGCCATCAGCCCAATCTTTGTCGCTCTTTTAAAAGAAGAAAACTTATCTCAAACTGAAATTGAGAATATAAAAAATCTCATTAAAGAAAAGGAGAAGAAAGATGAATAACCTGCTCTCCATCATTAATGGGTTTTCTGATAACTTTATCTCCATTGCATGGGCGATTTTCTGGCAATCCTCCCTGCTTGCCCTTCTGATAGCTACGGCTACGAAAATTTTCAGAAAGGCATCTCCCAATTTTAAATATCTCCTCTGGTTGCTTGTCATTTTAAGATTATTTCTACCCCCATCATTCTATCTCCCGACAGGGGTCTGGACGTGGGGTCCTGCGCTATTTCACAAGCACTTTATCCCAAAGACGGTGCCACCTCCGCAATATAACATTCCTTTTACCATCTCACACACAGACATGACAATCAACCCGGACGTCATCCAGCCAACGGCATTTAAAGAATCATTGTCGTTCAACTCACTGCTGTTTTTCGCCTGGGCAACAGGTGTGTTGGCACTACTCATATTCTGGATTAAAAAGATATCATGGTTCAGGAAGATGCTGAGCACCTGCAGGGATTTACCTCCCCATCTAACGCCTTTAATCACGCAAAACTCACAAAGATTGAGACTTAAGCGCAGAATTAACGTAAAGGTCTCGGACAAAATCACGACTCCTGCGGTCGGGGGATTCCTCAAACCAGTGGTCATTATTCCATCGGCAATACTGGACAAGATGGACAGCGATGAACTGACTCCAATCATCGTTCATGAACTGGCGCATATCAAAAGGTATGACTGGCTTGTGAACTGGTTACAAAACTTAACCGCAATCATATACTTTTTCCACCCATTTCTCTGGTTCACAAACAGGCAGATAAAAATTGAACGTGAAAAGGCATGTGATGACATGGTTCTTTTGACTCTGAAGATAGAGCGGAAGAGCTATGCGGAGACTCTTTTAAGAATATTCGACATGCTCTCGTGCGAGCATATTTTCCATCCTGATTTTTCAGGCATGGCAGAGCCAAAAAGCGATTTGGGGAGAAGAATTATGAGAGTCATGGATAAAAAAGTGGTTCCTACGGCACGCCTCTCGGTCGTGTCCGCAATTCTGATTGTCATTTTCAGTCTATGCTTTCTGACCTTCTCCGGGCAACCGGTCAAAGAACTTTCCGGGGCAACAACAGAAACGCTCATTCAGGCGAACAGTTTTGACAAATTTTATTCCCAGCTCAGCGACGACATGAAGCAAAAATTGCAGACACCCATTAATGTGACATGCGATAATGTAAATGCTGAACAGTTTTTGAAAATCATATCTCAACTAATTGACATCCCGATAATAGGACAGGGACTGGAGGATAAAATTGATGTCAGGTATAAGGAAATCCCAGCCAGAATTGTCCTGGATGTCATCTCAATGGAACGCAACTGGGTGTGGGAATTATCAGGTGGCAATATTTTTGTTTATACCGACCGCCTGCTCAATAAACACGGAAACCTTGACGCATTCTTGGCAAGTCTTGATGCCGGCACCAAGGAGAAATTGGAAACACCTATCACGCTCACATTGAAAGACTCAAATGTGGAGAGTTTTCTCAGCGAGCTATCACGTCAGACCAGTTTAATCATCATCTCGAAAGATATTAAAGACCGAATCTCCGTTGAATATAATAAAGTCCCTGCCATAAATATTTTGAAAATTATGGCAAAGTCCGGCGGCTGGAAATATACAAAGAGGGATGGCTATATTCTCTTTTCACCCGCATATAGCGAAACCATCAATCGGATTGTATACGAAACAAGACAGCCAAATATAAATTTGGCAACCTCATCAAGAACGCTTGGCTTTACCTCTCCTTCCTATGAGCAGGCATTAAAACAGCTGGACGAACTTAAACTCAAGGGGAATTCCAATATCACAATTGAGAAAAAAGACCAGGAGTATCAAGTGCGTGTTACTGAAACTACCCCGGCGGATGCATCCAAAGTCTCGGACCCCTGGTCGAAGGCGATAATTGAACAAAAGAAAGATTTGATTGGGGGCATAATTAGAGATGAACGGGATAAAACAAAACAACTCGAGAGTGAACAAAAACAACTGCTCGAGAAAATCTCCAGTAAGACTGATACTCTAAAAAATCAAATCCTTTTAGAATGTAAAATTCTGAAACTGTCTGATTCTGTGGAGAAATCCATAAAGGATTCCATTGAGGAGTATGTGAGGAATAAAATGCCGATTCCGGACGATGTCCTGAAGAAATGGCTTGGAAGCAAGGGGGTTGAGTTGACCATGATGCCCCGTCTGGCGGTCATTGATAGCGATGTGGGAAACATTCAGATTGCCATAGATCACCCGCATAAAATATTATTTTCGATGTCCATCACACCGACCGCTCAGGACGACCGTTTTATCCTGCTTAAAAAATTAACAACAACAATGCTCATCGATAATGTCTTGAATTCTACCACCTTGGAAAACATCAAACTTGAACGCGGAAAAACTCATGCAATCGCTTCAATCCCCGGAAAAAACGAAACGCAAGTTCAACTGTTATCTGCTGATTTCATGAAATAATACAGGGTTCACAACGTTTTGTATTTTCATCCAACGAATGGAACTAATAAAGCATGGCGCCGCAGAGGGCTGGAGTGGACGGCGGGGTCAGGTGGAAAAATGCAAGCACACTTGCCATGACCTCGTTTCTCATCGATTCCGGATAAATGGTCTCAAATGGAAATCCGAAATATACAAGGTATCCCAACTTTTGCCAGTTAGGCAGGGTAATGCTATACTGGACACCTGCCGCCAGTGTGTCCGTATATTGCAGGCAGGCAATGCTTCCGCCCCTGGGGGCGATAACGTCTGGAGTAGAAACACTGTAACCGCCATCCGTCGCTCCGCCGTCAAATCCAAACGATAATCCATTAAAGATACCGTCCGTCATTCCGTAAACCGTATAAACCCCGCCGGAGCTATCCTGGACATAATTGGCTCTCAGATAATTATGGTAGAAACCCGCACCGTTCTGCTTATAATCGAGGTCCCAGCCAATCTCCGCACCCGTGACAAACAATTTCCCCCCACCGTCAAGATAGGCGCCCACAAGTGCCTGCTCATTTGCGTCAAATGTGTGGTCGGCGGTTGATTCCTCACCGCAAAGCCAGATGAGGGCATCATAATCCTCAGGCAAGATGTCCTTATTTATCAGCGCCTCATTGGCACAGGTGTCATAAGAAATGCCATAGGCGTCCACCGCCTGTCCATGCACAGCCGCCCATGCATGGCTCACTCCGCGGTTCTGAGAATCCCAGCGGTCATATCCGTCAACGATGAGGACGCGTGGCGGGCTCATATTTCTGCGAAATCCGTAAACATCACTCAAGTCGCTCGGCTGACCGGTTGTGGAAAGGGCGCGGATGCGGAAATACCATGATTTGCCGGACGCAATCTGCGTTAGTGTGCATGAGGTGGCTGTCTCGTCAAGGACATCCATCCCCGCGGCAAGTGTCCATGTTGTCATATTATCAGACATGATGAGCTGATAGCCCCCCACATCGCCGGAGCTGGGTGTCCATTTGACAAGGGCGCCGGCTCCTGAAGGATTGGCGCACACAACCTGCAGAACCGGCATCTGAACCGTTGATGTGCTGATATACTTCAGTATCCAGTTCTCCGGGTCAAATTCAACGGTCAGGACATCAATCTCCCCCACATCAATGAGAAATGTCTGGGACTTCTGGTCATTGAATACTGTGAATGTTTTTGAGTTCCCATTAAAGTCGCTAACCCGGATATCAATCGGCATGACAAAGACATCGCCGGACTGTACTTGCGAGACATTTACCTTTAGTTCTTTTCCCTCCATGCCCCAGCTCCAAAAATATTGAGGTCTCCCAATGCCATAGACCCACTCGTTGAAAAACCAGTCGAGGGAAGAGCCATAGACGGCTTCAAACTCCGCCTGAAGGTCTGGCGTGAGGGCGGTGCTATAGGCATAATCGGCGTAATACTGCCTTATGGCGGTAAAGTAATTCTCATCACCCAAAACATGACGAATCATGTGCAGAACCCAGGCGCCCTTGCGATAAACAAGCGAACTGCTGAAATTATCCGCCTCGGAATTGACAAGAGGGAGCGTGTCACTGATTCCGCTCGACACCCAGGCATTCACATAGTTATGATAGGATGTCTCACCATTATAATATTCCTGAAACAGCGCCTCCGAGTACGTGGCAAAACCCTCATTCAGCCAGAGGTGGTCATAATGTCCACAGGTAACGCTATCGCCGAACCAGTGATGCGAAAGTTCATGGATATTCTGTCGTCCGCGTCCGCTGGGCACAGTGTTGCCCGCACCAAGACTTGTGCAGGTCTGATGCTCCATGCCGGAGGAAATGTTGTGCGTGGCTGTTACATATTTCTCACTGATGAATGGGTATTCACCGTATAGGCGTGCGAAGAGGTTCATTGCCTCAAGCGTGCCCGTAAGGGCGTCCTTTTCGGTATTGTAATATTCGGGATATAGATAATGCCCGATGGTCATGGTGGTTGTGCCATCCTGCGAGGTGTATGTCCCGGAAATATAGGTGTAATTTGTGCAACAGATGGAGGCAAGATACGTGGCAAGCGGGTATGATTCAGAATAGTTCCAGGTCTGCATATCGTCTCCAGCGTCCACTGTGCTTATAAGTTTGCCATTAGAGACCACGGTGTAGTCTTTCGGGGCGGTGATATGCAGGTCCATTGTGGCTTTGTCTTCAGGGACATCCTTGCAGGGCCACCAGTTGCGCGCACCGTAAGGCTGGCTGAAGGTATATATGATGGGCGTCTGGCTGGAGCCATGAGTCGCCCTCCTATAAGGTGAACCAAATGTGCTTTCAAGCGCCTGTGGGTCCGGCGCGCCGGAGTAATAGACACGGACGGTGAATGTGTCATCCTTGTTGAGAGGCGCAGGGAAGTTCACAAGGAGCCAGTCATTCGTGGTGTCAGTGGAATATGTCAGGTCTGCCCCATTTTCATCAGTCACATGGCTGATTGCCATCTGTCCGCTGTTGATGTTGAAATCAAAGACGGCACGGGTAAGCCCATCCACTGTGACGCGAGCGGTCATTGAAAGGACGGCGGAAGGTATGTTGGCGGTGGACATATTGAGTTCAATCGCAAGGTCGTAGTGAAGGGCGTCATACTTGTCCTGATCAGGATGCTTGGCGGGCTGAACAAAAATCCCGACGTCCCCGAAGGCGCAGAAGAAGTGCGTCTCCTCGTAATCTTCAAGGGAGAACGCAACGAGGGATTCAAAGTCAAGCCGCGTGCCATCGGATGACTTAATTTCGAGCAAGTTTGAACCGGTGGATTTGAGAATGCCACCGGGGAGCTGATATAGCAAGCCATCAGTGCGCCGCAGGGGGATTTCCTCCACGCAACTGCCATTGAGAAGAAGCCCCGGTGCGGTTTTCTGTCGAGCGCCCTTCAGAAAAAGGGCGTAATGAACACTGGTAACATCCGCCTCTCTGGGGACGCTGAACGTGACAATGACACGACAACCATTATCAGAGGTTTTAATGATTGCCTTGCCGGCTCGCTCCCCCGTTGCAGAGGTATCAAAGAGGATTGTGCGTCCTTCAAGATGGATGGGGGCTGGCTTTCGGGTCTTATCAGCGCTCACGCGGCAAGGGGCTACCGCGCATAAAATAAAAAACACACCACAAAGGGCGAAATATAAAACCCGCCTCATCCGTCCAAACTCAAATCCTCAAATTCTCAAATTTCTATATGACTCCCTTCGTTGAAAGAACGCCCTTGATGCGTGGGTTCCGGCGGATGGCATCGCCGATTGCCTTGCCGCACGCCTTGAAAAGCGCCTCGTGGTTGTGATGTGCATTATCGCCGTAAAGAAGACGCATATGCAGTGTAACAGCCGCATTCACAACAAAGGCGCGGAAAAATTCTTGCGAGAGCTCAGTGTCGTATTCCTTTATCTTCTCCCGCTTGGATTCTACCTCCCACTTGAGCAAAGGACGGTTGCAGAAATCAATCACGGCATGGGCGAGTGTCTCCTCCATCGGGACAAATGCACTGCCGTATCGGGCGATGCCTGATTTATCACCCAGCGCCTTGCTGAACGCCTGACCTATGCAGATTCCAACGTCCTCTACCGTATGATGAAAATCCACCTCAATGTCGCCGCGCCCCTCAATCTCAAGGTCAAACAGACCATGCTTCGTCCAGAGGTCGAGCATGTGTTCAAAAAAGGGAATCCCGACAGAGCCTTTAAATTCGCCCGTGCCGTCAAGGTTCAGGGATACCTTCACCTGTGTTTCCTTTGTCTTGCGCTCCACAACGGATTTGCGTTGCTTTGCCATGCCACCACCTCAACCGAAAGGATTTTGCAAACAAGTTAAATCTTTTATTGCATCATGAGTCGCAAGGGCAAGATAAAAAAGTAGCCAAAATGATGTAAGCGCCCCCAAAAAAATGAATATATTTTTACCACAGAGTCACAGAGGACAAAGAGTTCGCGAAAAAAGGAAAGGCAGTTAAATAAAAACCGGTCTGCAAGGCAGACCGGCTCATTCTCAATCCCCATAATCAGTTTTTACTATGCCTTAACCACCTTGTTTGACTTCAGGCATCGCGTGCAGACATATTTTCTGCGGATGGCGCCATTCTCATCCTTCACGCGAATCCTCTGAATATTGGGCATAAAGTCGTGCTTCGTCTTATTATTGGCATGACTGACGCGATTCCCGGCACGCTGCGTCTTCCCGCAAATCTCACACATTGCCATGATTTTTCACTCCCCTTACTTTTATCAGCGAAAAAACGAGTTGTATCTCCTGCCCCAAATCCCATTCCGCGTCAAGAATAATCTTCACTGCGGAAAAACCTCGGTTCGGCTCACGCTTACGCGAGACACATCCACTTATAACGGTGAAAAAAAAACTTGACACTACCTACATGTTGAAATAGTTTAAAATTTAAATTTTTGGCATAATACAATTTTTTTGTTCTCAATTTTCCAAAGAAGAGGAGGTGAGAAAAGAGATTAAAAACTAAATATGATAATTAAGGGAGGATAAACCTATGAAAACTAAAATGGGGATTTTTTTAATCTTATTTGTCGCCATTTCCATTTCGGCAATCGCACTTAACTATAATGTCAATTACACCGCCACAGCACCTACCATTGACGGCACCATTGACGCCGTCTGGTCAAGCGCCAGCGCCGCCGCCAGCAGTTTCAAGGATAATACTGACGGCGTAACCCTTTCAAACCAGCAAACCTCTGTCAGACTCTTATGGGACATGAACAATCTTTATATCCTTTTTGAAGCGGATGACAATGCCATTGTCGCACCCGCAACAGCTAATGATACCAATTTCGACTTCGCCACACCTCAGGATACGGCTGAAGTCATTTTTGACCCTGCAGATGGACAGGGTGTCAGTTCGAATGATTATATTTATCACATCGCCGTGAACCCTGCCGCAGGTGTTTACACTTACACGGAAGCCGGCGAGAACTCGCTTGGCTGGGACCTCGGCAGTGGTAGTCAGATAGCATTTACCTCATCCGGCACTAACTGGCGGATTGAAATGGCAATACCCTGGTCAGAATTCAACAGTACGCTCGCCAGTTCACCCGGAGTTCTCATGGGCGCAACCGGAAATGGCTCCGTCTGGGGCGCACAGTTCGGACGTCTCCATGGAGGTGGTTCACCACCAAATAACACAGTGGCTTCAAAATGGGATACCCAGTCATACGGGGCATACTTCCGCACTCGTCCATTCGGGACTATAACATTTACTGGCGGTCCCGCCGCCACCGGCTTGAATGTCTCATCCTTCACACCTTTATTCACCTGTAGCTTTGAGTCGCCCACATACACCGCCGGTTCAACCATTAATGCCATCCAGGGATGGTCTTGCACGGATGCAGCCACCTTTGTAGCCACCGCCGCAGAAAAAGTGACGGGCAGTCAGGGTCTGGAAATCCTGCCAAATGCCGGAAAAACGGTGACAAGCCCCTCAGGATATACCAGCCCCTCAGGCATCACGGTAGTTCAATATGCCG
>Ga0172366_10004366_pt1 | contig 11135 bp, 9 predicted proteins | sample LakKivSesite69cm_FD_114533 | JGI IMG/M metagenome (GOLD analysis project Ga0172366, IMG submission 114533) | Sediment microbial communities from Lake Kivu, Rwanda - Sediment site 69cm | ecosystem: Environmental > Aquatic > Freshwater > Lake > Sediment | place: Rwanda: Western Province, Lake Kivu...
CAGCGCGATACCGCGGTTCGGCTCATCGGCATCGACACGCCGGAGCTGCACTACCGGCGCGGGCATCCCGATTACCCGGAGCCTTATGCGAGAAAGGCCGAGGACTACCTGGGAGCACTGGTGAAAGGCCGCGAGCTCCTCGTCGAGCTGGACGTGGAGAGGCGCGACCGTTATGGACGGACTCTGGCCTATCTGTGGGCACGCGGAGATGGTGATTCCGCTCTCATCTTCGTCAATGCGCAGCTTCTCCGCGCGGGCCTCGCTCAGGTCCTGACGATTCCGCCGAATGTGAAGTACGTGGAGAGATTGCTGGCGGCTCAGCATGTCGCTCGCAACGAGGGAATCGGCTTGTGGACTCGCGGCTGTATGAAGTAGGAAGTAGTAAGTATTAGGGGCGCCGCAGAATGCCATTTGCACCCCGTGATTACTTGCTCTTCTGCATCGCGTTGAGCAGGCCCTTGAGTAACATCGCAGTTTCCTTGGGCAAGCTGTTCAGTTCCTCGTAATCCGTCTGTGAGAGATACCCGAGCACTTTCGCCAGCAGCAGGTAAATCTCGACTTCTCCCGGGGAACCTCTTACGATGGAAAGGAAGTGGCTGAACTCCCGCTTCTTGCCGCGTTCCTAGCCCTCGGCAATGTTTCCGGGTACAGAGGCAGCAGCCCTCCGGATCTGGCTTACGAGACCGTACAGTTCCTCTCTTGGCCAGTGTCCAGTGGTCTGGTAAACAGCGACTGCTAAGTCAAAAGACCTCTACCAGGCAAGAAGGTCCGCGAATCTCCGTTGGCCCTTTGCGGCGTGGTCCTTTCGCCTTTCTACCTCATACTTCATACTCTATCCGGCAACCTGCTTCTTGATCTGCCTCAGCCCGTACTTATCGCAGAAGGCAAGAAAGTTTTCGCTTCCGAAGTCCGGCAGCCGCAATCGGTCATGTTCCGGAGGCAGCTCGCAGTCCATGCACAGGCGCACCAGCTCGCGGTATTCGAAGACCTGGGCCCTGGCTTCTCGGATAGCATTCTGGATTCGCTCCGGCGTCACCTCATCGATGTGCGCGTAGAGCTCTTCGAGAGTCCCGAACTTGCCAATCCACTTATGCGCCGTCTTCTCGCCGACGCCGCGTACTCCGGGTATGTTATCCGAAGGATCGCCCCGGAGCGCCTTGTAGTCTACAAAGCTCGATGGTTCGAAGCCGTACTCCTCACGGAAGACATCGGGAGTGTAGATTCGGACGTTGGTGACCCCTTTGGCCTGCATCATTGCATACGTGGTGCCGTCCAACAGCTGCAACATGTCACGGTCGCCGGAGAGAATCAGCTTGAACTGCTCGCGATGCTTTGCGGCATAGGTGGCAATGAGGTCGTCGGCCTCAAAACCTGGTTCCAGCAGTACCGGGCATCCAGCCGCCTCCATTGCCTCGATAGTGAGCGGGAATTGGTGGATTAGGTCGTCCGGCGGCGCGGGACGGTTGGCTTTGTATTCGGCGAACTGCTCCTCGCGGAAGGTCTTCTTGGGCGTGTCGAAGAACGCGGCGGCGGCTGCCGGCTTCACATCCCGCAGCACTTTCAGCACCTGAAGCAGCACTCCGAAAACGGCGTTGATGGGAATGCCATCAGGGCTGGTCAGCTCGCGGATGGAGAAGAAACCTCGGAAGATGAGTCCGGGAGTGTCCACAAGCAGTAGCGGCGCGGGCTTGCCGGCGAGCGCTTTCCAGTTGCTCTCCGCGCTAGCCGCCAAGGTTGAACTCCCCTTCGTAGACCAGCGTCGCCGGGCCGCGCATCCAGACCGGCTTGCCCTCGCCTTCCCAGTTCACGAACAGCTCGCCCCCGGGAAGCTCCACGCGAATCTCCTCCCCGGCCCGGAGCTTCCCCGCAAGGATGCCCGCCGCCACGGCGGCGCAGGCGCCGCTTCCGCAGGACATGGTCTCGCCGACCCCGCGTTCCCAGACCCGAAGCTGCAAGCGGTCCTCGCCGATGAGACGAGCGAAGCTGGCGTTCACGCGCTCAGGAAAGGCTGGCGAAGTCTCGATTCGCGGGCCCAGGTCGTGCACCAGCTCATCGGCAAGCTCGTCCACCCAGATGACGCAATGAGGATTGCCCATCGACAGCAGCGTGCAGACGGAAGCGAGTCCCGGGGCAAAGTCCAGCTTCTCCTCCACCCACCGCTCATGAGGCGATACGCCCTCAATCGCGGCAGGGATCCGGCGCACCTCCAGCGCGGGGACGCCCATGTTCACGGTGACCCAGCCGGTTCGAGCATCTCCACTTGGCTCCACCCGCACCTGATGGGCACTCTCGCCGACCTGAATGCTGAACTCGTCCTTATCCCGCAGTAGCCGGAGGAAGCCGTACCAGGCTACGCAGCGGATGCCGTTACCGCACATTCCCGAGTAGCTGCCATCGGCGTTGTGGTAGACCATCTTCAGCTTGCATCCTCCAAGCTCCGGCTTGCGGATGAAGATGATGCCGTCCGCACCTATGGCGGTTCTTCGCCGGCACATCGCGCGTGCCAGTTCGGACTCGTGACCCACGTGCGCGCCTTCCCGGTCGTCGATGACGACGAAGTCGTTCCCTGTCGCCTGCATCTTCGTGAAGCGGAGGCGCATCATCCAAGATGATAGCAGCTTGACGAGATGCGCGTTCTTCGGCGAAAGATGAGGTCTGGCGAAGCCCGCTTCTCCTTACTCCAGGTACATGCGTCCCCAGCCGGCAGCCAGCCGGATGCCGGCGTAGAGGATGGCGAAGTACGCCAGCCCGAGGAGGATGTTCACGATGAGCATGTCGCCAGCCATGAAGTTCAGCACCAGCGCGAGAACGCCTGGCGTCTCAGCAACCGCGCAGAGGATAATGAAGCGCATCTGAAACCAGGTCGCCTTGGCCGTGCTCAGAATCTCCTGCTCGCTCTTCTCGGCGGTGCCTGGCGGCAACTGGCTGGCGGAGATTCTGATAGTCCCCGGACGGCTGAGCATGAACAGGTCCATGTTGATGACCGCCAGGAGGCAAAAGATGCCGATGAAGAGAAGTATGTAGCTTATGATGGCGGGCGCGAATTCCGGTTCCGGAGCGCCTTCGGGTCTGAAAGCATAGCTGAAACCATAGATGACGCCGTGATACAAGATGACCGCGATGAAGAAGCCAGACCAGATGATGCTTAGCACTGCTCTGTTACGGTTCATGTGGGAGTTCCTTACACATAAGGTCCGCCGGTGCGTCTGTAACGCTGGGCGTTGATATAATCAACTTCCGGGAGTCCATTATCGCGGGATTGCAGCAAATCCGCAACTTCTGCATTATCGCCCATATTAACCATGGGAAGTCCACGCTCGCCGACCGCATCCTGGAGCTGACCGGCGCGGTCGATCCCCGGAAGATGCGCGAGCAGTATCTCGATGCGATGGACCTGGAGCGGGAGCGCGGCATCACCATCAAGATGCGCGCGGTGCGCCTGACCTACACCGGCGCCGCTGGCGAAGCCTATGGCCTGTGCCTCATCGATACCCCTGGCCACGTCGATTTCTCCTATGAAGTCTCGCGGTCGCTCAAGGCGTCGGAGGGCGCCATTCTGCTTGTGGACGCCGCGCAGGGAGTGGAGGCGCAGACCGTCGCCAACCTGAACCTCGCCGTTGAGGAAGGGCTTGAAGTCATCCCGGTCATCAACAAGATCGACCTCCCCACCGCCCGGGTTTCCGAGGTGGAAGACGAGATTATGGGTCTCATCGGCGGTACGCGCGAGGAAATCCTCAAGGTCAGCGCAAAGACTGGTGAAGGGGTGAAGGAACTCGTTGCGGCGGTGGTGAAGCGCATTCCGGCGCCAGGCGGGAACGCCGAGTCTCCGCTGACCGCCCTCGTCTTCGACAGCCACTACAACCGCTATCAGGGCATCGTCGCCTACGTGCGCGTGATGGACGGTAGCGTGCGGGTCGGCGACCGGATAATGATGATGTCTTCGGGAAAGCGATTCGAAGTCTCCGAAATCGGGTATTTCGCGCCGGAACTCACGCCGGTGAAGGAGCTTTCCGCAGGAGAGGTCGGCTATCTCATCGCAGGGGTCAAGCAGATTGGGGATGCGCGGGTGGGAGACACCATCACGCTTGCGAAGTCTCCGGCGGGCCACTCTATTCCGGGGTATCGGGAGGCGAAGCCGCTGGTGTTTTGCAGCCTTTATCCCCGGGAGGGACAGAACGAGGACGAACTTGAAAACGCCCTTTCGCGGCTTTCCCTCAACGACAGCGCGCTGCACTTCGAACAGGAGTCCAGCGAGGCGCTGGGCTTCGGCTTTCGCTGCGGGTATCTGGGGCTCCTGCATATGGAGATTGTCCAGGAGCGGCTGGAGCGGGAGTACGGGCTGGAGATTATCGCCTCCGCGCCCTCGGTAGCCTTTGAGGTGGTCACCACCGAAGGGCGCACGCACTTCATCGACAACCCGTCGCGGATGCCCGAGCCCACTGAAATCGCCGAGATACGGGAGCCGTACGTCCTCGGGAGCATCATCACTCCGGTAGCGCACCAATCGGCGCTTATCGACCTGTGCAAGCGGCGCCGCGGGGAACTCAGCAGCATCAACTACCTCTCGACAACGCGGGTGAGCCTGCAGTTCCTGTTGCCGCTATCGGAAATCCTCTACGAGTTCTACGATGCGCTGAAGACGCTTTCGCACGGCATGGCTTCCTTTGATTACGAAGTGGTGGGCTACCGGGCGAGCAGGCTGGTGCGCGTGGACATCCTGCTGAACAAGGAGCGGGTTGACGCGTTCACATTCATGGCGCACCGCGACCGGGCTTATGACCGCGGCAAGCTCGTCGTGGAGGCGCTGCGTCGCACCATCCCGCGACATCTCTTCACCATCCCCATCCAGGCGGCGATCGGCAACAAGATTATCGCCCGCGAGACGATTCCGGCACTCAAGAAGGATGTGCTGGCGAAATGCTACGGCGGCGACATCACCCGAAAGCGCAAGCTGCTGGAAAAGCAGCGCAAAGGCAAGCAGAGGATGCGGGCGGTGGGAAGTGTGCAGATTCCACAAGAAGCATTCCTCGCGGTGCTGAAAGGAGGCGAGAAGAAGTGAGGTTGTCAAGAGTCAGTTTGGCGACCTCTCCTTCTCCATCCAGGAATGTGCTGGTAAGTAAGCTCTCTGGAATCTACATCCACATTCCCTTCTGCGCCCGACGGTGCAACTACTGCGACTTCACAACCTGGGCGATTGATGCTGCGCCCGAGGGGATGACCTTCGAGACCTACACGGATGCCTTGGTCAGCGAGATCGAGCTTGCGTCGAGGGCGGATTCCGCGTTGAGGACCGTGGACACGCTCTACTTCGGCGGGGGCACACCGTCGCTGCTGCCGCTGAACCTGCTCGACAGGACGCTCGGTGCGCTGAGAGTGAACTTCGACCTTTCGGACCTTGCCGAGTTCACGCTGGAAGCGAATCCCGAAACGCTGACGGAAGAACGGCTGTCGGCGTGGCGTGAGTTCGGGGTGACCCGCCTCTCCATCGGTATCCAGTCGCTCTCCGACAGGTCTCTCCAGGTGCTCGGTCGCGGTTACACGAGCGGGGAAGCGCTTGCCACGCTCGCACGGCACCTGCCTATGCTTTCTTCTTTTGACCTCTCATTTGACCTCCTTCTTGGGCTTCCCTGGGAACCGCCGGAGCGAGCGCTCCTCGAGATCAAGGAGCTGCTTTCCTTCCGTCCGTGTCACTTCTCGCTTTATGGCTTGAAGCTGGAACCCTCGACTCCGCTGGGTCGCCGCGCAGCGCGTGATTCTTCGCTCGCTGTCGACGAAGACCGCATCGGGGACGGGCTGCTATCTGCGACGGATTTCCTGGCAGAGTGCGGATTCGTCCGTTACGAGGTCTCCAATTTCGCGCAACCAGCGCATTTCTGCCGGCACAACCTGAAGTACTGGCGCTTCGCGCCCTACTTCGGCTTCGGGATGTCCGCTTCTGGCTTTGACGGTCGCCGACGAATGTGCAACTTCCGCGACTTCGCGCGCTATGGTGGTGCGGTCGCGCGGGGGGAGCTGCCATGGGAGAGTGTTGAAGAGCTCCCGGAGGAAGAACTCCTGTTCCAGCGCTTGATGCTCTCGTTTCGCACCGTGTGGGGAGCGGCATATGAGGAGTATCCCGCCGATGTTACTACTGGGTTGCGGGCGCGGGCGATATCGCTTGCTGCAAGGTGCCCTCGCCTCGTGCGCTGCGGTGAGACGGGGGTCGCACTCACGCCGGCGGGGATGAACGTGATGCACACGCTGTTGCTCGAACTGGCCGAGCCAGCAGGCCTCAGGTCTCCTCTTCCAGCCTTCTAATCTTGTCCACCCGCCTGAGATGGCGTCCGGCTTCGAATCCGGCATCCAGGAATATCTGCAAGAGCGTCTGCACCATCGGCAGCGTCTGCAGGTCGGCGCTGAAGGTGACCACGTTGGCGTCGTTATGCTTCTTGGTGAACTCGGCGATATGAGGATGCCACAGTGGCACCGCTCGGATGCCCTTTATCTTATTGAGCGCCATCGCGATGCCGACCCCGCTTCCGCAGATGCCGATGCCTAGCGCGCCTCTTTCGTCCATTCCTCGACCGCCCGTGGCAGCCGCCACCTTCTTCCCCAGCACCTTCGCCCAGTCGGGGTAGTCGGTGGATTCGGAGCTGTAGGAGCCGGTGAACTCCACCTCGTAGCCCTGCTTGGCGAGCCACTCGCCCAGCTCCTTCGCCAGGTAATACCCTCTGTGGTCATTGCCGATGTAAAACTTCATCGATTCACCTCAGAACTTGATGGTGAAGCTCGTCGTCATCGTGTTGGCGTTCGAATCCAGCAGCGGATCGTCGCGGTCGGTGAAGCCCTTGCTCTGGTAGGTGAAACTCCACGAAACATCGCTGCTTAGTGCGTACCCGAGATTAACGGTAAGGCTGGAATCCACCGTGCGATGCCCCGGGCGGCTTTGCTTGGCAGTCGTAGCATAGCCTGTCCGAAGTGAGAGTCCGGGCAGCGGCGAGTAGGTGAGAGCGGCCTGAGCTTGCAGAGCGTCATCTTCTCTCACCGTGGAAAGCAGCCTTCCAGGGACGTTCTTCGCCGAGCTGTCCGACAGCGAGAAGTTCACGCGGAAGTTGTTTCGCACCAGCACGTTGCTGCTTCCGGTGAACCCGCGGCTGTTGTATTCCGCGCCGCCACCACGAAAGTCGCGAGTCGTGGTCTCGCCCATTCCGGCGTTCAGGTCGAAGCGTGAATGTGGTGAGTAGTTCACGGCGGCGTCCAGGTCTGCTTGGCGGGTCTCGGCTTGCCGCAGCTCCAGATTGGTGGTGTCCTTCTCGGTTACCGTGGCGCTGAACCTGAGTTCAGGCGTCATGCGCAGATTCAGCGAGCAGGCGTGCGAGTCAGCCGAAGTACGCAGGGTGGTTCCGGTTGCCTGACGGTGCTCTGTCTTCACGGCCACGGTGCCGCTGGCGCTTCCTGGAAGCGGCAGGTCATACGAGATGTCCACACTCTGCTTCTGGATTTCCGAGAGTTGCTCGGGGGCGGGCACCTGCCGTTCCTGCTCCACCTCAGCCCGGTAACTTACCCCCGGGCGTCCCAGCTTGCCCGAGACGGCTGCGTGCAGCTTCTCGGTGCGGCTGGTTCGCGGCTCGCCACCGAAGGCGAGCGCGGAGCTCGTGTTCTCGTTGAGGTCGTAGCGGGCTTGAATGGTGCCGAACGGCACCTCCCGGCTGTGCTCAAAGAGCAGACGAGTGCTCTCGGCCGCGCTGCCATGGCTGGTGGCGAAGGCGTCGGTCTCCGTGACCCCGCGCGCGAGCAAGACGTGAGACCCGCCGTCCCGGTGCTCGAGCGTATAGCTTCCGCTGAAGGACTCCGAACTGTACAAAGCTCCCGCGACCCCCGTTGCACTCACGCTTCGCCCGGTGCTGGCGGAGAGGGTCGTCGATGCGGGAAGGGCGAAGGTCACTCCCCAGCCGGTTCCATGCTCCAGATTCAAGCCGGTGCGCGCGGGGTCACCACGGAAGAGACTGGCTCGCAGCTTCTGCTGGGCGCTGGTGGAGAGCTGCACCCGTCCGCTCTGGTCACGCAGAGCGAAGGATGCCGTGTACTCGTCGCGCACGAATCCGGGGCCCCGGGGGACTTCCTGGGTCGCCAGCAGGCTCCTGAATTGCAGCGACATCTGTGCGGTGGCGCCGGGCAGCTCGAATAAGGGGAACTCGGGCTGCACGGTAATCGACTGAGTGAATGCCACCGAGGATTGCTCCGGTTCCCGAGAATCACTGGTCGACTGCACGGTGCCGGTAATCGATACCTCCGGAAGTCGGGATTTGGCAGTCGCCGCCCGGGCACAGGGCGAGTAAAGGACGAGCGCGAGTGCGATACCCAACAGCAAGCATGTCAGGTCCCGCAGTATCGGGCTCGCGCAGTTGAGTGTGCTGCCACCCACCTGACCGCATTATACCCGCATCGCGTCCCCGTAGGGGGCAAGCTTCTGTCTCTTCTGCCCGTTCGCGCTTCCGGCTGCGGGGGGGCGGTTTGCCCGTGCCTTCCGGCCACGGTATAATGTGGCGGATGTCCGGGCGCCGAGACTACTACCCGCAGTACTACCGCGCGAAGCGTCGTCGCGAGCGCGCGGTGCTTGTCATTAGCACGCTTGTCATCGTCGTCGTGGGTGTGGCGGTCCTCATCTTTCTCAGCGTCTATCTGAGTCGTCTGTTCCGTCATCCTTCAAGCCTCGAAGAAATAGTCGCCCGGAAGGAAGGTCGGGCTGTGCCCGCGAGTGGAGAGCATCGAACGCAGGAGCCGGTGGAGCCCACGGGGATTGCCGGGGCCGTCGCTCAGCCGAAGCTGATTGCACTTGAGGATGTCGTGGAGTACGCGGAATCGGTTCCCGAGGTTTCAATCATCCCGCAAGGGCTGGGCACGTCCGCAGCGACGGAGCCCGAGGAATCGACGACGGTGTCCGAGGAAGAGGTCGAGCCGGGCTCGTCTGCGGAAGCTCCGCCCGAGGAGCGAGCGGAGGGAAGTGCCCCGTCGGAACCCCCGCCCGCCCCTGAGGCGAAACCAGCCGCTGCCGCGGGTAAAGCGCCTTCGGAAGAAGCTGAGCGTCCCCCGGAGAAGCCGAAGCCGCCGGAGAAGAAGGAGCCGGCGGAGCCCGTCAAGGCTACGCCTCAATACACGTTCACGGTCTTCGCCGGTGTCTACAAGGATGACAGCACGGCGTCCGCCGAGATGTCGCGGCTGCGCGAGCTCGGGTTCAAACCGGGGATGATTACCCGCTCGCAAGGGGGCAAGAAGAGCCATCTGGTCTATGTCGGAGAGCCGCTGCCTGACTACGAGCTGGCCGAGGCTGTGAAGAAGAAGTTGCAGGAAGCGGGCTTCTCCGATGCCTATATCCTAAGAAAGAGCGCGGACTAGGTGCTGGACTTCCGCAGAATACGGGAGCTGACGCTTGGCGCGAGCCGGCGGTTGCGCTAAAATGATCGGGTAGGCATGATCAAGGTCCCCGAACAATTCCTGCTTCTCTATTCAGCCGACGAAGTAGACCGAAGGGTCAGCGAACTTGCGGACGAGATCAGCACCGACTACGAGGGCAAGGCGCTGCATCTCGTCGGCGTGCTCAAGGGTGCGGCAGTGTTCCTGTCCGATCTGGCGCGGAAGCTGGCAATCCCGACGACCTTCGATTTCCTCGCCGTGGCCAGCTATGGCGATGCCACTGAATCCAGCGGAGTCGTGCGGATGATAAAGGACCTCGACGACCCCGTGGAGAGCCGTGATGTGATGATAATTGAAGATATCGTGGACACTGGTCTCACCCTGAAGTACATCGAGGAGCTGCTGCGCAGCCGCAAAGTCGCCTCCCTCAGCAAGTGCGCATTCTTGGACCGGCCCAGCCGGCGCAAGGTCGAGGTGACGATGGACTACGTGGGCTTCACCATTCCCGACCGGTATGTGGTGGGCTACGGACTGGATTTCGAGCAGAAGTGGCGGCATCTGCCCGCCATCTACGCCATCAACTGAGCCGTCTTCGGTCGTAGGCGCTGGCGGACGAGAACACACGGAGCTCTTTGCTTCTCGTAGAGCAAGGAGTGTGATATAATATGAACCACTTCGGGACTGTTCCTGGTAACGTTTGCCCCTGAGCGCCGCCATACCGGCGCCCTTGAAAGTTTCCGAGAAAAAGGCCTTAAAGAACCATACGAGGTGAGTCCGTATGAGTGAAATCCTGACTAAACCCAAACTCGAGGCCCGAACGCTAAGTGAGCTGCAGCAGCTCGCTCGTGGGTTGGACCTGAAGAGCTACAGCAAGCTGCGCAAGGCGGATCTGATTGACCTGCTGTTGAAGCATGCTTCATCCATGCCGGGGGAGCCTCGCGCTTCGACGGGCGTCCGAGAGTCCGATGCCGCGCTGCGTCCGCGCAGAGTGGTTGCTCGCTTTGAATCGCTGCCGGCGGGCGCGGCTCTGGGTGAAACGACGACGGTGGAGGACAGGGCGTTTCCCGACATCTATGCCCCGAAGCAAAGCCGAAAGCAGATCTACAGGGAGGAGCCCGAAGCGGAGTCGGGACCCGAGGTCGAGCTGGAGGAAGCGTCCGCGCCTCCCGATGTGAAGCCGAAGCCGCGAGCTGTCGGGGAGACGCGGGTGGGGCAGACGGCTGTCGCGTCCCGACGGGAGGCCAGGGCAGCGCCGTCTTCCGCCGGTGCTCTGGTAGAAGAAGTCGCTCCCGGCACCCCCTACCTGCAAAGTCACCCCCGCGCCATGGAAGGCGCAAGACGTGAATCAGTCTTGCCGCGATCCATCATGGAGGACCTGGAGCAGTCGTACTTCCAGAAGGGCGTGCTGGAGATAATCCCTGAGAGCAACTACGGGTTCATCCGCCAGCGCATCTTCCACCTCGGCAACGAGGACAGCTACGTATCGATGTCGCAGATTAAGAAGTTCAGTCTGCGCACGGGTGACCTCGTGAGCGGATACGTTCGCCCTCCGCGCGATGGCGAACGCTATCCTTCGCTGGTCAAGATCGAGGCGATTAACAACCGTCCGCCGGACGAAAGTCGCAAGCGTCCCCAGTTTGAGGATCTCGTTCCAATCTATCCCGACAAGCGTCTGTTCCTGGAATCGGACCCGCGCGATGCCTCGACCCGCTTGATCGACCTGTTTGCGCCGATCGGGCTCG
>Ga0172366_10004367_pt1 | contig 11133 bp, 16 predicted proteins | sample LakKivSesite69cm_FD_114533 | JGI IMG/M metagenome (GOLD analysis project Ga0172366, IMG submission 114533) | Sediment microbial communities from Lake Kivu, Rwanda - Sediment site 69cm | ecosystem: Environmental > Aquatic > Freshwater > Lake > Sediment | place: Rwanda: Western Province, Lake...
AGAGTTCTATTATGGGTATATATTCATAAATAGAGCTGGGGGAACTTAGTCGACTCTCTCTCTTATAATTAATATTCTTAAAACTATGCCAAGATTTGACGGAACAGGTCCTTGGGGAATGGGGCCGGGCACTGGCTGGGGGTTAGGTCCTTGTGGCGCCGGAATGGGCTGGGGAAGGGGATTAGGTCGTGGTTTTGGTTGGAGAAGATTTTATACCAAGAAAGAAGAATCAGAGATTTTAGAGGAAGATGTCAAGGACTTAGAAGAAGAATTAAAAGCGGCCAAAGAAAGATTAACCGAACTCAAGGCCCAAAAATAAATGGTAAGACCATTCAAAAGGAGATTTATCAGATTCAATCCTAATGTCGTCTACTTCAAACCGAGAGCCGTACCTCTGTCTTTATTGGAAGAGGTTGATTTGAATAGAGATGAATTGGAAGCTCTACGGCTTTGCGACTATAAGAACTTAGAGCAAACCGAAGCTGCCGAAAAAATGAAAATCTCCCAAAGCACTCTCCAGCGGATTTTAACTTCGGCCCGCCAGAAGGTTGCTGAAGCTCTCATCGAAGGAAAAGCAATAAAAATAAGAAAGGAGAGCTAACACTCGACTCTCTTGACATATTCTCCTTTTTCGGTATTTACCTCAATAACGTCCCCCGTTTCAATAAAAAGGGGGACGTTTATTTGGGCACCGGTTTCTAAAGTAACGACTTTGGTTCCACCCTGAGCTGTGTTACCTTTAAAACTCGGCGGGGCAGATACCACCTTAAGATTAACTTTTATTGGTAGAGAAATATTGATTATTTTTCCTTCAAACGACACAGCATCCACAAGCTGGTTTGGTTTCAAAAAAGCAACGCTGTCGCCGATAGCCTCTTTGGGCAAGTCAAATCTTGAAGAAGGGTCATTCTCTCTGCAAAAAAAATATCTATCGCGATGCGTATAAAGAAATTTTACTTTCATTTTTTCCGTGATAACTTCTTCAAATTGTTCACCCGATTTGAAAGTTCTTTCCATTAGATTACCGCCCGTAAGGTTTTTAAGTTTAGTACGATAAAAAGCGGCTCCTTTTCCCGGGCTGACAAATTCAAAACCGACGATCATCCATGCCTGACCTTCAAATTTAATAATTATTCCTTTTTCAAAATCAGAAGTGGAAATCATTTGTTTTAAGAAAATAGTTGTTTAGTGGGGAAGAGAAGCAGATCGTTAATATCTTCAATATCCAGCAATAGCATCTGCAGTCTTTCTACTCCCAAGGCAATACCGCCACTAGGCAACATTCCCAATTGTAAAGCATAAATAAAATCTTCGTCAATAGGGATAATATCTTTTTTCATTTTCTTTCTCAAAATTTGTTCTTTTTTAAATCTTTGGTATTGTTCCTTAGAGTCGGTCAATTCCGAAAAGGCATTAGCCAATTCCAGGCCTCCAATATAAATTTCAAAACGCTCCGCATAAAAACCACTTTTGTTTTTTCTTTTAGCCAGAGATGCTTGAGGTAGGGGATAATCGTAAATTATAAGGGGGCGATTTTTAGGAAAATTAGGTTCAATTTCATTTAAAAATACGCTGTAAAAAATGTCGTTCCAATCATTCATCAAATACTGCTTGTTTTTTATTTGTGATTTAAAAGATTTTAATGTCTTAGCTTTATCCAGATCAATTTTGGCGTATTTCATAAAGGCCTCTCTAACGCTTATTTTGGGCCAGGGCGAGGTTAAATCTATCTTATAGCCCTGATAGTTCAAATAAGTGGACTTATTGATTTTTTTATTGAGAAAACAGACTAATTTTTCGGTATCTTTCATAATCTCTTCATAATCGGAATTTGCCCTATACCACTCTAACATGGTGAATTCGGGATTATGAATGCCGCCAAAACTCTCATTATTTCTGAAAACCCGAGCCAATTCAAATATTTTATTAAAACCTGCTACCAATAATTTTTTTAAGGAATATTCGGGTGAAGTAATGAGATAGCCCTCGTATTGTTTATTTCTTTCGTCTTTTAAAGAAACTTTTAAGGGATTGAGATAAAGTTCTTGACCGGGGCATTTTACCAAAGTTGGCGTTTGAACCTCCAAAAATCCTTCTTTTTTAAAAAAGGCGCGGATTGAATTAATAATTTCGCTTCGCTGGATTTGAATTCCTTTAAGTTTTTGATTAAATTTTATTTTCTCCCAATTTCTCATCAACCAAGTTTCCATTTATGGAAACGAAGGTGAAGAAGAAAACGAAGTTTTCTTCGCCCCTTAATTATTATTTAAGAATAGCGCCGATAAAACCCGGCTTGCCCCTTAAAAAATTTTCTGAATCCATTTCTTCCTTACCTTCCATTTGTAATCTTTCAATAACCAAAAAATCTTTTTCGCACTGCACGCCAATTTCATTTTGAGGAACAACTAATACCTTGCCGATAGGGTATCTGCTTCCATCGGGCGACTGGTAGATTCTGGCTTTTAAAATTTTTATTTTCATCACTCTACCTCCATCATTAAAAATCGTATAACTGCCGGGCCATGGAGAAAAAGCCCTGATTTGTCTCTCTAAAACTTCTACTGATTTACGCCAATCAATCTTGCCATCTTCTTTAGTCAAAATTTTTGTATAGGTAGCCTTTGATTCATCCTGGGTTTGCGGTTTAATTTCTTTATTAAGCCATTTGGGAATCGTATCAAGTAATAACTTTGCCCCTAATTCCGCTAACTTATCGTGAAGGTTTAAAAATTGGAAATTGGAAATTTGAAATTCCAATTCTTGCTGCGCAAGAATTGGCCCATGGTCCATCTTCTCATCCATTAGCATTATTGTTACGCCGGTTTCTTTATCCTCATTTAAAATCGCGTATTGGATAGGCGAGGGACCGCGATATTTGGGCAGTAAAGAAGGATGAACATTAAGAAAACCAAATTTAGGAATATTTAATATATCCTTCGGTATAATTTTTCCGTAAGATGCTACGATTACTAAATCCGGTTTTAAATTTTCAATTTTCAATTTACAATTTTCAATTTTTCCTGATTGCTCAACTGGAATATTATATCGCTGGGCGATAATTTTGACGGGCGAGGGAGTAAGAATTTGTTTTCTACCAACTGGTTTATCAGGTGCGGTAATAACCAAAACGGGCTTGTAATCGTTTTTTACAAGCTCTTCCAAAACAATGGCGCCGAATTCCGGCGTCCCCATAAAAATTATTTTTATTTTATGATCTTCCATTCAATTTCTTCTTCTTTACCAGCGAATTCCAGCCAGTTGCCTTCAGGCGAAATTACGTACCATTTTCTTTTGGTTTCAGACCAAACCATCGGATTACCTTGATAATACGGTTTTTTTACGATTTCTTTCGGTTTCAATCTATCTAATTCAAGCCATTTTTTAAAAACGGTCTCTATGGCATAATCCAGACCTCTGGAATTCGCCCATTCAGCCACTTTATCAATGGCTTTTTTTGCCTTTTTTACAGAACCTGCCAGCTCTAAAAGTTGTTTGGCGGGCCGGGTAAATCTTGAATAAATTATTTTTTTCTTTTTAGCGTCTTTCTTAATCTGCTCTAATGATAATCCTTTGCTGTAAAAGTAATGATTAACGATTTCCTGAATTTTCGTTTCTTCCTTTTTATTCATGTTTTTCCACGGTGAAGCGATAAATAAATATTTTTTCCTTAGCTGGGTCAATTCCTCCTTTTTGGCAGGCAATGGAAATTTGTTGTTCTGCGGTATCAACTTCTTTTAAATGAGGCAGCAAAAGACCAGTTTTGTAGGGGACCACGCCGTCGAACATCACGTTTTCCTGATTTGGATAGGCGAAAGGACCGGTTTTGACAATTATACCAAATTTTTTAGGGTCCAATTCCCTGATATTATTTACTATTTCAGGATAACTCAGGATATAGACAGTATAAGAAAGAAAAGGAAGCTCTTCTTTCTGAATTGGTCCAAAGCGATAATCTTCGGTAGCAGCAGAAATGGCATTATGAATAATTTCTTCGGCAATGGTCGGACGGGTTGGCAAATAAGTGCCAATACAACCACGCAACTCACCACCCTTTTCAATCGTCACAAAAATCCCTGCCTTTTTCTTATAAAATTCCTCCGGCAAATCCGAAGCAGGCGTAATAATTTTTCCCTCGCTCACATAATTTTCCACTGCTGATTTTGCAAGTAAAACATAAGGGCTCATAAAATTAATTTGTTCTTATTTTAACTTTTTAAGTCTTTCTTTAGCAATTTTTTTAGCCGTTTTTGAAAAAAAGAATCTTTTGTCAATTAAGGCGTCCTTTAATCTTTCATATCCCTTCTGATGAGACATTTCTAATCTTCTTAAATCAGCAAGAAAGCCGGTTCTTGAAAACCTCCATAATCTGTCAGCGTCTTTTACCAAGCCGTCTTCTCTTGAAAGAAACCGTCTCCCCGTATCGTGCTGGGAAATTATTTTCAGTATCTCCCTGGTTAATTCTGCGTCGTAATTTATTTTTTTTAAAATCTTTCTGGCAAGCTGAACGCTTTTTACCTGATGTTTTGTTTTCGCTTTTTTATCTTCGGCTGATTCCATACGTACTTTTAAAATAAAAGGTAAAAATCTCTCATGCTTAGATAACTGACTATAGCCGGTATCATGCAGAATAATCGCCGGAATAACTATTTCAGGGCAGGCCTTTTCTTTTTTAAGAAGTTCCAAGGCAAACTTCAATGTAATTGCAGCATGCCCCTTATCGGTTCTTTTGTCCTGATAGGGGAGAGCCAATTTCCAAATTTTCTTAAAAATATTCTTCATCTTCCTAATTATCTTCCCCGGCTAACTGGCCACAAGCAGCTTTTATTTCGCGACCAAAACGATAGCGCTGGGTTACCTCAATTCTCTGTTTTTCTAAAATTTCTCTGAATTTTTTAATTTTCCAAACAGGAGACGGCTTAAATTTAGAGTGACCTATAGGGTTAAACGATATAAGATTAACAAAATACAAAGGTTTCTTCAAAAGATTGGCCAATTCTTTGGCTTCTTTTTCTGAATCATTGACGCCGTCTATTATTAAATATTCAAACATCACTCTTCTTTTGGTTTTTTTAATGTAATCATCAACCGCTGTTAGTATCTTCTCAATCGGATATTTTTTTGTTATTGGCATTAACTTTGAGCGCAATTCGTTAGTCGGCGCATGGAGAGAGATTGCTAAGTTTACTTGAAGTTTTTCTTCTGCCAATTTTTTTATTCCTTCGGTAATGCCGCAAGTAGAAATAGAAATATGTCTTGCACCAAGATTAAATCCTTCTTTGTCGTTTAAAATTCTTATCGCTTCTAAAACATTGTCGTAATTCAAAAAAGGTTCTCCCATACCCATAAAAACGACATTGCCTATTTTTTCTTTGTCTTTTTTTAGTAAACGGGCAAAAAATAAAATCTGGTCAATTATTTCCGAACTTGATAGATTTCTTTTAAATCCCTGCTGGCCGGTGGCACAAAACTGACAGCCCATGGCGCATCCTACCTGTGAAGATACGCAAACGGTCCTTCTCCCATCTTTATGTTTCATTAAAACCGTCTCTATTTTTGAACCAGGGGCCCAACCGCCCGTGGGCGGTTGGGAGGATGTGGTGGGTGGGTTGTAGTCTTTTAATTTAAAAAGAACTTTTATCGTTTGTCCGCCTTTTGAACTTAAAACTTTTTCCGATTTTAATTCAAAGATTGGGCAGTAATCTTGTAATTTTTGTCTTAAATCTTGGGGCAGGGTAGTAGAATTTCTCCAATTATCAATTAAATCTTTGAAAACCGCTTTTTTTACCTGTTTCAAACGGAAAGAAGGTTCATTCTCTAAAACTTTTTTCAACTCTCTAAAGTTCATGGTTTTAAATCTGCCACCAAGTACCCTACGCCAAAAGGACCTTCATAAGAAAGAATCTCCGGCTGCCAATTTATTCCTGACCCCTCCAAAATTCCTAATATAAAACAAAAAGAACGAAGGCCGCATTCGCCGGCTTCAGGATACAAGTCATCTAATTTCAAAATCGTTTCAATATCTTTTTTCTTCAAAGATTCAATTAGTTCCTTGTCAAACTTAAGGCCATCAGCCTGGAAACCATAAGGACCATTCTCTTTTAAGCAGTGAGACATATCACCACTTGCCACAAGGGCAATTTTTAATTTTAAATTTTTAATTTTTAAATCGTATAATCGTTTTCCTTCTTCGAAATAAAATTGCGGTGATTCCGTACCGATTAAAAATGTTTCTATTTTACCTTTAAAATCCTTAGCAAGGAAAAATAGGGGAACATTAAACCCCCAGTCGGGATGCGGCGAGGAAACAATAATCGTATCTGGCTTAACTTTCGCCAATTTTTTCCCAAGTTTTTCCAAGCTCTCAATGGTTTTTTTTACCTCCCCTCTATCTTCTTTAGAGCCAACCGAAGGTAAAATTATTGGCGGATGAGGAGAAATAGCAGCAAAAACAATTGGCATACTTTACTTTAAAATTAAATTTAGGTCTTGACCGCATTTGGGGCATTTGCCATTTTTATCGCGGCGATTGATTATATAACCAGTCCTGTCAATTACTATAGCATTGCATTTGGGGCAAAAAGTGTCTTCTGAAGGTAATCCAGGAATATTGCCAGTATAAACGTATTTTAGGCCGGTTTCCTTACCAATTCTGTGGCCCATTTGTAAGGTTTCTACCGACGTTTCGGGTAAATGCTGTAATTTCCAGGAAATCGCACCAGAAAACTGAGAAATATGCCAGGGAGTTTCAGACCCTAATTCTTTTTTAATAAAGTTAGCAATATTCCTAAACATTTCTTCGGAATCACTCAAAGTAGGAATTGCCAAAGTAGTTATCTCCACCCAGACGCCCGATTTTTTCATCAATTTTATCGTATCTAAGACCGGCTGCAATCTGGCCCCGCAGTTTTCGATATAAAATTCATCAGAAAAACTTTTCAAATCAATATTGTTGGCGTCAAGATAGGGGATTACCATTTGGGCAGATTCCTCACTCATAAAGCCGTTGGAAACAAAATTGTTTTTTAAACCTGCTTTTTTTGCCAATTTCATTGTGTCTAAGGCATATTCTAAAAAGATGGTGGGCTCGGTATAGGTGTAAGAAATACTTGGCAGTTTATTTTTGAGAGCGATTTTTACAATTTCTTTTGGCGATAAATCTTCACCAGGAATCTCTTTTTTTTCTTTAAAGCCCTGGGAAATATCCCAATTCTGACAGTTTAAGCAACGAAGGTTGCAGCCAACCGTTGCTATTGATAAAGAATAACTGCCTGGCAAAAAATGAAAAAACGGCTTTTTCTCAATCGGGTCAATATTAAGTGCAATGGCTTTGCCGTAATTTAAAGCGTAAAGTTTCCCATTAATATTTTCCCGTACACCACAAATGCCGCGCCTCTGGGGTAGAATAATACACTTATGAGCGCAGGTCTGGCACTGTACTTTTCTGTTAATTAGTTTTTTGTAGAGATAAGCCTCTTTGGGAGGATTCATAATTTGATTTTAGCATAAATTTTGCTATATTTTAAATATGCGGCGCCGAATTTTTATCGCCATAAACCTGCCCGAAGGCATCAAACAGAAACTTTTTGATTACCAGCTGAAATGGCCGGAATTGCCCTGTCGCTGGACAAAAAAAGAAAACTTACACATTACCTTAGAGTTTTTAGGTTATCTGACCGATGAAGAGTTAGTTGAACTTTGCCAGAAAACAGAAAAAATAGCAGCGGAGAAAAAATCTTTTTCAATAAATTTGAATAAAATATGTTACGGCCCTCCGAAAAAATCTCCTCCGCGGTCGATGAGTTCTTCGAACTCATCTCCCCGTTTGCCTGACAAGGCTCCGAGGATGGTGTGGGTAATAGGAGAAAAAATAAAAGAATTCAACCTCACCCCTCATATTACCTTGGGTAGAATAAAAACCTGGGAATTCAGACGCATGGAACCCGAAGAAAGGCCCGAAATAAACGAAGATATTAATTTAAATTTTGAAGTAAACTCAATTGAAATAATGGAAAGTCAATTGAAAAGAAATGGTCCTGATTATACCATTTTAGAATCATGTCCTCTGAGAAGTTAAAAATTCATTTTATTGGCATCGGCGGCATTGGAGTTTCCGCTTTAGCTCAATATTATTTAGCTAAGGGTCACAAAGTAAGCGGCTCTGATTTAGTATCCTCTGAAATTACCGATTCGCTAAAAAAGAAAGGGGTTAAAATTACTATTGGTAGAAATACAATCCCTAAGAATATAGATTTATTAATTTACAGTCCGGCAGTAAAAATTAGAAATTTAAAAACTAAGATTCCTGCATTAAGTTATCCTCAAGCTCTGGGAGAACTCACTAAGAAATATTTTACTATTGCGGTTTGCGGCAGTCACGGAAAAAGTACGGTAGCAGCAATGATAGGAATTTTGCTCCAAAGAGCTGGTCTTGATCCAACAGTTATTATTGGGACAAAATTGAAGGAATTCGGAGATTCAAATTGTAGGATAGGAAATTCCCAGTATTTAGTAATTGAGGCGGACGAACATTTTGCTTCATTTTTAAACTATTGGCCCAAAATCATTGTTATAACAAATATTGAAGCTGACCACTTGGATTACTATAAAAACATCAAAAATATTAAAAAAGCATTTAATGAATTCGTCAGCCATTTACCAGAAGACGGCGCATTGATTGATGGTCGCCGAGACTTCGTCTCGTCTCCCGCCTCGTCCCGCTTCGCGAGGCTAGGCTTACGAAGTCAATCGAAATTGAGGGATTTCGTAAATCCTTCAATTGATATGCGAAAACTAAGGAGAATATTAAAAATCCCGGGGGAGCATAACGTTTTCAACTCATTGGCAGCGTTGGCAGTCGCCAGAGTTCTGAAAATCCCTGATAGAATTAGTTTTAAAGCGCTGGCTAGCTATAAAGGTTCGTGGCGCAGGTTTGAAGAAAAAACCATTAAGTTGAATGCAAAACGCCATACCTTAATTTCAGATTACGGCCATCATCCGACTCAAATTGAAGTAACTCTAAAAGCTACTAAAGAAAAATATCCAAGAAAGAAAATCTGGTGTGTCTATCAACCGCATCAATACCAAAGAACCTATTATTTATTTAATGATTTTGTAAAGGTTTTCCGACAAGCAGCCGTTGATAAAATAATCATTACTGATATTTACGATGTGGCAGGCCGAGAAGAAAAATCAATTAAACAAAAAGTTAATTCAGAAAAATTAGTTCGGGCAGTGAAAAAACAGAATGTAATTTATCTTCCAAAACAAAAAATAATAGATTACTTAAAGAAAAATCTGCAAGATGGGGAAGTGGTAATTGTTATGGGGGCTGGCGATATTTATAATATCACCTTAAACTTGACAGAAAGGAAATAAAGAAAGAAAATAAAATTAGAATTCCGTATTTTCAAGGTCGAAGAATTTTAAAATCTAACTTTAAATTTTTGTATGAGCACCTTAACTTGGGTAATCGTGGTAATTGTAGTAATTGGAATTATCTGGTGGGCAACGAAGAAAAAGAAAGGGACAGGCACACCCCAAAGACCTCAGGGACCGACACCGCCAGAGACCCCAGCAATGTAAATTTGTACTGAAAAAGCGCCCCGAAGGGCGCTTTTTGGTTGCGGAAAAGAAAAAGTAGAGATAAAATAAGACTATAACTCTAATGAGAAATACCAATAAGATATTAGAATATCAAACCAAGGGTGAATTTGATTTTATTGATATTACCCAAGAGGTAAGAAAATTCGTTAAAGAATGCGAGATAAAAAACGGCTTAGTTAACGTTCAAATTCTCCATACATCGGCGGCTCTTATAGTTAACGAAAACGAGCCGCTTTTGCTCGAAGACATAAAAAATACTCTGGAAAAGTGCTCGCCAAAATCTGAAAAGTATCAACACGATAACCTTTCCAAAAGAACGGTAAATGTTTGCCCTGGCGAATGTGTTAATGGCCATTCTCACTGCAAAGCCATTCATTTGCCAGTTAATGCCACCCTAAATATAATTGATGGGAAACTCCAATTAGGACAATGGCAAAGCATTATGCTTGTTGAATTAGACCGACCAAGAACAAGAAAAATTCAACTCCAAATCATCGGAGAGTAAGATTTGAAAGAATTTAATTAAACTTATATAATAAAATTATATGAGAATAAATTCTAAAAGAAAAAGAATTTATGTGACCAGCGGTACTGGAGAAGGGAAAACTGATATTTCGGCTTTTGATGCTGCTTTAGCTAATGCCGGCATTGCTAATTATAATTTGATTTACTTATCTTCAATTATCCCGGAGAAATCAATAATAGAAATTAAAAAGTTAAAGCCAAAAGAGGCTGAGAATGGAAAAAAACTCTATATAGTGATAGCGAGGTGTGATCAAGATATTTTCGGAAAAGAGGCATGGGCAGGTTTAGGTTGGACGCGAGACAAAACAGGTCGAGGGCTCTTTGCTGAACATAAATCTGAAAGTAAGGAAACAGTAATTAGACTTATTCGAAATTCTTTAGAAGATATGAAAAAAACAAGAACCTATAAATACGGTGGAATTAATTATGCTGTCGCCGGTATTAAATGTAAAAATAAACCTGTCTGCGCTGTTGTTGCGGCAGTTTACCAAAGTGAAGGATGGTTTTGATAAATAAGAGAGCTCTATTGACTTTTCTCTAAAAAATGTTAAAATAGATTAGTTACTTTAACAAAAGAAAGGCTGTAAACTCATCTAAATATAAAAAAAGGAGGGATAATAGATGAATAAACTTTTGAAGTTCTGTAAAGAATGGTGGATCGAGATAATCCTAGTAATATTTTTCTTAGTTATCTCTTACTACGGCGGGGAACTCAGAGAAACACTACGAGATTACAAGGTGGTAATTCCGGTTTTTGTTTATCTAGCCTTTGATCTCACCTGGTGGATTACTTTAATAGTTACTCTGAAATATACCGGTATCTTTGAATCGATAAGAAAAAGGTATAGAGAAAAAATCATCAAGACTACAGAGCCCAGAAGTATTTGGATCTACCTAAATCCATTGGCCTGGTTAAAGATATTGCGAATTTTTGTAGTTCAAACATTAGTCATGCCAAAGGAAGCAGGGTTGATAATCCAGGAAAGTCGGCCGAAAGATAAAGCT
>Ga0172366_10004368_pt1 | contig 11131 bp, 8 predicted proteins | sample LakKivSesite69cm_FD_114533 | JGI IMG/M metagenome (GOLD analysis project Ga0172366, IMG submission 114533) | Sediment microbial communities from Lake Kivu, Rwanda - Sediment site 69cm | ecosystem: Environmental > Aquatic > Freshwater > Lake > Sediment | place: Rwanda: Western Province, Lake Kivu...
CCTTGCCATCTTCTTCATCCTGTCCCTGTATTTCAGGGTCTCATCATATATCTTCTCAATTGAAAGCATCTGTTCCTTGTAATACTCCTTGAAAAGATAGTTTTTAAGTTCCAGGGCAATCCTTAACTTTTCCCGAAAAATATCCTGTTCCAGAAAATCAATGACCCTTATCCCTATTCTATTGAATTTGTCGGCATAGGTCGTACCTATGCCCCTTCCGGTCGTTCCCAGATTTCCCCTGCCCCTGAACCTGTCTTCTATCTGGTCCAGGGTCTTGTGATAAGGCAGGGTCATGTGCGCATTTTCCGCTATGAAAAGACGTCCTTCAACGGATATACCGTTCTTCTCAAGGTATTCTATTTCTTCAAAAAGAGAAACAGGGTCAACAACAACGCCGTTGCCTATGACGCATTCTTTTCCCGGATAAAGGATCCCGGAAGGCACGAGGTGAAAAATGAACTGCCTGCCGTTGATAACCACGGTGTGCCCGGCATTCCCCCCTCCCTGATACCTCGCTATTATGTCCATTCCATCCGCGAGATAATCAATCACCTTGCCCTTTCCCTCATCTCCCCATTGCGTTCCCACGACAACCGTAACCATCTACTCCTCCATGCAAAAAAGATATTTGAGACGCCAGAAGTAATCTATTTTTTCGTCTCACTTCTCACGTTCCCCTTTTCACGCCTGTTTCAATCTGTCTATAATCGCTTCTCCCATCTCTCTGGTCCCCACGCAATTCGTATCCCCCGGATCCCTGAAGTCGTAGGTCAGATACTTTCCTTCACGGATAACTCCAGCGAGCGCCCTCTCAATTCTTGCCGCCTTTTCGCTTTCACCGATGTAATCAAGCATCATTACGCCGGCAAGCAGAAGAGCCGAAGGGTTAACCCTGTTAAGCCCCCTGTACTTCGGCGCGCTGCCATGCGTTGCCTCAAAAACCGCAATTTCCTCGCCTATGTTGGCGCTGGCTGAAAGCCCTAGTCCTCCCACCAGTCCGGCACATAGATCTGACAGGATGTCACCGTAGAGATTCGGGCATACAAGCACATCGTAGAGTTCCGGCTTCTGCACGAGCTGCATGGCCATATTGTCTACTATCCTGTCTTCAAACTCAATGTCAGTATACTCCGTAGCAACCTTCCTCGCAACCTCAAGGAAAAGTCCGTCGGTATATTTCATTATATTCGCCTTGTGAACCGCGGTAACCTTTTCCCGTCCGTTCTTTCTTGCATATTCAAAGGCAAACCTGACTATCCTTTCAGAATTCTTGATTGAAATCGGCTTTATGCTTATGCCCGAGTCTTCCCTTATTTCCTTTTCTGTCTTCTGCTTTATGAATTCTATCAATCTCCTGGTTTCCTCTCTTCCCCTTTCAAACTCTATGCCTGAATAGAGGTCTTCCATATTCTCCCTCACCACAACCATGTCAAGCCCTGAGTATCTGCTTCTGACACCTTCGTAAAACTTGAACGGCCGAAGGCATACATAAAGGTTAAAGCGCTGCCTTATATAAACGTTAACACTCCTGAATCCACTCCCGACCGGCGTTGTGAGAGGTGCCTTCAGGCATATCCTGTTCCTCGCGATTGATTCAAGAGTACTTTCAGGTATGGGCGTGCCGTATTTTTCAATGGCGCACTCCCCGGCCTGCTGGACGTCCCATTCCACGTCAAGACCCGTGGCTTTTATGCAGTCCTTGACCACACCGGTTATCTCCGGTCCTATGCCATCACCCGGTATAAGCGTTATCCTGTACCCCATCGGCTTTCTCTCCAGTAGAATTCATAACCTGAAACCCTTGTTCTCTTTTATGTAGTTGACCACACCGTCTGCCTTTATTATTTCCAGCATGAAATCCGGCAGTACCGTGGACTTCACCACGCTCTTTTTTGTAAGATTTTTCAGTTCACCCTTTTCAACATCAACCTCTATCGTGTCTCCTGTATCAATGCCGTCGGTATCCGCCTCTATGAGAACCAGACCGACGTTAATGCCGTTCCTGAAGAAAATCCTTGCAAAACTCTTTGCGATCACCGCAGATATCCCGGCATGCTTTATGACCAGCGGCGCCTGTTCTCTGCTTGAACCGCACCCGAAGTTCTTGCCTGCAAGAATAAAATCTCCTTCTTTTATCTTCCTGTAAAATTCCGGATCTATGTCCTCCATCAAATGGGTTGACAATTCCTGCATGTCAAGCGTCTTGAATTTATATTTTCCCGAAATAATATAGTCCGTATTTATGTCGTCCCCGAATTTATGGGCATTTCCTCTTAACACCATCTTTCCCCCTTGCATCAGTTCTTATAACCCCGTATCGCTGCTCGCAATAATAATATGGTTGAGTGAGCATTTACCGGTTTACAAAGGAAGAATATTAGCATAGATTTGAATACAGGGCAAGCTTGGTGTATAAATTGGTTTGTAGAAATCCTGACTACCAGTATACGAACCGGGTAAACAGATCCCTGTCCTTTTTTGAAAGGTCGTTTATGTTGGGGATTACGTAGCGGTCGTCAAAAACATCAAGAAGTATCTTGCCTGCCTCACCGAAGTCAAGCGTCCTGTGGGAAGCCCATTTCATGTAAAATGTCTTTTTCCCCTTGTCAGTGACCACCTCAAAATGCAGTGAGCCGAATTCAAGCTTGATGCTGAGGATTTCCTCTATCATGTATGCAAAATAATGTTTCTTCATCACGGTGAATATGATATCGCGTGCCTCCTCTGGAAAAATGTTTATATCTTCAATAAGCCCTATTTCCTGGACTCTGTCATTTTCATCGTAATAGAAAAGAGAAATGAACTTGTCCGGGTGCGTTATGGGAAACGCCCGTATTGCATACACCCCCCGGTACAATTCGCCGTTCCGGGACATAAGGTGCATGAGGTTAAACGTCCCCCTGAAAATCCTGATATCTTCGGGTTTGAGGATATGTATATCAATCTTTTCCAGCGTATTCTCTTTCATGGTATTCCTTTTTCATCGGTAGCCCATATCCCCTGACAGATCGAAATACAGTTTTACCGCTGAAGGCGGCACGTTGAAAGGAATATGGTTGCCTATGCACATCATGTATCCTGCCGACATTTTCGCCGTCTCAACCATTGATAACACCATCTTGCGGATCTCTTCGGGATTGTTGCGCATGAGAACTCTCACGTCACCCTCTCCTGCAAGGAAACAGTCCTTATACTTTTTTGCTATGGCTCTGTAGTCAGTGTATGGCTCGCTGATTATTCCCCTTACCCCCAGTTTCATGATATCGTCAATAAATATGTTGGCGCACCCGTCGGTCATGAAAGCAACATTTTTCCCGGCACCTTTGAGAAAACCCCAGAATTCCTCGTATCTGGGGAATATCTGCTTTCGCATCCATGCGGGACTGCATAAGGGCCCGGCGGATGTTACAATATCATCATGCGGACAGACCCATGCCACCGGAAGTCTCGCTATGGCACGGAATACCCGCCGATTGATCTCCGCAAATTCTTCCATGATTCTCTCAAATTCAGGTTCAAGGCATATGCTGAGGAAATTCTCGTAGCCAAATACCAGCAGGGGCCACATGAACATCGTATTATAAAAGCCCGCCCCTGCCAGCCACTCCGAACCCTCCGGAACCCTGTCACCCCATTCTGCGGGAAATCCCTTTCTTAACCGCAGGTAGATGGTCTCCTCATCCCTGTAATCCGCGGCTTCCGGGATATGCCAGGAAGAAAAATCCGCATTTTCAAGAGGGCTGAACTTCAACATATCTTCAATGGACTTGAAATTATGACTTGCTTCCTGCTGTTGCCATTCATCCCTGTAAGAATCTCCCCACCTTCCTTTGCCCTTGTCCTGCTGTTCCTCTATGCGCGGAAGCGGGCTGTCGCTTTTCGGAATCCCGAGATATAAGAAGGGATACATCTCGTTTATTTTCTGCATACAGCTTCTTGGATGCTCGTAGTAATCTATACCCGCGATATATGTTGCGGCATCAGGATTGGAAAAGTGTTCCCAGTGCACAATCCTCTTCGGTCCTCTTCCCATAAGTGTTTCATACCGTAAATCCACCATATTACCCTCTCATTCCTCAAGGGACGAAAGCTTTGTCTGAATCTCAACCAGTCTATGATACACACCTTTCTTCTGCATCAGTTCGCTGTGAGTCCCGAACTCAACGACACGCCCCGAGTCAATCACATATATCCTGTCCGCACCACGCAGCGTTGAAAGTCTGTGCGCTATTGCAATTGTTGTCCTGCCCTTGCATAATATCCCCAGCGCTTCCTGTATTTTCATTTCTGATTCAGTATCAACCGACGAGGTCGCCTCGTCAAGTATCAATATCGGAGGATTGCATAGAAGAGCCCTCGCTATCCCTATCCTCTGGCGCTCGCCTCCTGACAGTCCGGAACCCTGCTCGCCAAGGAGGAAATCGTATGCTGTCGGGAGACGCATTATTGAATCATGAACGTTCGCCGCCTTCGCGGATGCGATTATCTCTCTCTGCGATGCCCCGGGGTTTCCGTAAGCTATATTATCTGATATTGTTCCCCGGAAAAGGAACGGTTCCTGCAGAACAAGCCCTATATTGTTATGTATATCGTCGCCTGCTATGGTACGTATGTCATGCCCATCCAGAAATACCTTCCCCTGCTGCGGGTCGTAAAATCTGCAGACCAGGTTTGTTATTGTGGTTTTTCCGCTCCCGCTTTTTCCCACAATGCCTATGAGTTCTCCCGCATTGATCTTGAAACTTACATTTTTCAGAACCGGATAATAATTTTCATAGCCGAACGTTACGTTCTGGAATTCTATGTTCCCCTCAACCTTTTCCAGATGAACCGGCTCTTTCGGGGGTGCAAGCGTTGGAACGGTATCAAGAATTTCAAATATTCTGTGCGTGGCCGTTGTGAATCCGCTGAACCAGTTTGAAAGAAGCGTTATGCTTGAAAGAGGCGCATAGAACATTCCTATGTAACTGAGAAAAGCCATTAACTGTCCAAGTGACAGCGTTTCAGCCAGAACCCTGTTTCCGCCGGCATACCAGACAATAAGACCTCCGAGACTGAAAAGAAAGGCCATCAGGGGGTTGAACATTGAAACGCTTATGTTGACACCGCGGTTGGAATCCCTCAGGGCGATTGAACGTTTTTCAAAACGTCCCACCTCTTTTTCTTCCTGGGCAAAGGACCGCACGAGCCGTATGCCGGAAAGAACACCGTTCAGAAAAGACGACATCTTTGACTGGCTGTCCCACAGTTTGTAATATCGGGGATAGATTCTGTGCCAGAAAAACCAGGTTCCGAACATGACAAAAGGTATGGGTATGAGGACATAGACCGCAAGCGTGATGTTGATCGTGAAGAGCATGATACCGATGCCAGCAAACATCAGTATGTTTATCAAAAAACCGCTTCCTATCTGGGAGACAAAACCATGAAACATCTCAACGTCTGAGGAAAATCTTGTCATTATCATTCCGACCGAATTCTTGTCGTAATAATCTATGGATAGGTCCTGGAGTTTCCTGAACATCCGGTTTCTGAGAGAGTATGTTATGAGCGTGCCGACCGACGTTGACAGCGTGCCTATCAGCATGTTGAGTTGCGCGCGCAGAAGCTCGTTGGCTATCAGGGCGAGAACGAGCCATCTGAGCCACTCCACGTGCTTTCGCGTCGTCAGGACATCGTCAACCAGAATCTTCACCAGCTGGGGAGGTATAAGACTCAGGCCGACCGATACTGCCGTCACAATGAAAATCACTATCATCCAGTGCATGTAGGGGGCTATCAACGAAACAAGTCGCATCATGATAGCCCCTTCTTTCTCACACCTGGGGCAGGATGCTCCCTCTGAACGCAGCGGCATGCCGCACGTCTTGCAGAGTAACGGATGGGGTTCAAACAGTATCTTGTTATCTACGGATTTGTCCTGGCGGAGGTTATCTATCTGGTTTGCCATCCTTTGAAACCGGTAGCGCAGGACGTTTGTAAACCTTGCCACATCAATATAAACACCTTCCATCTTTGCCTGGAGAAACGCACTGCCAATCGTACAATAGACGCGCATTGCCTCAACCTTCGGCATGTCAAGAACTATTGTTTCTCCTTCACCTGCTTCAGGCAAGGAAATGATTTTTTCTTTTGAGGCAAGAACCCAGAAGGTGGAAGGATTACCCTGCATATCAAGGTCGGCTACGGCCATCAATCCTATGTCCTTCAGCGCTATCCCGAGTTTTTCCATGCGGGACAGGATGGTTACGGGAATATCCATGTGATTATCAACTCTTATTCAATACGCCTGATTCCTCTATTCTTTTTCAATATCATGATCTGTTGCCCCGTGCCTGTTTTCTTTTTTCAGAATACAGGCCGCGGGATGATACCTCAACTTCCAGTTGATGTATGAAGATATACGGGTCTCTCGCATCCGGGAAACCTGGCATCTCAAAAGAGATGCTGTTTTCACCGCATACAGGCATCCCGTACGGAACAGCTATCTCAACAACCTGATGTCTGTCCAGAAGGAACCCGGAAAGTATCCTTCCTTCGGGTCGCTTGGTCCGTTTTATGTCTTTTTCAGAGACAGATTTGCCGTTGATTGCGTATCTTATCCTGCCTGCCGGAACTATTGGATCCTGCCTGTAGTCCTCTTCAGCATGAGGGTTCCTCCCGGCTATCTCTATGAACCGCAGTACAATCTTTGTATCCTTCTTCTTAACGTCAGGGTCAAGCAACAGGAATTTTATCGTCTGGTGGTACTTCGCCGGCCTACCCGTCTCAACAGATATCGGGCATTCAGTCCAGTAGGTGTACAGCTTCTTCGTTCCCCTTAACGTTGATTCCTTCCCTATCTGGCTGAGCGGCTCGGTCAGGAGTCTGAAGGTTTCAGGGTCATTATATCTGTCGTTTTGCCGTTCGTTGAGTATGCAGGGATAGTTGAATGTGTATACCCCGTCCGGTTTCTGGTGCAGGAAATTCTGTGCCATCGCGCGTATCTTTTTCACCATGATTTCGGGTGTCTTGGGCGGATTGTAACTGTGCCACGGCGCAACCGGATTTGTAATCATCTGGTAAAAGTTGGGATTGGTCCTGTCAGAATCCGCCTCTATGGACGGATAAAAAAGCACTCCTTTCTTATGTGCCATCGTCAGCCACGGTTCTATCCTTGTGTTATAGTTGTTGCTCAGATTGCTCATCACGAGTATATCAGGCAGTCTCTTCTCCAGCCATGACTCAACGTCCATCCCGCCATTCTTCAAACGGTCCTCTCCGAACGGGACACGGGTAATGAGGAATATCTCTCTCCCTTTCTCTCTCCCCGCTTTTTCCAGTGCCCTGCGCACATCCCTGATAAAACCGGTCAGTATATTCCTCTTCTTCCATGCCTCCGAGGGCTGGAAAAGATAGGGGCTGCGGCAGAAATCAAGTTCTATTCCGTCCACATCATACATCTCAGCAACTTCCTTTACCATCGTCAGGTACAGGTTGCGTACCTCGGGATACGAGTAGTCAAGGCACGCGTTGAAGTAGGTTTTCCCGTCAGTAACCTCCCAGAGCCGGTATTCCTGGTGCTCCTGCCAGAATCTGCTTGCATAGACTCCCCTTGGATTCGATTTGAGATGCACGTCGTTCATCCGGAAACCGGCCACGAAAGAAAGTCCTGACCTGCGACATTCTTCTATCAACAAGGGCAGGTAGTCAATACCCTTCTTATATAAAATCGTCATGAGGTCATTCTGGCGGGGGAAATGTTTTGAATCCATACCTTTAAGTTTATCAAAATAGCTTTCAACCCTTTTGGCCGGGTACGAATATGCCTGCATCTCCCCTATGCACCAGACCAGGCAGTCAACCTGAGTCTTTTTCATATAATTCACGGCGTAGGCAATCTTATCTTCCGTATGGGGAGGTGGTATGCGCCTGAGTGTATCACTGTCGTCGTTGTAAATAATTCTCGGGATTTTCCTCAACATCTTGTCCCCCTCTCTATTTTTGTCACCATCCGGGTTAGCATTTATGCATTTCAATGATTCGCTGCTATCCAATCTAATTTACATATCTTTACCTTTTTGTCAATTTTTTATAATCATACTTGAAATTCCGACATAAGGATAGCCTGACTCTGGCAGTGCCCTTCCGGGCGGTTTCTGAAGCGGGCGTCTGAAGGAGGAGCGGGCACGGATTCACGATGTTTGTTATCGTGAAGAGCGACGAGAGAAGCCGAACGCAGACCGCCTCGCCGGGGCGGTCAAGTGTCCCGTCCGAAGAAAGCCGCCCGGTTGGGCACATGTCAACATGCATTCCCTATGTAGGATTTTCTGAATTACACGGCTGCAACCTTATTGTTGCGGAATTCATCTCGCGACTTCGTCAAACATTGCTTCTACGTTTTCCGGAGGAACATCAGGAAGTAACGCTTCATGACTCGGAGAAATAATACAGCCAGTTGGGAAGATCTCTTTCAGCTCTTTTACGCCTGCTCTCACCTCTTCGGGGGTCCCCTTAACGAGAAGCTTCTGAACGTCCACGCCTCCGCAGAAGGATACCCTGTCTCCGAAAAGGGCTTTTAACCGCACCGGCTCCATGCCGGCTGCGAGAGACTGAATCGGGTGTATTGCATCCGCGCCCGCTTCAATCAGGTCGTCAATCACCGCGTCCACCGAGCCGCATGAATGATGTATTACCTTGAGTCCATGGGACTTTGCCTGGTCAATGAGCATCCTGGTCCCCGGGAAAACATGCTTTCTTAATAGTTCCGGGGAAAGCATAAGCCCTGCCTGGCTTCCAAAGTCGTTTCCCATCAACACGGCGTCAAGTTTTCCTTTCCCTGCCTCATAAAAAATCTCGTTTGCTTTCAGGTAAAAATCCGTAATTCTTCCAATAACCGCCCTGAACATGTCCGGCTCTGTCATCATCTTCACAAGAGCGGTCTCCATCCCGAATGCGGAGCACGCATCCTGAAAATGGCACGACCACATCACGCCCAGCACCGCCATGCCTGAAGGAGCCCTGTCTATTGCCCTGCGGCACTCCTCTGAAGACATATGTTCGGCAGGATCCGGCCACCTGTAATCATCCACGGCCGAAGGGGCGGAAGCATTCATGAAAAAGCCCGGTGCGGTCAGGGTTCTTTTTTCATAATCGGCACTGCCGTCCTTCAGTGCAAAATCAAATGCGCAAGCTATGTGATTTGACGGCGGGTTGCTGTAAGGGACATCCACAGGATATATGTCATCCTTTATTCTTGCCTTCAGTCCGTCAATATCCCTGACCTTGAAATATCTAAAAAGTGCTTTCTCTGCCTCATGCGTGGGAAGCCCCAACCATGACGCCGGCCTGTCAACCCTCCGCCTTTCAATCGTTGCAAGAAATCTTTCCCTGTGGTCCATATTTTCTGTTATTTCACGCAACCCGGTATCCTGGCAAATTCCAGTCCCGCGTCAAAAAGATAGTTGTCCCTGGACCTTCAATTCATATTGCTAATGTTATCATGCGCATGAAAAATGCGCCAATCAATAACGGTGCGGTCCCCGCATGTATTTTCTTACATAAACAAATTTTCCTCCGCTTGAAAAAACTGTCATGTACATGTATAATACATCCCAATGGAAAAAACGCTGCATCCTCTCCGGGAATACGAGAGTATAAGCAATATCTCTGGTCCCCTGATGCTCATTGAAGGAGTTGAAGGGGCAGGATACGGTGAGCTCGTTGAGATAATACCCAGCGGCGGGAAAAGACGTCTCGGAAGAATACTTGAGGTCCACCGTGATAATGCCCTTGTTCAGGTTTTTGAAGGAACATCGGGACTGAATATTTCAACGACAAAAATCAGGTTTACGGGTAAGGGTATAAATTTTGGAGTCTCACCCGGCATACTCGGGAGGGTTTTTACCGGCCTCGGGGAGATCCGGGACGGCTCCGCGGAGATAATACCAAAGAAATATCTTAACATAAACGGGTATCCCATAAACCCCACGAGGCGCGATTATCCTTCGGAGTTCATACAGACAGGTCTATCGGCCATAGACGGATTAAACAGTCTTGTCAGGGGGCAGAAACTCCCGATATTCTCAGGGTCAGGTCTGCCTCACAACATTCTGGCCACCCAGATAGTGAAGCAGGCAAAAATACCTTCGGAAAAACAGGATACAAAGTTTGCCATTGTGTTTGCGGCTATGGGAATAACATTTGAAGAAGCCGAGTTCTTCCAGAAGGAGTTCAGGGAAGCGGGCGCTATAGAAAGATGCGTCATCTTCATCAATCTTGCAGACGAACCTGCGATAGAACGTATTGCGACGCCCAGGGTAGCCCTTACCGCATCCGAGTACCTTGCCTTTGAACTCGGTATGCACGTGGTGACAATCCTCACGGATATGACAAACTATGCCGAGGCCTTGAGGGAAATTTCCGCGGCACGAAACGAGATACCCGGCAGGCGGGGTTATCCTTCATATCTCTATACCGACCTGTCAACAATATACGAACGTGCAGGCAGAATAAAAGGCAGGCAGGGCTCTATCACGCAGATTCCAATTCTGACGATGCCCGAGGATGACAAAACGCATCCTATCCCTGACCTCACCGGTTACATAACCGAGGGTCAGATAATATTTTCAAGGCAGTTGCACCTGAAGGGTGTCTATCCACCTATTGATATTCTCACATCGCTGTCAAGGTTACGGGACAAGGGAATAGGTGCTGATACCAGAACAGGGAAGGAATTGACGCGTGACGACCATCCGTCCATCGCAAGCCAGCTGTTTGCTTCCTATGCCAGGGGCAAAGAGGCCGAAGAACTTGCCGTCGTGCTGGGAGAGGCATCCCTCACCGAAACTGACGTTGCGCATCTTGAATTTTCAAGGAGGATGGAGCAGGAGTTCATATCCCAGCGCACGGACGAGGAGAGAAGCATCAGGCAGACTCTTGATATCGCATGGAAACTTCTCAGGACACTCCCTGAGAGCGAAGTCAAGAGAATACATCCCAAGATAATGGAGAAATACTGGAAATAATATGAAAATTAGGGTCAATCCTACGAGGATGGAATTGCTGAAACTGAGGAAACGGGTACAACTCGCAAAAAGGGGACACAAACTCCTTAAAGACAAGGAGGAACAGCTGCTTATTGAGTTCAGGA
>Ga0172366_10004370_pt1 | contig 11130 bp, 12 predicted proteins | sample LakKivSesite69cm_FD_114533 | JGI IMG/M metagenome (GOLD analysis project Ga0172366, IMG submission 114533) | Sediment microbial communities from Lake Kivu, Rwanda - Sediment site 69cm | ecosystem: Environmental > Aquatic > Freshwater > Lake > Sediment | place: Rwanda: Western Province, Lake...
GATTACGAGCCCCTTCTGGGATAGCTCCTCAAGGATGCCGTATATCCTCGCATTGGGCACGCCGCTGGCCTTGCTGAGATCGGTCGCCTTCGTCTCGCCGAGGTACATCAGGTAGGCGAGGGCTGATGCCTGGTACTCGTTGAGGCCCATCTCGGTGAGGCTGTACTTCAGCTGGCTGACCCTCGGCTCCATCGCTCATCCATCACCTGAGACGTCTAACTTGGATATCAATCACGCACCTGAAACAGATTTATAGAGCAAGAATATTACTATTATCGAGTAGTAAATAAGATTAGGTGCCTAGAAGATGAAGATAATGGTCATGGGAATGGACGGCTACCTCGGGTGGACACTCTCGATGCACCTCTCGGCCAGGGGCCACGACATCAGCGGGGTCGACAACTTCTCCCGCAGGAGGAATGTGGAGGAGATGGGATCATGGTCCGCGACGCCGATCAAGACGATGGGGCAGAGGCTCAAGGCGTACAGGAAGGCCACCGGGAAGGAGCTGAGGTTCTACGAGGGGGACCTTACAGACCCTGAGTTCACAGAGCGGGTCATTGAGAAGGAGAATCCCGACACAATCGTTCACCTCGGGGAGATGCCCTCAGCCCCATACAGCATGATAGACGTCAATCACTGCAACTACACCCAGACTAACAACATCGTCGGCACGAACAACATCCTTTTCGCCATGCACAGGCATGCCCCGGACACACACTTGCTCAAGCTTGGAACCATGGGGGAGTACGGGACGCCGAATATCGACATCCCTGAGGGCTTCTTCGAGATCGAGTACAGAGGACGTAGGGACAGGCTTCCATTCCCGCGTCAGCCGGGGAGCTGGTATCACCTGAGCAAGGTCCACGACACATACAACATAATGTTCGCGTGCAAGATATGGGGGCTGAGGAGCACGGACATAATGCAGGGGGTCGTCCACGGCGTAAAGGTCAAGGAGATGGTCAACGACGACCTCCTAACAAGGTTCGACTTCGACGAGGCATTCGGCACGGCACTGAACAGGTTCTGCGCCCAAGCGATCATAGGGCAGGAACTGACGCCATACGGGAAGGGCGGCCAGACCCGCGGCTACATCGCCCTCAGGGACAGCATGCAGTGCCTCATGATAGCGGCGGAGAACCCCCCTGAGAGGGGAGAGTACAGGGTATTCAATCAGTTCGAAGAGTGCTACAGCGTGAACCAGCTGGCCGAGCACGTCGTCAAGGTCGCTGGGGAGCTCGGCATCGAGGCAAAGATCTGGAACATCGAGAACCCAAGGGTCGAGTCTGAGGAGCACTACTACAAGCCTGACAGGGAGAAACTGCCAGCCCTGGGCTTCAAGCCCACCTTCAGCCTCGACGATGAGCTCAGGGTCACGATACCTGCGCTGGCCGCCTTCAAGGGGCGGATCGAGGCGAAGAAGGACCACATCAAGCCGACCATCTACTGGAGAAGGTAGCCTCCTTCCTTTTATCTCCCGAACGGCATCCTTTAGGTGAAAACCCATGAAGATCGCCGTGACAGGCGGGGCAGGTTACATCGGGTCGACCCTCGTGAAGATGCTGGCTGATAAGGGTCATGGGGTCGTATCTGTCGACAACCTCTCACTGGGCGATTACAGTTACCTTCGGTCCCAAGGATTAGGCGGTAGGGCCGAGTTTGTCGAGGGGGACATCCGAGACATCGAGCTCTTGAAGAGGAGCTTCAGAGGGGCTGACGCCGTAGCCCACCTAGCCGCGATACCCGGGCTGGTTCTCTGCGCCGAGAGGCCGGAGGAGGCCGTCTCGGTTAATATCTACGGTACGCAAACCGTGCTTGAGGCCGCCTCAAGGCTTGGTATCAGACGCGTGGTCTTCTGCTCAAGCGCCGCAGTCTACGGGACACCAGTGAAACTCCCGGTCACGGAGGAGCATAGGCTCAGGCCGCTGAACCTCTACGGGGTCACCAAGCTGGCCGGCGAGAAGATCATGGACACCTACTTCGACAGCTGCGGGATGGAGACAGTCAACCTGAGGTTCGGCAACGTCTTCGGGGTCGGCCTCTACACCCGCTGGTCGACCGTCATACCCAAGTTCGTCAGGCAGGGCATGGAGGGGCAGCCCCTGACGATATACGGCGACGGCAACAGCAGCAGGGACTTCGTACACGTCGAGGACATCTGCCAGGCCCTGACGCTCGCCCTCACGAAGGAGGGCGTCGGCGGCGAGGCGTACAACGTTGGAGGGGAGGCCATCAGCATAGGCAGTCTATCAAAGATCGTTTCAACTGAGGTGGAAAAGGCCACAGGGAGAAGGGTCGGGGTGACCCACATGCCGCCTAGGCCAGGCGAAACCAGAGAGTTCAGCTACAATCTCAGGAAGATAGAGGAGTGCCTCGGCTACAGGCCCGGATGGGACATCGAGAAAGGGGTAATTCAGCTGATAACTTACTATAGAAGCCAACGGCCCGATTAGATTCTGGTAATCCGATTTAATTCTAATGTGTTGATCAGTCGAGCACTATCATCGTCAGGGTCGACCTGACGTGGTTCAGGCGCCGGATCTTCGAGGTGATCACGTCCTTGAGCTCCTGCATCGAGTCAGCCTCGAGCCTGACGACGAAGTCGTAGACCCCGTAGACGCCGTAGACCTCCTTCACCTCAGGTATGCTCCTCAGGGTCTGGCTAACATCGGACCCTTCACCAAGGTCAGTGTTGATCAGCACGAAGGCGATGCTCATGAACCTATCAGCTACGGTAAATGTGAAACGGTTATTAACGTTTTCTAGCATTAAAAGACATCGTGTTTATATTGTAAATATTTTTTCACGCTATTGTTTTCCGGAAATTTCCCTGAGATTATTCGTCTCTTGTCGTTATTGTCTACGTCGCAATTTTTAATCTGAGCCTATGTGAGGTCTCTTTGAGGTCCTATTTTTGGGCTTGAATAGGGGCGTCGCCGTGGTCGGGGCCGGTATGACCCGTTTCCACCACAGGCTCCACGCCGACAAGGCGGGCCGGGAGATCTTCGTCGAGGCCGCCATCGAGGCCGCAGACTCAGTGGACAATGGCTTGGAACTAAGGGGTGTCGAGTCGGTCTTCGTCGGGAACTTCTCAGACGACGTCTTCGAGAAGCAATCCCACACAGGGGCGATGATGGCCGACTGGCTGGGCTTAAACCCCAGGCCGGCTGTCAGGGTTGAGGGTGCCTGCGCGAGCTCCGGCGTCGCGTTCAACCTCGGCGTCCAAGCCATAGCGTCTGGGCTGTACGACGTGGTCCTCGTGGGGGGCTTCGAGAAGATGAGGAGTCAGACCACAGAGCAGGTCACGGACGCCCTGGCGATGGCCGCGGACGCCGCTTACGAGGCGTCTGTGGGCTTCACGTTCCCCGGCCTATACGCCTCGATGGCGACGGCCTACTTCCACAAGTACGGCGCCGTGTGGGAAGAGTTAGCGGCTGTCACGGTGAAGAACCATAGGAACGGCGCCCTGAACCCGAAGGCACACTTCCAGTCAGACATAATGTCGACGGCGGCAAAGGCTGGGGAGAGCAAGGGCATCAAGTTCAAGGATGAGCTCGAGTTTCTGAGGTCCTCGTTTAATCCGGTCGTCGCCTACCCTCTCCGCCTCTTCGACTGCTGCCCCGTCTCGGACGGGGCGGCTGCCGTCATCCTCGCCGGTGATGATGTTGCTAGGAAATTCACCGACACACCGGTGATTGTCACTGGGATTGGCCAGGCCTCTGACACACTGGCCCTTCACGATCGGTCTGACTTCACATCGATGAGGGCTACCAGGGTCGCGGCTGAGAGCGCCTATCGCCTAGCAGGTTTGTCCATGAGGAATATCGATGTCGCGGATGTCCATGACTGCTTCACCATAGCCGAGGTGATGGCGACGGAGGACCTCGGCTTCTTCCCGAGGGGGCAGGGGGGGAAGGCAGCGGTCGAGGGTGTCACTGGCATCAAGGGCGACAAGCCTGTCAACGCAGATGGTGGTTTGAAGGCGAAGGGGCATCCAGTGGGCGCCACAGGTGCCGCGATGGCTTACGAGATGTTCAAGCAGCTTCGGGGCGAGGCGGGCGATCATCAGGTGGCAGGTGCGGAGGTCGGCCTCGCCCATAACGTGGGGGCGGCGGGGGCGACCGTGACGGTCCAGATATTCAGGAGGGGATAACGTGAGCGTGGCCTTCACTGTGCAGGCCTTCAATGAAGGCCTCAGCCAGGGGAAGCTCAGGGGGAACAGATGCATGAAATGTGGGAGGCTTCACCTCCCGCCCAGACCGATATGCAGGGGCTGCGGATCGAGGCAGCTGGAGTGGGTCGACTTCAAGGGCGCCGGCCAAATCGAGGCCTTCACGGTGATCGGGGTGCCCCTCAGCGGATTCAAGGAGATGTGCCCGTACGCCGTCGGCATCGTGAAGCTGGACGAGGGGCCGACCATATCAGGCCTCCTGCTGAAGGAGAAGACCGACGATCTGAGGATCGGGGATAGGGTCCAGATCGCCTATGTTAAAGGTCAGGACAGGACGATGTTGGGCTTCAGGGCGGCCTAGCTATTGACCCTTGAAGAGGGGCTTCCTCTTCTCCTTGAAGGCGGCGACTCCCTCCTTGAAGTCGGCTGTGTGGAAGAACACGCCGAACTCCTTGGACTCTGCCTCCAGCTCCTCGAGGTTGAGGGTCGTCAGCCGCTTCAGGGCGGCCAAGGCGATGGGTGGGCCACTGACGAGCCTGTCGACTAGCTCGTTGACTTTGGAGTCGAACTCGACTGCCGGGACGACCTTGTTGACTAATCCCATCGCGAGTGCTTCTTGGGCCCCGATTACCTCGCCGCCCATCAGGAACTCCTTCGCCCTCTGGACGCCGATAAGCTGGCTGAGGAGCTTCGTCGCGCCCCATCCCGGGATTACGCCCAGGTTGACCTCGGTCTGGCCGAATCGGGCCTTGTCGCTGGCTATCCTGTAGTCGCACCACATCGCCACCTCGCATCCACCTCCGAGGACGAAGCCGTTGATCGCGGCGACGACTGGCTTGGATGACTTGATGAACTTGGTGAAGGTCCTTTGGCCTTTCCTCGAGAACTCGTACGCCTCGGCCCCGGAGAGCTTGCTCATCCTGTCTATATCTGCGCCGGCTGAGAACGCTCTGTCACCTGCTCCCGTGACGACTATGCATCTGACCGACTTGTCCGCCTCGGCTCTATCCACAGCCTCGGCGATAATGTCGAGCATCTCCGAGGTTATGCTGTTGAGCTTGCCTGGCCTGTTCAGGGTGATCTTGCATACTCCTCTCGCCGTCTCGACGAGTACAGGCTTCTCCTCGGCCTCTCCCTTCTCAATCCTCGCCTTCAGCTCGAATGGGCCTAGGGGGAGGTTTCCACCGAGCTTTATCACGGTATCTATAGACTTGGCGTCGGAAACTCCTTCGGCGACAAGCTTCTCAGCCTCCGCTATGAATGGCTTCAGGAGAAGGGATACGTCGAAACCCTTCGCCTGCTCCTCCGAGACAGCTGGCTTTCCAGCGTAGTTGTAGAAACCTTCGCCAGTCTTTCGTCCTAGCTTCTTCTCCTCATAGAGCTTCCTGATTGATTCCGTCGGCGCGTAGTAGGGGCCAAAGTTCTCCTCGAGGACTCTCAGGATGTTGTAAACGATGTCGTTGCCTATGAGGTCGCTGAGCATGAAGGGTCCCATGGGCATCCCAGCCTTGTGCTGCATCGCGGCGTCCATCTGCTCTTCGGAGTAGCCTTCATCGAGGAGCTTCGTCGCCTCGTTGATGTAGGTTATAACAATCCTGTTAAATATGAATCCGGGAGAGTCCCTGTTAACGGCTATCGGCGTCTTGCCAAGCTTCTCCGCCAAGGCTTTCGTGGCCGAGATCGTCTCCTGACTCGTCTTCGCCCCTGGTATCACCTCGACGAGCTGCATCAGGACGGGGGGATTGAAGAAGTGCATACCTACAAAGCGCTCAGGCGCATCGACGGCCTTCGCCATCTCGGTTATACTCAGGCTGCTCGTATTCGTCGCAAGGAACGCGTCACGCTTCGCATTCCTCGAGACTTCGGCCCAGACCTGATGCTTAATGCTCATCTTCTCCGGGACGGCCTCAACTATCAGGTCGGCCTGCCTAACAGCCTCCGCGAGGTCGAGGGTCATCGTTATCCTGCTGAGAGCATCCTGCGAGTCCTTCTCCGTCATCCTTCCCCTCTGGACGAATCTACTCAGGCTCCCCTCTATCCCCTTCCTCGCGCCGTCGAGGAGGGACTGCTCTATGTCCCTAATTGTGACCTCGAAGCCGGCTGTGGCGGCCAGCTGGGCTATGCCATGGCCCATGATGCCGGCGCCGAGGACTGTGACACTCCTAACCTCCTCAGCCTTCATGAATTATCAAGGCGTTTTATGCCACCAGGGCTTAAGCATTTTTCGATGGGGAAGACTAAAAAACCGGAAGAGTGGTCTATCATCGTCAAGGGTTGAGTCTACGTGAGGAGGATACTGGTTCTTGTCAAAGACACGCCGGATCTCTCAGGAATTAAGATCGATCCCTCTAGCAGGAGACCCATCCTAGAGGGCGTCAAGAGAAAGCTAGGTGATCTCGATAAGCGTGCCCTGGAGGCCGCCATCAGGGTGAAGGAGTCCTCGGGAGGGGAGGTAGTCGCCCTCTCAGTCGGCGACGAGAAGACCAAGACGACCATCCTCGAAGCCCTCGCCATGGGGGCTGACTCGGCCTACGTTGTCGGCGATGAGACCCTCGGTAGACTGGACGCGCAGGCGACGTCGATGGTCCTCGCGGCAGCCATCAAGAGGATAGGCGGATATGACCTCGTGATTCTGGGGGAGCTCAGCCTTGACACGCTTTCGGCGCAGTTGGGACCGAGGCTCTCGGAACTCCTCGACCTGCCACAGGTGACCTATGCCAGGGAGCTCAGGCTCTTAGATGGGAAGGTGACCGCAGTACGTGACCTCGAGGACATCAACGAGGTCGTCGAGGCGCCTCTGCCTTCGCTCGTGTCCGTCATCAGGGAGATCAACGAGCCCAGGATACCCTCACTCATGAACATCATGAAGGCAAAGAAGAAGCCGATCATCTTGTGGCGGGCCACGGACCTCGGCTTGAGGCCGGAGGATGTGAAGGCGGCGTCCTCCATCGAGGTCCTCGACGTCGTCGCCCCCGAGGTGAAGAGGAAGAGGATCGTAATAAAGGCGGAGACAGCCGAGGAGGCCTCGGCGAAGCTTGTCGAGGCCCTCGCGTCGGAGGGTGTCCTGGAGGGTCGGTGATGGGCGGAGTCCTAGTCTTCTCGGAGGATCGTGAACTCGCGCGCCAGCTGATCGGCAAGGCGGTGGAGCTCTCAGTGAGGCTCGGAGGCAGGGCCTCGGCCCTTACTACTGGAACCGGAGATGATGACCTCATCAGGCATGGCGCAGACATGGTCTATGTTGCCAGCCCACCTACAGGATACGCAATCGAGCCTTACAGGGCCTTGCTGCTGGAGGCGGTGAGGAGGGAGTCGCCTGATGTCATCCTCGTCGGGGGCACGAAGAGGGGCAAGGAGTTGGCTCCAAGGGTCGCCGCAGCCCTGGGCGCAGGCTACGCCTCAGATTGTCTGGAACTCGGCTTCGATGATTCAGGCAGGCTCCTAGCCAAGCGCCTGGTGTACGGAGGATCGTCGATAGCCTCCGAGACCTGGAAAGGACGCCCCGCCGTCGCGACAGCGCCACCCAGGGCATTCCAGAAACTTGACCCGTCAGATAGGAAGGGGGAGGTTGTGAGGCTCGACATCGTCCTCCCGGAATCTAGGCTGAGGGTGGTTGAGAGCAGACCTAAGAGGGTCTCCGATGCGGGTCTTGAGAACGCCTCAGTGATCGTCTCGGCAGGCCGCGGATTCAAGAAGCGTGAGGATCTAAGGCTCCTGGAGGAGCTCGCCGGCGTCCTCGGCGCCAAGATGGGGTGCACCAGGCCGATCTCGGCCGACCTAGGCTGGATGGACCAGTGGGTCGGCATAAGCGGGAAGAAGGTGAGCCCCAAGCTTTACATCGCCTGCGGCGTCTCAGGGACCATACAGCACGCCGCCGGGATAAGGGGAAGCCAGATGATTGTATCGATCAACAGCGACGAGGCGGCGGGCATCCACGAGCTCTCGGACTACTCGGTCATAGGTGACATCTACTCCGTCCTCCCCGCCTTGACCAAGCTCCTAAGGGAGAGGAGGGCGCCTTAAGCATCCTTTTTCTTGCACCTTGGACATGATTGTACCGTGGGACTGGAAGAATCTACCCTGAGGGCGATCGACGGAGCCGCTGAGCTCATGCTCTCCTCTGCCTACGTCATTGGCCTCACAGGGGCGGGCGTCTCCGTTGAGAGCGGGATACCGCCATTCAGGGGGCCTGGCGGACTCTGGACGAAGCACGGCGAGCCCTCGATGGACGGCTACCAGAGGTTCATGGAGGACCCCAAGGGCTACTGGGAGCAGAGGCTCACCCCCGAGAGGTCTCTCGGCCTCGGCGGCGCCCTCGTGGGCGCGAAGCCGAACAGCGGCCACTACGCCCTCGCTGAGATGGAGGCGATAGGAGTCCTGCGGGTGCTGATAACCCAGAACATAGACAACCTGCACGTATTGGCCGGGAGCAGAAACCTGCTCGAGATCCACGGCAACTCCCAGAAGCTGAGGTGCATCGACTGCGGCTCCAGGTTCCAGAGGGAGGGCTTCGACCTCTCCGTGATGCCACCGAGGTGCCCGTACTGCGGCGGCGTCGTCAAGAGCGACACGGTGATGTTCGGCGAGCCGATCCCACAGGATGTGCTGAGGCGCTGCTTCGAGGAGGCTAGGAGGAGCGACTGCATCCTCGTCGCAGGTACTTCAGCCCTGGTTCACCCAGCCGCTGGCATCCCCATGACGGTGAAGAGGAAGAAGGGGAAGATAATCGAGGTCAACATCACCCGCACTGAGCTCAGCGGCATCAGCGACGTGCAGGTGATCGCTAGATCAGGCGAGGCCCTCCCCGCCCTCGTCGAGGCTCTGAAGAGGAGGTTATGAGAGCTTCTTCCTGCTCCAGTCCGCGACCTCCCTGCAGGTGGCGAACCAAACGTCCCCCTTCGCCTCCATCTCGGTGATCAGCTTCTCGAGCATGTCGAGGCGGCTTATGCGCCCAGTCGCCTGCGGGTGGCATGTCAACCCGAAGTAGCGGCCGAGCCTGTATATCCCCTCGAACTCCGGCTTCCATATCCTGTACGCGTCCTCAGGCGCCCTGCGCTCCGTGTCGTACTGGGGCCAGTCGTCGAGCATCCACTCAACTGGGAGCTCTACGAGCCCGGTGGGCTTCCCCCGCCATTCGAGCATGTATGGCATGTCGTCGTCCATGAAGTAAATGGCTGAGCACGACGTAAATTATGGGTGCGGGTGGCCCCCCGCGCCGCTCCAGAATGAGAAACTAGTCAAAGTCGGAAAGGGATTCTCGTAGAGATGTACAAGTTTTTTGGTCAGATTGGTCAGATTGGTAAGGTCAAAAACGATACCCCCGCCATAGAAGATTCCACGAGGGCTTGACGGAGACATCGTGTCTCATCCTGAGGGGGGTATCAATTTTAACATTACCAAAGTGACCAAAGTGACCAAAACCCTTCAGGATAAGTCGGTACCGAGCCTCAAAGAAAAGCTAGACCAAGCGGGACGGGCCGCCCCCGCGCGTCGCCGCCCGACGTTCACTCATCGAGGGCGGGGCCTCTCCCGCGGAGCGCGTAGGCGGAGGCGGCCACGACGGCGATGGAGACCAGCAGAGCCGCGATGTAGGACGTGGATATTCCTTGGCCCTTCACGGTGAAGCTGCCGCTCTGTGTGCCGACCTGCATCGTGTGGGTGCCCTCGGTCTGGGGCGGGACCCTGAAGGTCACGGTCGTAGAGGCGCCACCTGCGAGGGTGCCGGTCTTCGTCTCCTAGATCACTCCGTCGAGCCTCAGCTCGGCGGAGTAGGTGCCCGACTGCTCGCCCGTGTTCCTCACGGTCACCGACACATTCACCTCGGCATTTAGCGCCACATCGACAGGGCTCATGACGAGTCCCGTGAAAGTGAAGGCCGCAGGAGTTGGAGACGGAGTCCTCATGACCGTGAAGCTTCCCGTCAGGTCCCCGACCCCGACGGCGTAGCTGCCTGTGGCGGTCTTTTTCACCGTGAAACTGATCATCGTCCGTGCGCCGCCCGAGAGGGACACGCTCCTGGACTGCTCCATGACGCCGTTGACCAGCAGGTCGACGGTGGTATTACCCTCCAGGTCACCGACGTTGGTAACCAGAAGGCTCACGGTGACGACGGCGACAGATTTCTCTATCCACGCCTCACCTATCTCCCCGTGGGGTCCGGTGATGATGAGACCGGAGAGTGCGAACTCGGCCGGCCTCGCCTCGGCATGGGGGCCGACCGTGAACAGGATGACCGAAAGGGCGATGACGGTTAAGGGTCCGATGCTTCCCATTGAGTATTCAACCTTCTATTGGGTCGAGACGACTATGATGAACCTTGTTCTTGGTGTAATTTTATCTAACACTACAAGCACCCGACATCTAATGGGGCGCATCGCCGTTTAAGGGTTATGAGAGGTGATAGAGTAGTCGGTGATACATATTATTCTCCTATTTCGGTGAACTAGATTTGTGCACCTAGTAAGGTTTTGAGTTGGTATAAATGTTCCTTCAAGATGCGAGTTGAGTAGTCTGAGTACTCTAGCTGAAGTGGCCTACGAGCCGTCTGATGAGACACTCGATCAGTGCATCGACCTGTTCAACATCTTCACCAACCTCGACACCATTCACTTATTCATGCTCGCGGAGAAGGGAATAAAAAACTCCAAAAGTGCGATGAAGGAGCTGGCGCTGACGCCGAAGAGGTACTACTCCAGGCTGAAGGTCCTGGTGGACGAGGATATCCTCGAGAAGGTCAACGGAGTCTATGTCTACACTCCAACCGGCGAGATTCTTCACAGACTGGGGCTGACATTGATGAACTTCGTCGATAACAGGCAGAGGATAGGCCCGCTCCTGAACCTGTCAAAGTTGAGCGTCCTCTCGGAGGAGGAGAGCCAGAAGATCAACTCGATAATCTTCAGAGACGCTGACGTGGGGAAGATGCTGTCCTAGGTGTTCCCTCGCCCCTCCTGCCCTCC
>Ga0172366_10004372_pt1 | contig 11125 bp, 8 predicted proteins | sample LakKivSesite69cm_FD_114533 | JGI IMG/M metagenome (GOLD analysis project Ga0172366, IMG submission 114533) | Sediment microbial communities from Lake Kivu, Rwanda - Sediment site 69cm | ecosystem: Environmental > Aquatic > Freshwater > Lake > Sediment | place: Rwanda: Western Province, Lake Kivu...
GATGGCGCGCCAGCGCTACCGCCTGCTTCTCTCTGCTGGCCGCCGATTTGCTGGGTGAACACGGTTTGCGGTCGGACAAGTGGCTGGTGCGGCCCCGGCTCGGCAGGCGCTACCTGCCGCTTCGTCAGGTCGGCATCGCAGAATGCGCACGTTGTGGCGTTATCCGGCAGCAGCTCCCCGCAATTAGGGCATTTCATGCTGCAACCTCCTCATAATGCTTGATGTTATGCGACCACTCGCTCGCGTTCCCGCGCTTCCGCCTCCACGAGCGGCGAGAGGTCGGGGTATGCTCCCATTGCCTCGAACCAGGCCAGCAGTTGCTGACGGCGGGTTGCCCCATCATCCGCCAGCGCCAGCGGGCGGCCGCGAGCATCCAGGACCACGCCTACAACGCCGCCGTAGACGTTCTGGTGTACGGCGCGTCCACGCCCGTAGCCCAGGTCGAACGCCCTGGCGGGATGAATCTCGATTGCCGCTTCCTCGCCCACTTTCAGCTTCGGGTACATCACGAGGTCGCCGAACTTGAGCTCGCCTTCGTCGGTCGAGCCGTCGGGCCAGGTGAGCCTGTAAGTGGCGACGCGCTCGCCGGGACGTGCGGTGCCGCTGGGAACGACAGCGGTGCCCAGATAAATCATACAGTCGCGGTCGAAGACCTGGGTGGCGGCGTCGTCGTGGACCGTGGAGAGCACCCCCAGGTGTGGCATCATGAAGATGGAGTCCACCGCCAGGATGGTCAATCCTTCCGGCTGGAAAGCGTCCAGCATCATCAGCATCGCCTGATGGCGTCGCGGCGCGTGGCTGAGCACGCCGCCGCTGCCGACCAGCAGGTCGAGCTCCATCATCCTGATGAAGGTCGCGCCGGTAGCTTCTTGGGTGAAGGCGTCGGAGATGCTCCGAGCCTGCTGCACGCCCTTCAGACCCACCGCGAGGCTCTTGTGCTGGATGAAGGCGAGCCGCAGCGCCTCCCGCGCCAGTCCGTGCTCGATGACGAGGCTGGAAAGCGACTGCGGGATGGTGGTGGGGCGAATCATCTTGTTCTTGATCTGATTGCGCAGCCACTGCTCCTCCACATCAAACGGCACCCAGCGCTGCACGTCGGCGAATCCCGCCTCCGCCATCACGTTGCTGACCGAATAGCTCATCCCCAGGTTCGCGCTCACGCTGCGGTTGTAGATGCGCTGGCCTTCGACTTTGAAATCGCTGAAGATGTCGGTGGTGGCGCCGCCGATGTCGACGCCGATGACGTTCATATCCTTCTTCCGGGCGATGGTCTGCATAATCAGCCCCATCGCCGCCGGAGTCGGCATAATCGGCGCGTCGACCCATTCCATCAGCTTGTTGTAGCCGGGTGCCTGCGCCATCACATGCTCTTCGAACAGGTCCTGTATCTTCGCCCGCGCCGGATAAAGATTCTCCCGCTCCAGGGTGGGACGGATGTTGTCGGTCATCGTGAGCGCCATCTCCTCGCCGAGCGCGCCCGTGACCTCGCTTCTGGCGTCCACATTGCCGGCATAGATGACGGGAAGCTGATAGGTGATTCCCAGGCGCGGCTTGGGGTCGGCGGCGGCGACGAGTTCGCTCATCTGTACCACGTGGCTGATGGTGCCACCGTCCACGCCGCCGGAGAGCAGAATCATATCCGGACGCAGCCGGCGGATGCGGTCGATACGCTGGTGGGGCAGGCGTCCGTCGTTGCTCGCCAGCACGTCCATCACGATGGCGCCCGCGCCCAGCGCCGCTCGCTGCGCGCTCTCGGCGGTCATCGAGGCGACGACTCCCGTCACCATCATCTGGAGTCCCCCGCCGGCGGAGCTGGTGGAGATGTAGATATCCACGCCGCGCATGCCCTCGGAGGGGTAGATGAGGTCTCCGTGCTCATCGAGGATGGTGCGCCCGGAGAGCTCTTCCACTTCCTGGATGGAGTTGAGGACGCCCTTGGTGACGTCCTCAAAGGGCGCTTCCACGGTGGTCGGCGCTTCGCCGCGATAAGTCTGCCGGAACCCCTCTTCCTTCTTCTCGATGAGGATGCACTTGGTGGTCGTGCTCCCGCAGTCGGTCGCGATGATGACCTTGATGTCCTCGGGTTTCGGCTTCTCGTGTCCCTTCATAGGTAGAAACTACATTATACAATGAGTATCATGGGAGCGGGCTTCAGCCAACGGGCACCCTCGGATTATATCTTATTCCAGCCATCGTTCGGTGCGGGAGGGAAGCGGCTTCTCTCTCATTCGAAGGAGACCTCTTTGACCCACGGCAGCGCTCCCGCAGGCATTTGGGCCGACAGAGGGGTGCTCGGGAGGCGCTGTGATTCTAACTCGCCGCCGATGCTATAATCCTGCGCGTTTCCTCACGGGGTGAGGCATGGCGGAAGCGTATCACAAGGGGCTGAAAACCTGGCAGTGGATGATGCTGTTCGGCTTCCTGCTCTGGGTGGCGCTCTTCGCTGCCCACCGGCTGGGGCTGATTCCCGAGGAGCTTCCTCTCGGATCACTCGTCTTTGTCTCGGCGCTTCATCTCCTCGCAGGCTTGGTCATCTTGCAGGGCGCCTGCGAGGCGCTGATTCTCGGCGTCGAGCGCTTGGGGGCGCGCTATCGCTGGGACAGTTTCATCGCCGGCACCATCGGAGCGTTCATCGACGCCCTGCCCGAGCTCGTTGTCATAGCGTTTGTCGTGCGGGTGGACGCCCTGGCGGCGTTTTTCATCGCCGTGGTCGCCATCTACAACAATGCGCTCGTGTTCAGCGTGTACTCATTCTGCCTGCCCAAAGACGTCAAGGGGAAGTTCCTGATGCCGGACGCCGTCACCCGCGCGGGCACGGAAGTGCTCATCGCCGGCAGCGGGATCACTCTCGTACTGGGCCTCGTTCTGCTCGCGCTTCGCAGCGAGACGCACAAGACGGTGCTGAACCGTATAGACCTGGGGTTAATCGCGGTCATCCTCTTCGTCATCTTCGGCTTCTATCTTCACTCCCTGCTGCATTATTACGCCAAAGGCGAGGAGGAAGAGAAGAAGACGCTCGACCCGGCGTCGCGCAGGACCGGCTGGTTCGCCATCATCGGGATGTTCGCTCTCGGAGTCCTCGGCGCGTTTGCCGGCGGCGAATCGGTCTCCGCATTCGCGGAGGCGGCCATCCACCGGATGAGTCTGCCGCCGGTGCCCACGGCGCTCATCCTCGCCTTCTTCGCCGCAATGAGCGAGTACGTCATCGTCTACAAGTCACACCGGCGTGGGGAGCTTGGCATCGCATTATCCAACGTTTTCGGCGGCATCACCCAGGTGATGTTCCTGATTCTCCCCTTTACGCTCGCCGTGATTGCGCTCAGCAACTACTGTATCCCCATCAACTTCACCACCACTATTGTCATCCTGCTGCTCTTCCCGGTGTTCTTCGTGCTGTTCGAGTACCTGGAAGAGGACCACACGCTGAACAACCTCGACGCCGCCGGGATGGTGAGCATCTTCGTGCTCATTCTCTATGTGCTCCTCTTTATCAGCGGCAGGTGGTAGGGGTGATTGGACTGCTCTCCCCCCGCAAGTTCCATCTCTCCACTACTGCTTCTTCGCGCTGTCCGGCGAAGAGGCCTGCTTCCGCCTCGTCTCTTCCTCCGCCAGCAGCTTCTCCAGGCGGGTAATCAGGGCTTCGACGCAGGCGCGCTTCTCCAGCGCCTGCTGCACGCGCACATAGAAGCTGGCGTCGATGCTGAACCCGAGCAGCGGCGAAGTCGCGACATTGACGCCATCCACCGCCATATCCAGTATCGGACGGAAGAACAAGAGCACCTGCGAGCCGATGAAGTTCAGCGGACGCATGCTCTCCAGAAACGCGATTGCGGGCACCGCCATCCCCATGCGCGTCACGCGCGCGGCGATGAGGTCGAGCGTCTCCTGCTCTTCTGCGGTGAGCTCGTCTTCGGTGCCGCGCTCGACGGCGAACGCGTGGGCGAGCCCGCCTCGGAAGCGGGTCCAGAATCCGCCCTTACGGTTCTTTGGGGATGAATCTGCGCACATATTCGACGACTTCCTCGCCGTTGTCCGCGTATTTGAGGAAATGCCCGCGGAAAGGGTCGAGCCTGCTGGGGCGCGGCATGGAGGTGAGAAACACGCCGTTGCCATGCACATAGGCCTGCCGGTAGTGCTGCCACGGCCGGAAACTGGGAACGCCGAGGAAAAAGACGGTTACCCCTTTCCGCGTGAAGCGGTAGCGAACGGGGAGGTAGATGGACATCGTGGAGCCGAACATCACGACAAACGCCAGCAGCGCGAATACCTTCTCGGGGAAGCTGAAGTAGACGATGGTGGTGACCCCCAGATTGACCGCGAGCAGAACGACCGTCTTCAGCGGCGCGGCTTTCCACGGATGGTGGGTCCATTCGAGCGGCTCATCGGCGGAGGCGGAGCCTGCCGGATCGGGCGAGCCCGGCTCTGCAAAGCGTGGATGCTTCTCCGCTTCGGCGGACATCGATTAGCCATTATAGAGGAATCGGCGGCTGTGCCATAGCCGTTGGACGGGCGAGGGCGGCGGGCGGATGCAGACGGTCGAATCGCGCGCGCATGTGGGTCGCGCGAACGCTCGCCGCGGGCTTTACAGGGCTGGTTAGAGGTGCTATGCTGTGAACTGAAGGAGGAACCGTCGTTTGGCGGCGGAGTTCCCAGCAGGTCGAGGAAAACCTGTTTTCTGATAAACAAGACGCCAGCCGAAAAGAAGGTGATGCGTAATGGCTAATAAGGCCGCGAAACTGTCAGCTCGCCAACTGGAGCGTATCCGGTGGCTGCACGGGGAATTGCAGGCGGGGAACTATCCCAACGCCACCCATCTTGCGGAGCATTTCAACGTCTCGGCGAGCACCGCGTACAAGGACGTCAAACAGTTCAAGGTTCTGCTCGATCCTCCGCTCGGCTACGACGTCGAGCGTAACGGCTTCTACTACGAGGAGCCGGGTTTCGACCTGCCTGAAGCTGCTGGCGATACGGCGGCGCAAGCCAAGAGTCCTGCGAAGTCGGCGACCGTCGAGGCGAGAACGGTGGCGACGAGACCTCCGGCAGCCAGGCCTGCCGCGCCCGCTCGCACCGCCACGGCGAGGGTAAGGGCGCGGGCCATGGTGTCGCGCAAGCCCAGACCGGAGGAGTGCCTGTCCGCGGGCGAGCTCGTTTCCATCCTCACCGGCGAGCAGTTGAAGCAGCAGTATGCTACTTCTCCCTTCGCGCGGGCGGTCGAATCCGCCTATCGCAAGCTGACCTCGATGGTCGAGGGCATTGTCGCCGTGGACCACGAGAGCACGGAGCGGATTCTCACGATCGATATCTCCCCCTTCCCCTCGATTGACCTGACCATCTTCGACGCTCTGGCCAAGGCGATTGAAGACCGCGAGACCGTGGTGCTCAAGTACTTCTCCGGTCAGAAGGCGACGGTGACCGATAAGCCGTGCGACCCCTACCATATCCTGCACTACAAGGACAACTGGTACCTGGTGGCGTGGTGTCACGAGAAGCGGGATTTCCGGGACTTCTTGATGAACCGGATTCTCTCGGTGGAGTATCCGAATCTGCACTTCGTGCCGGACCCGGACTTCGACCTGGAGAAGCACAAGCAGAGCAGCCAGCTCTTCCGAGGAATGGAGAAGCCGGTGCAGGTGGTGGTGGAGTTCGACAAGTTCGCCGCCCACTGGATCCGGCTCCGCCCGGTGCATTCGACTCAGCGGATCGTCGAGCGAGCCGACGGCAGCCTGGAGCTGTCCTTTCAGGTGCACAGCTACGAGAATCTGCTGCGGTGGATCCTTTCCTTCGGCGAGCATGCGCGCGTGCTTTCGCCGCTCGACCTGCAGGAGCGAGTGCAGAAGACCATCGGTCGCATGAACTACCTGTACAACCGCTTCTAGAGAGGAAGGCCGAGGGAGCGCCGATTCGCCGCGCGGGGAGTCCTCCGTCAGCTTCGCTCGCCCCCGCGGGGATGCAGCATGTGTTCCACGCCCAGATGGTCGAGCACCTTGCCGACGACAAAGTTAATCTCGTCTTCGAGCGATTCCGGGTGGAAATAGAACCCCAGCATCGGGGGGATGAGCGCCGCGCCGAGACGCGCCAGCTTGAGCATGTTCTCCAGGTGCACCGCCGATAGCGGCGTCTCCCGCGGAACCAGGATGAGCTGACGACGCTCCTTCAGCGTGACATCCGCCGCGCGGGTGATGAGATTGTCCGCCGCGCCGGAGGCGATGCGGGAAAGCGTGTTCATGCTCGCGGGGCAGACCACCATCGCCTGCCAGCGATATGCTCCCGACGCAATCGGTGCCGAGAAGTCATCGTTGGCGTGCATCTCTACGTGCGCTCTCAGGTCGCCGACTCCGGCGATGAGCGCGGCTATCTGTGGCGCCACTCCGGTCTCTTCGGCGAAGAGCTCCCGGGCGACGTCCGAGAACACAAGGTGGACTGTCAGCGGATGCAGGGCGAGCTCGCGGAAGAGGCTCAGCGCGAGGGGGGCGCCGCTGGCGCCGGTTATGCCCAGCACGACCGTGTTTGGCGGGAGCGAGTTCATGGCTGACGCGTCGCCTGCACCAGCTGCTGAAAGCGCGGGTGATTGCGCAGGCGCTCGAACTCAGAGGCCTGAAGAGCCACTTCCTTCATGCTCGGGTCGATCTCGATGGCCTTCGCCACCAGTTCAAGAGACTTGTCTTCTTCCAGCTCCTGCAGGTGGAGATGGGCCAGCCCGAGTACCAATCGGGCGTCCTTGGGGAAGCGCGGGATGGCTTCCTCGTATACCGCCCGGGCACGCTCCCATTCCTTGAGCGCCTTCAGAGCCAGCGCTTTGTTCTCGTAGGCGACCACGTAGTCAGAGTCGATCTTGATGCAGGCGTCGAAGTGATCCACCGCCTTGGCGAACTGCTCCAGTTGCGCCAGCAGGACGCCCTTGTTGAGATAGGCCTGCTTGTGTGCGGAGTCCAGCTTGATGCACTGCTCGTAGGAGTTGATGGCCTTGAGGAACTCGCCCATCCCTTCTTCGGCGATGCCCTTCTGATACCAGGCTTCGGGCGCCTGAGTCGTGACATAGAGAATGCGCTCAACGGTGTTGTTGGCATCAGCGAAACGCTTCAGCTGATTGAGGGCGACCGCCTTGCGCTGGAGCATATCCACGTTCGAGGGCTCGTTCTTCAGCGCGTTGTTGTAAGCGGTGACCGACTCCTCCCAGTGTTCGAGCGCGTCCTGAGCCAGACCCAGCTGATACCACGCTTTCGCGTCCTCCGGGTTCTCCTTCAGGTAGCGCGTGAGCCACTCCACCTTGCCCGGAGAATCCTCCAGCTCGCCCAGCAGCAGCGCTTTGCGATACCAGACCATGTCGAAGTTCGGGTTGATGCGAATGCTCTCATCGAAGGCTTTCAACGCCTCCTCCCGCTTGTCCATCGCCCACAGTACCGAGGCCTTGTTGTACCAGACACGCGGGTCATCCGGCTGCTTCTCCAGATAGCGGTCCAGGAAGGACAGCGCGTCCTCATTGAGGTTGAGTCCGTGCAGTGCGACCGCATAGTTGTTCCACGACTCGCGGTCGTCGGGCATCACCTCGAGGAAGTACTCGTAGGTCTCACGGGCGCGGGAGTAGCTGCGAGTCATCACTTCCGCCACCCCGCGGTTCTTGAACGCGAAATCGTCCTCTTCGTTGAGTTCAATCGACTTGTCGAAGTAATCCATCGCCCGGTAGTCCTGGCCCAGTTTCCCCAGCAGGATGCCGTTGTTGTACCAGGCCTTGAAGAAGCGGCTCTCGATCTCGCGGGCGTTGGTGAAACAGCGTTGCGCCTGCAGCTTCCGTCCCAGCTCGTACAGCACCGTCCCCATGTTGTACCAGGCTCTCGAGTTGGTGCCCGAGCATTCAAGCGCCTTCTCGTAGGAGCTGAGTTCCTCCTCGGCATTGCCCAGGTGATACTGCGCGACTCCGCGGTTGTACCACAACTCATCGTTACCCCGGTCTATCGCCAGCGCGCGGTCGTAAGCCTCGGATTCTTCCCGCCACTTCTCCTGCTTGCGGCGAATCAGGCTCACGATCGTGTGCAGATGAGCATCCTTGTCGTTCAGCGCGAGCGCCTTGTCGGCGTAGGCAAGCGCCTCCTCGAGTCGACCGGTCTGGAAGCAGCACCAGGTCAGCCCGAAGTGCGCCAGGTAATTGCCCGGGAAGCGCCCGAGGATGTCCTTGAACTTGCGCTCCGCATCCTCGTAGGCGCCCCGCTTGAGGTCGTTGAAGGTGTGGTTGATGAGCTTGCGCTCAGCCTCGGCGGTTGCGCGCTCGCGGTCATCTTTCTTCTTGAACAGCCCGCGCGTCTCCTTCTCCCATTGCTCGATGATGACCTCGTAGTTGGCCACCAGGAAGCCCTCGTCGAGGACGTCGCGGTGGACCAGTTCCCTCAGCTCCGGTGTGGTAGAGCCTTCGCGCCGGCGAATCTCCCCGTAAGGAACCACATTGAACCGCTGAAAGGACATGCTCAGTTCGTCTTCGATGCTGTTGAGTTTCAGGTCCGCAGCCAGCTGCTCGAAGAAGTAGTCACTCTCCTCGAGCTCGAAGATGCGGAAGTCTTTCCCCTTCTCCAGACCTACCGCCATCAGATCGGTAATCGACTCGGGGATCTGCTTGATGTTGCCCCGGTACGCCCACAGCACTCCTTCGGAGAGCACTTCCTCGTAGTCGTTGGTCAGCTCGATGAGGGTGTTCATGATGCTGTACTCGGTGCCCGAGTAGCCCATCACGAGCAGGCCTGCACCGGAAAGCGACTTGCGCAGAAACGCTTTCATGTCGTCGTGGTGCTTCGCCATTCCCTCGCGGATGTATCGTACATCGTAGCGGTCGTAGTCGCCGTGCAACTTGATCACGTAGCGGCCTTCCTCGAGATTCACCATCTTGAGCGCGTCGATGGAGCGGATGGTGATGCAGTTGGTACCTCGCAGGATGTAGTAGGCATCCTCCGCCAGGGTGTCCCAGTTGGTGGTGTAGAGCACCGGCGCGAGATGGCCGCTCTTCACCCCGATGACGTAGACGAGGTGGCTGGGGGAGGGCTGCTTGCCCTTGAGCAGGTCCTTGAACAACTCCGTGCGGAGATACACCGAAGGATACTCCTTCTCCAGCGCGCTGACATAGCGGAAGTTCGGGTTGAACCATTTCTGGCGGCTGACCCATTCTCTGAGGTCTTCCGCCGTCACCTGCCCCCGCTTCGCCGGGTTGGACTTCTCGAACACCCTGACGATGACGGAACTCACAATCTGCTCGGCAAGGGGAACTCCCGCGGACGCGGACACGCCCGCGCCGAAGAACACATGGAACTTCTTCAGCTTGGGCAGGAGCATCTCGTAAGCCTGGTCAAACGGGATTACGGTCTCATTAAGGACTTCCTTGCGATCCCGCTGTTCGACGGCCTTGATTCTTCGTCGGATGGACATGGGCCCTCCATCTAAGAGACTGCGGCGTTAGCCGGAGTTGCATTATACACGGTTACCGTGATGAGGGTAAAGAGGACTGCCAAAGGGGGGAATCGGCGCAGCCGGGGCCTCGTACGAGGAGCCGGCAGACCATCCGCGCGCCGTGGGTCCTATCGGCTCCGCCCGCTGTCCTCGGAGCTGGCCTCATCCTTCGCCTTGGGCGGCTCCTTCACCGGCATTGGAGGCGGGATGCGCTGGGGCGAGCCCTGGGGCCACGACTCCCCGAGCGCGGGCAGCGCCGACACCATCAGCATATAGAAGGCGCCGAAGACGATGCTCACCACGGCGAAGCTGAACAGGGTGCTACGCTGCAGCTCGGCCATGGGAACCATCGTCGGACTGATGGCTGCCCGAATGCTGCTGGCGCCGAGAAAACTCAGCAGTCCGATGATAATCATAATCCCGCCCAGCCAGTATGATCCCGCGCCGCGCCCGCAGACGATGAAAACGACCAGCGAGCCGATAATCCAGAAGGAGAATCCCGCTGCCAGCACCGCCCATCGCATCGACGGGGAGTCCCACAGCTCGGGATTCGCTCCCGAAAGCATGAATCCCAGCCCGATGATCATCAGGATGACGCCGGTAAGACTTCTCACGACCATAAGCATGCCCCTTCCCGTACGGTTGGGGTATAGTAGCACAACCGCCGACCGAGCATCGCGCGGGCGCGGCCGCGGCGGCTGTCCTTCGGGGGAAGATACAAGCGCGCCAGAAAGGATTCGAACCTTCGACCTTTGGCTCCGGAGGCCAACGCTCTATCCGCTGAGCTACTGGCGCAAGCGTCTCACTCTATGCCGCCGCGACGCCGATGTCAAGGTTCCCCTGGCGGCGGCAGTCGTATCCTCCTTGCGAAGAGGTCATTCCGGGGGTATACTGAAGGTAGGTGGAGGACACGGGAGGTGTCAGCGATGAAGAAGCTGAATCGCGTCCTGCTGGTTGGCGCGCTGTGCGCAGCATCCGCGCTGCTGCTTTCCTGCGGCGGCAACCAGTCGTCAGTCATCAGTCCTCAGTCGTCAGACGGGAAGATGGGCGTCTCGCCCGTCATTCCTCCGTCCCCGCCTTCGTCTCCTCCAACAACCAGCAACGAACAACCAACAACCGGGGTGGCCGTCGTCCCGACGGCGATTCCTCTTGACCAAGTCCTCGCCGACCTCGACGCCATGCCGACGCCGGAAAACGTAGACGGGGAGCTCTTATCCGCCCTTAAATCCGCCCTGCGGGAGGCACTGGTTCACGGTGTAGGGGCACGGCATGCCGTGCCCCTACGAGAGGAGCAGTCCCTGCTTGAGCGTGTAGGGCGGGGATTCATCCCCGCCGCGCCCGGGGCGACAGAGCGTGTCCCCGCCGAAGAGGAGACGGCGCGACTGAAGTCGCGCCCTACACAATCTTCTCCAACAACCAACAATGAACAACTAACAACACGGCGGGGCGCGGAGACCCCGCCCTACAGGCTCGTCTGCAATGCCCCTATCGGACCGAAGAATCTCATCGAGGACCTTACGTATTCCGTCGATGGCGAAGGGGTGTTCACGCTCACCTGGTCGTATCGCAATGTCGGCGACTACAACCAGGACGGCATTGTCAATATCATGGATATCACTCCGCTCGCGGTGCACTTCCACGAGTTCATCGACCCGGAAACGCACCTGTGGGAGCATCCGGTCTGCGAGGTCATCGA
>Ga0172366_10004373_pt1 | contig 11122 bp, 25 predicted proteins | sample LakKivSesite69cm_FD_114533 | JGI IMG/M metagenome (GOLD analysis project Ga0172366, IMG submission 114533) | Sediment microbial communities from Lake Kivu, Rwanda - Sediment site 69cm | ecosystem: Environmental > Aquatic > Freshwater > Lake > Sediment | place: Rwanda: Western Province, Lake...
AAGATATTATCAAGATATTCTGTGTCATTATTGTTTAAGCCATCTCTAATCATCTCAATATCTTTCTTAATTAGTTCGCTTATCATTTCTTCTCGTTCTTGTTCTTCCATTTGAAATATTCTCCACAACTATTACATCTGTGATTAAATAAGGGGTGTAAATCACTTTCATAGACATCATCACTCTTGCACTTTGGACATCTAACCATTATCTTCTTGAGTTCTTCTATGGCTTCTTTCTTGGTTTCAATACTCCAATTTTTCATAATATCTAATATAGTTTCCACAGAAAACCAACTTCTTGTATATTCCCAAAATTCATCATCAGTAGTATTTTCAACTAACTGATTAAATTCTTCATCTATCTTATTTTCTTCTTCTTCGTTCATTTGCTTGTGTCCCAAATTATTTTATTATTACAGGTTTCGCATAAAAAATGATTAGTTCCATCATAGCTAACTTTGTGTCCTTTATGTTTGACTAATTCATTATACAAATCCATATCATAATCCCAATCATCTGTTTCCCCACTTTCAATTTTATCAATTTTGATTTCAGCCCAATTCTTTTCTTCTTGTTTGATTATTTTTCCCTCTTTAAGAACCAAACCTATCTCAAATTCCTCACTTTCTTCATCACCATAATAATCAAAAGTTAAATTAGGGAATACTTTACTCATCTTAATCAGAACAGGGAAAGGAACACTCCAAGCAGTAGAGAAAGTATATAGCAGATTTCCATTTTTCTCATCAAGGGTAACATCACAAAAATTCCACTTTGTCCCCCAATTTTTAGAACACCACTCATATCCACCACTATTATATCCATCTGTTTGATAAGGCATAGGATTTCCCTCCAATTCGCATATTGCGAGTTCATTAGCTATTTCCCTTTCTTCTGGAGTTAATTTTTTCTTCCCTGCTTCAACTTTTTTCTTTACTTCCTTAACCTTTTCAGAATATTTATAGTTATCTTCATCTATTTTTTTAAATTTTTCAGGATAAGGAATAAATTTATTCATATCCAAATCTGTTTTGGATATATCCCATTTCTTTGGGGTATTATAGCTATCAAAAAAAGCTTCTTCTCCTTTTGCAAATTCTTTGAATTTTAAGAGTTCTTTTTTATCTCCTGTTATTTCTAAACTTCCATATACATAATTAGCCATTTTCTTCTCCTTTGTCTTTGAAGTATCCTTCTTGCTGTAAAGCGAAGTATCCTTCATTAAATTCTTGATTTATCTTTTCTTTATGCTCAAAGTAAGCTTTAACTTTTTCTTTTGGCATTTCACTCCACAACTTTTCTCTTGGCTTTGGTTTTCCAAACAACCAAAGTCTAATTTTATTTATCTTCTATAATATAAAGTAATTTTAAAAAACCAATATAGTGTTGTAATCATAACACCAATAAGCAAACCTAATATAATTCCCATAGAAATATTTGAAAATAATGCTAAAGGGTGGTGTTTTAAAAAATAACAATTTTCATTATATTGTGCATTTGTTTCTAATTTTAGATTAAAGTCATAATTACTTTCAGAAGAATTAAGGTTAGCACATTTTTCTAACTGATATTGGTAGTCTATATAACTTAAAAATGTTCCAATTCCCATACAAATTACTAAAACTATAATCCCCAAGATAAGCACATCATTTCTCATTTTTCTTCTGTGAGTTTATCTTTTGCAACTAAACTGCTTTGTGGTTTAAACTCTACTCTCCTTACAAAAGTTCTATTACATTTATTACAAGCATAGGTTTCTTCATACCACTCTTGTCTGCTATCTGTTTCTAACAATTCCAATTCTCCACCATCACATTTTGGGCATATCATTTTATCCAATATAGTTTGTTTTTTCTATTTTTTTAATTCTAAATCTCCTTTGATTACCTACTCCGATACTTTCTCCTATTTTGTTTAATCTCTCTAATATCTCCATCAGTCTTTCTTCATCATCTATTTCTGCCAGTGCCATAAATAACTCTTGCTCGGCTTCTTTAAATCTGATAAACTTACCCTGAATATCTTTGGTAGTTTTATCAAAATCCAATACTTCTTCTTTTATTAGCTGTTTCATTTTTGTAACTCCTCTAAAATTAGATTATCTTTTATGTATTTAATTATGATAGTATCAAATTTTTTAATATCGTGTTGTTTTCCCTTTAATATCTCAATAACCTCTTTTTTACATATCTTACAGGTTTTAAATCTCGTAAATTCTGCGTCATTCCAACCATATTGAATAGGGATTAATTCACAGCAACCTTCACAAACATCTTTACCACAGATAGCACAACAACCATTTGCTACTCTATCCTTACATTTATCGCATAATACTATTTCAGTTTTCATTTTCTACCTCACATACTCTTTCATTTTCTAATTCTTCGCATACCATTTCCCTTCTGAATTTCTGTCGTGCCTTTCTTTCTGCATTTTATTAATTAAGTTTGATAATTCCATTTTTATAATAAAGTTATCTTTACTTTCTTTGAGATTATCAATAAATCCGTTTATTCTTTCTCTAAAATCCTCTAAATCCTCAAACTCTACTATTTCATTATCTTCTTCTATCTTTTCTTCTACCATTTTAGGTTTCTCCATTTAAATTAATATCAAGGCATTACACCACATAATTACCTCTACTAATCACACACTTTTGAGTGCCTTTATGTAAAAGGTGTGTTTTCAGGTTCATTTTCCAATTCCTTTAACACAATTCGGTTTTCTACTGCTTGAATATCCTCTTGTGGTATCTGCTTTGCAAAGTCAGATATACATTTTGGGCAAATATTAACTCTCGCTATACCTCTTTGTGCTTTTTTGTATATCTCTAAAAAATGTTCTCCTTTCTTTATTAGAGTATTGCAATAAAAACACCAACAACCCCTATTACAAATATCAATATCTTTCGCCATAGTCCTTATAATCTTCTCCTTTATAATCTAATTCCATTAAAGCTACTCTTGCTTGAAATTTCTTCCAATTTTCCTCATCTACGATAAATAGCTTATCATTATTGTTATTGGTATTCATAAGTAATTTCTGTGTTTCTCTTAATCCAATTCTAAATAGATAATAACCTCTAAAATTTTTTTCTGTAACAATAAATCCCATAAACCCCTTTGCAGTTTTGATTACAAAGATAGTCCCCAAACAATTCTGAATATAAGCAATTAAATTATCTTCTTTTGAGTATTTATCTAAAAGAGATATTTCAGATGAATTACCCCTATACCTTTCTTCCAAATTTTTTATCAGTTCAATAACTTTCATTTTATCAAGGCACTCGCCATAAATTTTTCAGAATGGAAATCTGTTCCTGAAACTGTATCTTCCATTGCTTCTTCAAATGTTTGGCTTGGTTCTCCATAATCTTTTATTCTAATCTTTGATGGAAGTGCCTTTTTCAATTTCTTTTTTATTTTTTTTGCAAGTTTTTTATTCATTTTATCAAGGCACTCGCCATCCCTATCTTCTCCATCTATCATATTCCTATCTCCTCTTTTTCTTTTCTTTTTTCTTCGCAAAATGCTATAAATTTTTCTTTATGTTCTTCACAAAAAATATCTTTAACCTTATCATTTTCTCCAATAGTTTTGTTTCTCAACATCTCCAAAAACTCTTGATAGTTCTCTTGAATAAACTGCTCTTGTAACCTCTCTAATCTGTTGTCTTTTTCAAGCCACTTTTCTAATGTTTCTTTTTCTTCTTCTTCATCAATAGGATTATTATTTAATGGAATAGAAATAGCATTTTTCATAAGTTCATCTTTTCCCATTTTATTCTTTCATCATTACCACCTTACATCTTTTATCTTTCATCTGTTCATCACTTCCATCTTTGGTTATAACAAACACCTTTTCAAAAGGATAATCGCTAAAATCAATACTATCTATATCACTAAAACCATCTGTAAAACTGATTACTGCTTTGCATTTTTTTATCTTTTCTTTTATATAATCATAAACAGGTTTGTGAGAAGTCCCACCCCCACCCTGAATTTTTATCTTTTTTATCTTTGCAATATTCCCATTTTTAATTTCATAATCGTTATGGACTTCAACATCGTGGATTAGTAATCTCATATTTATAGAATTTTGAAATGTCCTCGCCATACCAACTATTTCAGATAAAATTGCAGTTAATTGCTCTTGTCCGATACTACCACTAACATCAACAGAAATATAAACATCAATTTTCTCCTTTGTATAACTCGGTAAATATGTTTTACAAGCAACAGATTTTTTGGATTTTTTAGCCCAAGTCATATCTTTTGGAATTAACTCTTGGACATATCTCCAAAGTAATGCTCTCCAATTAATATGAGATTTTCTTAATTCCTCAAAAATTCTTTCCATACCAACAGGGACATTACCCCTCGTTTTGCTATTCATAAGGGCTTCTTCTATCCTATCTCTCCATTTTTCTTCTAATTCTTTCAGTTCAGCAGGGGTTAATCCCCTACTATTCCCATCTTTATCTCCCTCTCCATCTCCATCTCCATCTTCACTATCTCCCTCATTATGAATATCCCAACCACCATTACCCCCATCACCCCCCCCTCTACCTTTCTTAATTTCAGGTAATTCCTCAAACATTTCTTCTGCTGTTTTCTTATGACAATTAGTCATCTTAACTTCTTTACCGAAAATTTGAGCTGGGAGAGTTATGTTATCATTATAATCAGGCAATATACCCCCTTTTGCTAACGAAAATCCATTTTTAAGTAACATAGAATTAATAGCTAAATCTGCACAGATATTCCACTTTTCTTTTTCTCTATTCTTTCTTCTTAACAAATGCAATAATGCTAAATGCCCTATTTCGTGGCACAACACCCCTATCATTTCTTCATCTGTCAGTTTATTTATCCAACTCGGATTATAATATAGAATACCTCTTACATCAACACCTATCCCTGCATATTGGGGTAGTTCTCCCTCTCTTGCTTTTCTTATTTTCAAGAATAAACAAAGATAGCTAAAAAAAGGACTTCTGCTTTGTAGTTTAATCTTGGCTTTCAATAGCTTATCTTCTGCTAACTTATTTTCAGTTTGTTCATCTACCATAATAATACCTCTACTAATTACACACTAATTTAGATTATCTCCAATATTTTTATTATCTTGTTTCATCAATTCTGCCAAAGCTAATTGATTTTGTCCCTTATCAGTAATCTCTTTCATCTCTTTTTCTGCATTTTCTATTTCGCCATTTAGTTCATCAATAAATACTTTTGCATTATCTTCTATTTCTTTCTCAAATTTAATATAAAGCCCTGCAAAAGTTTCACTATCTAAATCAGGAAATTCTGTTTTTAGTTCTCCTTTCTCATCTTTATATTCATAGAAAAATTGGACTTTTCCATCATCATCAATTATAAGTCCATTTAAAGTAAATATAGAAAATTGTTTTTCTGCTATCTCCTTATTTCTTCTTTCTACAATTTTAAATTCAGGAAATTTAATAATTTTCTGTCTTTTTTCTCCATCTTTGTTACCCCAATAATTACGATTACGACTAATTATATGAGAGTTAGGATTAGTATAATATTTTTGTAGCATAAATTCTAAAACATCTAAATTATTGCCTTTGATTTTTGTTGATACTTCGTGTAAGTTTTTCATAACCATCTCTTTTATTGTGCTTACACTCGCAGGATATTGCCTACGATACTCATAAACCTTACCTCTCCTAAAAGATAATCCCTCTTTGATTAAAACCCCATTATACAACTGCCCTATAATCTGTAAGATTACACTTTCTTTTTTCTCATCTATATCTCTAATCTTTTTTCTTTTCTGCTTTATTTCTTCTGTTACATTATCACTCAAAGAAATCCTATCATCAAATTCTTCATCATCATAAACAGGACTAACCTCATTACTGATAGTTTCTCCTAACTTTATCAGATTTTCTGTCTTTTCCAAATGTTCTTTTTTATTCTGTTTCATCTTCTTCTACTTCTTCTACTTCTCCATCATCATTTTTTATCTCACACTCTCTTGAAAGTTCGTCTAATGCTACTATTCGTTTAAATTCTTCCCAAACATCAGGATTTAATATCTGTGTGGTATCTGTTCTTGTCAATAGCTTATATGCTCTTTCACTCTCTTTTGTGGATAACTTAAAAAAACATCTTGTCTTGGTATCAAAACCTCTAATATCAAATTTACCTCTTTCTTTTGAGAGAATTATTAAATCTCCATCATCTCTATATGCTACTATCTTTTGCATTTCTCTATCTCTATCCTCTATACCTTTATAGATATTAGAAAGTAAAAAGTTCTGCCAAAGGTTATTTGTTATTTGAAAGCCCATCTTCTTATAATAATACCTCTACTAATCACACACTTCTTTAAACTTCATCATCATTTCTTACAAAAAAATCGCTATGCCAACCCCAATAAACCTTACCTCTCCTATCAACATAAATATAATGTTCAGGCATATTCCTTATTTCTCCCAAACACAAATAGCTTTCTCCAACCTTAAAAGGTTGCCTTTTAATTTCTTTTCCCCACTTATCTAAATCCTCTTTGCTCGGAGAAAAAATAACTATGGTATTTACCCATTTCAGTTTTCTTTTCTCATATTCATTATAGATTTTTGTTTTCATCATAATTTTGGGCTTTTTCTCTTAAAATCTCTCTCTACAAAGCCCTACAAACGATTATTTTTGCTCGGTTAAGGGTTTAGTATTCCCCCTTTTCTGACATTTTTTACATTTATCGTTTTTGCCTATTGTGATAAAATTATTATCAGTTGTTCTCTTTTAATGGAGAAAGAAAATCTTGCATATCTTTGCTAAACCTTTCTCTCGCTTTTATGTCTTGTCCAAAATTAGCTTTTATTTTAAAGTCAGCTTTCATTTTAAACATTAGGCATAAGGTATTTATTGTATTTTGCCCTTAATGGATTATCTAACTCTTTGCTTTGAAAATCCTTTCTAAATTTTTGTGGGTTATACTTTACTGATAATCTCCACATCAAAGTTATAAATTCAGGACAATTCATCTCATCTAATACCTGCGAAATGTCTAATAGTTTCTTGAAATCAACTTTATTACCCTTACCATAATGTTCTGCTACTGCACTAATTACGAAATACTTTGTATCTATTTGAGTTACTTTCTTTAATTCTTGTGGAAATTGCAAAACTTTATCCAACTGCACTTCGTCTTTAATCTTGCAAAATGCTATAAATTCTCTTGCTACACCCTCTCCTATTGCAGTTCCAACAACTAACTCTAATTTTGTATAGTCCTCTACACCTTTTATTAGAGAATTAACTCTCTCCCAACTTCTTGGGGTTGTGCTTTTTTGGTTATCATCAACATCTACTACTCTAATCTTGCTCGGAGAGAAATTAATAAAGCCAATAATTCTGTAATCTAAATCGTTTTGGATAGCCCAACTAATCCAACTATCAGGGTTAGGTTCTAACAAAACACACTCTCCACATCTATCCTTTAAAGGATAAGGAATATCAATAGTATTTGCTCTATCATCAACCATATTCCCTGCACTAATTATAAGCCAATTAGGAGAGATACTTCCCTCATTAATTATCCTATCATAAACAATTTTATAACAAGAAGATAAAACCAAAGGTGTGGCTAAATTCATTTCATCAAAGAATAAAAATCCATCACTTTCAGGATTTTCTAATACAGAAGTCCAATAAGGCGACTTCCAAATAATATTATGCTCGTCTTTAAAGTCAGGCAACCCTTTTATATCACTACTATCATATTCAGATAATCTAATATCTACAAAGACAAAGTATTTGCTTGGATTAGAAACCACCTCTTTTTTCTTCTCGTAATCTATCTTATTCCACTCAATAAACTCTTTTGCTTTTTGTTCTGCTATCTCTTGTGCTACTGCTCTAATAATATGAGATTTACCAATACCAAAAGTCCCATAAATCATAAGGGATATTTTACTTTTGTAGTATTGCCTTATTATATCTTTTAATTGTTCGTGGGTTATTTGTTTCATTTGTTCTCCTCTATAATATACCTCTACTAATCACACACTTTACAAATTCTATCCAATAGCTTTTTTGTCGCATTTGGATATTGCTTTTGTATATCAATTTTCTTTATAATCATCTCCCTAACTAACTTACTATCCTCGTGATAGAATTTTCTTAATGTTTGTATTTCTTCTTCTATCTTTTTCTTATTTTTCTCTTTATCTATTTTTTGTATAATGTCTATAACATCATTTTCAGTTACCATTTTCTCTCGCCTGTCTTTGTAAATCTAATTGATAATGACAAATTTTGCAACATAAAATAACCTCTAATGGTTTGGAATAATCTTCGTGATGTCTTACTTTCGCTAATCTTTTCTCGCATATTTGACATTTTTTTCCTTTTGGTATCTTTATTTTATATTTTGCTTGATTTTGGGCTTTCGCCCTTTCAGGATATTTTTTCCTAAATTCTTTTGTCCTAATCTGTTTTTTCTCAATTTTTTCTTTTCGGTGTTTGTAATAATTTTGTTTGTCTATTATTCTTAACCTTTCTCTTACTTTTGTTCTATTTCTATACTCATTTATCTTATCTTGATTATTTCTATTCCACTTTAAAGAATACTGCCGACATTTTTTTCTATTTTTTGTTCTCCATATCTTACCATATCCTTTATTTTTTTCTCGCCATTTCTTTTGTATTCTCTTGCATTTTAAAGGATATTTTTTCCTATATTCTTTACTATATTCTCGGTTGTATTCTTTTTTATTATATCGTTCCATACTTTAAAAAGATAAACCTGCTTTATAAATCTTATCTTTTATACCACGACAAGATGGAAACCTCAATTTTTTATCTTCTGTTTCTTGGAGAAATTGGATAGTAAGTTCTACTTTGCCCTCTTTATCTAATATCTCTTTAACTTCTTTGCTTTGTTCTCGCCCTGCAACTTGCACAGCAATACCCTCATCATTTTCTACTCTAATCCCATTAGGATTAACCTCGTATTTAGTAAAAACAATATCTTTCTCTTTAAAAAACTTACATTTTATCCAACTTTTACTTCTTCTCCCCTCATAACAACCATTTAAATCTTTGATAACTATGCCCTCTCGGTTAAGTTTTTTTGCTTTGTCAAATATATCATTTATGTTACCCCACTCTAAAAGTTCAGTATGGTTAAATTGCTTACCATCAAATAACTGCTTTAATATCTCTATTCTGTCCTTTAATGGTTTGTTGGTTATTAGGTTTTGCTTTTGCACACCACCAATAGCCAATACATCAAAAACCATAAATTTAACAGGAATTTCTGTTTGTAATAGCTTTAATTTATCCCTATCTTTTGTTAATGCTCTCCTTTGCAGTTTGTTAAAATCATCTTCTAAACTTATTATCTCTCCATCTATAATGCTATCATCTAACTTTTTTAAGTCCTCAACAACTTCTTCAAAATGAAAATTACAAATCTTACCTCTCCTATTGACTAAAATCGTATCGTGATTTATCACAACTGCTATAATTCTCTCCCCATCTTTCTTTTCTTGTGCTATCCACTTTGTTTTATCAAAGTTAGATAAATCTTGCTCGGTTGTGCTTTCACATAACATAAAATCTTGTGCAGTTATCATATTCCTTTTAAATGAGTTTTTGTTTTGATTATATCAGATAATTTTATCCCTCGTTCCATACAATAATCAAGAAAATAAGCAAAATTTACCCTATCCAAAGTTAAAAATAAATCCTCGTATGACATTTTAACAACTCGTTTGTTTCTGCTTAATTTCATTATTTTTTTATATAACCATTTCTGCTCTTGTGTTAATTCTTTCATTTTTCTTCTCTCCAATTTTTACCTAACCATTTTAATCTAAATTGTATTTCATCTTCGGATATGTTATCCTCAAATTCAGCTATGCAACCAATATCGTTAATAAACTTTCTCATAATAATACCTCTACTAATCACACACCCCAAAATCCCAAACATATTCTTTATCTCCCATTTTTTCTTTAATCTTATCGCATATTACAAGAAATTTATTTATATCCAAACACCAAACCTATCCACATCTGCTATTTTTTCAGTAGATATTTCTATGTTGTATTTCTTGTAAAATATCTTCCTTAAAAGTTTATTTTTAATCTTCATCATAAACAACATCACAATTAACACACTCTACTATCCAACCATCAACTTCCCCATTTTTATCTCGGAAAGTAGTTCTGCTTAATCGTTTATCACAAAATACACATCTACCACTACTCAAACTGCTCGTTCTGTCGGTATCAGTTACTTCCATAATTTTCTGCTTTTTCATCTTCTTTTATCTCCTAAACAAACTATTTTCAGTTTGTATAATATCTATTTCGTTTTCATACCTTTCTCTACAAAAACTATTAAAATCTTCTTCTTTTTCTTCTTTACAAAAAACTTCTTTCCAATATTCAAAGGGATAATTCTCGTCTATAATCTCGTTCTCCAAAAACTCGTTAAATTCGTCTATGTTTTCTCCAACAAAATCCTCTATCAAATCTCTTTGATTATCAGAAATAAATTCTCTCAAAGGGGTTTCTCTTTCATCTTGTAATTCTTCCATTAGTATTTCTTCTTTCATCATCTTAATTTAACCATATCACTCGGTTTAATGTTATTTACTTTCTTTGCATTAAGTTCTATCTGCTCTAATTTTTCTTTTAATGCCCTATAATCCTTTAATTCTCCAACAACTTTGCTTATCTGCTCGGATAACTGCCCTCTCCCACATCTCATTACACAAAAGCCATCATAAAGTTTGCTTGGGGTAATATAGCATTTATACACCTTAAAACCATTACCAAACCACCCTGCAAAAATAACTGCTTGTTTGTTCTCTTTTAGTTTTTCAAATAATTTTTGACTTTCAACAAGAAAAGTATGCTCTACTATCAAATCTTCACTCTCGTTTTCATTAACAAAAATCATATCACTATCTTCTACTTCTTTTATTCTCCCTGTCCAACCACTACTAACCTGCCCATTAATCAATTTAAATGATTTATCGTGCTTTTCTCCTGTTTTCTCGTTAATAAAATAACCTTTTGTAAAACTTCCACTAATCCTTTTAAGTGGTTGTCCTTTTTCATCAACATCAGGATAT
>Ga0172366_10004374_pt1 | contig 11121 bp, 10 predicted proteins | sample LakKivSesite69cm_FD_114533 | JGI IMG/M metagenome (GOLD analysis project Ga0172366, IMG submission 114533) | Sediment microbial communities from Lake Kivu, Rwanda - Sediment site 69cm | ecosystem: Environmental > Aquatic > Freshwater > Lake > Sediment | place: Rwanda: Western Province, Lake...
CGATGCCCGTGGTCGTGGCCTGATGAAGGGCATGCGCGAAGAGCAAGGAACTTCAAAAGGCTCCACTGGCAGTGATAAAAGAGATTCATTTCCCAATTACAAAGGACCCAGGGATGAGTACGGTGATCCCGATGATGGTTCCATGTATGATCCTAGGCCTCAAAAACAACGAGAGCAGGATCGAGAAAAATGGGATGATCGTCATCATGACGATCTCCGCAGAGGAGGTATGCGCGAAGAACAACTGGACGAAATCAGTTCAGATCTGGCATTGCGAGCAGCCCGGCGTGCAGAGAAGAAGGGTCAGGCCCATGCCGATGACAACCTCAGCAGTGGCCCACGCATAGGCCACGAATACATGCAGCAGGCCAAGAGACTGCAACGTGGCGCAGACAAGCGCCGGGAACGAGAACGCGATGATGAAGTGCAGGCCGCTCTCTCTCCAGCCAAACAGCGACGCATGCAGGCCGAAGACTACGACCAGGACGAGTACGACGAAGAAGGCGAGATGGCCAAGAGTCAGGCTCGTGTCATCGCCGACGCTGCCAAAGAACTGGAGAGCATGCTCACTGCCGACGAGAACCTGCCAGAGTGGGTGCAGAAAAAGATCACCCTGGCCCAGGAATACATCGACTCCGCGCGCGATTACCTCAAGAGCAACCGCCCCGAGGATGACGCAGAGATGGCGTTGCCTGAAGGCAGCACCGGTGACTACAGCGCGAAAAAAGCCCGTGCCGGTAAGGACATCGGCAAGCCCGGCAAGCAGTTCGCCAAGATCGCAAAATCAGCAGGCGAGCGCTATGGTTCAAAAGAACGCGGCGAGAAAGTGGCCGGTGCTGTGCTGGCCAAACTGCGCGCCAAAGAATCAATAGACGAACAAAACACGGACGAGTCTGCACTGCAAGCTCACATCGGCAAAAAGAAATACGGCAAAGACGGCATGGCCGGGCGAGAAGGTGCCAGCCAGGCCAAGATGGATCGTATCCGTGCCCAGCATGACAAACTGGATGAAGAGGATCTGGAAGAAAAAGCCGTGAGCCGGGCACAGCGCGCTGCTGCTGGCATCGCTCGTGCAGCGCAGAAAGGCGAGATCCCCCGGTCGGAACTGCGCGGCGCTTCAAAGGAGATGGCTAAAATGGAACCCAAAGAACTCGGCAAGTTCGCCAAGACCAAAGAAAAAGGCTTGCCTGAAAAAAAGAAAGAGGAACCAGTGGAAGAAACTACCACAGCAGGTTCGGTCTCCACCGCGCCCGAGTCCGGCGAGAAAAAGAGCAAAGGCGGCATCCAGTACGGCAAAGGTGTGTATGAAGCCAAGTTAGCCGAGCAGTTTGAGCGCGAGATGCGGAAAATCACGACGGAAGGCCTGGACGTGGCCGTCACCGCCAACGCTGATGGCACCAACACGGTCACGGTGACAGGCAAAGACGTAGCGCCAGACGTTCTGCAGGATCTCTTGCAGATGGCGGGCATGTCCGGCACGCGAGAGCCAGTATATCAGCCCGTGGACTCCATGCCACCAGGTGATGGGGACATGGCCAGCATGCTGGACACCCTGGATGGGCTGTCAGTTGGTGACGACACGCCAGACCAGGATCTGGACCAGATGTCAGGACACGGCGACGACGCAGAAATCATGCCCGAAGACGCGGTATGCGAAGTGTGCGGCGGACACGAAGGCATGCACGAAGCCAGCTGCGACAGAGAAATGGCCCTGGAAGCCGATCTCGCTAACTCCGCGGATCATACCGAAAACATGAGCGCCGGCTACATGGTGGATGAACTGGCTGGTGGCCTGAATGGTCCAAAACTGCAAAGCAACCCCAACAACCCCGGTGACAATCCCTTGGCCATGCGCCGATTGGGCCGGCATGCTGGTCCCAATCTCGATCTTGGTGCCGTGGTGGAACAGGTCGAGCGCGAGAGCGAAGATCGGCTGCTGGCTTTGTACCGGAGCATACGGTGATGCGCGGTCTCCGGGAACACATCGCCGAAACTGAGCAGTGGATAGACTCACCTGCAGCAGGTGATGACTTCGCCATCAACATCCGCGAGGAATGTCTCTTAGAGAGCCATGTGGTCGAAGTGTCGGAAGATGCCATAGTGATCGAAGCCGATGATCAGATGATCGCCATGCTGGAACAATATGGCATGCTAGCGGAAGAACCCATACAGGAACAGATCCGCAGATACGGGGCCGTGGGATCCAACCGCGCGCAGGGATTTACCGTGGCCGAAGGCGACATCGATCCCAACCGACATCCGCAGACCCGAGACTATGGTCGCGGTGATGATGCAGACGAAGTCAAACGTGCTCCGCAAACGCGCTTGGACGATCCTTGGGACGCGGTCAGCCGTGAACCCGACAGCGTGGGCCGCGATCCCAGAATGAAAGATCCCGGAAAATACGACGATCCCTGGCAGTACGTGCAAGACAGCGAACAGGATTTCCGGCGCGTGATGGAACTGGCCGGCGTCGCAGAAACCGAGGCCAACACCACGGATCCTCTCGCGGACAAAGCCGCTGCCCTAGCGCCAGTGGGTGCAGATGGCGAACAGGAACCAGTGGCCACGGTAGATGAGACCCAGGCTCCGGATCAGCATCTGTCCAGGATCCGCGAACTGGCGGGCATGGCGGAAGAAAGAGAAGATGCACGTGGGTTGGACCATGCATATGAAGTTCATGGAAATCGTCATGGTTATTATGTTTGGCGTAAAAGTCCTATCAGTCCATTACTGAACATAGGAATCACGGATCCTAGGCTCACAGAACTAACCAGTGTGGATCCTAGATCACCTGGCATCCAGTATTATGTCAACCAGCACATGAAACCCGTAAATTTCAATTCTTTGTCTTCGGGCATCAAAAAGTTAATTCAAAAACGTTTGCCATTACAACGAGGTGTCCACGAACCAGAGAAATCTCCCTCGGCTTTTTCAGGCACATACGATCGTGACTTCGAGCTAGATGTAAAACGAAGACTCCAAACCCAACCCATGGCGGGTCCCAAAGGCCAGTTGCCTGAACAGCAAGGTGTGGCGGAAGGTGTCATGAGCGATGTAGACATGGATCTCCGGCACATAGCCAAGACCGAACGCATGGATGCCCTGGTAGACGCCATGCGCGGAGAGTTTGGTATCCGAACACAGCAGTATCTCCAGGACATGATGGACCAAGTAGAGAACAAACTGGATCGACGTGGAATGAGATCGGTCGACATGGAGACGAAACTCGGAATGCTGATGGATCGCGTCCAGGAGATCTACGCAGGCCAAGATCTCGACGAAGCCGAATACCAAGGTCGTGACGTTCCCCTGGGCAAACCTATGAAGGGCGATGTCAAGAAAAAGAAGGTGTATGTGCGCAAGCCCAATGGCAATGTTGTGAAAGTAGAGTTCGGCGATCCCAACATGCGCATCAAGAAGTCAAATCCTAAGCGCAGAAAGAGTTTCCGTGCGCGCCACAACTGCGCGAATCCGGGACCGAGATGGAAGGCTCGATACTGGAGCTGTCGGGCCTGGTGATCAAAGGAAAATAAAAAATGGCACAAGCAAACGTCTACACCACAGCATCAGCACAGGCCTGGTACACCGACCGAGCCCGTATCAGCACCGGCAACGCGGCCGTGACCTATCAAGTCAACATGCTGTACGGCACGCCCGCTACCGGCAACTTGTTTTCAGAACCTACATCTATCCCAGCCAACTGGACACAAGATGTCTGGGTGGGAGTGGGCAACCAGCTCACTGTTACTGGCAACTGCACCATACAAGAAGTGGGTACCACGAGTTCGGGCCAGGTCGCCGTACGGTAGCCACGATGCGAGCATGTGAGTTCATCACCGAACAAAAAGGCAAGATAACCAAGCGGCAGCAGTGGAGCACTCGCGGCCTGCATCGCTACGACGACAGCTATCGCGGTGCCGGAACCTACAGCATGAACCGCATAGGCATGGCCGCCGCCGCCACCGATGGTGACACCGTGCCCGACGTGGACGCAGAGAGCTGGGTAGGCCTGGCCAACACCACGCATCCTTACACTGAAGTGGACGCTAAGAAGCTGCGCCAGGCCTATCGTGCCGCGGGAGTGCGCGCGCAGGATCTCAATCTCGGCGACATGCGCAGCCAAGAACCGCCCGGTGGCAACAACCGGAGCCCCATACGGGGATTTCGAGGATACTGACATGAGGGCTCGAGAATTTATCAGTGAAACAAAGAATACACAAGGAGATATTGCCAGCGGATATGAAACACACATCAGTGAACCCATGAATCTCACCTACGCGTTTCCATCGATGCCAGCGAACAATCCTTACAGGGCCTACAGATTCAGCATGGCTGTGGCTGATCATGAAGCCGAACAGCCCGCGAGTGCCATCAGCCAGATGGCCATCATGGGCGCATATACCGAAGAAGAAGCCCAGATGCTGCGCAAAGCCATGAAAAAAACCGGAGATCATGGTGTCATGGTGGGCAACAAGGGCAGCCAAGAACCGCCTGGTGGTAACCAACAGAGTCCCATAAAACCATTCCGAGGATACTGATCCCTGGCCACACCTGATTCACTTACGATCTCACGAGATAAATCGCATGCATAAATTATTATCGGTATTTGCTGTGTGGGCCATGATGATGGGCTCGGCCCTGGCCCAGAAGACGCCACTGGGTGTAACCCATGATGCCACTATCATACGCGTCTCGGACGGTGATACCATAGTGATCTCGGCACCTTACTTGCCGGCTCCCTTGAAACCTGAACTGGCGGTGAGGATATTTGGAGTTGACACTCCGGAAAAAGGACATCGCGCCCAGTGTGCCAGCGAAAATGAGCGTGGTCAGGCCGCCACAGAATACACAAAGAAAGCCGTGGCCGCGGCCCGGACCGTGCAAGTGATTCTATACCGCTGGGACAAGTTTGGTGGTCGAGTGCTGGGCGACATCTTGCTGGACGGACGCAGCCACAGGGCTGAACTGATGCGCCGCGGTTTTGCTCGTGAATACTACGGTGATGCCAAGCAGAGCTGGTGTCCATGACCCTTGAGGATCTGCAGCGCCTGGCAGGAGTGCGCGCCCAAGGTTACGCCAACAACCTGCGTCGAGCCACTGAAGGCAGCAACATCTCCATCACCGCCGCAGAAAAAGCCCAGCTACAGAAAAAACACGATATCAAGCCCGGCGATCCCGAGTGGTTCCAGTTGTGGTTTAGCCTGCCATTTTTGACTGGCGAGAAGCCTACTGGCCCCACTCAGCATCGTTAAATAACTGCATGGAAAAACAATATTGCGCCGCCCCATGGCGAGGCCTGCACATCAACTTCCGCGGCGATGTCAAGACTTGCTGTGCTGGAGATCCCAACCTGCTGGGAGATCTCAACCATCATACCATGGCTGATATATTGCATGGAGAAAAGATGCGAGAGATACGCATCAGCATCAAGAATGGAAAATTACATCCAGAATATTGTCACAATTGCATACAGGCCGAGCGATATGGTCGGAGCGAACGTAACTGGCACAATGATGTCAATCCGGATTTTGATGCGTCCTTGGCAGATCTAGATGATCATAGGCCCAGCATAATAGATGTACGCTGGAATATTACTTGTAACTTATCATGTAACTACTGCGGTCCTTATTGTAGTTCTAAATGGGCCGCGCTCATGGGCGAAAAATATGTTAATGGAGCCAGACCTTACTATAATTCTGTGTGCGATTATATAAATTTTAATCGCAGTCACGTCAGAGAAGTGGCCTTGGTGGGTGGCGAACCCCTGTTATTGCCCGAAAACGAGACTTTGCTGGAGGTCATACCCGATGATGCTATAGTCACTTTGATCACCAACATGAATGTTGATTTTGATTCTAACACCATCGTCGCTAAACTCAAGGGCAAAAATCGTGTGGGTTGGAGCATGAGTTTTGACAATGTATCCGACAGATTTGAATATGTAAGATCGGGCGGAGCATGGTCTCTCACTGATCGTAATGTACGCACTGTGGTTGGTTTTATGAAAGATTTAGGGCATTGGGGTGGCATACATGCTGTCTATAATCTTTACAGTGCTACTCATTTATGCGAACTTCGGAGATATGCCAATGAAGTAGGTGTCAACATACTCTGGCAGACACTGTATCAGCCTGATTATCTAGATCCCATGCTACTAGGTACTAAAGTGCGTGACTTGTGCTTGGAAAAGATACATCAGTACCAACGAGAATTTGATCTCACTGACTCCGAAAAAGATTTTTTCGAAAACGTCGTGAACCGGTGGAAAGAGAATAGGTTAGTGTCTGACCAGCAAATATCTCGTCTGCGGCAACACATACAAGACATCGAAACTAAGTATCATCGTCGGGATCTAGGTCGGTTTTCAAAACTCTGGCCCGAACTGGCTTTTCTTTCTGAATAACTCATAGGTGATCAGTTGAACGCACAACTTAAAATGAAATTTTACTATGATCACGTGATCAGCAGCACATGTCCCAATCCCAATGCCGAACTTGATCAGCAAGTGACATCTGATGTAGTCCGGAGATTCGTTGATCCCTTGAGCCTGCCAAAGTCTGCCAAGATACTGGATCTCGCCTGCGGTGAGGGATTTTTCTTGGAAGAGATGAAACAGCGAGGATATACCGACGCCCGTGGCCTGACTCTGAGCCGGGAAGATGTCACCGCGTGCCAGGCCAAAGGGTTGGATGTCCGGCATGGTGACATGAATTTCCTGCCAGACAAAGACGAATCCCTGGATTTCTTGTTCTGCCGCCAGAATCTAGAGCATAGTCCGTTCCCGTTTTTCTCTCTCTTGGAGTTTAATCGCGTGCTCCGACCCCGGGCTCTGATGTATGTCGAAGTACCCGCACCTGACTGCGCTAGATCTTTTGAACGCATGCGTAACCACTACAGCGTCATGGGCAAGCAGATGTGGGCAGATCTACTGACCCGCGCGGGATTTGACAGCGAGTGGTATGAGTACCAGATACCCCTGGCCGTGCCCGATTCCAAAGACACCATACAAGACATCTACTATGTTTTCATGTGCCGGAGGCAGCGATCAGCTGACATAAAGTAATGCCGCGCGCGGACGAACCAGCTCTGGTCAAAAGCCCGTATTCCAGGGCCGTCTACAACGATCAGCAGATCGATGAGTTCATGGCCTGTGCTGATCCCGTGTCGGGGCCTATGTATTTCATGGACAACTTTTTCTATATACAGCATCCAGTCAAAGGGCGTATGCAGTATCATCCCTTTGACTATCAGCGCAGGCTCATAGATACCTATCACCGATACCGCTTTAGTATCTCCATGATGCCCAGACAGACCGGTAAGACTACTTCGGCTGCAGGCTATTTGTTGTGGTATGCTATGTTCGTGCCTGACAGCACCATATTGATCGCTGCCCACAAATACACAGGATCGCAAGAGATCATGCAGAGAGTTAGGTATGCCTACGAATCCGTACCTGACCACATACGTGCTGGATGCACCAGCTACAACAAAGGAAACATAGATTTTGACAACGGATCGCGCATAGTCTCAGCCACCACCACAGAAAACACCGGACGGGGCATGTCAATATCTCTCTTGTACGCGGATGAGTTTGCTTTCGTGCGCCCCACCATAGCCGCGGAATTCTGGACTTCGATTTCGCCCACCCTGACCACGGGCGGTAAAGCCATCGTGACGTCTACTCCCAATTCGGACGAAGATCAGTTCGCGTTGTTGTGGAAAGGCGCCAACCGCTGCGAAGACGAGTTCGGCAATCCTACCGAGGTGGGCGTGAATGGCTTCCGGGCCTATCGCAGCTACTGGCACGAACATCCCGATCGCGACGAAGCATGGGCACAGCAGCAACGCGCAGCCTTGGGCACCGAGCGCTTCAGGCGCGAGCACGATTGCGAATTCATTATTAATGATGAGACCCTGATCAATCCCGTGGCCTTGTTCGATCTGCAAGGACAGGATCCTCTGTTCAAGACCGGCGAAGTGCGCTGGTTCCGGCGCCCCGAACACGGCAGGATCTATGTAGTAGGGCTGGATCCTAGCTTGGGTACTGGCGGCGATCCCGCCGCCATCGAAGTATTTGAAGCCAACACCACTTGCCAGGTCGCGGAATGGAAGCACAATCGCAGTGACATACCCACGCAGATACGAGCGTTGGCCGACATCATACGGATCATCAATGACACCGTAAAGGATCCACGCAGCATATACTACTCAGTGGAAAACAACAGCATCGGAGAAGCTGCACTTATCAGCATCGCTGAATACGGCGAAGAAAACATCCAAGGATATTTCCTCAGTGAGCCTGGTGTGGCTGGACATAAAAGGATGCGCAAAGGCTTCAACACCACGCCCAAATCAAAACTGGCGGCCTGCGCTAAATTCAAACATCTAGTAGAGAGCGGCAGGCTCGAGATACACAGTGCCAGCTTGATCAGTGAGTGTAAAACTTTCGTGGCACATGGCACCAGTTACGCGGCCAAAACCGGAGAGCATGACGATCTCGTGATGTCCACACTGTTAGTGGTGCGCATGCTGCAGGTGCTGCAGAGCTATCACAGCGAGCTCGACACACAGATGCGTGATCACCAGGACACAGTGATAGAACCCTTGCCGTTTGTCATGGTGATGTAACTAAATACTGTCATGGAAAACAACACGGCCAAAAATTTATATGATATCCTGGTGACCCGGGATTTTGAACCCGAGATCTTGGACTCTTCGGGCAAGAGCGTCGCTGACCCCAACGAGGCCGAGCTGTTTAGCTTTGACTGGAAAACCGATGGTAGCAACTATGGCACCGTGGTGATACTACTGGGCAGCAGCAATGACCTAGAGATCTACTACGGGGACAACCTAGGGCGCGGCATGGACAGCGAAGATCGTGGTGCATGGTATGATTTTCTGGCCCAGATGAAGAATTTTGCCACGCGCAACATGCTGTCTTTTAAACTCAACAACATCAACCGGCTGAAATACACCATGCAGGGCATGGCTGCCATCCGTGAAGGTCTGTTTGAGGGTTATTACGGTCGGAAAAATATCAGCTACAGCGATCAGCCCAAGCAAACACGATTGATGATACGGCATGATCGCAATCTCGCCGAAGGTGAACCACGATATCGCGCCATCGAAAGCCTGTTCGTCGAGACCGCTGACGGTGAGCGGTTCCGCGTGCCTAGCCGCAGCCTGGCTCATGGACGCATGCTGGCTCGGCATGTCGCCGAAGGTGGTCGACCCTATGATACGTTTGGACAGCATATAACCAACATAGTCAATGAGATCAACACTCTGGGTAGATTTATCAGGGCGAGTCGTAATCGAAGATTCGAAGGCCCGGCAGCCGGCATGGTAGAAGCAGCAGTGAAACACTACGGTGATCTCAAAGCCAAAGCCAAGCGTATGATCAGCCAGCGCGGTTATCGAGAAGAGCGCGAACAGTTTGATCCGGCACAAGAACAACCCCAGGATCATGTGATCTCGGAGATACGCGATATGTTCATAGAACAGACTCTGGACACACGCATCGAAGAAGCCCTGCCAGTTCTGGCATCGCTGTCCAGATCTGCCATGAGAGAAGTAGAGGAGTTTGATGTCTGGACACAGGAAGTCACGGATCGGATAGATCTCCCCACCGCCAAGGGCGAGACGAATCAGCTGGAAGAACTAATGTCACAACCTCTACCAGTGGGCCCCGATGCCATCAACGCCATCGAACAACTCAATGACATCATCACCGATGATGAGCTGTTCCGCAGCCTCGAAGATCTCGCGGCACAGGATCCCGAGGCCGACGCCAGACCACTGATACAGCAGAGGATGGAAGAACTGGGCATGGACATCGAGCCAGGAGATCAGGATGATGACATGTCGGAAGACTTCGACACCGATGGGGTGATGATGACCAGATCCAGCACCATGAGCAGCGAGAGCGCGGAGCCTGATCACACGCTGGCCAGGTTGATAGAACTCGTCAAGCGATGAACAGCAGCACCGCGGCAGTGGTGCTGACTTATCCTGGGCATTTTTTCCAGACTGATTTGACAATCAAGAGTATCCGGCTACATACTGGGCCTGGATTAATTCCAATCTCACGGCATCAAGCCTGACCCCAGGATCTGGCCGCAACTGCCTCTGGCAAAATATCTCTGACTTTTCGTTGACAGACATAAATATCAGCACGTATACTCAGTGTAGTATGCGTTTGAAGGCACATACTAGGCACACATAGGCAACGAAAGGACAATCAACTATGGCATCACTAGCAGAAATCCGCGCACGACTCGCAGCCGCAGAGTCTAACCGAGGCGGACAATCAACTGGCGGCGACAATCAGATCTACCCCCACTGGAACATGGAAGAAGGGCACTCAGCCGTGGTGCGGTTCTTACCTGATAGCAACAACAAGAACACCTTCTTCTGGGTAGAACGAGCCATGATCAAGCTGCCGTTCGCTGGCATCAAAGGCGAAATGGAAAGCAAACAGACCCAGGTACAGGTACCCTGCGTGGAGATGTGGGGCGATGCTTGTCCGATCCTGGCCGAAGTGCGCACCTGGTTCAAGGACAAGAACCTGGAAGACATGGGTCGCCGGTACTGGAAAAAGCGCAGCTACATCATGCAGGGCTTCGTGCGCGAGAATCCGCTCACAGATGACAAGGCACCAGAAAATCCCATCCGGCGTTTCATCATCGGTCCGCAGATCTTCCAGATCATCAAGGCCAGCCTCATGGATCCCGATCTCGAGGAGCTGCCCACGGACCTCCAGCGTGGCCTAGATTTCCGCATCACCAAGACCTCCAAGGGCGGCTACGCTGACTACAGCACTTCGAAATGGGCACGCAAAGAATCCGCGCTGACAGAAGCAGAACAAGCGGCTATCGAACAATATAAATTGTTTGATCTCGCGTCGTTCTTGCCCAAGCGACCCACGGATGTGGAGCTAAAGGTCATGAAAGAGATGTTCGAAGCATCAGTGGATGGGCAGCCGTTTGACATGGAACGCTGGGGACAGTATTTCCGGCCGGCCGGTGTCAGCGCGCCCGCTACAGTGATCACAGTGGACGGACCGGGTGACGCGCACGAAGTCGAGGCCCCAGCCAAAGCTCCGGTGCAAAGCATGGC
>Ga0172366_10004377_pt1 | contig 11120 bp, 7 predicted proteins | sample LakKivSesite69cm_FD_114533 | JGI IMG/M metagenome (GOLD analysis project Ga0172366, IMG submission 114533) | Sediment microbial communities from Lake Kivu, Rwanda - Sediment site 69cm | ecosystem: Environmental > Aquatic > Freshwater > Lake > Sediment | place: Rwanda: Western Province, Lake Kivu...
GCACATCGCCACCGACCGCGAGTGCGCCAATATGATGTCGCTGAAAAGCTACCTGCGGGAGAGGGGGTTCAGATTTTGAGCAAACTCGAAGACATCCTGCGCGAAGCGAACCTGAGATTCACCGTCGAGACGGGAGAGGAGGGGCTGGAGATATTCCTGGTTCAGGGCGATGAGGACTGCGCGGAGTTTCTGGCGCTCGTGTTCCCTGCGGGGCAGGACGCACCCTTTCTGCGCCTCATCTTCTTCCTCGACCGCATTCGCAGCGATGATCCGTTCGCACAGTACGAGCGCCTGCTGGAGCTGAACCGCGAAGCCTGGATGGGAGCCTACGCCGTGGATCCGTCCACTTCCTCCGTCATCTACGTGTTCAATTTCCCGCTGGCAGACTTCGATAGCGCGGCGCTGATGGTGACCCAGGAAACCTTCCGCCTGTCGCGGACTCTATACGAGGATGCGATGAGGGACCTTGAATCGCAGTCGGAGAAGGAATCCGACTGAGACGTAAGGCCGGTTAATGAGGCAGGCGAATGAACTCATGAGGGGGACTCCGCCGAAGCAACACCTCCGGGTGGCAGGTTTGCAGGTCGGTTGCTTTGCCCCCAGCGTGGAGGCGAATCTGGCCTGCTTGCAGAGGCACTTGCAGGAAGTGGCCCCCGGCGAAGCTGACCTGATCGTGCTTCCCGAACTCATCAATACTTACTATCACTACGACCTGATGGAGCGGCTCAGGCCGGGCGAGGAGGAGGAGTTCCTCGCGCCGATTCGTCAGGCGGCAAGGGAAAAGCGGGCGCACATCCTCGCGGGCTCGCTGGCGGTTCGCGAAGCGAAGAAGCTGCGCAATCGCAGCTTCCTACTCTCTCCCGAAGGCGCGACCATCGCCACCTACGACAAGATGCACCTGATTACCCTGCTGGGGGAAACCGAGCATTTCACTCCCGGACGACGGCGGGCGGTCGCCGAGATCAGAGGATGGAAGCTCGGCATCGCCATCTGCTTCGACATTCGCTTCGCGGAGCTGTTCCTGAACTACGCTCTCGACGGCTGCCATCTGGTGGCGGTGCCGGCCTGCTGGCCCTCCGAGCGCGCCCATCACTGGCGGCATCTTCACCTGGCGAGGGCGCAGGAATGCCAGTGCTTCTTCTTGGGCGTCAACGCCGGTGGATTCGACGGCAGAGACAAGACTTACGGCGGAAGCATCCTCGCGAGCCCGGATTCCGTGCCCGTGCTGGAACTGCCATGGGGCAGCGAGGGAACACTCGCAGCGGCTGTGAGCTCCGACGAGATTGCGCGGCAGATGAAGCTCTATGACCTTATGTCCGGTCGGAAGCGACCGCCTATCTAGGATGCCTGCTCTTCCCGCTCTTCCGGCCCTTCCGGCGCTTCCTGCCCTTCCTGCAGCGCCGCCGCAGGTGGTTCCTCGGCCGGGGGAGTCGCCTCGGCTTGCGGCCTACTCGCCCGGGCACCCGCCTTGGGCACGACGTTTATCGGAATGACCTGCTGGTTGTAGATGACCCACTCCGTGGGCACGCTGACGCGGAACTCCGGTTCCACGGGGGACGCTTCGCCGTCGGCGGCTCCCTCCGCCCCGCCACCCGAAGCGCCTCCTCCCTCGCTCATCCCCGCCTGCGGCTGCTCCGGTCGGGCGATGCTCACCACGACTTCGTTATTCAACGGGGTCCCCAGCGCCTTCTCGATTATCTCGTCGAGGTCGTGGATGTCGCTGTCCACCTGGACGAAGCTCCCGCTACCCATCAGCATCCGGCCTCTGCCCCCGAACTCGTTGAGTATCGAGACCAGAGAGCCCCCGCCATGGATGACGATGTTGGTGAATCCGAGCGGGAAATCCTCCGGCAGAGTTACATAGAGGGTCTTCATGACGTGCTCCTGCCGGTACGGCTGGAGCCGCACCGGAATCCGCAGAGTATCTCCCGGATGAACGGTCTTGGGAGGCTCCGCCGGCGAATACGGGGGCCCGGCGGGCGGCATCTGAGGAGTCGGGAAAGCGATCCCCTGCACTTCGCGGCCAGAGAAGCCTGAAGCCTGCGACTGCGGAGACTCTTCCCCTCGTTCAGGGTTACCCTCAAGGTCCGGAGCCTGCTCGGCGGCTTCCTCCGCTCCCTCGCCGGACTCGCCCGGAGCGGCTTCACCATCAGCCGCCTCTGTTTCCTTCGCTTCTTCCTTCTCGCCCGGAAGCAGGAGCTTGGCATCATCTATGCTGGCGTTGACCCGGTTCCTGGTGAAATCGACGGTTACCTGGAAATCGGTCAGTTTCACCTCTCGATAGATGTTGTTCGTCAGCAGAGAAGCTAGAGGAATCGCTTCGTCATAGATGAGCCCTATCGGCAGCGAGGTATCGTAGTGGTAGTTCGTGCGCTCAACCGGCTCCTTCAGACCCACGCCGTTCATCATGAACTTCAGACGAATCGTACCCCCCTTGGAACTGTCGACCGTGCGCATGAAGGCCTCCATGACAGCTCCCGAAATCAGAGAATCGAAGTAGTCCGGCTCGCGGATGACGGCGACCTTGAACTCACGCCGGCGACCGAAGTCTATGTCGTTAACCTCTATGCGCAGGGGAATCGTGTCCGGGATCTCCCCCAGCATTCCTCCCAACGCGCACATGCGGTCTTGCGTTATCGAGCCCACGGTGTTGACGCAGTAGCCGCTTTTGAACGCCCGCAGACTGCTCTTGTAGGTGTAGGCGATGTAAGCCTTGCCGACGGGCATGCTGGTTTCCCCTGAAAGGAGAAGAGGATGCCCGAAGGCGAGAATCTGCCCCCGGTCGTCGATATACGTGACCGTGCCGATGGCCGAGATGTCGATGTCACCTGTAACCAGCGAGACCGCTATGGCATCCCCCGGCTGGAGCGGACGCTCCGCGGCGGGGTCGTAGAGCAGCCCCCCCGGCCGCTGCCCTCCAATCATCGCACCCGGGATGACATCCACAAACGGGTTGTCCTTGAATCTCTCTCGCAGCATAGCCATCAGGTAAGGGGTGGCTCCCGAGACAATTAGAGGAGCACTCAGACCTACCATCGTCGCCTGCGATTCCTCCCCCGGCTGCCCACGCAACGAGCCCTTGAATTGGAGTTTGCGCTTGATTTCGGGCTCCGGAACCACTGTGTTGCCGCTATAGTCCACCACGTAGCGGCTCGGCAAAGCCCCCAGCATACTGGCGATGGGAGTGATCCCGCCGATGTGCGTATCCGTATAAGGCATGGCGGTGGACACGGCGCCGAGCAGCTTCTCCCCGATGTACACGGGGCTGCCCGAATATCCGGAAGCGATGCCGTCGCTGAAATCAACCACCGGACCGCTGAACCTGGCGAGAATCATGGGACCTCCGTCGAAGCCCCCTTCGGGAACTATGTCCACGACTTCGAAGTTGAAGGTCTCAATCTCCGTTCCGCGGATGACGGTCTTGCCGGTGCCCTTGAGGCCGACGGTGACCTGTTCAAGGGGAAAGAACTCAACTCCGGCCCAGCAGGTCAGGCTCAGGCCAAAGGCGACGGCAAGGGCTGCCAGGCCCTGCACAACGACGGTGATTCTCTTCATAGGGACACTCTCCTTGTAGACAGCGGCTAATGGTATCCCCGCAGCTTGCGCGTGTCAACGCCGGATGCGGGGCTGTAGATAGGTCGCGCTCCAGAGACGCGAAGGGACCACTTGAGCCAGCCAGAGAATGTGCAGCCCCCCGCGCCCCGGGGGGCTGCAATCCGAATCAATGCCAGTTCAACTCGCTTCAGGCCGCCAGGCCGATATCACTCGCGAGCGCCCTTGGTATCCTCACCCGGCACCAGCACCAAGATCAGACCATCACGGATGCCGTTGGGGTTACCGTAAGCAAGCTGGTCCGTCGTTACCGCCGCGGAAGCCTCGGAATACGGGCCGCCGAGCCAGCGGTCCTGCTCATCCTTGAACTTCCTGCTGGAACCCGTCCAGGACTTCACACTGGTCCGCTGAGCACCTGCTGTGGTCCCACCGACGGACTGGTCAAACAGGATGTTCGGCTCGCCGCCGAGAATATCCTTGCCCTTCGTACGGATGGACCCGTAACCTCCGAGCATATACTTCTCGATCGAGGCGGGAATAACCGGGTCGGTGTCCGTAAACGAGGTGCCGGGGGCAACCACTACCGGTCCGGCACTCTTGTAGAAGAAGACGCCGGGCAGGAACGGACTGGGCTTGTTGCTTCTCCACAGATCCCAGAACGAGTATTCATGGTCGCAGTGGGTAAACTTGGGTATCTGCTCGCCCTGTTCAATCACAATGTACTGGCGGAAGCGGAAGTCCGCCAACACGCTACCCATCAGAGTGCAGTAAGGGCCGAAACGGGTCCCCTGGATATCGCCAGTCCCACGCGCGCTGCTACTGTTACTCATCGGGTCACGGACGTCGTCCTGGAACCTCTGGATGGCGCCACCGTTAGTGGCGAACGGGTTCTTGGGATACGAATCCATGTAACCCTTCCGCAACAGAACATCCGAGAGCAGGGTGAGGTCGCCACCGTTGCAGTCACGGATGTTGGTGAACGGGTTGGCACCAGCGCCAGCACTGTAGTCAGAGTACTTGCCCTGGCCACCGATCAGATACTCCGGATAGAACCCACCGGTGTCCACAGCGAACCGCTCAACCGATAACTGGATGTTGTGCAGATTGCTCTTCACCTCTGCTTCCTTCGCTTTGTCCTTGACCTTGATGTAGTTGGGGAGAGCAATCGCCGCAAGGATGCCAATGATGACGATAACGACGAGCAGCTCAATCAGGGTAAAGCCTCTACGGTTCATTGACCGTATCACCTCCTTACAATACTAAAAATACGAATAATACCACCGGGATATACTCCCAGTTCGCTTAATGGTAACACAGACCGGCCCGGTTGTCAACGAAACCAGACGAAAACACGGGCATTTTCCCGAAATCCTCCTGGCGCCCTTCGATCGAGCTAACGCACCACGTTGACCAGGTTGAAGATAGGCAGGTATAGCGAGATGACGATGGTGCCCACCACCGCGCCGATGATAACAATCATCAGCGGCTCAATCACGCTGGCAAGGCCCCGGATGGTGGCATCGATCTCCTGGTCGTAGTAGTCCGACAGCTTGAACAAAATATCCTCCAGGTTTCCCGACTCCTCCCCCACCGCTATCAGGTTGGTGACAATCGGGGGGAACACTCCGGTGCGCTTCATCGGGGCGTGGATGGACTCCCCTTCACGAATCCGCTCGCGCACGTAAATGATGGCTCTTTGCACCACGTTGTTGGAGGCGGTGTTCTTCGAGACCTCCAGTGCCTCCAGGATGGGCACGCCGGATTGAGTCAGCGTCCCGAACGTTCGCGTGTAGCGGCTGATCGCCACCTTGCGCGCCAGAGGACCGAAGATGGGAATGCGCAAGACGATGGGGTCGAGCAGAATGTGTCCCCACCGGGAGTTGCGGAAGCGGATGAACAGGAGCACGGCTACGGGTATCAGGAGGAGGTAGTACCAGTTGGCGACCAGCCAGTGGCTGGCCTGCAGCACCCGGCGAGTAAGCTCCGGCAACGCGGCCTCTCCGGCGGACAGCTCCTCATAGAAGGCTGCGAACTGCGGAACGATGTACATCATCATGAAAAGGGTAATCACCGTGGCGAAGATCAGCACCACCGTCGGGTACACCATCGCGCTCTTCACCTTGTGCTTCAGCGAGAGCTCGTTTTCGTAGAAAACCGCCACCCGCTCCAGGATGTTGTCGAGAGCACCACCGATCTCGCCCGCCTGAACCATGGAAATGAAGAAGTTGGAGAAAGCCCGCGGGTGCTTCTTCATCGCCTGATTCAGCGTTTCACCCTCCTGGATGTCCAGCTTCACCTTGTGCAGGATGGTGCGGAAGGAGTTGTTCTGGGTCTGCTCCTCAATGGTGTCAATCGCCTCGGCAAGCGTCAGCCCCGCGTTCAGCAGCAGCGCGAACTGACGGGAGAAGATGGTCAGCTCCTTCAACCCGATCCGGAACAGGCGTTCAAAGAGGATGAACGGGTTGAAGGGACGCCGACGCTCCACGATGCGCACCACATAGAAGCCCTCGTTGCGCAGAGCTTCCATGACAGCTCTGGGATTGTCCGCCTCGACGGTGCTGCGAATCACCTTGCCCGCCGAGTCCTGAGCGGTATAGACGAATGTTCTCATAAGCCTCTTACCTCAGTCACCGAGCTAATTATACCCGAAAAACGGGTGTTAAAGCCCCGCTCGCATTCTCCCGGCGGCACCGCTCCGCGGGAATCCCGCCGGGAATGCGCCTACACACCCAAGCTGGACCCCTCGAGAGTGGGCGTTTCTCTCTCCTGGAGGTCGCGACTGCTTTTCACGCCAGCGGCCGCAGCCGCGGAGATCAAGCGCTGCAGGTTGCCCACATTGCCCGCATGCGCCATCGCCACCTCCAGCGTAATCAGCCGGTCGAGATAGCGGTCGCGGAGGTTCTGGTCCATCGTCTGCATCCCCATCTTCGAGTGCGTCATCATCACGGAATGAATCTGGAACTCCTTGTGCTCCCGGATGAGGTTGCGGATGGCCGGGATGTTGAGCATCACCTCGAATGAGGCTACCCGTCCTCCGCCGTCGGCAAGTGGCAGCAGCTGCTGGCTCAAGATGGTCTGCAAGGTGTTTGCCAGCTGCGCCCGAATCTGGCTCTGCTGCTCCGCCGAAAAGACGTCCACAATCCGGTCGATGGTCAAGGGAGCGTTGTTAGTGTGCAGCGTGGCGAACACCAGGTGACCGGTTTCAGCGGCGGTGATGGCGGTCGCGATGGTCTCCAGGTCGCGCATCTCGCCGACCAGGATGACGTCGGGGTCCTGACGCAGCACCCGCTTGAGGGCGCCGGAAAAGGTCAGAGTGTCGCGACCAACCTCCCGTTGATTCACGTTGCACCGCTTATGCTGATGCACGAACTCGATGGGATCCTCCAGGGTCACGATGTGAAGGTCCTTGGTCTCGTTAATCACGTTCAGCATCGCCGCCAGCGAGGTGGTCTTGCCCGAGCCGGTCGGGCCGGTGACAAGGACCAGACCGCGCGGAAGCATAATCACTTCCTTCATGATGGAAGGCAACAACAGCTCCTCCATCGTGGGCATCTTCTCCGAAATCGCGCGCATAGTGCAGTAGACGCTATCGCGCTGGAATCCGAGGTTGCAGCGGAAGCGTCCGATGCCCTTCTGGCTGTAGCCGAAGTCGAGCTCCCGCTCCATCTCGTATTTCTTGCGCTGGTCCTCCCGGATCATCGAGAAGCCGAGCTCGCGCACGTCGTCAGGCGTTAGCGGCTTGTAGTCCAGCCGCACCAGCTTCCCGTGAACACGCAGTGTCGGCGGCACGCCCGCCGTCAGATGCAGGTCGGAAGCGCCATGCTCCACGAGCTGCACCAGCAAGTCTAGAATCGTGTATTCCATCTGCCACCTCTCCCTTCGGTTTCAAGGGATTACTAGGTTTCAAAGCCCTCGACTTCCGCCAGTTTGGGCGCGGTCTCGGCGAGCCCGCCGCGCACGGCGGACACCGCCATCGCCTCCTCCTCCGCTTCGGTCTCATAGTCCGGCCTGGCGACGCGCAGCAGTTCGGGGACGCTCGTGATGCCCGTCAGCACCTTCTTCACCCCGCTTTCCCACAGCGTCAGCATTCCCTCCTTCCGCGCCTGAGCCTTGATCGAGTGCAATGAAGTGGTCTTGCTGATCAGGCTCTTAATCGTATTGCTCAAGCGGAAAATCTCGAAGATGCCGATGCGCCCGGTGTAGCCGACATGCTTGCAGAACTTGCAGCCGTTGGGGTGGTAGAGAAGGGGCGGACGACCTTCATACTGGCTCTCATCGTAACCACCGTGCAGGTAAGAAAGCTCCTCCTCCGTGGCTTCGGAAGCCACCTTACAGTGGGGACACAGCTTCCTCACCAACCGCTGCGCCATAATGCCGATGATGGAAGCGTTGATCAAGTACGGCGGCACGCCCAGGTTCTCCAGCCGCGGCACCGCCCCCGGCGCGTCATTGGTATGCAGCGTCGAGAACACCAAGTGACCGGTCAGCGCAGCGTTCACCGCCAGGTCCGCGGTCTCGCCGTCTCGAATCTCCCCGACCATGATGATGTCCGGGTCCTGCCGCACCACCGTGCGAAGACCGGAGGCGAAGGTCAAGCCAACCTTGGGATTAACATGCACCTGGTTAATCTTATCGAGCTGGTATTCGACGGGATCCTCGATCGTCACCACGTTCACGTTCTCGGTCGCCAGCTTCGCCAGCGACGCGATGAGGGTGGTCGACTTGCCGGAGCCGGTAGGACCGGTGATGAGGATAATCCCGTGAGGCTGCTCAATCAGCCCGTTGAACGTACCTATCTCCTCCACATCGAAGCCGAGATCCACCAGCTTGTACTCCTGCGCACTCTTGTTGAGCAGGCGCATCACAATCTTCTCCCCGAAAACGGTGGGCAGCGTGGAGAAGCGGATGTCGTACTGAGCATCGGCGACTTCCAGGTCGATACGCCCATCCTGCGGCTTCCGTCGCTCGGATGTATCCAGACGCGCCATAATCTTGAGTCGCGCGGTGACCGCAGGAATCGCGCTCTTGGGCACGGTCAGAATGCGGTGCAGCATGCCGTCAACGCGGTAACGGACCACCATCTGGTCGCTCTTGGGCTCCAGATGCACATCCGACGCCCGATAGTCGGCGGCGCCACTGAGAATCGTGTCGACGAGCTTCACGATCGGCGCATCTTCAATCTCCCGCAGAGTCTGGCTGTCCGCCAGCGTCTCGTCAATGATGTAGCCCTGCTTGATGCGATCCTGCTGGAACTCCTCGATGGATTTCTGCGCCTCGTGAGACACGCCGAAGAACTGGTCGAACGCGAACTGAATGGCGCTCGGGCTGGCGATGCGCGGAAGCACCTCCAAGCCGGTCGAGAGCCGGATGTCGTCAATGGCGAGCAGATTCAGCGGGTCCACCATCGCGACAAGGAGGTTGTTGCCCTCCTTCCGCACCGGGAAGGCTTGATGCCGCTTGATCATATCCGCCGGCACCAAACGGGCGACATCCGGGTCGATCTTCTCCTCGTAGAGGTCAATCTTGTCGATTCCGAGCTGCCGGGCGAGGACATCCTGAATCTCGTCCTCGAGGGCAAGCTGCATATCGATGATGACCTCGCCGAGGCGACGACCCGTTTCTTTCTGCTTCTCCAGTATGTCAGCCAGCTTATCGTTCGAGATGATGCCGGCTTCAATGAGCATTTCACCGATTTTTTTGTTCTTCATAGGCGAACGCCACCTTAGCTCGGAAGTTCACTCCTACTTCTGGATGCCATCCCAGCTTCTTTATAACACTTCCCCAGGTGCAAGTCAATTTACCCCGCGCCAAATCATCTTCCACATTCGGGCTTCTTCCACCACCGCGAGAGCCACCCGAAAGCGCCCCCGCTTCTCCTGAAACTCCGCCTCCTGCACCAGAGCGCGGCCCTCCAGCTCGAAGTCCACCAGGTCGCCGGAAGAGAGCGACGCCGAGGCGCTCCCAGCCTGGAGCAGGTTGACGGCGACGAAGCCTCTCACGGTCGCTTTCTTCGCCTCCTCACGCCCTAACCCGAAAGCCTTGCCCACCAGAGCGTCCAGCCGTAGCGAGCGCAGATGCACCGTCGCCGAGCGGGCGAAATCCTCCCACGGCACCTGCCTTCGGGTTTCGAGGACGCCGACGCCCAGCGATTGGAGTCCTTCGCAAATCCGCGGCTCTTCCCTAGCATCTATCAGCAGGAAGGTTCCCACCTCCCCGGACAGGAAGTCGCCGAGCCACTCCGGCGCCACCCGCTCGGCTGCCAGCAACCGTATCCAGGAGCCCGCTTCGCGTGCCCGCGCCGCGACATCACCGCCGACGGTGAGGTCCAGACGCAGCCACGTCGCGGGGAAGGCTGGCGCCTGCTTTTCCCACGACGTCAGCAGGTCTCGGAGCTCATCCCGCAGGCGACTTGCGACGATGGATGCGTCGCCCGGCGGCACGACACGCAGCATTACCCGACGCGGCATCCGATAGCCGCCGAAGACGCCTGCCAGCATCCGCCGCTCGGCGAAGCGCGGCAGCCACTCGGCGAGCTCGTCCGTTCCCAGGAAGCCGGTGAACGCGCCCTCCGTCGGAATCTCCTGCGGACGCTTAAAGAATCGTGATAGCCGGTTCAATACCGCCTCCCGGTCAGCCACTTGCGCGGAGGGAAGCCGCGATGGCTCTGCTATACTTCATTCTACTATGCCCCTACCCTATGCCGACCTTCGGGAGTTCATCTCCGCTCTGGAGGCGGAGGGCGAGCTTGTGCGGGTCGCCGAGCCGGCAGACCCCGTGCTGGAAGTAACCGAGCTGACCGACCGGATGAGCAAGTCGCGGGCGGTACGGGTTCCTGAGGGGACGCCGGGTTTCCTCGCGAGCGGCGGGTCGGCGCTGCTCTTCGAGCATCCGAAGGGCTCGGAGGCGCCTATCGCCATCAACCTCTTCGGCTCGCTTACGCGAATCAGCAGGGCGTTGGGAGTGGCGCATCCCAACAAGATTGCCGAGCGTGTCAGCGAGCTGCTGGACCTCAAGCCGCCGAAGGGCCTGCGGGAGCAGCTCGCCTTCCTGCCGAAGCTGATTGAGCTGGCGAAGTTCGCGCCTCGTGAGGTGAAGCGCGCGCCCTGCCAGGAGGTCGTGCTCACGGGTGACGAGGTTGACCTCGGCAAGTTCCCGATTCTCAAATGCTGGCCGGAGGATGCGGGGCGCTTCATCACCTTCCCGCTGGTGCTGACACACGACCCGGAAAGCGGCACACGCAACCTCGGCATCTACCGAATGCAGGTTTTCTCGCGCAACGAGACCGGTATGCACTGGCATATCCATAAGGACGGCGCACGCCACTTCGAGAAGGCGAAGGCGCAGGGGGAGAAGCTGCCGGTGGCGGTGGCGATCGGCGCCGACCCGGTGACCTGCTATGCGGCGAGCGCACCCCTTCCGGGAAGCATCGATGAGCTCCTCTTCGCCGGCTTCATTCGGGGAAAGCCAGTGGAGGTCGTGAAGTGCAAGAGCAACGAGCTGTTCGTGCCGGCGAACGCGGAAATCGTGCTCGAAGGCTATGTCGACCCGAAAGAGCGGCTGCGAGAAGA
>Ga0172366_10004378_pt1 | contig 11118 bp, 10 predicted proteins | sample LakKivSesite69cm_FD_114533 | JGI IMG/M metagenome (GOLD analysis project Ga0172366, IMG submission 114533) | Sediment microbial communities from Lake Kivu, Rwanda - Sediment site 69cm | ecosystem: Environmental > Aquatic > Freshwater > Lake > Sediment | place: Rwanda: Western Province, Lake...
ACAAATCAATTCCCTGTTCTTTTTTAAATTGTTCAATTATCCAATTGATAATTCTCTGGTCAAAATCCCTTCCGCCCAAATGCGCCTCACCGCCTGTTGCCACCACCTCAACTGTATCGGGAGCAATATTTAAAATTGAAACGTCAAAAGTTCCACCGCCAAAATCGTAAACAGCAATTTTTTCTGACTTCTTTTTGCCAAATCCATAAGCCAAAGCAGCGGCTGTTGGTTCATTGATTACTCGATAAACCTTAAAACCGGCAATCTCTCCGGCTGCCTTAGTGGCTTTTCTTTGAGAATCATCAAAATTAGCCGGGCAGGTAATGACGGCTGACTCAACTTTCTCTCCTAATTTTTCTTCAGCATCTAACTTTAATTTTTGGAGTATTTGAGCTGAAATCTCAATAGGCGTGAACCATTTAGCTTGCCCTGAGCCTGCCGAAGGGTCACCCATTTTTATCTCCACTCCGCCATCGGCTCTTTCTCGCGTTTCGTAAGTTAAGAGCTTCAATTCTTTTTGGACTTCTGGGTCAGAAAATCTTCTGCCAATAAATCTTTTTACTGAATGAATTGTATTTTTAGGATTGGTAATTGATTGTCTTTCAGCTAAAATTCCGATTAATCTTTCTCCATTTTTCGCCAATGCCACAACCGAGGGTACCAATATTGAACCCTCTCGACTTTCTATACACTTTGGCTCACCAGCAACAATGGTAGCCATTTTTGAAATGGATGTTCCTAAATCAATACCTAATGCTTTTGCCATAAAATTATTTAACCTTTATTTTAATTCCTTTTTTCTCTCCTTTTTTTGTTAATTTTAACTTTGGGATAGTAATTTTCAATATTCCGTCCTCGTATTTAGCATCAGCTTTTGCTCCCATTACCTCAACTGGTAAGGCAACCGCTCTCTTATAATAACCGGCGCTCATTTCTTTTCTGTAATATCCCTTGCCTTTTTCTTCCTTTTTCTCTTCTCTTTTTGCCTCTAATCGTAAAATGTTATCTTTTACTTCAATATCAACATTTTTTGGGTCAACCCCAGGCAACTCAACTTTAGCAATGACATTGTTTCCTTCTTCATAAATATCCATTCGGGGAGTTCTAATCATTGGAACTCTCGGAAATCTAAAATCTGGCCATTCTTCTTCAAACCACTTATCTATATCCCAAAATGGTCGATAAGGAACTATTGGCATAATACAAATTAAAAATTAAAAATTTACGACCTTTTTATTTGGCTATTTTCACTTTGGCTGGTCGAATGACCTTGCCATTTAGTTTATAACCTTTTTGGATTTCTTCGATAACTGTACCAGGCTCTGTCTTTTTGCCCTCCTTCGCCAAGGCTTCGGAGGGCACATCTTCGATAACTTCATGAAGATGTGGGTCAAACTTCTCCCCTACTGATTTTATTTCTTCTACGCCCTGACTTTTTAGGAAATTTTCTAATTGTCTTTTAATTTGTAAAAACCCTTTTATGCTTGCCCCGTAGTCAACCGAAGGTTGTACTTTGGGGTTTTCATCTTTTTTTAAATTTTCCGGTAGTTTTTTTTCAACTAAATCAAAATTGTCCAAAATTGGCAGAATTTTCAAAATTAAATCTAAATTCCCGTATTTTAAAATCTCCCCGATTCTCTCCATTCCCCCCTTTTTATAATTCAAAAAATCAGCTTTTTCTCTCTGCCAACCAGCCAGATACTCATCTTTTAATTTTTGACATTCCTCGAGTTTTTTTTGTAAATCCTCAGTGTTTTTTTCTTTTTCGTCAGGCATAGTCTTAAATATTTTCTAACAGCTTTGTTAAGGAATTAATTAAACTAATATTTCTATCATAAGCCATTCTTTTGGGGCCCAAAAGCGATATAATTCCATCTTCGTCTGGTAGATGGCATTTGGAAGATATTAGGGTTAAATCTTTTGCTTTCTTTATAGGATTTTCTTTTCCGATATAAATTTTAATTCCCGAATTTATTTTTAAGCTTTCAATGTTTTTTTCAAAATTTTCTAAAAATTCAACGAAATCTAAAAGAAAACCTTTTTCTCCAAATTCTGGTTCTTTTAAAATATCTGCCCAACCTTCCTTCCAGAAAACTTTTTCTTTCTTAAGATAACTCAAAGCTAAGGCGCCGGAAGTTTGAGCTAAATTTTTAGTTAAGGTCTGAATAAAATTAATATTATCTTCAATTTCCCTTTCAAACCAATCTCCAATTTCAAATCCACCAAATTCCTTCTCTAATAACTTATCGACAAAAAATCTGTAGCCTCTATCGGTCGGCACCCGGCCGGCGGAAGTGTGGGGCTGGAAAAGATAACCTTTATCGTCCAATTTTTGCATTTCAATTCTGATAGTCGCTGGGCAAATGCCAAAATCATACTTCTTTTCAAGTAATTGAGAACTCACCGGCTGAGCCAATATAATATATTCTTCAACTATCCTATTTAAAATCTTACCCTGCCTAGCAGTTATCCCCATACCCTATATACTAGCATACCCAGATTAGCAGTCAAGCCATTCGATTGCTAATAATCAGTGCTCGACACTGATTTTATGGATTGTCGGCCGTTTTTTATTTTGCTACAATAAAATAAAATGCCTAACCGTTCTACCAATATTATTGCTGCTTGCCTTTTGATATTTGTCTTCTTTTCAGCTGTTTTCAGTATGAAAGACGACTCGGCAACCATGGATGAGGTGGCCCATTTACCGGCTGGCTATTCTTATTTAACTCAAAAAGATATGCGGCTTAATCCCGAGCATCCGCCTCTGATAAAGGATCTGGGAGCTTTGCCCTTGCTTTTCATTAAAAATATAAATTTCCCCTCGGAAATAAAAGATTGGACAGAAGATATTAATGGTCAGTGGGGATTTGGATATCATTTTCTTTACCAAATGGGCAATCCGGTGAATAAAATGATTTTCTGGGCAAGAATACCAATGATTCTGATTTTAATTCTGCTTGGATTTTATGTTTTTAAATTGGCGAGAGAACTTTTTGGAAATAAAGTAGCATTATTATCTCTCTTTTTATTTTCTTTCTCACCAACTTTTTTGGCTCATGGAAGGTTGGTAACCACTGATGTAGGGGCTGCAACTGGTGTTTTTATTGCCACTTATTATTTTCTTAAGGTTCTTAAAGAACCAACGAAGAAAAATATTATTTTCAGTGGGCTTGCTTTTGGAATAGCTCAACTTTTAAAATTTTCAGTAATACTTTTAGTCCCCTTTTTTGTTTTTTTGAGTCTGGTTTGGTGGCTGTTGAAATCCGGTAGATTACTCCAGACCTTGAAAATTCTAATTTTAACTTTTGTGATATGTTTCATTTTAATCGGAACCGTTTATCAATATCACGTCTGGAACTATCCGCCGAAAAAACAAGTTGAGGACTCTAAAGTTTTTCTTTCTGACTATCCGGATTTTATTAAAAAACCAATTATTTGGGCTACCGATAAACCAATCCTCCGTCCTTATGCCCAATATTTAACCGGGCTTTTTATGGTTTTTCATCGGGCAGCTTTTGGCAATACAACTTATTTTTTAGGCGAAGTCTCAAATCTTGGCTGGAAGAATTATTTCCCTGTTGTTTATTCCATAAAAGAACCCTTATCGTTTCATATTTTAACTTTAATTGCTTTACTTTATGCCGCTTTCTTAATTAAAAAACCATTTTGGCAAAACACTAGGGACTGGATAAAATCTCACTTTCCGGAATTTGCTATGCTCACTTTTATTGTTATATATTGGACAACTTCTTTAACTTCCAATCTCAATATTGGTGTTCGCCATCTTCTGCCCGTTTTCCCCTTTATGTTTGTTCTGGTCAGCATAACGATAATAAGTTTATTAAAAGAACCCTATTTGAAGTTAAAGTATCTATTTTTAGCAATTTTACTTTTATGGCAGACGATTTCGGTCATTTCTATCTATCCTCACTTCCTTGCTTACTTTAATGAACTGGCCGGCGGTCCAAATCAGGGATATATTTATACCGTTGATTCTAATTTGGATTGGGGCCAGGATTTAAAAAGATTAACAAAATGGGTAGAGGAAAATAAAATTGATAAAATTTATGTTGATTATTTTGGAGGCGGTGATGCCAGATATTATCTAAAAACTAAATATGCCCCCTGGTGGGGCACTCGCGATCCGGCTGAATTTGAAAAAGGAAATTATTTAGCCATTTCAGCCACCTTTTTGCAGGGTGGCCGGGGAACGCCTGTCCTCGGCTTCGATCAGCCCGCTGGCTATTACCGATGGTTAGATAAATACAAGCCAATAGCAAAAATCGGCTATTCAATTTTTATCTATTACATCAATTAAAGTTTTTTTGTTATTTGAGCCTGTAGGGCGCGAAGTTGCCGAATCTTACATCAATGTATTCTAAGTCTTTCCATTTCTCTAACGGAATTTCTTCTTCCAAAACCGCCTTTAGTTTTGTTAACTGCCAATTTAAATTTTCTTTGAAATTGAAATAAATCTGAAATCCCTCTAAGGTTTTGGCATCAAATCTTTCCTCAGAAACCACTAAAACTTCTTCTAACAAGATTTTCATTTCATTTTTTAATTTTGATTCAACTTCTAAAATTTTAGAAAGTTGTTCTTCTTCGATTACCGAGCTTCCCAAATTTATCTCCCAACCTATATCTTTCTTCAATGTAATGAGGTCTTTCCTCGTTACATTAAGTAATAATGGTTCAAAGACGATACCTTCTTTGTCAATAAAAAAACAGCTTTCCCCCTCCTCGGGGAAGAAGGGACAAAAAACGGCTGCTGGTTTTCTTTCTTTGATTTGAACCAGTATCGTCTCTGGGAATTTTCTTTTTAAGTCTGTTTCTGCAACCTGAGGGAAATTTTTTAAAATTTCTTTTTTGATTTCGCCAAAATTAGCCAAAAAAATGCTTTGCGAAGGAAAAAATAAAACTTTTTGACTAATTTTTTCATTCAATAAATTTTCTAAACTTTCGGTTGATACTTTTTCATTGCCGGAAATTTTAATAACTTTTATCTGGAAAAAAGAATGAAAGCAAGTGAGGTAAAAAAATCCGCTAAAAATTACTAAAATTAAAATCCCCAGCCAAAAAAATCGATTGCGAAAAATCGATTTTTTCGTTTTAACTCGATATGGTTTTCGGTATTTTTTCATAACCCACGTTTGGCTTTTCTTAATTTTTCAAAAATATAGGTTAAAAAATACTTTTTAGAAAGCGGCAAGTCCTGGGTTTTTAGATATTCGTAGGGCCTACCGCCAAAACCCATTTTAAACAAAGTGGGGCCCACCCAAGGATGTTTTGGGTTTTCCCTTGGATTAACATATCCCCAAAAATCATACAGAATACATCCCCTTCTTTTTGCTTCTTTTACTGCTTCCCATAAAAGAGAATAGGCAATTGGGATTTTATGATATTGGGGTAATAAGGCAGCATGATGATAAAAACCAATTTTTGACCAAAAAATGACAAAGGCTGAGGCAATAATTTTTCCTCGGTATTTTCCAAAAAAAATTGAGATTTGATTGTCGGGTTGAAAAGCTAAAAATTCACTTTTCAAATAATCTAAAGAAAAAGGGGTAAATTTTTGGGTTTTAACAACTTCTTGGTATAGATTATTAAATATTTCGATCTCTTCAATTTTCTGCTTGCCCGCCGAAGCTTCAGCGGAGGCGGGACTTTGAAAAATCTCAATATCCTTGTTTTTCTCTGCTTGGCGGATTAGATAACGAGTGGTTTTCCGAAGTCTCATCAAAAGCTCTTCTTCTGATGGTCTTAAATCCAACTTCCAGCTGGCTTCAGGGTGCATATGAATTGGCGCCAGTTTGAATCCTAATTTTTTGAAAATTTCATTATTCTCTTCATTTCTCTGCCAAATTGGACTTATCCTAATAAAATCTACCTTCTCTCCTTTTGCAATTTTCTTTAATTCATCTAATACGCTTTCCAATATTTGGAATTTGGATTTTGGATTTTGGATTTTACTATTAGGGCCGTGAGGCACCAATAGGAACGTTCCCCTTTTAGCTACCATTTTAACCACTAAAGCAACGGAGGCTAATTCTCCGTTTTCATAAATCCCCAATCTCCAGGTTTTATTTCCCATCACTCTATTAAACTCTCCCCAATTCCAAGATTGCAGAAAAGTTTTTTCCTCGCAATCCAGGAGAAATCTCTCCCAAATTTCTTTCTCTTTTATTTCCTTTATTTCCATAAACTGACTTTTAATCAGTAGAAATTAGTTGACTTTAAGCTGTGGAAACTTTAATATTTGCAATACTTTGACATTTTTCTAAACGGCCGTAGAAAATTGTGTTATTTTGTCTATTCGATTTCTTCAATCAAAAATAGTCTCACATAAGAATCTAAAGAATATTTTCTTAAAAATTTTTCTGTTTCTTTAGAAACATCGTAGGGAGAAATCCAGACGCTCTGCTGAAGCATTTTATAGCCCAAGAGGTAGAGTTTTTGTCTTAATAAATCTCTTAGATATCTTTTATTTTCTGGTATGTCAAAAATTATCATCTGCCATTTACCATCCGACCTTCTTTTCCTTTCTCCTATTTTAAATTTTAAATTAGTAATTTTCTCAAACCCCTTTTCAGTAAGGAGAATGCCTTGTTTTTCTTTTAAATTTTTAATCTGAATATAGTTTTTCTTCTTCAGATAATCAACAAATTGGGAGAATCTTCTTTTGGCTTTTTTTCTTTCATACTCTCTTTTTAATTTATAAAAATCAGGGTACAAAGCTTCTCGCATTGTCCGGGGCGGTATAAATGATTCGGAAGCTCTGTCAATTTCTTGAATAAAATTATACAGATCTAAAAGAAATTGATCGGTAAGTGGTAATCTCATATACAATTTGTATTATAACATATTTTACGACGGCCGTAGTAAAAAATGTGTTAGGAGGGATTAGAAATATTTTTTTAAGAAATCAACGATTTTTTGAGCGTCTTCTTGAGAAATATTGATGTGAGTAGGCAGATTGAAAATAGTTTTGGCAACTTTCTCCGCCTTAGGGCAACTACCCGAAATATATTCCATTTTTTTAATATCAGTATCTAGCGGAACGATGGGGGTTTTTCTCCAGCCGTCGTCTAAATAAATTTTTCTTTTTCTGGCTGTTTTTAAAATTTCATCAGTGTTTTTTTTGGCTAAAATAGGATAGCGCATAAAAGTTGGCGAAATGTCTTTTTTTTCTCTTGCCAGAGGTAAGTTAAATTGATTTTGAAGATTGCCTTCGTAAAATTCGGCAATTTCTCTGCGATGTTCATTAAATCTTTCTAATTTTCTAAATTGATTTGAGGCTAAAATAGCTAAAGCGTTGGGTAGGCGCTTTGGAAAATATCGAGGAATTTGGCCTTTTTTTTCTCTTTTATAAACCCCCTTAGATAGAATTAATAATGTGTGGAGAATCCCTAAAAGAATTCTTCCCAAATATTGATTTAAACCATAAACGGGTGAAATTAAGTAATTTATTAAAATCGGGTGTAATAATTGCTGGAGAATCCAAAAATTGGAGGGAAAATCTAATTTCTTCCTAAAATTCTCTATCCTCTCCCCTATTTTATCGTTATTGGTTACTGCCATTCCGCCAAAAACTGAAGAAATGACTTTGTCTCGGCCAAAACTAAAAAAGGCGGCATTGCCAAAAGTACCACAAAATTTATCTTTATATTTGGCTCCTAAAGAATGGGCGCAGTCCTCAATTAAAAAGAGATTATTTCCCTTGGCAATTTTTGAAATTTCCTCAATTTGAGCTGGCCAGCCAAAAGTGTGCTGAATCATTATCGCTTTTGGGAGCTTGCCCTGAGCCTGTCGAAGGGTAATTTTCTTTTTTAAATCATCGGGGTCAAGATTGATAGTGCCGTCAACATCAACAAAAACCGGCTTTGCGCCTTTGGCTAAAATTGGATTGACTGCCGAATTACAAGTAAACCCTTGAAGTAAAACTTCGTCATCTTTTTTGATATTTAAAGCATCTAAAATTGCCAGTAAAGCTGACCTACCAGAATTAAAAGAAATCGCATACTTTACTCCCAAATATTTTTTAAATTCTTTTTCTAATTCTTGAACCGCTGATTTACGCTGATTTAGACGCTGATTTACGCTGAAGGGGTGGTGGGTGGGTGGCGTCCAGTGCCAGGGTTGGAAAAGTAATTTTAAAGCCAAAAAAATATCGTCTTTTTCCGTATTTGGCGACAAAGATATTGAAATTGGTTTAATCATATTTAACTAATCACTTAATAAACTAATAAGCTGTTTGGGGACTCTGCTTTCCAAAAGTACTATGTCGCCTTCTTTACAGAAGGTTTTTATTTTCTCAAAAATTTCTTTCGGGTTCTCTATAAATACAGCTTTTTCGCCAGCTCCTTCCTGAATTTCTTTAAATCTATCTTTTGTCGTAATGATTGCTAAATCGCAAACCTCACTGATTTTTTGGCCAATTCTTCTGTGAATTTCTTTTGACGCCATACCTAATTCAATAAGACAAGGCATCACTATTATTTTTTTTGAGGGCCAAATTTTTAAATAATCTAAATGGGAAATTACTCCTTCGGGATTGGCTGAATAAGTGGAATCAATGATATTCAATCCGCTCTTCGCTTTTGAAAGGGTCATTGCTCCTTGTTCTGGTTTAATTTTTTGACAACCTTGAGCAATTTCTTCCAAACTCATCCCTAATTCTTTGGCGCAACAAACTGCTGCCAAAATATTTGAAATATTGTGCAAGCCCAATAAACTAACTCCAAAATCTACCATCTCGTCTCCAGTTGTCACCTCAAAGGTTATAAAATCTTTTTCAGCTCGAATGTTATAAGCCCAAATATCCGCGGGTCTTCCTAAGATTGAAGATTGAAGACTATAAACCTTCTTTTTTATCGTGGTTTTTTGATAAAGTTCTAAGCAATAAGGATTGTCTCCATTAAAAATAGATAGACCATCAGCGGGCAAGATTTCAATTAGCTCATATTTTCCTTTAATTATATTTTCCAAAGAACCGAAGGTGGCCATATGCTGTTCATTAATTCCAGTTAAAATACCAATTTTTGGCTTGGCAATATCGCAAAGTAATTTTATTCCTCCCCTATTATATGCTCCCATCTCAACAACGAAGATTTCGTGTTCGGGTTTTAAATCATTCAAGATGCACTGAGAAATTCCAACCTCTGAATTTTGATGCTCGGCTGTTTTTAAAACATTGTATTTTTCAGATAAAATTGTATATAAAAATTCCTTGGTTGAGGTCTTGCCATAGCTTCCGGTAATCCCGATAACTAATAAATTTTTAAATTGTTCTCGTTTTTTTATTGCCTTTTTAATAATTTGATTCCTCCCCAAAACTGCTAATGGTTGAAAAAGAAGAACGACAGCTGAAATAATTATTGGAGTTAAAATGTCAAACATTAAAAGCGAAAATGTGAAAAGCAGAAAAAAAATCTCTAACTGAAGAAGAGCGAAAAGAAATAATCCTTCCAATCCTAATCCGCATAAAATTAAAAAAAATGTTTTTTTTGTTAAGACTGGCTTTTTGAGTTCTTTACGGAAAATATTTCTAAAAGTTTGAAATGATTCAATAAAATATAAGCTTAATATAATTAATGAAGCTGTTATTACGTAAAGCAAAATCCAATCTAAATCAAACCGATTAGAAACAAACCAAATAGGAAATAAAATAAAAATTAAAGTGATTTTAAAGATTAAGAGCTTATTGATCAAGAGTTGCTTCCCTTTTTCGGTTCGAAAATGATCTAAAAATCGGCCGATATGATACTCTTTTAGTTGCCACAAATAGAGCCAAAATAAAATGGCTTTGGTTTCACGGATGAACCAAAGAAAACATATGGCAAAAAACATAGTTAGGATTTAATAAATTGAATTATACTTTCGGCTAATTCTTCCGGGGCTTCGCGATGGGGACTATGTCGGGCTCTTGGGATAATTTTGAGTTCTGAATCTTTAATTTTTTCTTTAATAAAATAGGCATCTTTTAGCGGCAAAACGTCATCCTTTTCCCCCCATAAGATTAAAGTCGGAATTTTAATTTTTTCTAAAGCAGGTAACAAGTCCTCTTCTTCCCATATTTTCTTCATCACTTCTTTCATTATTCCATCGGCAAGATAATAATCTCGAGTCCCAGCTAATTTGTAGATTAATTTTTGAGATAAGGGGCGGATTTTTTTAAACCCTGGTAAAGAAAAAATTTTTTTACCAAAAGAAGCAACTAAATAAAAAAGGTAAGTTTTGATGCTTTTTCTTCTAATAACGGCTGGAGCACATAAAATTAATTTCTCTACCTTTTCTGAAAAATTAGCAGCCAATTTTACTGCTAATCCTCCACCAAAAGAATGACCTAAAAGATTAAATTTCTGCCAATTTTTTTCCTTTATTTTTTGAAAGATCCAGTTTATGTAATCTTCCCTACTCCAGGCTTCTGAAGGCGAAGGAGTGATTCCAAAGCCCGGTAGATCAAGAATTAAAACCTCTATCCCTTTTTCTTCTAATAATTCCTTTACTCTTTGCCATCTTTCCGAATTCGAACCCCAGCCATGCAAAATTAAAATTTTTTCTGGTTTCATTATCCAATTTTCTTAAACGACAAATATTTTTGCAAAATCTCTGGCACTAAAATACTGCCGTCTTTTTGCTGATAATTCTCAATAATGGCAATTAGAGTTCTGCCAATGGCGAAGGCAGTACCGTTAATAGTATGAACAAAATTTAATTTTCCGGATTTATCCTGATAGCGAATATTCAATCTTCTGGCTTGAAAATCGGTGCAATTTGAAGTGGAATGGGTTTCACGATAACGATTTTCCGAGGGTAGCCAGGCCTCAATATCATATTTAGCAACAGCTGGAAATCCTAAATCGCCGGTACACATCTGAACTACCTGATAAGGAATTTTCAGGGCTTGCATTAACTTTTCTTCCAATTCCAAGAAAAATTGATGCTCTTTAATAGAGTTTTCGGGTTTAGAAAGGCTGAACATCTCAACTTTATCAAACTGATGAACTCTAAAAATTCCTTTTGTGTCTTTACCGTAAGCTCCGGCTTCTCTTCTAAAACAGGAGGAAAAGCCGAGATATCGTTTTGGCAAAGCTTTTTCTTCTAAAATTTCATCTG
>Ga0172366_10004379_pt1 | contig 11115 bp, 8 predicted proteins | sample LakKivSesite69cm_FD_114533 | JGI IMG/M metagenome (GOLD analysis project Ga0172366, IMG submission 114533) | Sediment microbial communities from Lake Kivu, Rwanda - Sediment site 69cm | ecosystem: Environmental > Aquatic > Freshwater > Lake > Sediment | place: Rwanda: Western Province, Lake Kivu...
CAAGTTCCCTGGAGTTGGGCTATGCCACCCTGCAGATACTGATTTATTGGGGGAGTTAAGTCTCCGGCAGCGGAAACTGTACCTGTGGTAATAGTCCCTAAGCCCTGATCAGCCATGGCAGCGTATACTGCTACCTGAACGCTACCCAGCTCTGATTCGGCGGCTCCTTTTTGTCCTGACTGAAAGAATTTGGCAGCATTGGGGACAACTACCGCCGCCAGGATACCCAGGATGGCAATCACGATGAGCAGCTCAATCAGGGTAAAGCCCTTCTCCCCGTGGCGACGTCCTTTCATTAACCTCCTCATTTTTTACCTCCTTTCTGTTCTATGTTCTTTGGTCAACTCATGTCAGTTAAGTCTAGTTTAACACAGTTTTATTTAGAGTCAATAGCCCATTAGTAGTCCATTAGTAATAGTAATATATGGCTACCCTCGGCGGGACGGCTCCAGTTCCTTGACCTCAAAGACCCTGATTCTCTGGCGCTGGGCGAACTGCCTGGCTTCATGGGTCAGTCCGGGCACAGCGACGATAGCTTTATCCAGGATGCCTATATCATACGCCTTGTCATCAAAGTCAAACACCTTGTCCAGCTCCACCGGCTCCTCGCCTACCTCAACCCCGATGGCAATATGGTAGACGATAATACCGTCATCCTTGGTCGCCAGGATGTCTATAGTATGGTCGGCACCGGACTTGCCTTGCATGACAGCGTTTTCCTTTACCTCATAGCCCCGCCGCTTGAGATAGGCTATGAGCTGTGATTTGGAATGGAATGCAAACGGCTCTTTCTTTGTCTCCTCGCCGAGCAAGAGGGCACCGCTACCCAGCATCGTCTCCAGGTCTTTGACTTCAAGCACCTTTATCCGCTGCTGGCTGGCAAACTTCTCCGCTTCCCGGCGCAGGGCGGGGAGGACGACCAGGATTTTGTCATGAATGCCAATGTCATAGGCTTTATCATCAAAGTCAAAAATCTCCCGCAGTTCTATCTCGGCACCGGCGGCTTTAACTCCGATGACGATATTGTGGGTAATGATGCCGTCATCCAGGGTAGCCAGTATATCAATGTCATGCTCAGCCCCGGACCTGCCCTTCATCTTGGCATTCTCGGTTACTTCATAGCCCCGCCGCCTCAAAAACTCCATGAGCTGGAGCTTGGGTTTGAGCTCAAACTCAAGCCAGCTCCGCTTTGCCTCGTCAAAGCTGTAGGAGTAGATATTTGCCTCAATGACCTTATCCTCAGCGGTAAGCGAGGAGCACTTCAGGCAGTGCCATCTTATTAGCGGTACGTTAAATATCTCATCGCAGTCCCGGCACTTGCGCAGCAGCCCCAGGCTCTGGTAGTCGCTGCCAATAGAGCGTAGTTCTACCTTGCACTTGGGGCATACATATCTGCCCTTGGTGACAAACTCATCCTCCAGCCCGACATATTTACAGACAAAGTGCTCAAGGACTCTCCCCCGGAGGATACTCCCTGAGCCGCATTTAGGGCAATGGGTGCTTGGTCTCAGATTCATTGACTGGCACTGGGGACAGCGCAGCAGCCTATCAAAGAAGTCCCGTCTCAGTATGCCTTTATCAACTAGGGATTCCAGAATTGGGACCACTTCCCTGCCCTTAACCCCTATTGTTTGCTCTACGGCGGGGTAGGTGAAACCCAGTTCGCTGGCGAAATCAAGCTGGGGCTTAATCTCCACAATCGTCCCGGCTAGCATCTCAGACACTAGTTTCGTTGCCCTTTCATTTACCTCTCCCTTTTCGGGAGGTGAGGTTCCGGCTGCTTCTGTGGGTTTGTCTGTGTGCTTATTAACTCTTGCCAAGCTCCACCTCCACACAATTTATACCAGTTGGAGAAAGTATAATTTGCCCAATGGCAAAAGTCAACCATTACCGGTTACCGTTTGTTTCCATTTTACGACACCATGATTAAATATCTATAAAAATGGCATTTAAATTTCATTAAAGTCTCAGACTATGGGTAGTTGTTATTGACTATATCAGCCGGAGCAGCCAAAATAGAGACCGGATGGAAGCCTTTCTAATAGTTGTTTTTGTCTTACTGGGGATGGTGGTGGCAAGCTTTCTCAATGTATGCTGTGACCGCCTGCCGGCTAGGCAGTCGTTGGTTTATCCACCATCCCATTGCCCTGCTTGCCAGCGCCGCCTAGCAGCTAAAGACCTCATCCCGGTGTTTAGCTACTTGTGGCTACGCGGTCGCTGTCGCTACTGCCAGGCATCTATTCCTCGCCGCCTACTGTGGGTGGAGGTTGGCACCGGGGTTCTGTTTGGCTTTACCTATTGGCACTATGGCTTGGATATTGAGCTTGCCATCATCCTCTTTTATTGCTGTCTTTTTATTGTCCTTCTGGTCATTGACCTGGAGCACGGGCTTATTCTCAATAAGGTGGTTTATCCGGCTATGGCAGTGGCTTTGCTCATCAGCATCTTTTTACCGCAGTTAGAGATTGTACCAGAGATTAAACAGGCGGCTATTGGTGGCGGCATTGGTCTAGGGCTGTTTTTACTGGTGGTTCTTATCTCCAGAGAGGGGATGGGGTGGGGAGATGTTAAGATGGCAGCCTTGATAGGTTTAGTTGTTGGCTTCCCTCTGGTATTTGTCGCCTTGCTTATGGGGATAATCCTTGGCGGGCTGGTAGCCGGGGTTCTTCTCCTGTTTAAGATAAAGAAGCGGAAAGAGGCAATCCCATTTGGTCCTTTCCTGTCGCTGGCAGCTATGGCTACCCTCCTATGGGGAAGCAAAATCCTCAGTTGGTATCTGGACCTTTTTTAGCTCCCGGCAAAAGCTTTTGCCTGACCTCTTGACATTCTTCTTGCCGGGTAGTACAATGCTACTAGGAAGTAAGTACTGGTTGGGTAGGGAATGATGGTTAATTGGCGCAGGTCAAATATTGAAATAATAGCTGATATGTTGAGGGTGGGGGAGAATGGTGCTGGCAAGACAGAGATTATGTACAGCGCCAATATGAGCTATGCTCAAATTCAGAAGTACCTCGGTTTTCTTATGAGCCAGGGCTTAATTAACAGGGTGGAGGCGGGCAACCCAGTTGTGACCTATCATGTGACTGATAAAGGGTTGAAGTTGCTTAGAAGTATAGACAACATAATAGAAATGCTTGGACTGGATGGTGATAGTAGATTTCGATAGCCCAAACCTGTTATTTGATGGGTAACCTGAGGTCACGGGGTGAAAGCAGGTTACCCTTCTTTTTTGTAAGTCTATAGAAGGAGTCTCCCATGCCACAGAAAAGGATGTTAATAGTTGATGCCGAGGTGATAAAGAAAATAGATGAGAACCGTGGTGACATGAGCTGTTCTGAGTTCATTAACTTCCTTATTGATAGCCGGTTGGAGGAGGATTCGGGCAAGCATGATTTGGGCAAGCAGAATTATGTCACCAGGGAAGAATTCGCCCAGTCCCAGCAGGGAATAAAGGAGCTATTACGTAGTTTCCTCGAGTTCTTTATCGCCTATGGGCTGGAAGTAGGTAAGCAGTCGGATAATAAAGCCTTTGACGAGCTAAGCCAGAAATTGCAAGCTTTGCATAGCTCCAGCCGCAAGACTTAAAGACCTCTAATTACGCCGCTATCAATCCTCAGCGTTCCATCAGTAACTATCCCAGCTAATAGAACTATCTTCTAGAACACAATCACTTCCCAAGCTAGCTAAGGCGTGTCATAGTCTTCTCAAGCTAATAAATTAGCTTGGGAAGTGTGATATGCCAAAGGTAGTCGAGCTTTTGCGCCAGGGCAGAAACGAAGAGCTATGGCAGATGTGCTGTGGCTTTCTTAACCTCAGCCTGGAGCAATTTATGACCATCCAGAAACGGCTATTGCTGGAGCAACTTGAGCTATTGAACCACTGTGCCCTGGGCAAGAAGCTCATGAATGGGGCAAAGCCAGAGACTGTAGAGGAGTTTAGGCAGCGGGTGCCGCTGACTAGTTATGGTGATTATTGCCCCGAGCTTTTGGAAAAGAGGGAGGACGTATTACCGGTAAAGCCTGCTTCCTGGGTGCATACCTCGGGGAGGTCTGGCGAATATCCCTGTAAATGGGTGCCAATGTCCGCGACATATTCTCATCAAATGAGTGTTATAATGTGTGGCATTGGTATGCTGTCTAGCTCCAAGGAGTGGGGTGAAGCCTCCTCGTTTCCCGAGCGTCCCAGGATTGTCTACACTGTAGCCCCGAGACCATATATCTCAGGCGCCATGGCCAGTATGCTAGAACAGCAAACTCCAGCAGATTTCCTACCACCTTTGGATGAAGCTGAAGCCCTGTCTTTTGAGGAAAGGATAAAGCTTGGTTTTAAGCAAGCTTTATCTCAGGGATTCGATTACTTCTTTGGTCTGTCTATGGTTCTAGTTACAGTGGGCAACAGGTTTAGCCAGTCCTCAAATAAATTAGATATTCGCCCCTTGCTGTCCCAGCCTAGAGTACTATTTCGCTTGGCTAAGGGGCTGGTTAAGAGTAAACTTGCCAGACGCCCTATGCTACCTAAAGACCTGTGGTCAGTAAAGGGAATTATATGTAGTGGCCTTGATAGCTGGGTTTACAAAGATAAAATCAAGGAGCTCTGGGGAAGGTATCCCTTGGATATTTATAGTGGTACTGAAGGTGGCATTATAGCTACCCAGACCTGGGACTGTGATGGTATGACCTTTATCCCCAATCTTAACTTCCTTGAGTTTATCCCGGAGAAGGAACATTTCAAATGGCAGCTAGACCATAGCTATAAGCCGAGGACTGTTTTACTTGATGAGGTAAAAGCGGGGGAGAATTATGAGGTAGTTATCACCAACTTTCATGGTGGTGCCTTGGTCAGATATAGACCCGGAGACATGGTCAGGATAACCTCATTACGAAATGACAAGCTGAGTATTGATATCCCACAAATGGTTTTTGAGAGGCGGGCTGATGACCTTCTTGACTTCGTCTTTATTCGGCTGACAGAAAAGACAATCTGGCAGGCGATAGAAAATACCAGCATTGCTTATGAGGATTGGACAGCCTATAAGAAAACAGGCGAGCCGATGCTGAAGCTCTTCATCGAGCTGAAAGATGGTTACTCAACTAATGAAGCCGATGTAGCCACAGCAGTTCGTGAACAGATTATGATATCGGATAATGATAAAGGTACGGAGTCCCTGATTCGTGATGACTTTGCCGATATGATTAATTTCAAGGTAGATGTTACCTTACTACCTCGTGGAGCGTTCGCCAACTATACTGCTCAGAGACAAGCTGAAGGGGCTGACTTGGCTCATCTCAAGCCGCCTCATGTTAATCCTTCAGACAAAGTGCTTTCATTGCTTCTAGCCAAGCCAGAAGCGGTAGAGGTGAAAGCGGGGGCTGAAGCTGAGGCTGTAGCTATTCAATAGTACTTTAGTCTCCCCCCTTTTAGTCCACTTACTTTAGTCTCGCTTGACAGGTTTCATATTTGGGAACATAATTGCCTCAGATATGAATATTTATGCTTTATTCCCTTTAGTTGCTACGATTGTCTATATTCCGCTGTTGGTTATTACCATTAGCAGCCGCCCATGGGGGAGGCAGCACAAGCTGTTCACCCTATTCCTAATTGCTGCCATGATGTGGAGCCTGACTGATGTCTTTTTACGCAGTAACCTCCTCCCACAATATAATCTCCTTTTACTTAAAGCCCTTCTTATCATGGTCACCTGGATGGCAGTGCAACTCCACTGCTTTATGTCCTCCTTCTTTGCCCCGGGTCAGGGGCGCTGGCTTCCCTTTGCCTACGGTTCACTGGCGGCAATTATCGCTCTGGTGCTACTGGGTTATATCGGTGAGGGGGTTACTTCTGTCAACGGCGGCAGGCTTTATCTTGATTATGGTAATGGGATTGTCTTCATGGCTATTCCCCTTCTAACCTTGGCGGCAAGGAATACGTATGTTTTCTGGAAAAGGCTAAAGACTTTAGATAATCCAGTCCTGTATAATCAAATCTTTTCTTTGCTCATTAGTGTCTTCGTTCTGGTTATCTTTATTTCGGCTGCTCTCCTCCCCTGGGGCAGGGAGTTTCCAGTTAGCCACTACGGCAACATAATCATTGCCTTTATCCTGAGTTATGCCACTATCAGACATCAGCTAGTAGACATCAGGCTGGTTTTGCGCCGGGCGTTAGTCTGGCTGACATTAGGCATTGCTGGCGTCAGTATCTATGTGTTTCTGCTTTTCGTACTTCATTTGTGGATTGGTTTTGCTTTTGGCTTAATGACTCTGGCTATAGGACTGGCGGTGGCAGCTTTAGCTGGTGTAATCGTTCTCCTATTGCGGGACGTTTTTCGGCAGAAAGTAGACCAGGTTTTTTATCGAAAAACCTATGATTATCGCCAGCAACTATCAGATTTTGTTAGCCGGATACATAACGTTTTTGGCCTTAGGGAACTTAGTGGCGAACTGCTGTCATTGATTGTTAAAGCTATAAAATGCCAGAGGGCATGTTTGCTGTTCCCTGAAGCCGGGAGCGGAGATTTCATCCCACACTTTGTTGAGCCTCTAGGAGAAGATAATCCCTTGTCACGTCTAAGAATAAAGCAGGACAGCCCCATTGTCCGCTATTTGAGCCGGAAGCCTAGGCTACTAACTATCCAGAATCTAGATATCCTGCCTGAATTTTACAGTCTGTGGGAGCAGGAAAGGGAGGAGGCCAAAGCCGCGCAGATAGAGTTATTTATGCCGGTGATAAGTCGAGGTAGGCTGGTGAGTATCCTAATACTGAGCCAGAAGCAATCGGGCAGGTATTTGCTTGAAGATATTAGTTTACTAGAGGACGTTATCAGCCGGGTAGCGGTGAGCGTAGAGAGAGGATACCTTCATGAGGAGGTTCGGCAGCGGCAGGAGGAGCTATCCCTGATTAGCCATCTGGCGGCAATTATGACTTCCAGCTTGGACATTACTGAGATATATGACAGCTTTATAAAAGAGCTAAGGAAGGTAATTGATGTTGATTGGGCGGCAATTGTTTTGGTTGAAGGGGATGAGCTCAACCTTTTGGCCCTAACTTCTGAGATAGGCTCAGCATGGCAGACAGGAGACAGGCTACCACTCAAAGACACAGCTACAGAATGGGTGGTAACCCATAAAGCAGCTTTGATTGTACCTAACCTGACTGAGGAAAGTAGGTTTTGGACTGGCAAATACCACCTCAAACAGGGGGTACAATCGTTGCTTTTTCTTCCCTTGCTGGTGAATGATAAGGCTATTGGCAGTCTGGGCATAGCCAGTCGCCGTCCCAATGCCTATAGTCAGAGCCAGGTGCAGCTTCTTTCACAGTTGGCTTCGCGGATTGCTGTGCCTATTGAAAATGCCCGACTTTATGCTCAAGCTGAGCAGATGGCGCGTATCGACCAGCTTACCGGTCTGTGGAACCGTCGCCACCTAGAGGAGCGAATTCAGGTTGAAATCGGTCGCCACTCCCGTTATGGTGGTACCTTCTCGCTAATCATTCTCGACCTCGACTCCTTTAAGGCATTCAATGATAGCTATGGTCACTTAGCCGGTGACAAGCTCCTTAGGCAACTGGGCAGCATTATGAAGGGCGCTATAAGGAGTGCTGACGAGGCTTTTCGCTATGGTGGTGACGAATTTGCTATTCTTCTGCCTCAAACCAGTATTAGAGAAGCTTATGAGGTAGCGGAGCGAGCTCGTAGCCGAATTGCTTCAGAAATCAAGGTAGGTCACACTCCAGTTACCGCCAGCCTTGGTTTAGCCGGCTGGCCAGCCGATGGGGTACGGATAAATGAGATTATCACGGCGGCTGATATGGCACTTTATCGCGCTAAGCAAAGTGGTGGCAACCAAAGTCAGGCTATTTCAGAAATCTTACCGCCTTTAGCTAAGCCAGCGACCAAGCTCGAGATCCGTCAGGACAAAGGGGCGTTGAGCATCATCTATGCTCTAGCTGCCGCCGTGGATACCAAAGACCATTATGCCAATAATCACTCGCAAAAGGTGAAGGAATATGCGGTAGCTTTGGCTAAAAACCTTGACTTGGAGTCAGCAGACATAGCTAGGCTGAGCACCTGCGCGTTGCTTCACGATATCGGCAAGATTGGCATTAGCGATGAGATAATTAATAAACCTGATGGGCTTAATGCTGAGGAGTGGGAAATAATCAAATCTCACCCTCAACTCGGGGCAGACATTATCAGCCATGTTCCTCAGCTAGCTTCTTGCTTGACCAGTATTTTATACCATCATGAACGTTATGATGGCCGTGGTTATCCATCAGGGCTAAAGGGTGAGGCTATCCCTCTGGAAGCTCGCATTCTGAACATAGTTGATGCCTTCGCCGCTATGACCTCAGTCCGACCTTATCGTGATGCCTTGTCCTTTGAGCAGGCACTGGAAGAGCTAAAGCGAGGTGCTGGCACGCAATTTGACCCCCATCTAGTTGAAACTTTCCTCTCTGTGGCTAGAACTATTTCTCCTGTTGCCACTCAATAATTAGCTGGGGGTATGGGACACAATATGGGAATGGAGAAGATAAGGGTATTCATAATTAGCCCGCAATCCCTGTTTCGGCAGGGGGTGCGGCATTCGCTGACCAGTATGGGTGAGATAGAAGTTTCAGGTGAGGCTGACGTCGGTGATGAAGTGTTATCAACTATTGAAACCTCACTACCTGATGTAGCCCTGGTAGATATTGATGCTCCCTCTGATAGTGGTCTAAGATTAGCTCGTAGAATAAGACAACGCTCGCCTAACATCGGCGTAATTGTACTCACTTCTGATCCTGACGATAAGCAGCTCTTTCAGGCACTTAAAGCCCAAGCCGCAGCTTATTTAAGCAAGGGAATTACTGCTGACCAGCTGACCGATATGGTGAAGCGGGTAGCTGGCGGGGAACACCCGATAAATGAGAGCCTTGCTAGCCGACCTAAAGTGGCTGAGCAGGTATTACATCACTTTCAGGAGCTCTCCTGGGGAAAGGAGGCTGAAGCCTTTATTTCGCCGGTTACCCCCAGGGAGCGGGAAATCCTTAACTATATGGCTCAGGGCTATCTCAACAAGCAGATTGCATTTGCCCTTAAAATCAGTGAGCAAACGGTTAAAAATCATGTCACTTCAATCTTGCGCAAGCTGAATGCCAATGCTCGCACTCAGGCAGTGGTAGAAGCTATAAAGCAAGGTTTAATCTCTATCAGCTAGTTTTACCTGGTAACCCCATCCCCCTTTATCCCCCTTCCCCTTAGGGGAAGGGGGAAGTAGTTTAAAGAGGGGGGCGAAGCCCCCTCTTTTTTTATTCCTCCCCCTCTCCTTCCAGGAGAGGGGGAGGAAGGGGGTGAGGTGCAGAATGTTGAGGTGACACTAAGGTATTAAACGAGTACACTCCCTTTACACCCAGCGTTGATTGGGCTAGAATGCTATGGTTACTAGCTTACTTATTGCTTTGGGAAGGGAGTTCTATGATTAAAGCAGTCTTTTTTGATTTCTACAATACCCTGGTTGGCTATGACCCGCCCCGGGAGGAGCTTCAGGCGAGGGTGCTCAAGGACTTCAGCATAGAGGTCAGCCCCGAGGCTTTTCGCCGTCCTCTGGTCATCGCTGACGAGTTCATCTATCAGGAGCACGCCCGTTCCCCGCTAGGTAAGCGGTCTAAACAGGAGACGATGGCTCTGTATGCCCAGTATCAGGGAATAGTGCTCAAGGAGGCGGGGATAGAGCCATCCAAGGAACTCATCGCCGGCATACTGGGCAAAATGCAGAAGATTAATTTTAAGCTGGTGCTCTTTGACGATGTCATGCCTGCCTTAACTCACCTCAGGGAGCTGGGGCTAATCCTGGGGCTTATTTCTAACGTTGACCGCGATATAACCCCGAATTGTCGGGAGCTGGGGCTCTCAGCCTTGCTTCAGGTGGTAGTCACCTCTCAGGAGGTGGGCTTTAACAAGCCTCAGCCTGAAATATTTCGCGAGGCGCTAAAACAGGCTGGGGTTAAGTCCTCGGAGGCAATCTATGTGGGGGACCAACACCGGATCGATGTAGTGGGGGCTAATGAGGCGGGTATGCGAGGCATTCTGTTAGACCGTGGTGGCTACTTTGAGGAGATTACCGATTGCCCCCGAATCCGCAGCCTTAGCGAAATGGCGGAATACCTATGAGGGAGCCTTGTTTATTATCCTGCCAGGTTAGACATGAAACAGGAAGGTAATTACATCACCATCCTGGACAATATAGTTCTTGCCCTCCAGTCGGAGGATTCCTCTCTTGTGAGCCTCAGCTAGACTGCCACATTTCACTATGTCGTCGTAGCTGATTACCTCAGCTCGAATAAAGCCCCGTTCCATATCGGAGTGGATTTTGCCGGCGGCTTTGACCGCAGTGGTGCCCTGTTGAATAGACCAGGCTTTAACCTCGCCTGAGGCTATGGTGAAGAAGGAGATTAAGCTCAGTAGTTCATAGGATAGTTTGATAACGCGGTCAAGCCCGGATTCGGTGATACCGAACTCGGCGCGGAATCCGGCAGCAGCGTCGTTATCTAATTGGGTCAGCTCCATTTCTAGCTTACCGCAGAGGGCGACAATGCCCGACTTTGTCACTGAATAGCGGGAGCTCAGTTCTGCTTCTAAAGATGCTGCCTGGGGTATTTGTTCCTCTCCAATATTGACCACAATTAACAGTGGCTTGGCAGTGAGGAACTGGTAGTTAGCCAGGGTTCTAGCCTCGTCAGCAGTTAGCCCCAGTTCACGGATAGGGGCACCTTTTTCTAAATTAGCCTTAACCTTGGTTAGCAGTTCTTGCTCTCGGAGAAGACCCTGGCGCTCAGTGGGCTTGGCTCCCTTCAAGGACGTTTCTATTCTCTCCAGCCTTCGGCCAATAATACCTATGTCATAAAGGGCAAGCTCCAGGTTGGTAGTGGCAATATCCCTGCCTACATCCAGGCTACCTTCAATATAGGGTATACTTTCATCGCTGAAGGCTCGGGCAATGTTGATTAGGGCATCGGCAGTGCTGAGCCGACTCAGGATTTGACCCCCTATAGCCTGGTCTCCGGCCAAAGCCTTGACTGAAGCACCGATATCAGTGTAGCTCACTTCGGCTGGGACAACCCTCTGGGGGTGGAGCATATCGG
>Ga0172366_10004380_pt1 | contig 11112 bp, 9 predicted proteins | sample LakKivSesite69cm_FD_114533 | JGI IMG/M metagenome (GOLD analysis project Ga0172366, IMG submission 114533) | Sediment microbial communities from Lake Kivu, Rwanda - Sediment site 69cm | ecosystem: Environmental > Aquatic > Freshwater > Lake > Sediment | place: Rwanda: Western Province, Lake Kivu...
AATTCCTACGCCCTGAAGGTAATCGGTATTATAGCGAGCACCACCAGCATTATAATCCTTCCCTTTTTCAATACAATCACTAATTATTATGGATAGGAATGGGGCGGGCATATAGATAGCATATAATCTTTCAATTATATTATTTCCCCTAATCTTTATATCTATAAAATGGTGGAGTTGATTTTTGAAAGCCTGAAATAATTCTGCAAAAGAATTAAATTGGGTTGGTTCACTAGTTTCTATCCCTATTTTCTTACCAGTCCGAGGATCAATGCCGTTATTTAAAGTTATCTCCAGCACTTTTACTAAATTAAAATAACCGGTTAAGATGTAACTTTCTTTGCCAAAGGCACCGGTCTCCACACAACCACTCGTTCCCCCACATCGGGCATCCTCTATGGATTTACCCTGTCTGAGCATCTCCTCGATAACTTCTTCAGCGTTAAATACTGAGGGTTGTCCCCAACCCTTTCGGATTATTTCGCAAGCTCGTTTCAAAAATCTATCCGGACTCTTCTGGCTCAACTGAATATTAGTACTGGGTTGTAATAATCTCATTTCATCGATTACATCGAGTATCAGATAGGTTAAGTCATTCACTCCATCAGAGCCATCTACCTTTAATCCGCCATTATTAATATTAGCAAAATCGGTATAGGTCCCACTTTCGGCTAAAGTTACTCCTACTTTGGGTGGTGCTGGTTGATTATTGAACTTTATCCAGAAGCACTCTAAAAGTTCCTTTGCCTTTTCTTCAGTCAACATCCCCTCTTCTAATTCCTTTTTATAAAAGGGGTATAGATGCTGGTCTAATCTACCTGGATTGAATGAATCCCAGGTATTAAGTTCGCTAATAACCCCTACATGAACAAACCAATACATTTGTAAAGCTTCCCAAAAGTTTCGGGGTGAGTTAGCTGGAACATGAGAACAAACCTCGGCTATTTTGAAAAGTTCTTTTTTTCTTATAGGATTATTTTCAACATCAGCCATTTCTAAAGCTTTTTTTGCATAACGTTCAGCAAATCTGATTAATGCTTTAGCACACATATGCATAGCCTTTAATTCTTCTTGCTCGTCATATGCCTCAGAGTCATTTAGGTAGTCAATGCTTTGAAGATGAAGCTCAATATCAGTAATGAAATCCAAAAAACCTTTACGGTAAATCTTATCATCAGCAACTGTATGTCCCGGAGCTCTCTGTTCCATAAATTCGGTAAATATACCTGCCTCATAGCAGTCCTTCCATTGCGGGGTCATCTCTTTAAATATCTGACTGCGCATTGACCTGTTTTCCCAGTAGGGGATAATCTTCTCTTCCTGATTTTTTTTATCCTCTTCACTCACCTTGAAGGCGATTTTCTCGCGACCATTTATTAAATTGAAGTCTTCGATACTGTGACAACATAATTCGGGGAAGGTTGGAGTAGCTTTTGGCGCTTTACCTCTTTCTCCTATAATAAGCTCTCCTTCGTCGATATAGATGGTCTTATTTTCTAGTATATGTTGAAAGGTTAGAGCCCGAAGTACTGGAAAAGAAACTTTTCCGGCATATTTCTGATAGGCTTCTGTTACTAATTGAGCCCGTTCAAGAGAAATATAGGGCTGAATACATAAGCTTTTTTCTCTTAATTTTTCCACTCTTTTAATCATATAAATTAACCTCTTAATTTTATATTCAAATTAAACTTCTTTAAAATCGCAGACCATCCCCTGTCACATTCCTATTTCCAAACCTTTAACTGTTCAAACTTTACTTTAAATTTCTTTAAGAATTTCTCAATCTTTTCCTTTCGTTCATAAGAAATCATTACACAACCTGCTGAAAGTTTCTGGCCGCCTATCTCCTTCAGTAAGCCTTTATAATTGTATCCTTTTCTTGTCTGTTCGTAAAGCTGCCTGTTAAATCTTGCCTTATCTTTCTGAGATAAACTGCTTATCTGAAAAGAATAAATCAAGTAGGGCTTCTGCTTTAGTAATATAGCAGATGGTATGTCGGATGGCTCTCTTAGGTAGAGAATCTTTCCTTCCTGAAAGATGTTCTGCAGTAAACCAGTATCTGTTTTCTGCAATTCAACTATGGTTCTTATGGTTGGCTGGATATTTCTGCCTATTTCGGATTCAAGCTCTATTACTTTATCGTGTATCTCTTTCTGAGTCTTATCTTCTGTTGTAAGTATAAACAAATCAACGTCTGACCTTGAAGTAAATTCTCCTCTGGCAAGACTGCCATAAAGGATAACAGCTTTTACATCTTCAACTTTGGAAAGCTCTTTTGCTATCTTTTTAAGTATTCTCTTCATAAATCTTCATTTCAAATCTTTTTTCATCCTTTCGCCTTTCGTTATTGTAACGAATTATAGCTGTTTTGTCCAGTTTTTCGTTATTGTAACGAAGCAGGCATATTTAAACCTTTTACCTTTTGTAGGGGACTCTCGATGAAGGTTGCCAGTCGGATAGCAGAAAGTTTTTCTATTTCCCTTGCCTTCTTACTTGCTACCATAACCAGGAGAAAGGCCAGAAGACATATAAATCCGTGGACCTCTATTTTTTGACCTGTCCAGTTTCCATTAACTATTAATTTTATCTTTTTCTTTAACTACCCCACCAAAGTTTACAATAACTTGACATATTGCTTTAAGTTTCTTATTTAAAAGATACCTTTTTTCGATTATTTATTAAATTGAAGTCTTCGGTACTGTGGCAACATAATTCGGGGAAAGTTGGAGTAGCTTTGGGAGCCTCACCTCTTTCTCCTCATCTAAATTATCCTCCAATCTTTACTTTCAAACCGAATACCTTTAGAGCTTCTGATATTTTAACCAAAATTTCCTCTGAATGTGGTTTGGTTCGGGATAATCGGTAAGGTTTATTCAATCGGTAATATTTATCTACCGCCATCTCATGATAAGGTAGGATATTTACCTGAGCAATATCAAGTGGGGATAAAAAACTGCCCAATTCTTTTATGTTTTGAGTATCATCATTTATACCGCTAATAAGAGGGAGACGTATATAAATATTGTGGTGTTTTAAGGAAAGTCTTTTTAAATTTTCCAGGATAATTTCATTGGTTACTCCGGTATATTTTTGGTGTTTTTTGCTATCCATTAGTTTAAGGTCGTATAAAAACAGATTTACTTTCGGAGCGGCTTTTTCTAAAACTTCCCAGGAAAGATAGCCACAAGTATCAACAGCAGTATGAATCCCTACCTGCTTGCAGCAATCAAGCAAATCATTTAGAAATTTAATCTGCCTTAATGGTTCTCCGCCTGAGAAGGTCACTCCCCCGCCAGATTCCTCATAAAATACCAAATCTTTTTCTACCTCTTTTATAACCTCACCTACAGTCATCTTTCTACCCAATATCTCTCTGGCTTGAGCAGGACAGACCTGGGAACACTCGCCACAAAGGAGACATCTGGTCTTCTCAGTAACTGGCTTTCCATTCTTCATTTGGATAGCCTCTGAAGGACAGTACTCAGAACACCTGCCACATCCCAAACACCTATTATCCCAAAACACAATTTCCTGCCCGCCCGGTTGACCTTCCGGATTATGACACCACCAGCAACTAAGCGGACATCCTTTTAAAAAGACTGTAGTCCGAATTCCTGGTCCATCGTGAACAGAATATCTTTGAATATTAAAAATTATTCCTGTTGTCATAATTATTATATCTTAATTTAATTACTCCCGATCTATTTTTATTTTCCAAACCGTGACAAAGGACCGTCCCCTGTCATATTTTGGATAATTTTTTCAGGGGTAAAACCGAAATAATCGGATAATTGTTGAGCTGGGGCACTCTTTCCAAAAGATTTTATAAATACTGTATAATCAGAATCATTTAATAGTTTATACCAGCCCTGGCCAGTGCTGGCTTCAATCACTACTCGAAGGGCATCCCTAGGTCCCAAGACCTCTTCTATGTATTCTTTTTCTTGCCTTAAAAATTCTTCCCGGTCAGGAATAGATACTGCCCGACTTGTAATACCCTTAACTTTTAAAATAAGGTTTATCTTTAAAGCTAAAGAAACTTCGCTACCACTAGCCATTAATACTACTTGAGGGGCTTCTTTTTCTTGTTGAGATATTATATAACCACCACGAGAGAATTCTTTTACGCCACGATATTTTTCCAGATGAGGCAAATTCTGTCGGGATAAAACCAGGGCAGTAGGACCATCGGTCCTCTTTAATATTTCTTTCCAGGCTTCTTTAGTTTCTTCTTCATCAGCAGGTCTGATGACTCTTAAGTTTGGTATGGTCCTTAAAGATTCAAGCTGCTCTACCGGTTGATGAGTGGGGCCATCTTCTCCTACCAAGAAAGAATCGTGGGTAAAGATATAGATTACCGGAAGTTTCATTAAAGCTGCCATCCTAATAGCGGGACGCATATAATCAGAAAAAACAAAAAAAGTGGAACAATAAGGTCTGAATCCTCGATGAGCAGTAATGCCATTAGTAATCGCACCCATAGCGTGTTCCCTTACTCCAAACCTGATATTTCTACCATCAAAATTACCTTTTTGCACATCTTTATATTTATCCAGATAAGCCTTTGTAGAAGGAGCTAAATCTGCTGAGCCACCAATAAGGTAAGGAATCTTATCGGCAAGTTTATTCAACACTATCGATGATGCCACTCGCGTAGCTATAGGAGATTTTATTTCTAGTCTATCCAGCTCTAAATCTTGAGGAATATTTAAATTTAAGGCACTATCCCATTGCTCTTTTAGTTCGGGATATTTTTGAGCCCATTCCGTAAATTTATTTTCCCATTCTTCTCTCCGCTTAATAAGCTGCTTTTTTTTATTTTCAAAAAATTCTCTTACTTCAGACGAAACATAAAATTTTTCATCTAAGGGTAATCCTAAATTTTTCTTTAAACCTTTAGTCTCTTCTTCTCCTAAAGGTGAACCATGACAGGAACTAGAGTCTTGTTTGGTAGGAGCACCATAGCCAATGTGAGTTCTGGCTATTATCAAAGTAGGTTTATCTTCGGCTTCTTTAGCCTTAATGATAGCCGCTTTAAGCTCTTCAATATTGTGACCATTAATATTATCGATTACTTTCCAGTTATAAGCCCTAAATCTATCCGCTACTGATTCGGTAAAAGTAGCTTTGGTCTCTCCAGAAAGACAGATCTTGTTATCATCATAGATGGCAATTAATTTTCCCAGACCCAGATGCCCAGCTAAGGAAGCGGCCTCTGAGGTAATTCCTTCCATCATACAACCATCACTTAAAAGAGTATAGGTATAATGATCAACAATTTTGTAATCATCTGTATTGAATCTAACTGCTAACATTTTTTCTGCCAGAGCCATCCCTACAGCATTAGCAAATCCTTGACCTAAAGGTCCGGTAGTAACTTCCACTCCAGGAGTATCTCCATATTCCGGATGTCCAGGTGTCTTTGAACCAATTTGTCTAAAATTTTTTAAATCATCCAGGGAAAGGTCATATCCCGAAAGATATAATAAAGAATATAGCCAACTTGAACCATGTCCAGCAGACAAAACAAAACGGTCTCGATCTGGCCAATCTGGGGTAGAAGGATTGTATTTTAATACCTCTCCAAATAGAACTGCTCCAATTTCTGCACAACCCAAAGGCAATCCCGGGTGCCCAGAACTAGCAGTCTCTATTGCATCTACAGATAATCCCCTTATTATATTTGCCACTTGGTATAACAATTTACTCCTCCTCAATATATTTGATATTAAATATTTTACACTTATTTCTGAATATCTACAAACATTTTTTACTCCTTATATTTTTATCATAATTACTTAATGCCTCACATAAAAATATAAAGGAAATGCAATACGAAGTATTCAAAAAATATGTATAATGGAAAATTTGAGATGAAATTATGAGGAGAGTAGACTGAGCTATAAAAATTAGTCTGGGATTGTAAGTATAGTCACAAGCGGACTAAATGATTGAGGGGGCCACGGCCATGCCCTAAATCTAAAGAATGCTTAATTGCCAAGGTTATATATTTCTTGGCAATATCTACTGCTTCTTCTATCTTTTTGCCTTTAGCTAATTCTGCAGTAATAGCAGAAGAAAGTGTACAACCTGTTCCATGAGTATTTTTAGTATTAATTCTTTCTGCTCTAAATTCTCTAAAAGTCCTTCCGTTATAGAGAACATCTATGGCCTCATCAGATGATAAATGACCACCTTTTATCAAAACATTTTTTGCCCCCAATTTATGTATCTTTCGGGCTGCTTCTTTCATATCTTTGATATTTTGAATCCTTAACCCTGATAAGACTTCTGCCTCACTGAGATTGGGTGTAACTACCATAGCCAAGGGGATTAAATCTTCTTTTAATGCTTCTACCGCATCTTCTCTTAAAAGGCGATCTCCTCCTTTGGCTACCATTACTGGATCGATAACTAAATTTTTTATTCGGTATTCGCCTATTTTTTGCCTTATTATTTTAATAATCTCCGCATTAGATAGCATCCCGGTCTTTACTGCGTCAGTACCAATATCACTCATTACCGAATCAATCTGTAAACCTACAAAATCTGCTGGAAGATCGTGAACTCCCTGTACCCCCAAAGTATTTTGGGCAGTAATAGAAGTTAAAACACTCATTCCGTAAACTCCGAGGGCAAAAAAGGTTTTTAAATCTGCTTGAATACCTGCTCCTCCACCTGAATCTGATCCTGCAATAGTTAAAGCTATCTTCAATATGATCACCTCTTATGATGCTTATTTTCTAATTTGGGGAAATGGTTGTAGCCTTTTGCCTGAAGGTCAACCACCCTTCCTTGTAAATCTTCTAATCTAATACCTTCTTTTTTATCTTTAATCTCACCGATGATAGTCACTTTATTTCCTAATTCTTTCTTCAATAATTTAACAACATCATCTACTTTCTGGAGGGAGGCGGTAAATAATAATTTATAATCCTCCCCCCCATAGAGGGCAAAATCAAGGGGGTTTTTCTTTAATAAATCAGCCACTAACTCTGCTGCTGATAGAAGAGGAATCCGGGAGGCATAGACTTTCGCGCCTACCTCACTTGCCTCACAAATGCGAGTTAAATCACTGGCCAGACCATCACTAATATCAATCATCGAGGTAGCCAATTTATTCTGGGCAATAATTCTTCCTTCTTTAACGGCAGGAACTGGGGAAAGATGGGCTTTCTTAACCTCTTGGAAAATCTCCGGAGAAACCAGAGAATATTTCTCACCTCCTAATAATAAAGCTAAACCCGCCGCAGAACCTCCCAGCTCTCCCGTAACCATGATTAAATCACCTGGTTTAGCTGTACTTCTTTTAACTATTAAATCAGGCTCCACTTCTCCAATTAAAACTAAATTAATCACTAATCCTAAAGGTGAACGGACTGTATCTCCACCGATTATATTTACCTCAAACTGACGGGCTTCCTCTTTTATCCCCTCAACCAACTGGTCAACAAATTCAACAGAGGTAGAGGATGTAAACCCTGCAGCCAGTAAAGCCTGGCGAGGAATTCCTCCCATCGCCGCAATATCACTTATATTAACTGCCATAGCCTTTCTGCCTAATTGTCTGGCGGAACAAGTGGAGAGGGTAAAGTGAATATCTTCTATGAGCATATCACAGGTGACCAGAATTATTTTATCCGGGGTGGCATAATAAGCGGCACAGTCATCTCCAATACCCAATAGAATATTTTGAGGGTTAATAATAGTATCTTTACTTATTCTATTAATTAATCCAAATTCGCCAATCTCTGAAATTTTCATTTTTATTTTCCTAATCTCTTTTTAACGTATTTTATTTTATTTTTTAATTTGCGGCAAGCTTGGGTTATATCGGGGGCACTAACTACCGCAGAAATAACCGCTATACCATCAGCTCCTGCTCTCAATACCTCTTCCAAATTATCCTCATTAATACCACCGATTGCTACAATGGGGACCTTCACAACCCCTTTTATCTCTTTTAATCTGGTTATCCCAATTGCTTTACCGGAATCAGGCTTAGTAGCAGTCGGGTATATCGGACCCACTCCTAAATAGTCTGCACCTCTTTCTACTGCCTTGATAGCCTGATCAACAGTCTCTACTGAAATACCAATTATTTGATTTTTATTTAATATCTTTCTGGCGAAATCAAAGGATTGATCTTCTTGTCCTAAATGAACTCCATTAGCCTGCACCATCCTGGCTACCTCTACTCGATCATTTACTATAAAAGGTATCCCTTTTTTCTTGGTTAATTCATAAATCTTTCGACAAACTTCAATTGCCTCTGAATCTTCCATTTCTTTATCTCGAAATTGAATAACTGTCGCTCCTCCCTTAAGAGCAGCTTCGGCTACCTCTAGATGAGATTTACTATGAGAAATTCTTTGATCAGTAATTACATAGAGGTCATAGTTCATAAATATTCACCTTTAAACCTTTACAAATTATTTCTTCATCCAAATTATAGATTTCATCAAACAAATTAACTTTGAAACTTCCCGGTCCTTTAGCTTTCAACGCAGCTCTCTCTCCAGCCAAACCAAAACAGACTAAAGCTCCAGTGGAAGCCAAAACATAATCATCACATACTGCAGCAAAACTTGCTATTAAAGAAGTTGCCATACACCCAGTTGCCGTAATTGTCCTTAACATGGGTGAACCGTTATCTATTTCTGCAACTCTCTTGCCATCAGTAACTATATCTTTTTTGCCTGTAATTATAGCTACCTGATTAAATTTTCGAGCTAAAGAACAGGCTATCTCTACTGAATTCTTCTCACTGCCCACTGATTCTACACCCTTTATATTTCCCTTTAATCCGGCTAAGATAGAAATTTCAGCAAAATTACCTCTAACTATATTAATCTTGACTTTTTCCTGAAGTTTCAGAGCACTCTCGGTGCGAAGATTAGTAGCACCTGCCCCCACCGGGTCAAGAACTACTGGTATTTTTAAACTGTTTGCCACCTGACCAGCAATTATCATTTATTCAATCTGCTCAGGAGTCAAAGTGCCAATATTTAATACCAAACCACCCGCTGCCTTCACCATCTCCCCCACTTCTTCTTGGGCATGAGCCATTATGGGAAGGGCACCAATAGCTAAAATAATATTGGCTGTGTCATTCATAGCTACCATATTAGTAATATTATGAATTAATGGTTTTTCTTGGCCAATCTTTTTTAATGTTTTAGATATTATTTCTCCTAAATTTGTATCTTTATTAAGATTCATTTATTCATTCTCCTTTTTCAGCTTTTTCATAATGATTAAATAGATAATTCCCGAAACAAATATACTTGGTATAGATGAACCTATCCACAAACTATATTTAATACACTGCTGATATAATATCACTCCTATAATCCAGGAAATCACTGCCTTCAGATTTACTCCCTGATAATACCAGTACTCTCCTTTTTTATAAATGTCAGAAAGAGAATATTTTCTCTTGCGTAGAATAAAATAATCCGCCAAAACAATACCAAACAGAGGACAAAACATTGCTCCAATAAAGAGTAAGAAGTTCTCGTATTGCTCGATGGGAAAAATCAGTGCCACTAAAGCGCCCAAAGCTCCTCCTATAATAACTCCTTTTCTCTCTCCTAACTGAGGGAAGATGTTCAGGGCAGAAACAGCAGTAGAATAAATATCTAAAAAAGTAGTGGTAAAAGTAGAAAACAATACTATTACCAGAGCGGCAACTCCCAGACCTAAATTTAAAAGCACGGGGATAGGATCGGCATTGCCAGTAGCCAAAGCAGCAGAAAGACCTACGAAATACATCCAGGAACTGACTACAAAATATCCCAACCAGGTGCCCCAAAAGCACGAAGGGGTATTCTTGGCGAATCTTGAATAATCAGCGACTAAAGGTAACCAGGAAATAGGCATAGCAATTACAATGTCTAAGCCAATAGCAAAAGATAAATTTGAAGTTCGAGGTATTTTGGTTAATTCTGTAAAACCGTGTTCCTTAAACACCACATAGGTCATTACCAAACAGAGCAAAAGTAAAGCAGTAACAGAAATTCTGTGGAGCCACTTCCAGGTCTTATGGCCAAAGAAAGCCCACAAAGTAGTAATAATTCCTGCAAGGACTATCCAAAGGTGAAAATTAGAATAACCAAAAAGTCTTTGACTTATTACCTCAGCAGACTTTGCACAGATAATTAGCATTACTGCTGTCCAACCGATAAGTTGAACTACATTCAAAAAAGCCGGCAAATAAGAACCCCTATTACCAAAAGATGGTCGCACAGAGACCATAGAGGGGATACCCTGTTCACTCCCTATTATTCCTCCTAAAGCAAAGGGAGTATTCCCAATTATATGCCCCAACAAAATTGCTAAAATTCCAGTCATCAAACCAAGGGGGACAAGAATTCCTCCAGCTAAAATCTCCGCCAGCGAGATAGCTGCACCACTCCACAAAAGCAAAAAATCTACTCCCACAAGATTTCTCTCTTCTTGTTTAATCGGTTTTATCCCATCCATATTAATATCCTCCTTATTATTCTATGTTTTTAGGCCTATCAAAAATAAAAAAACCGTAGACCTGATCTGGTAATCAAACGCCTACGGTTTTAATGTATTATTTATCCTCTTCCCTACGCTGGCATTACCCAGATCAGGTTATAAGGGTCTGTTTATTAAAAACACTCTCAGCTTTAATAAGCTCCCCTAAAGATTCTTATTTAATTTTTTTCAAAAAATATCTTCCCTAAAAACATTAAGAGTCAATTTTCTTTAAGCTTGTCTTTTTACATAAAATGGCTGGCTTATTACTAATATTCATTTATATACAGCACACTAAATTTAAATTAAATCAATTATTAATAATTATTTTAGTATCTATTACGATATTCACTTCTTGGTCTGGGGGGACGTGCTTCATCAATCTTTAAAGGTCTACCTTCGAACTCGCTATTGTTTAAAGCATCTTTGGCTTTTTCAGCTTCTTGTGCAGAAGACATTTCCACAAAACCAAAGCCTTTACCTTCGATAATGTTGACGCTCTTAACTTCACCGTAACTAGAAAACAATTCTTTTATTTCATCATTAGTTACAGAATATTTAAGATTCCCTACATATAATTTACTACCTTGCATTCGCCTTACCTCC
>Ga0172366_10004385_pt1 | contig 11107 bp, 6 predicted proteins | sample LakKivSesite69cm_FD_114533 | JGI IMG/M metagenome (GOLD analysis project Ga0172366, IMG submission 114533) | Sediment microbial communities from Lake Kivu, Rwanda - Sediment site 69cm | ecosystem: Environmental > Aquatic > Freshwater > Lake > Sediment | place: Rwanda: Western Province, Lake Kivu...
AAGGTACGATGGAAAAGATATCAAAACCAGACTGGACGGTCCAGGCCAAGAGGCATGTAATGGAAGCACTAGGAACGTATACAGCTGAATTGAACCGGCTCACAGAACTGCGGGCAATAATTGTGGGTGAGCTACTATCTCTCCGAGACGAACTTGGTAAGATGGTTACCTCGATTGATGCTGACATTGAGCGTCTTCAAGGAACAAAGCCAGCGAAACATACGCGCAAAAGGGTAGTCAAGGGAGTAAAAGAGCCATTGACTCGGCAAAGCGATTTTACCCTACCAATTTTGGGGACTCTTATTGAAGCGGGCGGAAGCCTTCGAGTATCAGAGGTCATCAGACGAATAGGTGAGAAACTTGGCAACGACTTGACCCCTGCTGACTGGCAGAATATTAAGAGTGGACCAGTCAGGTGGCAGAACAGAGCTCAATGGCAAAGGCTACGTTTGCTGCGGGAAGGTTACTTAGCTAGCGATTCTCCCCGAGGTGTCTGGGAAATTACAGAGAAAGGCAGGAAGCTGTATCAGGACCTCGGAGCAAAATCAGGAAGGTAGGATTTATTTGGATAAAGTATATTGGTGCCAAACTTGCGGTGTGCCCCTGCTACAGCCCCGATGTGGCAACTGTGGGGAGCATGGTCTAGAGATGGTTTCGGACCTGAGACCTATGTTCAAACAGGAGAGACATATGATCGAACAATCAATCAATGAGTTCCTGCCAGGAGAAACATCTCTGCTTTGGATGCGCCAAAGAACATTATGGTACAATGGCCACCGGTACCTAAGGTTCTCCGGCGAGGGCAGTCCCAAGATTGGCACGCGATATGTGAGGCAAACAGGTCAGCACAAACACAAAAGGGCTTATGGTAACTATGCAGAAAGGATTGCCAGGGCGAACAGCCGAAGCCTAAACCGTCTCGAGAAAGATGCAACAGATTTCATCAAGCAAACTGCTTCCCAATTTGCTCGTTGCATGCCTGTCGTGTCATTTTCTGGTGGAAAGGACAGCGTCGTGGTATCACATTTGGTAAGGAAAGCATTGCAGACTGACAGGATTGTACATATATTTGGCGACACTAAAAACGAGTTTCCAGACACGTATGACTTTATTCGACTCCTTCGTGCACATAATCCGAGCATCCCGTTCGTAGAGGAAAAGAGCGATCGTGACTGGTTTGACATGTGTGATACTCTGCAACCGCCCAGCCGACTTACCGCTTGGTGTTGTTCAGTCTTCAAAGCAACTTCTATTGCAAAAGCCATTCAACGCACCTCTGCGGAAGGACAAGTGTTGTGTTTTGAGGGAGTACGACGGTCTGAGTCCACACGGCGCCGCAATCGTCCGGCAATCGCTCATAAAAACAAGATCGCCAGGCAAATACTAGCACGTCCGATTTTGTACTGGCGTGAAGTAGACGTGTGGGTTTATACGCTTGCAAATAGACTGCCCATTAACATGGCGTATAAGCGTGGTTTAACTAGAGTAGGCTGCTTGAACTGTCCTTATCACACACCCCGCATAGATTGGTGGCTGCAAGCGGTGTATCCTAATCATACCAATAGGTGGAAGAAATATATTATCGAATATGCGAGAAACAAGTTGGGGAAAGATGACCCAGAGGATTACTGGTCCTCAGGTGCATGGAAAGCAAGAGTCGGCAACAACGGTTCTAAGCCGCGAGGTCAATTGGATTCGCGGCCTTGTATTGATGATGATTCCGTGAACTTCATGTTGCAGCGAGATTTTGATTCGAAGGCATTGATGAATTTCTTGAGACCCTTCGGCAAAGTCGAGAAGGAAGACACGTCTTTAGGTTCTTATTTGAAAGTAAGCCGCAACGGTATATTACTGTTTCTTATTTGGGGAGTGGATGGGTTTCCGCGAGCCAAATTAACTGTATTTGAACATAGTGCTCCGAGAGTTCTAACCCAGCAAATTACAAGACAGCTGAGAAAGTATCAAGCCTGTGTCTACTGCGGTATGTGTGAGGTGGTCTGCAAATACGGTTCTATCTCAGTCAGAACAGATCCTGACGAATATGTAGTAGACAATGAAACCTGTATCAGTTGTTTGGATTGTGTAGTTGGCAACAGAATCAAGGGCATTTGCGTGGCAATCAACACAAGCTACGGAAAGCCACGACAACCAAATCACGCAGCTAGGCAAATAAACAAGGCCTGACTGGGAGGTATCAATGTCAATCGGGTTCAGTTACACATTTGGATTGGACAAAGTAACCTTATCAGCAGCAATCCAGGCGATTGGTAGAAACCCAGGATTATCGGAGTTTGACCTAGCAAAGGAAACGGGTGTAGGGGGAAAGAAAGGTATAGCCTACAATGCGTGGCTTATGTACCTAGGCTTAAGGAAACGAACCGCCAGGGAAGTATCTTCTCTCGGAGCGTTGTTATTTGCCAAAGATCCACACCTGGACAGCCGTGTATCGCTGCAGCTACTCCATTATCAGCTTTGCTCAAATCCTCAGGCAGTAGTCTGGTGGACATTGGTAAATCAAGTCATTCCAAACACTGATCAAATCTCAGTAGACAGAGCGATAGAGGCTCTAACATCACGGGGGATCGGTGTAACTAATATGAAAAATCTGCGCTCAGACATAAGGATCTTTTTCGCTGCTTATGCTCCTGGGCGAATCTTTGCACCTTTGAATTACTTAACACTGATTGGAGGAAACATATATGCTCCTGGGCAGGTGGAGTTGAACCCGTTGTTGTTCGCATATATCCTGTATAGTAGGCGTGAGGGAGGGTTACGCACATCTACTACTACAATAAACAGTGTGCTCTCCGAAGACGGCCAGGTTGGGAAGATCTTCCTCCTCACGCGCTCAAGAGTGCTTGAAACTCTTCGCCAACTGGAATTTAGAGGGCTTATAACAGTAGCACAGGTCGCTGACCTTGATAATATCGGCTATACTTATGAAGGCAAAGCTTTTGACATACTTAAGATGTGTTATGAGGAGGAAAGATAGTGCTCCTTTTGAAAGCAAATGTCAAAGCTTTAATTGACATATTAAAGTGGTTGCAGACTCAGCGATACAGGATTCTTGTTGTATGCTGTAAATTCGCTAGTGACAAGGCAGGTCTAATGACCGAAGTCTGCGGTTCAGCAGAAGGCAAGTATATTGATGTAGGTTCACAATTATTGCCTGTAATCAACAGACCTGTCCTGGGAGCCTACAACGTTAGTGACTTCGTCCGGTGGTTGGAAAGCGAGTTGCGACAGAGTGATCAAATGGTGTGCTTCGATGAAATCGAAGGACTACTCGCAACCTTTGGCGAGGCTGGAGCAACAAGGTTTTTTGAGATACTAGGGGATATAGAAACGAGTCAACCCGGAATTATAGTGACCTATCTTGAGAATGAGCTGACCAAGGCGAATTTTCCGAAGGAGCGCATCTATCATCTAGTAGGCTGAGGAGGGATATTATGAAGGGGATGATTAGTTCTATTGTGACTATTGTGCCAGCACGTACTGAGGAAGTGCATTTAAAAAAAGACTTTCTCGATGCGAAGGAAAATGACCTGAGACTCAAAGGTTATATCCCACCGCGGAGTGCCCGGGCAGCTATGCGTGGCATCCTCGAGGGATTCCACCCAACTTCACAAATGCGAGTCCATTTGATTACCGGTACCTATGGTACCGGCAAATCCCACTTTGGGTTGGTTCTGGCAAATCTTGTATCGCGTGACATAGATGATCCCGCTCTGCAGGTGCTTCTTACAAAATTAGGCCAGAAAGATGAGCATCTGGTTAACAGCATTAAGCACACACGTGAAGTGACCAAAAAGTACATGGTCGTGCTCCCAGAACCATACTGGGATCCTGAGGGTTTTAACCACTCCTTGCTTGCTTCTCTCGTTGAAACTCTGCAGAGAGAAAAAATCGATTTCGACCCCCCTACTGTGTTTCGCGCCGCATTGGACTGCATAGACAATTGGAGGATGAATGATGACGACGCCCGCAAAAAATTTGAGGCCTCCTGCCTCCGCCATGGTAAAACAGTGGAGATGCTGATTGACGAACTGACTAGCTACAAGGAAGCTGGTTACGACCTGTTTAAGGAAATTCACAAAGAGGTTGCACACGGCGCTCGCTTTGTACCTGAGCTGACAGCTGACCCAGCCAGAATCTACGACGAAACGATAAAGTATCTAAGGAGCACGGGACAGTGGCAAGGCATATTCATCTTCTATGACGAATTTAGCAAATACCTGTCCCGCATGGCAGAAGATCCTGATGCATTTGAAGGCCAGCAGCTTCAGTCATTCGCCGAATACTGTAAGCGAAGTGGTGAGAATCAATGTCATCTCGTAATAATTGCACATCAGACGCTGCAGGATTATGCTAGGGGAAAGCGGTCTCAAGAGGAATGGGCTAAGATCTACGGTCGATTTCTGAGTGGCGATCATCTGCTTGCAGTAGCCGGTGGGGAACACGAAATGGAGGAGATAATCGGTTCCATCCTTGTTCAGAAGAAAGCTGGTGACGCTTGGAAGCAATTGTTGGCCCATGCGAATTTCGACATTCTAGCAGACCTCGTACAAAACGTAGGACTGTATCCTGCACAGAACAGGTCTTGGATTGAATCGCAGCTTATTCAAAGTTGCTATCCTCTACATCCATATGCGACTTTCTGCTTACCGTGGGTGGCGAATTACGTAGTTCGGCAGAGGGAACGGACTCTCTTTACCTTCTTCGGGCGTCCGTCTGAGGAAGGATTGCAAAACTTCATAGAAAAACACGCCATTTTGCTGCCTGACAATAGACTGAACCTTTACACTGTGGATAAGTTATTCGACTACTACAGGGAACAAATACGTGTGCACCCAGACTACAGATACATAGTGAATGCAGCAGAAAATGCCCTAGCACTTTGTGGTGACAGCCCTCTCGGAGCGAGAGCCGTCAAGATAATAGCTATTTTGGCTGTGGTCAACCATCCGCAATTATCTCCAACGCAGCAAACTATTATGGAGGCATTACATATTTCACCCAGCCAAGAGAAAGAGGTGGCGCAAGTACTGGCTGAGCTTGTAAACCGGAGAGCTCTACGTTTCCGGCCAGTCACAAAGCGCTACGAACTGCCTGGGAGACCAGGCATGATAGATGCAAGGGAAGCCATTGATAAAGCGAAACAAGCCCTTCTTGCGGGTGGCTTCGATCTAAGGGGCTATCTCAACGCAAGTCATGGTATCCCAGAAATCGAAGCGCACGGTTACTCTGACAAACACTTCACTAAGAGGTACGCCACCTGTCAGTTTATAAGTGTGCCAGACCTTTCAAACCCTAAGACGTACATCGATCGCATAGGAAGTTGGTATGAGCCGGACAGGGGAAAGTACGCAGGTGATGCCTTAGTTCTGTACGTTGTGGCCGATTCGATTGAGGACATCAATAGTGCACAGGAGCATCTTAGAAAAGGTGCTTGCAAACATCCTCAACTAGTTATTGCTATTCCAAAAACACCGGCTCCATTTGGAGAAATGGCTATAGAATTGGCAGCTATACAGAGGATCAGGCAGCAAGGTTTAAAGACAGACGAGGGTGAAATAGATAGCGAGGACCTTAGGGGTATCGAGACAGATGCCAGAGAGGGCATGAGAAACGGTTTACGAGATTTCTTGCAAGCCAGCAATCTAACGTGGTACTGGAATGGCAATGTGGATACAAATATACCTCAAGGAGGTGAGGACGAATTCATTTCTAAGGTTCTCAATGAGGTCTTTTCAAAGACGCCGTTCATCAAGGATGAAGCCATTGCTAATCCCATAACTGCGAGAGATAGAAGCAAAAGAGACCGCGGGATAGCTATGGATACACTTTTGCAAGTCAAAGGGCCATTCCAGTTGCGTAAGCAAGGCGGTCCACCTTCTGATCGCATTCTCCGTGCTTGCCTTAAGGATGTTGAGCTCTTAGAAAGGATTTCTGACAAGGGGAGTGTCGAAGAATTTGAAGTACGTGATAATGCTCCAGCTAAATCCGAACTTAAAGAAATCTGGGACTTCTTGAACAAGCAAATTGTCGCCCAAGGAGGCAAAGTCACCCCAGCAAGTGAAATTGTGAAACCACTTATTGAGCCCCCATATGGACTCACTAATCAGGAAGTTGAGATACTGCTGGCTGCCTTTCTTCGTAATCGACATGAAGACACGGTTATCTTCAGCAACTTCAGGGAAGCAGCAAGAGCACAAAAGCCTGATCCGCTTAACCCATGCGTTCCTTTGAATAGTCAAGATGTAACCAACTTGGTGCGAGACCCAACTGATTTCGTCATATATTATTATGAAGTATCGTCGAAAGATATGGGTTACATTAATGGAATAGTGCGTGTAACAGGAGCAGATGAAGAGTCGTTGGCTAGCTACAGAGGTTGGGAACGCGCACGAAATGCGTTGTTGAGCTGGTATGGCGATCTGCCTTCAGTGGCAAAATCGGCATCTGATTTTGAAAACACACTGTGCCAGCCAGTGTTGGAAGTATTAGCGAAATTAGATAAAGCTAGTCAGGCTAGGGAAATCCTTCAAAAGGACCTGCCAACAGCGCTAGGCATTGACGTTACAGCGCCGGAAATCCCAGAGTCAACCTTTGACCAGATACTTGACTCTCTGGGAGACGTAGTTACTGAGTTGAATGGGTATACCCAAGCTAAAGGAACTAAACTGCTCGCTGAAATAGGAGCTATATTTGGGGCTGGGGGTGACACCCAGGAGGAAGTAGCTGAAGCTATTAAAAATTGGTATAAGGCTTTGAATGAAGCTCAACGTATGCATACCTTTGGTGGAGACGAAGGACATCTTATACAAGCTGCTCGAGAGGAAGCATCCATCGTTCAGCGTATGCTAAACATGCTTCCCCAAAACATGGGTTTGAAATCGTTTTACGAATGGGGGGCTGACAACAGCGACATATTTTTGGCGAAACTGAAGTTAGCAAAGCAAGGTATCGAAAGTTGGATACCTAAGGCCAAGCCGGTTGGACCAGACAACGAAGATGCACAAAAGATACTTCGAGCCCGAACACAGATCTTGGCTATTCTCAAGGAACTTAACCTACCGAGATCTGTACAGAGAGAAGTGTTATCCAACCTTCTACAGGAATTAGAAAAATGATTTTGATTCATACCGGTGTACTGCCACAGGAAGCAACGAAGGACGGGATAGAATTGTGTAACCCAAAGGACTATCCTAACGTGCGCTTGGAAATACGAAAGGCGTTCAAGTCTGGTCAGGACTGCAATATATATGTAAAACATCGGGCTTGTGATGAATGGTTTTGGGATCTGCATGATTACGGGAATGCTACTATAATCAATGACGACCCACGGGAACGCCTGAAGAGGAATTTGAATTTAGTAGCGTTGCCACCTGACTTAAGTAGCCACCCTGACTGGATTATCGAACTTAGGCTTCTGGAGCTACCTACCTCCCAGAAAGTCGAAGGCGATGTATGGACATGGATCTTAAATGAAAAACTGGGGCCTTCGTGGTCGGCTGGTGAGCCTTCGTTCGACCATTTGGGCAGCATTGTGATCTGGTACCTCAGCAACGCGACTACTTTGGATAGTCTAGCGACAGTCTTAAAACAAAGACAGCGTCTTGCAAAGGATCAATGGGTTGCCAATGCCAAAGGAGAATTGCGATCTGCGTATGAACAGTTCTTTGGCGACCCTGCGAAAAACAGTGTTTTTCTTACTTGTTGGCAAAATCTTGAGAAGTATTATGTGGATGAACTCGACCGCTGGCTTCAAGAGGTGGGCTGTCACGCACCGTCTTTGATTTGGGTTGCCTTTAAGCTACCGCCTCTGCCGTTTAGTGCTGACGTAGGAGGTCGATTTTCCACGAAAGTTCGAGCCTATTGGAATGGTAGGCTGGCAAAGGGAAACATTGAACTGCAAGAAGCTTTGGCAGGGATGTCAGGACTGCTTCTGGGTGAGCTTGAGGCAGTGGTGAATTGTGTACGTCGAGGCCTAATTTCAGTAGACAGATTACAAATAGAGGGACTCAGGGCAAAATTTGCGGGCTTAGCAAATGCTAGTTCCCTGATAGACGCAGTAAAGGTCCAGCTGCCCCCAAAGGAAATTACTGAACCAAATGACAATTGGGCTGAAGATAGCTGGATCACTTGGGCAGCAAATGAATATATTCCATACAAAAAATGGCTGATTGACCGCGGAAAAGGTAGTTCAGTGGCTGAAAAATACTGCTCGTTATATGAGAACTGGCTTTTCTCCAACTACCCTGCCTTTGTCAGAAGAGCTGAGCGTTTAATCCTTACTTCCTTCAAGTATATCAAGACAGAACTGGTCAATGGGTCAGCTGTAATTTGGGTGCTAGTAGACAATCTCCCTCTCTTTTGGCACGATTTGCTGAGCGGGATTCTAAGCGAAATTGGGTTCTTACGTCCTACACCGCCTATGTATCTGCTTTCTATGATACCCAGTGAAACGTCAATATGCCGCCCTTCAATTCTACTAGGTAAGCTACCTCGTCAAGTAAAAAACGTCGATGTAAACCAAGCTATAGAAGAAGAGTGGAAGAGACAAGGCATTGGGGCAAAAATTAGCCATTCAATCGAGGAATTGGATAAACAAGTTGCCGAAGGCGGCGACCTTTTCGTCTTAATCTATAATACTTTAGACTATCTGGCGCATCAACCTGACCACGAGGTGACTGACCGAGAGGAAACTGTCAGATTCCATCTACGGTACTTGTCCCAGTATCTACACAAAGTAATGAAACAAATAAGAGAAATTCGACAAGTCAAATTAGTTATTTCTTCAGATCACGGCTCAACGAAGATATCTACGGGTGCCCAAAACCTAATCATCCCGTCTTCGGCTCAAATCGATGAGGCTCTGCAGCGACATTCGCGCTTTGTAAGGGTTACTGATTTTCAGTCCCTGAGTCCGCTGGAGTGGTTCTTCTTGGAGGGCGAGAGATTTGGCTTGCCAGAAAACTATGCAATAGTAAAAGGCGACCGGTATGTGGGTACGAGACCATTAGGGTACACTCATGGTGGGATGAGCCCTGAGGAAACTATCACCGCCTTATCAGTCTGGCAGCTCGGACAAATCCCTGCCGAAGTTGATGTTTCCGTGTTCCACACGTCATCCCCTATCGTGCGGGGGAAACCACAGCAGCTCGCTATTACAATACGAAACCCTTTCGCGTTTAATATTAGAAATTTGAGTGTTTTCTTACCAACTGTTGGCGCACATTTTGAGACTAAGGAAGTCCCTGCACAAGCAGAGGCAGTCGTAGGGCCTGCTGAAGTGAGGTTGCCTCCGAAGTACCCCGTAGCTAACGGAGTCTCCGAGGTTGATATGGTTATCTCCTATGAGGTGGCAGGTCGTGCGAAGCAGCGAGCTACCCAACTTCAAATCAAAATACGCGAATTGTTTAGGAGCATGCTTGATGATATTGAAACAATATCCTAGGATGTAAGAGATGGAAACTACCACCCAATTGGAAAACAAAGCAAAGGTGATATTTGGGGAAGTCTGTATTGACAAAGGGTTGTTCCTAAGGTCAGGCATGCTGGCGAGAAGCATTCCCACGTTTGTGGCTGAGTGGATACTAGACCGGTTTTGCCCTGACGGTATGTTGTCTGAAGAAGTGTTATCTAAGATAAACAAGTTCATCGAGGAGCATCTTCCACGCAAAGAACAAAAGGAGCAGATTAAGAATCGCCTAGCAAAAGGAGAAAGCCTTACGGTTATAGATCAGTTTAGTGCATACATTGACTTGAAGAGAGGCCTTAGAAGAGTACATATAAGGTGTATTGATGAGAACGGTTACATTGAAAGCCGGTTGACTGACAAATATCCAAATTTGCTTGGTGGTGGACTCTGGGGGGCTGGTACGCTTAACTACCATCCGCCTGACGAAGAATCGCGAGAAGGTCAAGTATGGCTCGCAGATTTCAAACCTCTTCAGGTAGCGGCTCTTGACTTGGATTATTACTGTCAACAACAAGGCGAATTTACTCTTAACGAATGGCGTGAATTGCTAGTAAACAGCATGGGTTATAATCCTAAAGCGTATACGCCGAGGCAGCAACAAGTTTTGTTGACACGGCTTATCCCGATTGTGCAACCCAGGGTAAATGTAATAGAACTAGCTCCAAAAGGTACTGGTAAATCCTTTGTGTATCAGAACTTGTCACGCTACAGCCGGGTCATTAGTGGAGGAAAAGTGACTGCCGCTGTCCTATTTTATAATCTGCTGACCAATATTCCTGGCCTTCTGACTCAGTATGACGTGGTTGTTTTCGACGAGGCCCAAACAATTTCTTTTGACAATCCGGGGGAGGTTGTTGGTGTTCTCAAAGATTACCTAGAGTCGGGACGCTACACCAGAGGTAAACAGTTAGTAACAGCAGATGCGGGGATTATGTTACTAGGTAATGTGCCGATGGATGCAAGTGGCTCTCCACAAGAAGGTGTTTGGTTTCGACATCTCCCAAATTTCTTACAGGAAACAGCGTTTATCGATCGTTTACACGGGTTCATTCCTGGATGGGAATTGCCTAGGATAACCACACAGTCGCCAGCCAAAGGTGTTGGCTTTAAAGCAGACTTCTTTGCTGAAGTACTTCATGCCTTGCGGGACCGGGGTGGCTTTTCTGAATATGTATCAGCCCATCTCAAGCTAACAGGAACTGATGATATGAGAGACAGAAAAGCTGTTGACCGACTAGTGGAAGGCTACCTAAAACTGCTTTTCCCAAGCCTGCAAGTCAGCCAAACTGAATTCCAGAAATACTGTGTTGAACCAGCGATAGCTTTGAGACAACTAATTCGAAATCAGCTTAGCAACATGGACCCCGAATACAAGGTAGTATCTATTGCTAGTGAGCCGCTGTAATGGTTGCTTTCTCGCCTGCGCTGAGCGTAACAACGATGTGGCAGCGATGAAGCACGCGAACAGGATTATTGAGGAGAAGAGGTCGTTGTTAAACATTCCTGACAGTTGTGCAATCTCGCCGCATCCCATGTTAACTCAGGATTGTGCAAGGTCAACTTCGCCTTTCAGCATCGTGACAAAACTCCTTGGTGTAATTAAATCTGGGATGCTATGATGAC
>Ga0172366_10004389_pt1 | contig 11104 bp, 17 predicted proteins | sample LakKivSesite69cm_FD_114533 | JGI IMG/M metagenome (GOLD analysis project Ga0172366, IMG submission 114533) | Sediment microbial communities from Lake Kivu, Rwanda - Sediment site 69cm | ecosystem: Environmental > Aquatic > Freshwater > Lake > Sediment | place: Rwanda: Western Province, Lake...
CTGTGGGCGCTCGTCTTGAGTGTATAGACAACACTGGAGCAAAGATAGTTCAAATAGTCATGACTCCAAAATTAAAAGGGACTCATCGTCGATATCCATCAGCAGGGATAGGCGACATGGTAATAATAAGTGTTAAGAAAGGTGCAGTGGACATGAGACGACAGCTGATGAAAGCGGTTATAGTGCGTCAGAGAAGACCTTTCAGAAGATCAGATGGTACCATGGTTCAATTTGAGGATAACGCTGCAGTTATCATTACAGACACAGGAGAAACAAAAGGAACTATGATAAAAGGTCCTGTTGCCGTTGAGGCCGCGGAAAGATGGCCAAAAATAGCTGCAACTGCATCAATAATAGTATGAGTGGATTAAAAATGAAGTCAATAAGACCAGGAAAACAAAGGAAAAATTTCTTCAATGCCCCTCTCCATAAAAAGAGGAAATGGATATCTGCCCATCTAGAGGAAAATCTGCTCCTAAAATATGATAAAAGAAGCACACCGGTAATCAAGGGAGATACAGTAAAAGTCATGAGAGGCAGCTATAGAGGACATGAAGACAAAGTCGCACATGTCAACGTAAATAGAGGATACGTAGAAGTTGAGGGGTTAACAATTACTAAAGCAGACGGGAAAAAAATTGCAAAACATTTGCATCCTAGTAATCTATTGATTACAAAATTAAATATAACTGACAAAAGAAGAAGAGAAAAATTAGAAAGAGGACTCCCTGAGGAAACAAAGAAGGAGATAGAAAAAGAAGCTGAAGAACAAGCTAAAGAGATGGAAGAACAAAAAAGGAAAGAGAAAGAGGAGAAAGTAAAAGAAGAAGAAATCAGAGAGCCAACAGAGAAACTAGAGGAAGCCAAAGACGAAACAAAAAAAGTAGAAGAAAAAACAGAAGAGCCTAAAGCTAAAAAGAAAACTGCTAAAAAAACTACGACAAAAAAGAAAAATAAGGAGGAGAACAAAAAATGAGTAAACATCTAAAGAGATTAAATGCACCGAGATCACTACGCTTGCATAGGAAGGAACATACATGGACTATCAAATCGTCACCAGGCCCACATTCCCTTGATAAATCAATACCATTAGGTCTGATAGTCAGAGAATACCTCAATCTATGTGACACCTACAAAGAGGCGAAAAGAATCATTGCCAATGGAGAGATCCTAGTTGATAGTGTTAAGAGAAAAAATCATAAATTTTCCTGCGGGTTCATGGACGTAATATCGATTCCAATAATGAATAAGGATTTTAGGGTTTTATTTGATCAAAAAGGTAGGCTCATCCTCGTTCCAATCTCAAATAAAGATGCTGAGTGGAAGCTATGCCGTATAGAAGATAAAACAATTGTAAAAGGAAACAAGATACAGTTAAACCTCCATGACGGTAGGAGTAAAATCGTAGAAAAAGACGAATACAAAACAGGCGATGTCTTAAAGATCTCTTTAAAAGACAAAAAGATTAGTGATGTATACCAGTTCGCTAAGGGACACGTTTCAATGATCATCGGCGGTAGCCATATAGGTCAAATTGCTGACATCGAAGACATAGAAATCATTCCGTCATCAAAACCCAATATAGCAAGAATGAAGGGTGCTGAAGAGTTTTCTACACTTAAAGACCATGTATTCCCGATTGGGAAAAACAAACCAGCGATAATACTGCCTGAGGTGAAGATGCAATGAGCACACAAAAAAATACCACTAAAAAACAAACAAAGAAAGCGGAGAAACAGTCCAAAGAAAAAAAACAATCTCTTTTTAAACCTAGAATTGCAAAAATCACAGTTAACATTGGCGTAGGAGAAGCAGGTGAACGACTAGGCAAAGCCGAGACGGTTCTACAAAGTATCACCGGCCATAAACCAATACAAACCCTTTCCAAGACAACTAACAAAGATTGGGGCATTAGAAAGAGGATGCCTATCGGTTGTAAAGTCACTCTACGTGGAGACGAAGCAAAAAAGTTTTTAATAGAGGCATTAAAAACACGTGGAAACAAGATGGCTGATTATTCGTTTGACGACCAAGGAAATCTCTCCTTTGGATTACCTGATCATACATTACTAAAGGATCAAAAATACGATCCAAACATAGGCGTATTTGGTATGGATATCTGCGTGACAATGGAACGACCAGGATATCGGATTAAACATAGACGAATTAACCGTAGAAGCATACCCCAAAGACATCTTGTAACAAGAGATGAATCAACGAAATTTTTCGCTGAAGAGTTCAACGTGGAGGTTGTACAATGAAGATAAAAGAGAAGAAAAAAATCTATGGGAGAATCAAAGGATGTGAACGATGTGGACGAAAAAGAGGAATCATTAGATTATATGGCCTTCATCTGTGTAGACAGTGTTTCAGAGAAAAAGCAGAGGAAATGGGATTTAAAAAATATTCATAGGGAGGACAAAGTTACATGTTGAATGATCCACTCGCAAATGCGTTATCGCTTATAAAAAATGCTGAACTAAAAGGAAAAGATACATGCGTAATCCAACCCTCATCAAAATTAATAGGCGGAGTTTTAAACCTATTAAAAGAAAAAGGATACATCGGAGAATTTGAATATATAGAAGATGAGAAAGCCGGTGTTTTTCAGGTGAAACTTCTAGGGAATATCAACAACTGCGGCGTGATAAAACCAAGATATCCTGTAAGAAGAGTTGAGTTGGAGAAATGGGAGTCAAGATATCTCCCCGCTAGAGAGTTTGGCTTATTGATATTGACAACCACTCAGGGTATTATATCAAATGTCGAAGCGAAAAAAACAGGCGTCGGTGGAAAACTATTGGCCTATGTTTATTGACGGAGAATGATGACCATGACAAAGATGACTGAGATAAAAGAATCGATCAAAATTCCTGATAATGTAAATGTTACCCTGGAACATAATACACTGACGGTAAAAAGAGAACAGGTGTCGCTCTCACGGGCTTTTTCTTATCCAAAAATAGATATAAAGATCACGGGCAAAGTTATTGAGATACGATGTAAATCTCCGCGACGAAAGGACAAGGCTTTGGTGGGTACGTTTGTTGCCCATATCAAGAATATGATCAAAGGCGTCACAGAGGGCTTTGAATATAAAATGAAAACCGTGTTCGCTCATTTTCCAATAAAGACATCTGTTGAAGGCGGTGAATTCCTAATTCACAATTTCCTTGGCGAACGTGCACCTCGCAGAGCGAGGATTCTAGATGGGGTTACTATAGAGATAAAAGGCGAGTATATCACTGTTAAAGGCTTTGATAAAGAGAAGGTAGGACAGACCGCTACAAATATTGAACGGGCGACGGCAGTGAAATATAGAGATATACGTGTGTTCCAGGATGGAGTCTACCAGATCAGCAAAGGGAGGAAATAAGACATGTCAAAAGAAGACGTTATCAAAGAGTTTGTATCATTGAAGGGCATAGGCAAAGCAAAGGCTGAACTGCTATATAGAAGTGGGTTTGAGTCGTTGGAGAAACTCAAAAAAGCTTCAGTTGAAGATTTAACAAAGATTAAAGGTATTAATGAAAAATTTGCGAAGGATATAAAAGATCAATTAATAGAAGAGATGGAGACGAAATCTAAGAAGACAGCAAAACCGAAGAAGACAGAAGAAAAGAAAAAACCAGCTGAGAAACTAAAAGAGAAAACTGAAAAAGCAGAAACTAAAAAAGAAGAGAAAAAATCAAAGAAGAAAGAGGAAGAGATCGAAATCGTCGAAGAGAAAGAAGAGGCTTATAGTGCAAAGAAAAAACCAACTCTTAGCAAGGAGCAGAAGGAGAAACTATTGCTTAGGACGAAGATAAATAGAAGAAGACCAGAGTTTTTACGGGAGGAATGGTTCAGGTATAAACGTATTCCTATGAATTGGCGTAGGCCAGATGGTATGACCTCTAAGATGCGACGTCATTATAAATATAGACCCAGTGTAGCAAGGGTTGGTTTCAGAGGACCCCGGGAGACACGAGGGTTGCATTCTTCTGGTTTTAAAGATATCATTGTTTATAATGTTAAAGATCTTGAGAGAATAGATCCAAAGACCCAAGCCGCGCGGATAGGCGGCTCAGTGGGGACAAAAAAACGTATTGAGATCGAGAAAAGAGCTGAAGAGTTAGATGTAAGAATACTTAATATGTGAGGGCAGAAAAGCATGACTGATTTAAAAAATCAACGGAGAATGGCGGCATCGTTGCTTAAATGTGGTGTAAACCGGGTCTGGATGGATCATGATAGAGTTGATGAAATTGCTAAGGCTGTTACTAAGAACGATATAAAGATTCTTATTAATGGTGAGGCTATAACGAGCAGACAAGTTAGGGGTATTTCTAGTGGGCGTAAAAAGTTTAGAGCAAAACAGAGGGATAAAGGGCGGAGGCATGGACAAGGATCCAGAAAAGGAGCGAAGTACGCACGTTTGCCTAGAAAGGAACGATGGATTCGTACGATACGACCGATTAGATCATATCTGAGAAAACTTAGAGATGAAGAAAAAATCGATAGGACAGTATATCGGAGATATTATCGGAAAGCAAAAGGTGGTGAGTTTAGAAGTAAACATCATTTGGAGACTCATCTTATATCTGACGGTGTTATAAAGAAGGAGGAAGCGGGAAAATGAAGCAAGGACCTCGGTATCACGTTAAACCAAGAAGACGACGTGAAGGAAAAACTGATTATAGAAAGAGACTTGGGCTTTTGAAATCAAGAAAAACTAGGATAATAGTTAGAAACTCTCTGAAAAACACACAGGTGCAATTCATTGAATACCATGGGAACGGGGATAAAATTTTAGTATCCGCATTATCAAGTGAACTTGTTAAAAAATATAATTGGAAATATCCGACGTCTACAACCCCTGCAGCGTATCTAACCGGCTTATTAGCAGGGAAGAGAGCATCTGATAAAGGTATAAGTGCAGGTATATTAGATATGGGACGTTATTTCCCAGTTACTGGTTCTAAGGTTTTTGCTGCACTTAAAGGGGTATTAGATGCAGGGGTTGAATGCCCGCACAGCAAAGAAAGACTACCAAGTGAGGATAGGATTCTTGGCAAGCATCTTAACAAAGAGATCATGCCGGTTGTAAATGATATTAAAAGTAAGATTATTGGAGGCAAATAATGGCGATAGAGCGACGTAGGGGCAAAACAGCAAGACGTGAAACTAGGTTTGGCGGGACAACTACTACTTCGATTGATTGGGTTCCAAAAACTAGGCTTGGTAAAATGGTCAAAGCTGGAGAGATTACCACCATGAGTGATGCGTTAAAATCAGGTTTACCTATCAGAGAATCCGAGCTTGTGGATATACTAATGCCAGATGTAGATGATGAGGTAATAGATGTCAATATGGTTCAACGTATGACCGACTCGGGTAGAAGAGTAAAGTTCGTTATAACAGTAGCTGTTGGAAACATGAACGGTTTTGTTGGTCTTGGACAGGCTAAAGGTAAAGAAGTAGGATCGAGTATAAGAAAAGCCATAGAAAACGCAAAATTGAACATGATAGAAATAAGGAGAGGATGTGGGTCTTGGGAGTGCGGTTGCAGGAAGGCTCATACTGTCCCGTTTGCTGTAATAGGGAAAAGTGGAAGCGTTGAAATAACACTTAAGCCTGCTCCTCGAGGTATAGGGTTAGCTACAGGAAATGTAGCCAAAAAGATTCTAAGACTTGCAGGAGTGAAGGATTGCTGGGCGTTTACAAAGGGAAAAACAAAAACAACGGTTAATTATGCAAAGGCTGTATTTAACGCTCTTCAAGAGAATACACAGACGCGGGTTACAGAGAGCGAGATTAAACACATCAGTATTGTAGCCGGAGGTCTAAGCCTGCCTCCACCCGCGGAAGAAAAACCAATAGCTAAAGAAGGGGCGACATAAAATGGTATACGCAGTAGTTAGAGTTAGAGGAACAGTTAACATAAAACCAGATATAAAACGTACTTTACATCTACTATGTCTCACACGGGTTAACCATTGTGTATTGGTAGAGGAAAAACCAAGTATCAAAGGCATGCTTCAGGTTGCTAAGGATTATATAACGTGGGGAGAAATAGACAAGGATATCCTTGGAAAGCTTATAAAAAATAGAGGGATGCTGGAAGGAGACAAAAAATTAACAGAAGATTATATGAAATCTGCTACATCTTATGACAGCATAGATAAACTTGCAAAGGCTATTCTTGATGGCAAATTCAGATATAAGGAGATTCCTGATGTCAAACCGATTTTTAGACTAAATTCGCCTAAGAAGGGATATGAAGGCATCAAACGATCTTTTAAAAAAGGTGGAGCTCTTGGGTACCGTGGTAAAGAGATAAACAAACTAATCGATAGAATGCTATAGATAGATGGTTTGAATTTTCCAAAAGATTTTTATATATAATGTGTTTTATTAATCGGAAGAGAGGGGGTTTAAGCATGGAAGAAACCTTGTACAACATAGAAATACACAAAGACGAGGAAGGATATATGGGGAGGATATATTCAGATGCTGACGGTGTTAAAGAGTTTAAAAACGATCAGTTAGATAAGTTGTTAAGAGATATAACCCTTGATATGCAGCTTGCCCTCGAAGAGTTTTCTAATCGTTCTGCTGTAGAATTTACTGAAAGTCAAGAAAGTACGCTGGAGCCGTATAAAATCTGAGGCACAACCTTTTTAAATGTTTCGTATATTTGGTGCTTCTGTTATCTATAAATATGGAGGATAATATTTGAAATACACTAGGTTCGAAAAAGCACGGATAATAGGTGCTCGGGCGTTACAGATATCAATGGGGGCTCCCTCGTTAATTAAAATACCTAAGGATGTTATAGAACCCATTGATATAGCCATGTTAGAATTTGAAGAAGAAGCGATTCCCATTACGGTTAAGAGATTAGCTAAAAACGATTAATAAATAGTTGAAGAGGGAATAGTATTTATGGCCGAAGTTGAACAGCAGGAGAAGGAAAAACAGAACGACGGAGATATGCTGGTATCTGAAGAGATATATATGACTTCTGGTGTCCATATTGGAACACGGCAGAAGACGGCAGATATTAAGGAATTCATATACAAGGTTAGAAATGACGGGTTGTATATAATTGATGTTAAGAAGACTGATGAGAAGATAAAGGTTGCCGCGAAGTTTCTTGCTAAATATGAACCCTCTAAGATTCTGGTTGTATCTGTGCGTCAGTATGGACAGAAGCCTGTGAGAAAGCTGGCGGAGCATACTGGTATGAGTATCTTAGATGGGCGTTTTAGGCCTGGTACTCTGACGAATCCTAACTCTAAAGGTTTTTTTGAGCCTGATTTAATCTTTGTTACTGATCCTCTTGTTGATGCGCAGGCTTTACATGAGGCTAAAAACATTGGTATCCCTGTTGTAGGGCTTTGTGATACCAATAATGAAACCAAGTATCTCGACCTGGTGATACCTACTAATAATAAGGGTAGACGCGCACTAGCTCTTATCTATTGGCTTCTAACACGAGCTATATTAAAAGAGCAGGGTAAGATAAAATCCTACGAGGAGTTTACTCCTACGGTAGAAGATTTCGAAGCAGAGATCTAAAGTAGCTTTTTTAAGTAATTGCACATTACAAGCTGAGAAGGAGATACCAGTTTGCAGGTTAAGGTAAATGATAACATTATACTAGTTGGTACTGCTCATATTTCTAAAGACAGCGTTGAAGAAGTCAAAGAAGCTATCGCGAAATATAAGCCTGACATTGTAGCTGTTGAGCTCTGTCAAAAACGCTATGAGACTTTAACTGAGAAGGATAAATGGGAGAATACACCTATTACCTCTCTGCTTAAATCAAATAAGGCGTATCTTGTTTTAGCGCAAACGTTTTTGTCATCTATACAACGTAGGCTGGGTAAAGAGTACGGTGTTGAACCTGGTTCTGAGATGATTGCAGCATTGGAGGAGGCTAAAAAATATAATCTGCAGATAGCACTCGTAGACAGGGATATATCTGTTACTCTGAAAAGAGCATGGAGGAAGATGGGACTCAGAGAGAAATTCAGATTATCTTGGGAATTTATGAAAGCGATCGTAGGATATGATGAGGAAGAACTAGAGAAAATAGATCTTGAAGAATTGATGAAAGAGGATGTTATCTCTGCGTTGATGAAAGAGTTTAGTGAGATTGCACCTAGTGTTTCCACTGTTTTAATTCATGAGAGAGATGGATATATAGCTAAAAAGATCTTTGATGAGAGTAAAAAGGGCAGGGTTGTTGCTGTGGTGGGTGCGGGGCATATAAATGGTATAAAGGAGAACTTGAAGAAGATAGAAGATGAGTTAAACATTGATTTAGAAGAGCTGGAAAAGGTCCCTAGGAAGCGTTTTAGTGTTATGAAGGCCTTGGCCTATAGTATCCCTGTTGTCGTCGTCTTATTGATTGTTTATTTGTTTTTTACAGGGAGCTGGGAGCGTGTGGCACATGCGCTTCTCTGGTGGGCTCTGATTACAGGTTCTCTTTCTGCCGTTGGTGCTTTGATTGCTCGTGCTCATCCCCTCTCCATTTTAACAGGTTTTGTTGCTGCGCCTTTTACCACGTTGCATCCCACCCTCGCCTCAGGATGGTTTGCTGGTCTGGTTGAGGCAAAGATGAGAGTCCCCCGAGTTAAAGATTTCCAGGATTTGAGTAAGATGGATTCTTTTAAGGATTTTTTAAACAATAGGGTGATCCGTGTACTGGTAGTTGTAGCCTTTACAAATATTGGAAGCATGATTGGTACCTTTGTTGCTCTATGGTATATATCAACTCTTGCTGTAGGTTAGTTTTTATCGTCTCAAAACATTCATAAACATAGAGATAATTTAATCTGAGAGTTCCCATGGTTGAAGAGAAAGAGAGAAAGGTATACACATCGTTTCATGACATCCCACCAAGAGACTACATGTACTTTCCAAAAGGGACTCTTGAACCAGGTAAACCAGGAAGATTCAGTAAGATAGAGATTATTCATCTTCTCACTGCAATGAGTGTTTTAACACTAGCGTTTTCCTTTGCGCTTACAAACAATAATATCATATATGGGTTTGATATAGAACCGCTCTTGTCTTTTATTCCCATATCTTTTCTTGGTATTGTAACTGCTTTCTTTGTCCATGAGATTTCGCATAAATTTATGGCACAGAAATATGGTTTATGGTCTGAGTTTAGGATGTATCCCATGGGTTTATTGTTAGCATTTTTATTAGCGATTTTCACTGGTTTTGTCTTTGCGGCCCCTGGAGCCGTAATGTTTAGAGGGGGTACAAGAGACTTTGAAACAGGGCGTATAGCAGCTGCAGGTCCTCTAGCTAATATAGTAATTGCTTTTGTAACATTTCCGCTGTATATCTTTGTCTTCTTTGAAACATCAACGATGGGTCAAATAGTTGGATTTATATGTTTAATCAATGCGTTTCTAGCGGCTTTTAATTTGCTTCCATTTGGTCCTCTTGATGGTGCAAAAGTGATACGGTGGAATGCAACTGTTTGGATCATATTATTCAGTATAGCCGTAGCTATGATGATGTATATATTCCTCAAGTTCTCTCCAATTGTAAATATTTGAAAAAAATGTTATACTTTATTGTTAGAACAATGAAATTAAAAATTAGTCAAATTTTTGATTAGATAGACGTCTTGGATTTTTCCCTCTGTTTCCATCGTGTTGTGTTTTATTTCTTTTTTATTCGTCTGGCCATCATCAGCAATACAACAACAGCCAGCAAAGCACCAATGAATAGTACCGACTCAAACCCAGGAGTAGAAAAACCTCTGCTTCCTACAACAACCGTTATGTATGATGGTTCACCCTGGTTTGTAAGGTCCTCTGCACGAGCAGGCGTCATCGTAACTATGATACTCTGTTCGTCATAGTGATAGCCGAATCCCTTCGGAGGTGAAACAGTAAGATACGCGATTTCTTTTGAACCTCCAACCTCATCTAGCGTTACATCATCAGTGACAGCAACAGTCCAGCCCTCAGGAATGTTATCAATCTTGAAAAACACCGTAGTTCTAGCATTACCCATATTACTCACCTCAATAGGAAAAACAGCAGACTCTGTAGGGCTAACCTCCTTGGTATTACCCTCAGGCATACTTACACTTATTCTTGGGAGATATTCAGCTATAAAATCTAAAGTGAATTCCTTATCAAATCCACCTATAAGGCCCATAACACCTACAGATGCACGAATTTTAACATATCCTTCACCATATGCAGGTGCATCCTCATTCAGTTGTAAATTTAAAAAGACCGATGACGTTTTTAATTCAGTTGAAAGTGGCACAGGAACAAGGATTGATTCAAGATTAACTGAACACCAGGGTGAATGGTCAGTAACTTCTAGATTAATTAAAGCGCTTTTACCTGAATTAACATAAGCATCTAACGCCCCGCGAGCAATATCTCCTCCCCAATCAACCTTATATTTAACAGTTAAATTTAACCTCCTAACCTCATCACGAGGTATCACAGGTTTTTCAAAATCTTTTTCGCCCCAACTTACATCTATGTTGCTATTTAATCTAATAAACGGACCAGCTTTTACAGAAGCAGAAACAGCAAATAAGCTAACAAGTAATATCGCTATGATAATGGTTGATTTGGCTGATCTGACTAGCTTCGTCATTTTTTCACCATTGCAATTTTTCAATAATTTATTTTCCAAATTTTCTTCTTTGTTTCTCCTGTGCTTTTTTTATTTTAAGGATGGCTTGTTCTCTTCTTTGTTTTTCCATTTCTGCTGATTTCTCAATAACTGATTTTCTCTTCTCTTCTTTTTGAGGGAGTTCAGGTTTTGATTCTTTGGTTTTAATTTCCTTAGTTTTTTTGATATCTGGAGTCTGTTGTTTTTCCTTTTCAGATTCCTTTGTTTTTATTTTTCTAGCTTCTTTTAGCATAGCTTTACGAGAAGAGTTATATGATAAAATGGAAGATCTGTATTCTTTTCTCATCTCGTCTAAAACCGTATTGTATTTTTTCCTGTCTTCCTTTCTTAGTTCTTCTAGATATTCCTTTTTCTCAGGTATATCCCATGGTTTTTCTGGTTTTTTACGGAATTTTATCGATATTTTTCTGTGTCTATGCAAGAAGAATGCTACAGC
>Ga0172366_10004390_pt1 | contig 11104 bp, 8 predicted proteins | sample LakKivSesite69cm_FD_114533 | JGI IMG/M metagenome (GOLD analysis project Ga0172366, IMG submission 114533) | Sediment microbial communities from Lake Kivu, Rwanda - Sediment site 69cm | ecosystem: Environmental > Aquatic > Freshwater > Lake > Sediment | place: Rwanda: Western Province, Lake Kivu...
AAAGCTCGCTCACGCGAGCTGTCTCACGCGGTGACTGCCAAGGTATTTTGTTGATGACCATAAGGTGAATGCCCATGCAGTCGGCTTTAGCCGACTTCGCTCCTTCCGTAGCCCGCCACTTTAGTGGCAGGCGACAGGCTCTAGAACATGGATGTCAACAGAGCCAGATAGATTCTTACTCGTCTATCCTGCGAGGCGGACGGCGCAACGCTCTATGCGATCTGAGAGAAGTCCAACGCCTCATCAATCATCGAAAAGTAATTGGCGACCGACACGTAGCTGGGGATCGAACTGCCGGACCCGATGGCGAATCTGCCGCGCCTGCCGCAGGTCTCCATGAGGTAGCGCGTGTGCCGTCGCACCTCGTCAGGGGAAGAGGCGGCGAGCAGGTCTATGTCCATACCGCCGAGCACACCGATGCGGTCGCCGTACCGCTCCTGGAAATCCTCGATCGGGATGATGGCGTCCTCGAAGGAATGCTTCGCGTCAATCTTCACGTCGCTGATGAGGTCCTCCATGATCGCCAAGACGTTGCCGCAGGAGTGGAGGAAGTAGGGGAGACCGTGTTCGTGCGCCATCGCCGCGAAGCGCGTGTGCCAGGGCAGGCAATGCTCCCGCAGGTGCGCCGGAGAGAGCATCGTGCCCGTACGGAACCCCATGTCGTCGCCGGGGAAGATCGCAATGAGGTTGTCGAGGTCGAGCAGATGCTGGTAGAAGCCCGTCATAAGCTCTCCTACCCTGTCGGCGACCGCCTTCACGAGCGCGGGGTCGTCGAACACCGCGAGGCAGAGGCCCTCCAGCGAGAAAATCTGCGAGACATGCTCGAAGGGGCCTCCTGCGTGGCACGTCATCAGCCCCATCCCGTCCGGCAGGTGCGTGCTGAGGTACTCGACGGCGAAGAAGTCGCACTCCTCCACCTTCGGCCAGGGGTAACGCTCGAAGTCCTCCCAGGAGGTGATCGCGCCCCGGTGCTCGTCGGCCCACGAGCGCTCCTTCGTCGAGCCGGTGGCCGTGTCGGGCGCGGAGACGTGGTGCTTGGGGAAATCCAGCCCGCGCTCGAAGCGCACGAAATCGTAGCCCATGCGATGCCAGAACTCGATGTAGTTCTCCAGAGCCGCCCGCTCCGAGGCCCTGTCACCGGCGTTTGCGACCCAGGCGCGCCCGATCATGTCGGTGATCACCGGCTTCATGACCATCTCATCAACGAGATATTCCACGAGGCGGGGCCTTGCTCCTTTCGCACGCCCCATCACGCTCTCGATGAACGCGGTGGAATCGGGCCTGGGATGCGCGAGGGGCAGGTGTCGGAACATGGCGAGCATTCCTTTCCGGAAGTGCAAAAGCGGGGGTTGAGGGATAGAGAGCGAGCGCACGCTCGATGAGCGCACGCTCATCCGGTGTATGGCCGAAGGACATCGGCGCGCCGCACCGACCTGCGCACGCCGTTCACACTATGGACTCGATCATCTCCACCGTCGCCTTCATGCGGCGCATCTCGTTGAGCGCGGCTTGGTAGAGACCTTCCGCCGCTTCTCTCGCCGTTCGCCGCGACACGGTGTACGGGTCGTCCACGACTTCCTCCTCGACCGTCCTCACCCATTCGGCGGGCAGCGCCTCGATGCCCCGTAGCGCACCAGCGAGGCCGCCCGCGACATACGCCTTGCAGTCGGTATCGCGCCCCAGGTTCACCGCGTAGAGGATCGCGAGCTTCGGCTGCCCGTCGGCGATGAGGAAGCAGGCGAGCGCGCCGGAGAGCACCTCCACCGCGTTCGACATGGGCTTGCCGCGATATTTCTCGTCGTAGAGCGGCCTTAGCTCTTTCCAGTCCTTCGCCGCCTTCGCCCAGGCAAGACCGGCTTCCACTTCCTTCCGGGGGATGTCGGTGAGGCAGGAAAGCGCGGTGGCGATCACCGACTCAACCGTCGCCAAGGGCTTGAGCGCCTCCGCCGCAGCCGCCGCGATCCCGGCGCAGACCTCCAGCGCGTAGTTCCCTTTGACGCCGCGCATGTCCTTGATCCGCCCCAGGTCGTAGGCGTCCTGCGCTGCCTGCGCGGGGTTCATGGCGTTCACCATCCCCACCGGCAGGATCATCTTGCTCGTGCCGATGAACCCCGGCCACGAGGCGTACCGCCCCACTTCCCACGGGGGCATCCCAGCTTTCAGCAGGTTCAAGATGATCTGGTCCTGCGGGCCGAGCAGATAGCCGAACTTCGTCGGATCAATGTCCTCGATCCACGTCTTTGCCAGGTCCTCAACGGTGATCCGTCCGCCCTTCTTGAGGATCGCGCTCGTGCAGAGCCGGTGCCGCTCCTGGCCGTCTTCCGTCATGCCGGGCGGCCTGTGGTGGGCGTGGTAGACGAAGTCGGGGCCATAGGTCTGCGGCGCTCTCGCGTCCTTCTTATCTTGCGGCAGGAGTCTCTCCACAAATCCGTAGCGTTCTTCGATCTGCGGATAGCGCAGCCCCTCGGTGACGTCGCCCATCGAGTTGCCGATGGTCCCCGCCGCCTCGCACCCGTATATCCTCTCGAACAACCGGCTCATTGAGTATCCTCACCGCAAAATCTGTTCTAATTGATTCATTCGCCGTAATGATTCGTAAAAATTGAACTTACCTATCGAAACAAAACTCCGTTTGCACCGCTCTTTCTGGCAGAGGAAGCCCCACTTCTGCGATCACGGATACAGGTAGAGGCAACTTCTCCAGAGCGCGAGGCTCCGCCTTTATGGCTCCCGCCCCATAGGATTTACTTATACGAGGCAGATTCGCAAGCGTGAGAGGGTGTTGAAGAACTTTCCAGAGCTTATCAACAAAGCAAGGGTCTTTGCTGCGAGGATATACACAAAGAAAACAGGTCAGGGGGACGACATCGGCGAGGTTGCGTAGTAATCTGGCGTTCCGACGCCCCAGGTAGGCAAACAGAATAGGGGGCACCTCTCGCTTTTCCATCCTGTACCATGGACGACGTTGAGACATAAGTGGTCGTTTGTCCAATCCCTTCAATTTCCCTTGTTCAAGATATTCTCGCACGGACTTGGGGAAGCCCTCCAGAGGCCTGTCATCCGGCGAGAACACGAGCGTCGGTCTACCTGCCGCTTCAAGCAACGAGAGCGTTTCATGAGTTATCGCATCGCCTGGGACATCGCGGGTCCGCCCAATCGCCGGAATCAGGAACTCGTGAGGAATTCCCAAAGCCTTTGCTTGCTTAGCGGTGAGAAAAAAGAAGTTGTTTGCGCCAGTGGCAATACCCCGCCTGACCTCGGCATAGTCGTGGAGAACTGGCCCCTCAGAGTCATCTTCACATGGAGGCCGGGACAAACCCGTTGCCAACCCCTCTCTCAGACTGCGCTCGGATATTGAGAGACCCCTAAAGGAACGATCACGGAAGCGAGAAAGACTCCAAGCCTTGAAATCCTCAGTATTCGGCTCAGTACACCGTACCCACAGGAACCGGTCCAGTGGCTTATCGTTCTTAATCATGAAAACGACCGGGTTTGTGTCTACATCGGGAAACGGCGAAGCCCGCGAACGAAAGGTGACGACCGCCTCAAGGCGATAGTGTGAGGTAATCCACCCCCATAAGACCGGAGCGAATACTCCCTCGCAGGTATCGGCAGGCATGATGAAGACTAAGCGCCCCCCGTTATCCAGAAGCTGGAGAGCGCGAAGCAAGAAGTAAACGTGATACCCGGCGCGTCCATCGAGAGCTTGGCCAATTACGCTCTTGCCGAAGGCTTTGAGTCTACCCTTGACTTCGCTTGACAATCTGTGATGTCGAATGTACGGCGGGTTGGCGACAATCGCCTCAAAGGGACCTTCCGGCGGGTCCAAGACGAAGTCTCTCAATTCGACATACGCAAGATCAGAGTCCGAAAGCCCGCTACGTCTTGCTGATTGAAGTGCCTGAGGGTCAATCTCCGTGCCTCTCAATGTTATCCGCGCGCCCAGTTTGGCAGAAATGCTTTTCGCGGCGTGAAAGAACGCGCCTTGCCCTACCGCCGGGTCGAAGATGCTGCTGCACCCGTTTGCGATGGTATATCCAATCATGGCTTCCGCTACCCAAGCGGGTGTCCAGAACTGCCCTTTTTCCCTGAGGAGTTCCCTTTCCAGCCCGCTTCTCGGCAGTTTCGTGCGGGAAGCACTCATTTTCTCGATCCCCTTCGCTCTCGATACGCATTCCCCATCACGACCAACGCTTCTGACCCCAAGATCATACTACCGCCTTCAAACCGTACGTAGGGAAGAATGTGGCCGTTCTTGTCAATGATTTTGTCGGCTACAAGCGTGGGAGACTCCCTTGCCTCGCCGACTGTATAGGCATAGTGATAGTAAATGTTATACGTTCGCTTTGAGGTGGTAGCTCCGCCTGGAGACTGAAACACTTGCTTCTTCGGCTCGATAAGCCCGTCACTGATTACTCTCTCCGCCTCATCCAACGATATCCCGAATGCGACATCATAAAAAGCATGCCAGATGTGAATCTGAACGCCGTTTTGCTCCTGCCACGTTCTCAACCCCGGACGATCTTCCTCCTTTATGATGATAGTAGGTAACTTCGCATCCTTCCTCATCCCTTCACGACCGTCCAGCCGTTTCATCGGTTTCATCGGCTTGCCGTAGTCCGGCATCCTCTTGCCAATCCACAGACTGTTCTCACATTCCACAGCAAGAACGGCCTTTGAGAGCAGACGCTCCATACGAGCATCGCTTTCACGGACAAAGGGAAGTTTCTGTACCTTGTGGTGACCCGTGGTGGGCGGAAGGTCGAATGGAAGGTCATAACTCCCGTCAATCTCTCGAAGAATACCTTCTACTTCCCTCGTGTCCGATGCGTGATAGATCAATAGGTCCGGCCGCTTCAATTGTCCCATTCCTGCCACCTGCAAGACACCCAGGTAGAGTTCCACTTCCCGTATGTCATCAGGGGCGACGCTGCTCGGTCCGTACGGTATCGCAAAGTATTTCTCCGTTTGGTTGACCGCCTCGATGAGACGATCCTCACTCCACCGCCCCTGTGACCATCGCATAAGGAAATCGCTTCCACGCAGGGAGCGGGGGTTCAAGAAATAGTCGAGCCATTCGATGCTTTCTCGCAAGACGAATCTGATGTCTTCTTCTGGTACCAGGAAAAGGCTGTCAAATAGGTCCATTGCGGTTCCTCTGTTCTCTCAAAGCTCTCGCAGGGCGTTTAAGTGGTCTCTTTACATACGTGAGATGAAGCTTATCTAAGAATAGCCAAGCCATCAGGATCCGTCAACGCTGCACAACCCACAGAAATGAGAAAACATGGATCATACTCTTGACCGTCGCGGCCTGTACACGCACGCAGCGCGTACCTGCGTTCGGCAGCGCATCAGCCGCTCGGAAGAAGCCATAGGAACGGACGGCCAAAACAGTAATATTCAAGGAGTGCGCATCGGTAGATACGCAGGGATGTGGTGTCTGTGTCCTGTGTGATCGCCCTGAGGAGGATGGCGTATGCCTCGCCTGTTCCGCCTTGCCGTGAGTTCGATACGGATCAAGGAATGCGTTGAAGGGTGCGTTGCAGCGATTGCCCAAGCCGGAGAGCGCGGCGCGGACCTCCTCCTCCTGCCGGAAGAGCCGGACATCGTATCGGGCCGGAAGGCGGGCGAATACGCGCTTGAGGAGCACCCGGCGTTCCGCGCATTCAGCGAAGGGGCGGCGAAGGCGAACGTCGGCGTGGTGAGCAGCCTTTCCGTGAAAGCCCTCGGCGGCATCGCCAACACCGGCTTCCTGCTCAACCGTCGGGGGAAGCTCATCGGGACTTACCGCAAGAAGCACCCCGCCCCGACAGAAGAATACCTCGTCACGACGCCGGAGACGATTGACGGCGCGCCCGATCCGTTCCCCGTGTACGAGTTCGAGGGCGTCAGGCTCGGCATGGCCATCTGCATGGACATCCACTTCCCGGAGATGTTCCGCATCTACAGCCTCAAAGACGCGGACCTCGTCTGCCTGCCGACGATGTACATGGACTACACCGGCGACATGCTCGAATCCATCGAGAAAGCCCGCGCCGCCGACAACCAGATGTACCTCGCCCTCTCGCGCTACATCGAACAGCCCTACCTTGCGGGCAAGAGCATGGGCTACGCGAAGGTGATCGCGCCGGACGGGCGCATCATCTCCTCCACAGGCCACGCCGACGGCATCGCCATCGCCGAATTCGACCCGAAGTGGCGTATGCCCTTCTGGGGCAAGGACTACAAGGACATGCGCGATGTCTACACTCGCCCGCGCAGGCCCGATTTCTACAGCGAGTTGGTGAAGCCGAAGAATGGACAGGCCGATCCATGACCTGGAAACACGGCAAACGCTGGGTCTACTCGATCACCTACGACGAGGGGTGCGCCGACCTCTTGAAGTATGCGCTGCCGCTCCACCGGAAATACGGAGTGCCGGGGCACATTGCGCTCGTGGCGAGCCAGGTTGGCGTCCCCCGGAACGTGCCGGGCAGCAGCTACGACGGCATGATGATCCTCTCGAAGGAGCAGATTCATTCGCTCTGCGCCGAGGGCTGGGGGGTATCCTGTCACGGCATGACCCACGCCGGGATCGGGCCGCACAACGCACGCTACGAGGTCGTCGAAGCCCGAAAGGTGCTTGAGGACGCGCTTGAGATGTCCGTGAGGACATTCTGCGTGCCTGGAAGCAACGACTCGCACCCGGCGTCGTACGTCGTCGCAAAGGATGCGGGATATTGGGCTATCCTGACCATCTTCGACCGGGTGAACACGCCGGAAACCGACCTGTTGAGCCTTGGCCGCGTGCCTCTCCACACAGAGTATCCGCCACCGTTCTACTCGGTCTTCGACCCCTACAAGCGGCTCCACCAGGCGATTGACCTCGGTGGGTGGGTGATTGACTATTGTCATTGTCCGATGCCGGGCAGGCCAATCCACCCGGCGAAGGACTGCACGACAGAAGAGCTTGAGGCCCGGTTTGCGACAGTGCGGCGCGTCGGCGGCGAGGACGTGTGGCTCGCCGAGCCGAACGAGGTGGTCGAGCATCTCTTGCGCGAGGGGAAGCGGTGATGGGACGGACGAGAGCGAAGTACGGCGCGGAAGCGTACAAGGAAGTCGGCAGCCTTCCGAACGCTTTCCCCCGGACGATGGGGCCGAACTGCATGAAGTACCTCCAGGAGGTCGTCGAGAGTGGGCTGACCTCGAACATGGTCGCTCGCTTCGAGGAGGCATTCGCAAGGGCATTAGGGGTGAAGCACTGCATCGCTGCGCCCGGCTGCACCCCTGCGTTGGCTGCGCTCGCGGCGGCGTTCTCGTTCGAGCCGGGCGACGAGATCATCGTCAGCCCCATCACCGACTACGGCACGATTCAGGGGCTGATCTCCGAGCGCTACATCCCTGTCTTCGCCGATGCGGAGCCGGGCACGGTGAACGCAAGCGCACGCACCATCGAGCCGTGCATCAGCGACCGCACGCGGGCCATCCTCGTCGTGCACAAGACCGGCCTTATCTGCGACATGGACCCCATCAACGAGCTTGCCGCGAAGCACGGCCTCGTCGTCTACGAAGATGCGTGTCAGGCGGTGTTCGGTCGGTATAAGGGGCGTTTCGCGGGCACGCTGGCGCGTGCGGGCGCGTTCTCGTTCGATTCGGAGAAGACGATGGGGTCGGATATGGGCGGGTGCATCGTCACGAACGACGACGAACTCGCCGAGACGGTGCGCCTCGTCGGCCAGAGCAGAGGCGCGGAGATGAAGCCGCACTACGGACGCCTCCATACCCGGCTCGGCTACGCCTACCGGATGCCGCTCTGCACCGCCGCCGTCACGCTCGCGCAACTGGAGATCGCCCGCGAACAGGTCGCCCACCGCGACCGCATGGCCCGGCTGCTCACGAAGCTGCTCGGCGAAATCCCCGGCATCGTCCCCCTGCCGATCCCGGAGTACGTGGATGTCTATTCCTGCTGGATGGTGGGGTTCAGCATTGACCCGACGACGTTCCGGTGCACTGCGGAGGAATTCGCCGATCAGGTGGCGAAGGCGGGCATTCCCGGCGTGGGCCAGGGCAAGTACTACCTCATGCCGGAGGCGGTGACGTTCCTCCGGGAGCACGCGGAGCGCAGGGCCTATCCGTACTCGATGCCTCCGGCTTCGCATGAGTATCGCTACGACGAGATGTGCCCGACCGCGAAGGCGTTCCTTGAGCACTTCATTCGCTGGTCCACGTTCAGCGAGAAGTATCAGCCCGAACACTGCGCTCTCGCCGCGCAGATCGTCCGCGATGTGGCGGAGAAGAATCGGCGGTAGGCTTCAACGGTGGGGCAAAGTCGCTTCGCCCGTGCTCCCGATGTGAAAAGACTTCTCTCAAGGAGCGTCTGGAAAGGGAGGGGGTCGGGAGGGTTAGTTGGTCATCAACGAATTATATGTGCACGCGACGCAGCCGCAGACCCAGCCAGCTTCAGATGGCTTGGCATATCGTAGCCCCCGACTTCAGTCGGAGGGCGTCGCACACGGTCCCACCGCCCTCCGGATAAATCCGGGGGCTACGGAAGAGCGAAGCTCGCTCAAGTGAGCTGTCTCCCGCGGTGACCGCTCTCTGGAGGCGGAGAGACGTCATCCGCCAAGGTATTTTGTTGATGGCCATGAAACCCTCCCCTACTCTTATTTCCACCTGTAGGGGCGGGTCTCAGACCCGCCCGAAACTATTCGGCTGAATACTTTCGGATACATCCTCAGACGCTGGAGGCCCTTCCCATGTCCCCGATCACCCTTCCGCGTGTCTCGCAACCCGAACTTTTCCACGAGTGGACCGCCGCACGCCTTGCCGAACGGCTTGACGAGGGCGACTGCGCCCGTGCCGTCGTCACGAAAGAGACCTGGCCTGACGAACGGGCGAAGCGCCGGAAGATGATCGGCGAGGTGCTCGTGCCCGACTGGCCGAAGCCTGACCCGAAAGCGACGCTCGTCGGCACGATTGATCGCCCGGCATGGAAGCTGCACAAACTCCGCTTCCAATCGCTGCCCGACTATTGGGTGACGGCGCTGCTCTACGTGCCGACGACGGGGAAACCTCCGTATCCGGCGATGATCGTCGCAAGCGGCCATCTGCTCGAAGCGAAGGCTGCTGCGGAATATCACGGCATTTCCGAGGAATTGGCGCGGCAGGGGATGATCGTGCTCGCGTTCGATCCTGTAAGCCAGGGCGAGCGCGTGCAGCGATGGGACTACCTGCGCAATCAGTTCCTCGTCGGCTGGGGCACGACCGAGCACGACATTCTCGGCCATAAGGCGCTCCTCTGCGGCTGGTCGCTCGCGCAGGCGTTCGTCTGGGATGGGCAGCGTGCGCTCGACGTGCTCCTCAGCCGACCGGAGGCCGACAGAACCCACGTCGGCGTCTGCGGCATCTCCGGCGGAGGCACGCAGACAAGCTGGCTCCTTGCGGCGGAAGACCGATTCACTGCCGCATCGCCCGCGTGCTTCATCACCGGCTGGCGCGAACAGCTTGCCGCCCGCGTTGGGGCGGACCCGGAACAGTTCCCCTTCCCGGCCAATGCGTGGGGATGGGATCAGGCAGACATGCTCGCCACCTTCGCGCCGAAGCCGCTCCTCCTCGTCGCCGCCACGCGGGATTTCTTCCCTATCGAGGGCACGCGCGCCACCTACCGCAAGCTCCGGGAGCTCTACGGTCGCCTCGGCGTGCGCGAGAACGTCGGGATGTTCGAGGCGGACGTGGATCACTCGTATTACCCGCCCCTCCGCGAGGCGACGGTGAAGTGGTTTTGCGCGCAGTTCGGCATCCCCTACGACGGGAAGGGCGTATCGCAGAATCCGCTTCCGCCGGAGCAATTGCAGGTGACTTCGAGCGGGCAGCTCATCACGAGCGGCTTTCCGCGCACGCTCCACGATTGGATCATCGAGCGCAAGCCGTCGCCGAAAGGTGCGCGGGTCGGGGAGCTTGTGCTCAGCCAGCCCGATGCGTGGCAATCCCGGCGGCGGCAGACCCTCTCCGTGCTGCTCGGCATCCCGACGGAAGCCCCGGCGATGGGAGGCAGTCTCGTTGACCGATCCGCCGTTGACGGTGGGACGCTCGAACGATGGCTGCTCGTGCCGGAGCCGGGCATAGAGCTTCCGGTCGCGCTCGTCCGCCCGGCAGGAGAGGCGCGCGGGCTTGTGCTCTACGCGCACGAATCGGGCGCGGATGTCGGCTGGCGGCTGCCGGGAGGGCCGCTCTACGAGCTTGTCCGCTCCGGCTGGGCGGTGGTCTCGGTGGACCCACGTGGTGTCGGCGCGGGCATCGGCAGAGAGGAGGGCGAGTTCGCAAGGGGATACTTCGGTCGCTTCGGGGTGGAATCGCACCTCACGTGGACGTGGACGATGCTGGGGCGGTCGCTGTTCGGGCAACGGGTGTTCGACCTCATGCAGGCCGCCAGGTGGGCGCGTCGCCAGAAGGGACTTTTCGGCCTGCCAGTCGGCATGATCGGCGTCGGTGTCGGCGCGCTCTGGGCGATGGTCGCAGCCGCGCTCGACACGCGGATAGAAAAGGTCGTCGCGCACGGCCCCTTAAGCGACTACGCGAGCATCCTGAGCGTGCACGATCATCCCTGGATCGTAAGCGCGCTCGTCCCCAAGATGCTCACCTGGGGGGACCTGCCGCACGTCGCCGCGCTCATCTCGCCGCGTGAGCTTGCGCTCGTCGCCCCGGTCGGCCCGGATCGCAGGCCCGTTAGGCCGACGATCCTCCGGCGCGTCTACCGGCCTACGCGAGAGGTGTTCAAGGCTCAAGGCGCGGCATTGAGGCTGCACCTTGTCCCCGCCGACGGGTGGGCCGAAACCATGCGCGTGGAGTACCGCGAATGGCTGGAGGAATAAGGCTCACTGGCGCGGGGCGATGCGTGGGTGATTTCTCAGAGTGTGTGGAAAGCCTTTTCAGGACGATTCCGGGCGGGTTTGCGTCCTTTTATGGTCATGTCCTAAATATCTTGACGGACGATGTTTCTCCGTCTCCGGAGAATGGTCACCGCGTGAGACAGCTCGCGTGAGCGAGCTTTGCTCTTCCGTAGCCCCCGGATTCATCCGGAGGGCGGCAGGACCGTGCGTGACGCCCTCCGGCTTATGGTCATCAA
>Ga0172366_10004391_pt1 | contig 11100 bp, 10 predicted proteins | sample LakKivSesite69cm_FD_114533 | JGI IMG/M metagenome (GOLD analysis project Ga0172366, IMG submission 114533) | Sediment microbial communities from Lake Kivu, Rwanda - Sediment site 69cm | ecosystem: Environmental > Aquatic > Freshwater > Lake > Sediment | place: Rwanda: Western Province, Lake...
CCAATACTTTCATTCCTTTCATTGGCTGAAGTCGAACTAATTCAGGGGTGATACCAGCCGCTTCATTTTGCAGAACTGCCCCTCCTGTGAAAATTCGTGATTTCATCTTTTGTAGTTCTTCAGAATTTTGCCAAAGATTAAAATAATCCATAGTTGCTCCAAAAAAGTCATAATAAAGTTGGTAACAAATATCCGGTTTACGGTTAATAAAATTTGCCAATTCTCCTATCAAATACCATAAACCTCGACGCCAATTTTCCTCTAGTCTTTTAGGATCCTCTTTAGGTAAAATGAATTTTTCTCCCTGAGCTTCTGACATATCAGTTTTTTAACTCTAAACTCTTTTTATTCCATACTCCAATTCTTTTAAACACCAAATATTCACTGTTTCCAAAATATCCTCCTTGGATAAAACCATATTTTTTAAAACCACGCTTTTTATAAAACCCCGTATTCCTTCTGGCACAAGATAGAGTTAACATATGACCCTTATTTCTCTTAATCCAATTCTCCCAAAACCTTAAAAGTTTTGTACCTATTCCCTGCCTTCGGAATTCCTTAGGAACAATTAACCAGTCACAATTACTTACTCCCCCAATAATTCTTTGAGCGACTAAAACTCCAGTTACTTTTTCTTTTTCATTTTTAGCCAAAAAAACATATTCTTCCCCTTGTTTAATCCACCTTAAAAGATTTGTCTTGCGGTGCCTTTTGAACTGAAAAGAGGCAACTTCTGGAGAATATTCTTTAAAATCTTCAAACAAAGCTTTCTTAAAAAGCGAATAAAAAGCGGGTAAATCCCGCCGGCGAAGTTTTTCAATCTTAATTCTCATACCAAACCCACACTGATTATACCATAAATTAGGGAAAAGTGACGGTAGACAAAAATTCACGAATTTGATTAATAAATCGCTGCTTGCTAAATTTCTCCGCTTGCTTTCGACAATCCTGTGGCTTTATCTTTCCCTCAACCTCCCTAAAATCCCTAATACCCCTAACTAGCCCCCTTGCCGTCGCTTCTTTAAAGAAAACCCCTGTTTTTCCCTCAACTACCGTCTCTAAGTAACCTCCGCCTCGATAAGCAATCACCGGTCTTCCTGCGGCCATTGCCTCAACCGGCGTAATTCCAAAATCCTCGTCAGTTGCCATCGCAATAAAAGCTTTTGCGCCTGCCAATTGTTTAAACTTTTCTTCGTCTGTCACCAATCCCAAAAACTCAGTTGTTGAACCGGCCAATTTTCTTAAATATTCCATTTGCGGCCCCACTCCATAGATTTTTAACGGCACTCTCAATTCATTACAAGCTTTAATTATCAAATCAAAATTCTTCGGCCTCTCCAGTCTCCCTCCAGTAATATAATATTCTTGCCCTTTTAATTTTGATTCGCCAGCTGGCGGATGAACTTTGAGCTTATTGGGCATCTCTACCGGCGGATAAATAATCGTTGATTCCTTTCGGTAAAACTTCTTAATCCTTGATTGCACCTCTTTACTATTAGCAATAAAAAAATCCACTTTTTGTGCTTGATGAAAATCATAAAGTCTCATAAAGTGATTAACTATGGTGGCATAAACTCGAATAAAAACATTTTTTTGCCAATCTTTTGATGTTTCATAACCATAAAGATAACGGGGTGGTGTATGACAATAACAAACTTCTTTAAGTTTGCCGGAGCTAAATCCTTTAGTAATTGCCCAGCTGGCCGAGGAAATAACCAAGTCATAGCCGGAATCCGCCAGCTGGCGGACAAAACTTTTCCAAATGAAAGGGATTAAAAATCTTAAGGGAGAGATGAGTCTTTCCTTATATGGTAATTTTCCAAACCAACTTTCAATTATTCTTGCATCCTTAAATTTCTCTGCCAAAGTGCTAGTCTTTTTAATACTAGAAAAAATAGTAAAAATTGGCGCCTCAGGATAGATCTCGTGCAAAGCCAGTAAAACCTGCTCTGCTCCTCCTTCTCCTCTCAAATAATCATGAACTATAGCAACTTTAATTTTAGGACTTGACAAATCCATTTTTTTTGGTAAGATAACCTTACTGATAGCAATCTATCAGCTTCATGGGGAGGTTACTCGAGCAATCGGTTTCCTCCCCTTTTTTATGGTTAAAATAGCCTCTCTTGTTCAATCCCTTCTTGTTTCTTATCTCTTTTTGGTTCTCCCCCACTTAGTCGGCTAACCAGAGATTTAAAACCAAAATCCTTTAAAACATTAATCACTTCCTCGCTTCTTAAATCTTTTAACTGAAATCTCTCCCAATCAATCTCAATCGGGACCTTTCTTATAACAGTGGCCAATTTTTTAGATAATTTGGCACTCTTTCTACCCTCTTTCAATCTGTCTTTAACCGTTTTGTTCTCAATTTTTTTAATTGATTTATAAATTCCTTCTAAGGACCCAAATTTTTTTAGTAATTCTACGGCTGTCTTTGGCCCAATTCCTGGTACTCCTGGATAATTATCAGAAGAATCGCCAACCAGGCCTTTATAATCTACGATCTGTTTGGGTTTTACTCCCATTTTTTCCTCAACCTCTTTTTCCCCAAACAATTGAGCTTCGGAGACTCCTCGAATAGGCATATAAAGCTTAGTTTTTTTGTCAACTAACTGGAATAAATCCCGATCCCCGGTAACAATAATTATTTCCAAGCTTTGAGCTTTGAGCTTTGAGCTTTGAGCTAATCGGGACAAAGTCCCGATTGTATCATCTGCCTCATATCCTTCAACCGCAAAAATGGGAATTTCAAAAGCCTTAACCATTCGTTGAACTTTTTCAATCTGGCCAGATAACTCTTCATCCATTTTCGGCCTTTTGGCCTGATAGCCAATAAATTCTTGTTGTCGGAAAACTGGCTTTGGAGTATCAAAAGCCACGGCCAAATATTGGGGTTTTAAGTCGTCAATAACTTTTAAAAGAATCGTGCAAAAACCATAAACTGCATTAACTAATTCTCCGCTTCTTGTTGTTAGTGGTGGTAAAGCATGGTAAGCACGGTGGAGTATAGCATGACCGTCAATTAAAACAAGACGATTCTTCTCTTCGGCCATGAATCTATTTTACCACAATTCTCTCTTGAATTTTCTTTTGTGGTCATAAGAAAACAGTATTTTCTCTCCTCGCTTCTTGTTCGTGTCTTACAGCGAGTAGGGTACGTGATAAAAATAAATCTATTCTCCCTGTATCTTGGTTGTTCTCATTGAGCCTTCTCAATTCTTCTTCCATGCGGTCTAAAGCCACATCTTCAACTTCAGAAAATAAAAGATGACCAACTCTGTTCCATTGCGACTGGGTCCATTGTCGCCTTGACAACAAAGCTCTTTCCCTCTTTAGCTCAGTCACTGCCCCTTCCAGATTTGGCTCTTTTAATCCAATTTTTAATAGTAAAGACGGATCTCTCCAGATTCTCCTAAACAACTCAACTAAGTTTTGTTCTGGTAAATATTGAATTGTCTCAGGATAAATTTTGTAACCATCAACAATAATTTCTCTCCTCATTTTTGGTCTCCACCTCCTTTCTTTTTAAAACAAAAACCGCCCTTCCGGGCAGTTAACTTCTCAATTGGACAATTTAAAAATTTAATAATTGAGATTATTTCATCAATCTCTCAAATTCTTCTTCCTCTAAAGTTTCCTTTTCTAAAAGGGCTTCGGCCACTTTATCTAATTTTTTCCGGTTATTTTTCAAAATTGTTTGGGCATTCTTGTAAGCAGCATCGGTCGTTTTTTTGGTTTCCTCATCAATCTTAGCCTGCATTTGGGGCGAGACTTGAGCCGGCTCGTACCAAATTCTGCCCATTTCACTGATATCAACCTGTGGTCCTAAATTTATTGGTCCCAAATCACTCATCCCAAACTCAATCACCATGGCCCTGGCGACTCTGGTCGCTTGATCAATATCATTAGCCGCTCCTGTGGTCATCTCTTTGAAAACCAAATCTTCCGCTGCTCGACCACCCATCATCACTTGAATTTGTTCAAGCAACCTTGTTTTGGTTTCATGAGTTCGGTCTTTAGTTGGAGAAATTAGGGTATGACCCAAGCTAATACCTCTGGCGACAATAGAAATTCGGTGAACCGGATCCATGTGGCCAGAATAATAATTAACAACAGCATGACCAGCTTCATGATAAGCGGTTAGTTTTTTATCTTCATCTGATTGAAATCTTTTCCTTTCTGGTCCTAATTTAACCTTAATGGCTGCTTCTTCTAAATCTTCCATATCAATAGTTTTTTTATTAACTCTGGCGGCTAAAATGGCCGCTTCATTAAGCATATTTTCCAAATCCGCCCCAGAAAAACCAACCGTTCTTTTGGCTACTTTCTCCCACTCAACTTCCGAAGCGATAGGTTTCCCTTTAGCATGGATCGCTAAGATTGCCTTTCTTCCTTCGATATCGGGCATATCCAACATCACTGTCCGATCAAATCTTCCGGGACGACGAAGGGCTGAATCAAGTAAGTCTGGCCGATTTGTAGCGGCAACTACCACTACGTTATCATTAGGAGTAAAGCCGTCCATCTCGACCAACATTTGATTTAGAGTCTGCTCCCGCTCATCATGGCCTCCAGCAATTCCAAATGACCTCGTTCTGCCAATTGATTCTATCTCGTCCACAAAAATGATGCTGGGAGCACTTCTTTTTGCGTTCTGAAAAAGATCACGCATGCGAGCTGATCCGACTCCAACCAACATCTCCATAAACTCAGACCCTGCCATAGAAAAGAAAGGAACCCCCGCTTCTCCGGCCACCGCTCGTGCCAACAAGGTTTTACCACAACCAGGTGGACCAATTAAAAGCACTCCCTTGGGAGTTCTTGCCCCAAGTAAACGGTATTTCTGAGGATGTTTTAAAAAATCAACCACCTCTTCTAATTCTTTTTTGGCTTCATCAACACCCGCTACATCTTTAAAAGTGACTTGCTGCTTTCCTTTGGCAAATAATCTCGCTCTTGACTGGCCAAAAGAAAAAATTGATTCCTGAGCTCCGCGGGCTTGCTTAAAAATAAAATAAAAGAAGACAGCCATTAAAATCACTGGTAAAACTGCACCAAGAAAATCCGCCCAATTTCGCGCCAAACTTTGATCGGCAATTTTTATTTTGATATTTTTAGGATCAATTCCCGCGGTTTCTAAGGTCTTAACAAAGCTCTCTCCGGTTTCTTTACGGGAAAGAAAATGTTTATCGTCCTGATAGGTCAAAGCTAACCGATCTCCCTCCACATAAACCTCTTTGACTTTTCCTTCTTTAATGTCTTTTAAGGCCGAAGAAAGATCAATTTCTTCTCCAACCAAAGGCGGCTTAAGCAGGGGAACTAAAAGAGAAAAACCTAAAAAGAAAATTAAAATCCAAATAATAATTTTTTTAAGATTTAAATTTATCCTAAATTCAAACCGACGAATTACCTTCTTCTTTCCATTGGAATTACTGTTATTTTTTCCATTTTTCCCATTTTCCATAAGAAAATTATACTCTCAAAAATGAAGAGAAACAAGCATACTAACTGGTAGCGGCAATTCCCAAAATCATCCAAAAAATTAATTCTTCAGCAATAGAAATAACATTTGTTTGGGAATGAAAAAGAAAGAGCAAAAAAACTAAAAGCAAAGCTCTCTCCCACTCTCCCTTTTCTGCTCTTTTATATAAAATCTTGGTTGTCATTAGAATAATCGTCGCGTAAATTAAAAAGCCGACTATACCGGTAGTTACCAAAATCTCCAAAAGATTAGAGTGGGCTTTGTCTACATAAACATCCTGATTAAACATAATTGGCCATTTTACCGACTTAAAAGCGTAATCAAAATTTGCCCATCCCCAACCAAAAATTGGTCTTTTACTAAAAGCCAAAATCCCTTTAGTAAAGATTCTCTCTCTTCCTTCCTGCATAAAGCCATTTTAGCCGTAAAAAGAAAAACTAACCCCAATACCCCTAACATCCCCAACACCCCCAAAATCCCCAAAAATTTTCTTCTTTTAAGCAAAAACCAACTAATCCCAAAAAGAAAAATTCCCAAAATCCCGGCCCGGGATAATGTCAAAACTATAGCGCCAATTTCAAAGACAAAAACCATCCACCAAAAAAGTTTCTTTTTTTTCCTTTAGCTATACCAATTAAAAAAGCCACAAAAGGCAAGCAAACTAAAAGATAACCCGCCAAAAAATTTGGTTGACCAAAAGTCGCCCCAATTGCATTACCGAACCGATAAACGCTTGCATCTTTTAAAATATGAAATCTAAATCCTAAAAATAAGGTCCACAGACTAGTCCCAAAACACCCTAAACTTAAAGCCATCGCTACTGGTATTTTCCAGGATTCTTCCCAAAAAAGATTCAAAAAGGAAAAGAAAGCAACCAAATAGAGGAGAGTTAATAGCCCGTCCCCTCGATAATAATTTCCCCAAAAGCTCTTCTCAAAATCAACCCCTAATAAAGAAGAAAGAGAGGCTATTAAGACAAAGAGAATAACTAGCACAACCAAAAAAATCCTCTTTCTCTCTCCGTTCTCCCCCATCTCCCTCATCTTCCCTACAACCCCTAACATCCCTAACATCCCCAACACCCCTAACAACTCCACCCATCTTTGGAAAAACCAGACTTTGGGAATCTCATAAGGAACCTTTGCCCGCGGCCAAAAAACTAAAGGTAAAAGAAAAAGTCCTGAAAGAAAAACAAACTTAAAAATTATCTTCATCTTATTGACAAGCATTTTAGAACATTATAGTCTTAAAATGATGAACCTTTCCAAAATATTTTTGACTTTTAAAAAAAATTTAGAAAAAAAATTAAAATTCTGGCGAAAGCTAACCAGTAATCAAAAAATCTCCTTAATATTCTTTTTGTTTTTTATCCTAATTATTCCTTTATCTGTCTTAGCTGTCTTGACCCCTGTCAAACTCCGCCAAAAAGCCCAGGTCCCTCTTCCAGCTACTCCACCGGTCATTATTACTCCTACCTTAGCACCAACTATATCTCCCATCCAAGTAGGTGCTTATAGTTTACGCTTGACTAATTATCAAACTGAAATTACCTGTAAATTAGGAGATCCCAATTGTTATTACCAAACAACACTAATTGCCACCAATAGAACTGGCAAACCCTTATATAACACTACCATGTACCAAAGTTCTCCTAACAATATAATGTCATTTATCGGTTTTGATGGAAATTGGACTTCTCAGAAAAGTACTACCACTAAAATAGTTCAACCCTGGGAAGAAGCAGTTAATACCTTAGTTAAAGTCGTTCCGCCAAAAATTTTAGGAAAAACGAATTCTACTTTTTACATAGACGGCCAAACATGTAACATAAATGTTAGTCCTCCTGATTGCTATTTCTATGGCGCTTCCAGTCTCACCGTGACAATTAATGTGGTTGAAAGTTTAACTCCTACTACCCACCCTCTTTCACCCAGTCCTCAATTAACTCCCCCTTTAACTCCCTCTCCCGCTGTGTTAAACCCAATAAAGTGGAGTACTCCACAGGTTTACTTACAAGCAGATGACTTTTATCTTGTTGCCAATGGGAAAAAATTCTTTGCCAAAGTTCCAAATGTCCGAGTTTCCTCTGACCCAGGTAACCCAACCTATACCACCCTTGAAGTTCAATGGCAAGAAAATGGCCAAGAAATGAGACTTTATATGTATTTTCATGCTGATAATCAAAAATGGTGGTCACCAGAAATAAGAACCTATGGCGGATATCCGCCAGAAAATTGGATTTATTATTATGGTCGTTTTTTTGAAAGTCCCCTTGGTTCGGAATACAAAGACAACTTCGTGTTGATGTATAGTGATTCGCAGCGAAATAAAGGAAATTCGGGAAATATTTATTTCAAAAATCTACGCCTTCAGGCTTTCAAAAATCGTCTTGTGACCCCAACTTTGGCCCCTCGACCAACAACTTGGTTTACTCCCTCACCACATCCAATATTAACTCCAACTCCCACTGTTTCTCTTAACCACCTACCAGTGATCACCACCATCTCTTTACCTATTGGCCGGGTAGGAAAAACCTATACGGCTACTATTTCTGGTTATGATTTAGACTTGGATAATATTTTGACCATGACGATTACCAATCTTCCTCCAGGAATTCCTAAGGGACCTTGTAAAACCTCAATAGTTCAACGAAGAAAACAAATTAGTTGCCTAATTTCCGGAAAACCCACAAAATCAGGAATATACTCCATAGGACTTACCCTCAAAGACAATCGTGGTGGGGTGGCACGAAGGACTCTTTCTCTAAGGATCTACAGGCTTCTTCCTTTCTTCTAATTTGATTAATCCCATCTTCTCCTTCACTTCTCTTAAAGTCTGACTGGCAATTTGGGAACAATATTCTCTTCCTTCCTCCAAAATTTCTTCAACCAACTTTGGATTTTCCTCAAAATATCTCCTTTGCTCTTGAATTGGTTTTAATTCTTCATAAATAGCGTTAGCTAAATCATGTTTTAAATCCTGATATCTAATGCCTTCATTTAAATACTGCTTTACATATCCCTCATAGGCCTCATTTCCCTCAAATAATTTCACTAAGGTTAGCAAATTAGTCACCCCGCCAGTTTCGGGAACTTTTTCGGCCTTACCGGAATCTGTCGGAGCTCCCGCTAATCTTTTCCTAATCGTTTCCAAATCATCCGTTAATAAAATATAGCTTCCCTCAACCGACTTGCTCATTTTCCCTTCACCCTTTAAGGATGGTACATAGGCACCTTCCATTAAATAGGCTTGAGGCTCAGGAAAAGTCTTACCAAACATGCGGTTAAAGATCCGGGCAAACTCTCTGGTAACTTCTATATGTGGCACCTGATCTTTTCCAACCGGGACCGTATCCGCTTTATAAATCAAAATGTCCGCCGCCATTAAAACTGGATAATATAAAAGCCCCATGTTAATGTAGTTAGGATTTTCCAGTTTTTTTTCTTTATAAGTCGGCAAATCTTCCAGCCGGGAAACTGGATAAATTGTTCCAAGCAAATAGGCTAATTCTACATGTTCTGGAACTTGGGATTGAATCACTAAGTGACATTTTTGAGGATCTAATCCCGCCCCTAATAAATCCAAAACCAAATTTTTAATCTGGTTTTGCAAATCTTTTGGTTTAAACGGTGTCGTGATACCGTGCAAATCCACCACCGAATAGATACAGTCAAATTCTGGCCTATTTTGCAGTTCAATTTGGCCTTTAATTGCCCCCAAATAATTACCAATATGCACTAAATTAGTCGGTCTTAACCCCGAAAAAACCCGTTTTTTCATTTTTATTTTTAATTTAATATCACCTCCCTTCTATTTTAACACGCTTTGCTACCAAACAAAGAATATTGGAATATGCCTTTTCTCTGGCTAAGATTGGATAAAAATCGTAAAGGGCAATAATTTTTTTTCTTTCTTTTAAAGCAAACACTTGTCCTTTATTGACTAACTTAAAATTCATGACATTTTTAGTTAATTTCTCATTTCCTTTTTTAAAAAAAATGTTTACAATCTCAAAGTATTCAATCTTGCCAACCACCCTTCTCTTCCTTTTAAAAAATCCTAATGAATCGAAAACATTTTTAGTATATTTCATGGCTTTTTTAAGTGTACTTCTAAGATCATGTCTTCCCACTTCTATCGAAACTCCGCAACAGCAATGGTCAATAAGGGCTTTACCGAAAGCTAATTTTGGCGACATAAAAACTATTCTTCCAACACCAGTTGCCCTTGCCAATCTTAAATGTTTTCTGGTTTTTTTGGTTAAAATTACAAATGGCGGACTATTACAAGAAAAAGAATGCAAGTCTAAAACATAATCAAAGTTTTTAATTCTTTTAAGCAATCTTTTAGCTGTTCTTTCCTCATAATTTCCATTACTTCTTCCTGGAAAAGTTCGGTTCAAATCCTGATCAATAAACCGAATCCCTTTTTTAAGGGCTTTCTTATTGGCAATTATGCCTGCTTTCCTTACCCCATCCAAAGACTGCTTTAATTTTTTAATCACCTCCACCCCTACTCTTTCATCGCCGTGAAGTCCACCAATAATTGCAATGGTCTTATTTTTTTTCATAAGCTACCTCCCCTATAAAAAGAATCGAATCGCCCATCTGGGGATCTATCCTTTCCATAAAAAGATTACTTTGGGGATGATTGCTTTTAGGCACCCCATCCCCATATAAACATCTCCCGTATGTCCCTAAACCAATCAGGGTTTTGGAGTCAAAACCACCCCTGTTAATATTTAAAAACTCGGAAACAGTCTGACAATCCCCTTTGGGAAAACCAGTAAAAGGGTAAATCTTTTCCTTCTCGCAAAAACTTTTCATTAAATCCAAAATACAAGGATTTTGAGTTCTGGCCACTAAAACTCTTGGTTTGGATAATCCTATCTCCAAAGAAATCAAATCCTTCATTAATCCATTCCCCTGAAAATCTCTTTTGACCATCAAACCGCCTAAATACAGAACAGGAATTCCTCTCGCCTCAAAATGCTCAATTGCCGCAAAAGCAATACATTCCTTGCCGGTATAAACCAAATAAAGCTCAGGGGTATTTAAAACATGGTCGGCTACGTCCTGACGAAAAACCTCATCCTTAGGATCCTGCCTAAAACCTTCAGCGGCAACCTTAATTGTTTGCTCCAATATTTTTAACCTGGTTTCAGAATCCAACTGATCCAAACTTAATTTAAATACGGATGTGCCAAACTTTCTTTCAATTCGAAATCTACTGATGGCTGGCATTTCTGAGCCAAACCAAACCCTGAATCCTAAGTGATTCAGGGCCCCCAAAATTTTGTTTAAATTCTTTTAACATAATTTTCCTTCGGTCGCCGAAACCCTCCGAATCGGAGGGTGAAGGCGACCTTAAAACAAAAAACTCGTCTTAATCCACCACAAACGTGATGAACAAGGACGAGCCCTTCGACTTCGCTCAGGATCCGTGTTGCCACCTTGTTTTGTTAACCCATCAAAAATCCCCGTCGTCGGGGAACATCATTTATGAGTCAACCTCATTCCTGACATGCTCCGCTATTGCGACACATGTTACTGACTTTCTTGCCTCGCCGAAGTCTCGGCGAAGGCGGGTTACGGTTTCGTCTCCGTCACATACTTTTGTGC
>Ga0172366_10004393_pt1 | contig 11100 bp, 10 predicted proteins | sample LakKivSesite69cm_FD_114533 | JGI IMG/M metagenome (GOLD analysis project Ga0172366, IMG submission 114533) | Sediment microbial communities from Lake Kivu, Rwanda - Sediment site 69cm | ecosystem: Environmental > Aquatic > Freshwater > Lake > Sediment | place: Rwanda: Western Province, Lake...
AGCATGAATATCTTCGCCTCTTAAGTGATAAACCTTTTGAATATCTTTAACCTCAACCGCCATAACTTCTCCCATTCTGGTTACACTCCAGCACCTCTTAAATTATTGTTAAATACACACTTATATAATTAATGATTAATATTCACTGTACTGTTAAGATAAGGTTTCTGGTCAGTGTTTTGGAGCGTATGAGCTTTTCATGGGATGGCTTGTAAAGGTCACAGAATCGTCACAGAGTCACAATCTCTTTATATAAGGGGGGTCTAGGGCTCGAAGAGACGAAGAAAAATCAACCCACAACCATAAAACACTTATCTTAACAGTATCAATATTCACATAGTTACTTTTATTATGTGTAGATTTCACGATCTATCCTTTTTTGCCTTAAAATATTGTTTTTCTTCTATTCTTCCAGATGAAGCAATTAGGCTGAGGAATTTTTCATTCTTAATAAGAACTTTCCATGAAAATCTTTGTTAGGAAATTTTCTATTTTTCGATAGGAATTAAGGGTTTCTTCTACAGTTTTTTCGCCTTTTTGAGTGAGCATGTAAATTCTTCTTCTCTCGTCCCATCCTCCCTTTACTAATCCCCTTCTCTCTAAAGCGTAGAGAAGAGAATAAACGGAACCCGAACTGGGTAGAAGATGATACTTTCTATAGATAGATGTGATTACATCGTAACCGCTCACGGGATTTTTCTTTATCTCTGCTAAAATGAGGATATCCATAAAGGCCTTGAGGAGTCTCCTATGAAGTTGTAGTAGAATCCTTCCTTCTTCCGGATATAAGACCTCCAACTCCATCAACACCACGGTTATATAAACATGTATGAATCTATATAAACTTTTCTATTAAATATTAATTATTCAATGAAAAATTATATTTTTGGGTAATCTTTTCAATTTAATAGCAACAAGAAAAATTAATGAACATACTCATGTTTAAGTTTAGATACTCATAGCCAATTGGGACATATTTAACAAGATTTTTAAAGTAAAATCTGAGGGAAACTTATTTTTAATATGAAGCGATACACATGCGTGTTGATAAAAGTTATTTTTATCCTTCCTTACTTATCCTCAGGTGTTTAATTTGAGTATTTGGAAGTATTCTTTCGAACTCGTCAGCAGAGAACTGGACTTGGCAAGAAAGAAGAAACAGACCTTGGATGACTTATTCATATCCGAAAGGATTTCTCGACCAACCTATGAATATTTGGGGAGAGAACTTACAGAAGCCATAATTGACTTGGAAGCCAATCAGAAATCTCTTGCCGAAAAGATGACTGTAAGGATCGAGGAGCTTGAAAGTCAGATAAATTCACTTGAATTGTTCCTTGCAAATCTTGAGATTCATTACGTCGCGGATGAGGTAGATAAAGAGAGCTATAGGGATCAGAGTAAAGCAATTGCAATAGGACTCGAAGCCACGAAACAAGAGTTAGATACTATAAAGAGCTCTCTCATCAAGATTCTTCCGGAAGCTCCTGAAGCCCAGGAAGTTACACCCCAACCCGCCATAGAAGCTCCGAAGATTGAGGAGACTTCTGAACCCGCAGAAACTGAGGAACTCGTTCAGGATGTGATAACAGAAAGCGCGATCACGGAAAACGTAACTACAGAGTCAAACGAAAAAGAACTTCCAGCATCTGTACTTCCCGTTGAGACCTCCAGTGAGTCTACATCTACCTATACGGCAGATCCTTCGTAGGATTATTCCGTGGAATTTAGAAGCCGCAGTAAAGACGCCACGAATAGAATTGGATAGTGTATCCTCCCATCATTTTTTTGGTACTGCAGTAATCAAGTTAGGTCTTTTCATTAGTCTTTATTTTTCATTGAACGGCTAACGTTAATTAGAAATGAAATTGCCTCATTTACATGAAGTATGGTTTCCGCTCTTTTACCGCTTCGAGGAATAGTTTCTTTAAAGTTTCCCTTGAGGCTCCAGCCCTCATGGATGTTAGGAAATCTACAAGATTATCATTTCGGAAGAGGCAGGACTTGAATTTTCCATCTGAGGTTACTCTAATCCTATTGCAGTTCATACAGAACTCTGTGTTATGCATCGGTCTTACAACCTCTACTTCTGTGCCTTCTGATAGGAAGTATCTCCTTCTATGATGCATACTTCGAACAATGATCTTCTCCGCTTTTTTCTCTAATTCATCTTCTATCCCCTTCAGATTTATATGGTATCTCTTGTAAATCTCGTCTTCACTGACTGATTCAAGTTCTATTAGCTGGAGAATCAAGCCATTTTCTCGAGTGAAATTTACCATTTCCCACACTTGGTCGTGATTTACTCCTTTAAGGAGGACCATATTGACCTTTACAGGTGAGAGTCCCGCTTTTTCCGCTTCTTTTATACCTGAGATGACTCTTGGAAGCAAGTCTACGCCTGTAATCAGCTTATAAGTTTGCGGATTCAATGTATCAAGGCTCACGTTAACCCTCGCTAAACCAGCATCTTTCAGATGCCCAGCGAGATTGCCTAAGAGGGTGCCGTTGGTCGTCATGGAAACCTCTGAGACCCCATCTACCCCACTGATCCTTCGCACTATATCTAAAATATCACTTCTCAGAAGAGGTTCTCCTCCCGTAAGCTTAACCTTCGTAACACCGAAGAATGCGGCCACATTGATTACTCTCTCTATTTCGATTGGGGTCATCTCTTCGTGGCCGCTATTTCCCCAGCCTTCTTTGTGGCAATAGAAACAGCAGAGGTTACATCTCTGAGTAACCGATACTCGAATACTTGTCACCGGCCTTCCATAGGGGTCTCTAATCATAATGAACCTCCTAATGACTCTATTATTATTCATATATTTTAGTCTATTTTTCTTTCAAGATTCTGAGTATAATAGGTTCTTTCAGAGTTATTCTTAATGTATATTTCTTCTCTGTAACTTCTTATAGATAGTTACGACAAGAATTAATTTTTTGTCTTTAAGGCTTAAAATAAACATGTTTATGTATGGTAAATGCACTTAGGCTGTTGTATCAACAAAGCACATCGATCTGGCAGGAGAAGAGCATTGTACTCTGAATTCATACTTAATAAAGATGTGTCCGATATACCTGAAAAGGCTAAACACAAGTTTCTGAAAGCTGGTTATAGGATTGTGGGACACCATTCAGCCGTAGAAGTTTGTCACTGGACGAAGGAGAGTCTACGAAGCGGACGGGTCTGCTATAAAGAAAAGTGGTACGGAATAAAGAGCCACAGATGCTTGGAGATGACCCCTGCGTTAATATGGTGCACTCACAAATGTCAATTTTGCTGGAGACCCTTAGAATATACAGTTTGCGATGAACCGGAAGCGGATCTTCCAGAAGAGATTATCGAAGGTTGCATAGAAGCTAGACGCTCATTACTCTCTGGATTCAAGGGCAACGCCAAGATCGATGTAAGGAAATGGGAAGAATCGATTCGGCCGACAAGTGCTGCGATAAGCCTAGCTGGCGAGCCAACTTTATATTCCAGAATTTCCGAATTACTAGAAGCCTTTAAGAAGAAAGGAATAATAACTTTTCTGGTGACTAATGGGACAAAACCGGATCGCCTTCGAAACCTAAAGATAGAACCGACGAACCTCTACGTAAGCATCTGCGCCCCAGATAAAGAGACTTACTTGGAGGTTAATAGGCCTCTCATAACGGATGGATGGGATAGATTGAATGAAAGTCTAGAGCTAATGGGTAGCTTCAGTTGTCGAACCGTAGTAAGGCTTACACTTGTTAAAGACCTGAACTTAAAAGTGCCTGAAGAGTATGCGAAGCTAATCTTGAAGGCTGAGCCTGATTTTGTTGAGCCGAAAGGATTCATGCACATCGGAGAAGCCCAAAGAAGGTTACCGAGAACTGCAATGCCATCTCATACAGAGATCATGGAGTTTGCTCAAAAACTTTCTAAGCTGATAAGTTACAGATTTAAAGATCATTCGCCAGAGAGCCGTGTTGCCTTGCTGTCTAAAAACTAACTTAGTTAATAAACTCATTTTTATCCCTTTTTTCCGCAATAAGCCGTAATTTTTTCTTTAGGAGGAAGCTCTATTTTATCTAAATTTTTCGATAATTAGATTTAAATTCCTATATAGAAATTTCTTTCATAGTTTAAAGAAATCATCGCTAGAACATTTAATATCTTAAATTAGTATGCGGAGATGGGACTTTGAGGTATGTAAGGAAAAGGGATGGACGGTTAGAGGATTTTGATATTAATCGGATAATAAATGCCATTTGGAAGGCCGCGAGAGCTGTTGGAGGTAAAGATAAGGAACTTGCTAAACAATTGAGTGAGCAGGTAGTGAGAGAGCTGGAGAAACGTTTTGGGGAGGACGGGGTTCCAACAGTCGAAGAAATCCAAGATATGGTGGAGAAGATACTTATCGAAAACGGTCACGCTAGAACAGCGAAGGCTTATATCTTATATCGTAAGCAGCATCAGGATATAAGGGAGTTAGCTGCTCTCCTAAGCTCTGCTGACTTGGTTGATCAGTACCTTGAACTTGAAGATTGGCGTGTCCGTGAGAACTCCAATATGAGTTTTTCACTTCAGGGGTTGAATAACCATCTTTCTTCAACTGTGATAGCCAAATACTGGATTACAAGAATTTATCCTCCAAATATCAGCGATGCCTATTTATCTGGAGATATACATATACATACACTGAATGTGCTTGGTCCCTACTGTGTCGGTTGGGATCTAAGAGAACTTCTTCTCTCAGGCTTCGGCGGGGTTCCGGGAAAGATAGAAAGTAAACCTCCGAGACATTTTAGAACCGCGCTGGGTCAAGTGGTTAATTTCTTCTATACCTTGCAAGGTGAGGCTGCGGGTGCCCAAGCCTTCAGTGACTTTGACACCTACCTTTCGCCCTTTATCCGCTATGATAGTTTAGATGAGAAGGAAGTAAAACAAGCACTCCAAGAATTCTTCTTTAATATAAACATTCCAACCCGTGTGGGATTCCAGACGCCCTTCACTAATCTGACGTTAGACCTTAAGGTTCCAGAATTTATAGCGAATGAACCCATTATATGTGGAGGAAGAATACTCAATGACACCTACGGCGACATGCAAGAAGAGATGGATATGTTTAACATAGCGTTCACGGAAATTATGGAAGAGGGCGATGCAAAAGGTAGAGTCTTCACATTTCCAATACCAACCTACAACATAACAAAAGATTTCGATTGGGACTCACCTGTTGCCCAAAAGATATTTGAAGTAACCGCCAAATACGGCGTCCCTTACTTCTCAAACTTCGTAAACAGCGATATTAAACCGGAAGATGTCCGCAGCATGTGTTGTCGGTTAAGGATAGATAACCGGGAACTACGTAAACGTGGAGGAGGATTCTTCGGAGCCAACCCGCTTACTGGCTCTATAGGTGTCGTTACACTCAATCTTCCAAGGATAGGATATCTTGAAAAGGACGAAGACGGATTTTTCGAAAGATTAAATGAGTTGATGATCCTTGCAAAGGATAGCTTAGAGATAAAGAGGAAGGTGCTTGAACGCTTTACAGAAAGCGGGTTATACCCTTATTCCAAGCATTATCTACGTTTCATCAAGGATACATTTGGCAAATATTGGAAGAACCACTTTTCAACAATCGGTCTCATCGGGATGAATGAAGCTCTTATTAATCTATTTGGACATGGCGTAGATACCTCTGAGGGACTAAAATTCGCAGTGAAGGTCCTAAAGTTTATGCGTGGAAGGCTTTTAGACTTTCAAGATGAAACTGGGAACATCTATAATCTGGAGGCGACTCCAGCAGAAGGGATATCATATGGGCTCGCCCGCATCGACAAGAAGACGTATCCAGACATTATAGTTGCCAATGAGAGGTATCTCTCAAAGGGCGCTGAACCCTTCTATACAAATTCTTCCCATCTACCTGTTGACTGGACAGGCGATCTCTTCGAGGCTCTAGAGCATCAAGACAATCTTCAGATACTTTATACTGGGGGAACGGTTTTCCACATATTCCTTGGTGAGAGAGTTCACTCATGGAAAGCTGCAGCGGAACTGGCTAAAAAAGTAGCTTGGAGTTCTCATATACCCTATTTCACGTTGACGCCTACCTTCAGCATATGTCTAACTCATGGATACATTAGCGGCGAGCATAAAGAATGTCCTCTTTGCGGAGCTAGGTGCGAAGTCTATTCGAGGGTTGTGGGTTACCTTAGACCAGTTGATCAATGGAATGACGGCAAGCAGGCGGAGTTTAATATACGTAGAACCTTTGATAAATCAGTGATTTTGGCAGCGGTGCCCGCAAAGTGAAAGACTAATGAAGTTCGGCGGAATTCAGAAGACCAGCGCCATAGACTTTCCAAATAGAATATCTACAGTGCTTTTTACCCCTGGATGCAATCTACATTGCCCCTTCTGTCATAACTGGAGGCTCGTTCTGGAGCCGAAGGGACCTTTTTTATCCGAAAAAGAAGCCCTTGAAATTCTCCAAAAAAGAAAAAATTATATTGATGCTGTCGTTATAACCGGGGGTGAGCCTACTCTCCATCAGGATATTCCAAACTTTCTAAGAACTTTAAAGGACTATGGTTTCATTGTCAAGCTGGATACAAATGGTTTTTTCCCAAGAGTTTTAGAAAAGTGCCTTGACTACGTGGACTATGTCGCCTTGGATGTCAAGACATCAACAGAGAAATATGTCTTACTAGGAGCGAAGGATGCAAATAACTATCTAAGCACCGTTAAACTATTGAGAGATGGAAGCGTCGATTATGAATTTAGGACCACGGTTGTTCCAGGCTTTGTTGACGAGGAAGATATCCCAAAGATTGGTAGAGTAGTAAAAGAGGCTAAACGCTTCGCATTTCAAAAGTTTGTTCCTGAGGACACATTAGACAAGTCATTCAACAAAGTTAAACCCTACCCTTTAGACGTTATAGCTCGATTCGCTGAGATCATGAAAAAATACGTAAATGAGGTAATTCTTCGGGTTTAATTGAGTTAACTTCTATTTTCTGGTCATCCATCGCCACTTAAAAAGAAGCTTTTTAATAACCAAATGACTCAAAAGGATAAGGATGTAAAGAATTAATTATCTCGTAACCATAATCAGATATCTAATGGAACCCCAAAAGTAGCGGTAAACAATCATCCAAAGGAGGATCTTGGGATAATGAAAGCTGTTGTTAAATATGCCTTAGGACCGGGAAATGTAGATCTCAGAGAAATGGAAGAGCCGAAACCCGGACCTGGTGAAGTAAAGATTGAAGTTAAAGCAGTTGGTATATGTGGCTCAGACCTTCATATTTACAGCGGAGATATCAAGCTGCTGATAAGACCTCCAGTGATTATGGGGCACGAGTTTAGCGGCGTAGTAGCCGAAGTAGGTTCAGAAGTGTCTACTTGGAAGCCTGGAGACAGAGTGACAAGTGAGACCTCTGCCTATGTCTGCGGCGAATGTATCCCATGTCGGACTGGAAATTATAACGTATGCGCTGAGAAGCGTCTAATTGGATACTGGTTCAACGGGGCCTTCACAAAGTATTGCGTAGTGCCGAGTCGCCTTGTTCACCGCCTACCTGATAATGTAAGCTTTCTATCAGGAGCCCTCTGCGAACCATTAGCATGCTGCATCAACGGAGTTACTGAGAAGACATCAATCTCGACTGGAGATGTTGTTGTTATTGCTGGACCTGGAACAATTGGTTTACTTAGCCTGCAGTTAGCCAAGGCTAGTGGAGCGCTGGTTATTCTTTGCGGTGTAGGAATAGATGAGAAAAGATTAGACCTCGGTCGAAAGCTAGGAGCCGACGTAACGGTAAACATTGAAGAGCAGGATCCCTTTAAGGTTGTATCTGAACTCACAGGTGGAGCTGGATCTGATGTATTCATCGAATGCTCCGGTTCCCCCAATGCTATACGTATGGGTTTCCAATTGATACGTCGCAGTGGACATTATACGCAGATAGGATTAACTGGCCACGCTTTCGAGATCGACTTTGACACAGTCGCCTATAAGGAACTAATCATAAGAGGCAGTCTCGGCCAACAATGGAGATCTTGGAAGCGAGGCCTAAATCTTCTAACTCAAGGCCGAATCGAAACAGAACCCTTAATCTCCAATATTCTCCCTCTCTCCCAGTGGAGAGAGGGATTTAGAAAAATGGAGAAGAAGGAAGGATTAAAGATTATCCTTACACCTATTGATTAGGAATTAAAAATTAGCCTTCCTTCTTAAGGATGTGGAATACTCGCAAATGATATAAATTAGGTATCTCCTATATTATAAAGGATTATTTGGATTATGAGAATAATCATGAGGGGGCCGTGTATGGTTACAAAGAAGAAATTGAAGGAGTATGAGGAGAGAATAAAACAAGCTTTATTTATTCTAAGTCAAGTTTCTGAAGATAATACGACGCCACGTAACATTAGAAGAGCCGCTAAAGAATCGATGGATACTCTTCAATTAACGGAGCACACAATGGCGGTTAGGGCGTCTAATGCTATATCGATTCTCGACGAGATTCTGCAGGACCCTAACATGCCACCCTATACGCGGGTAAAACTGTGGAATGTCATGAGCCTCTTGGAGGCGATTAAAGACTAAAGTATCTAATTATTCCGTCTTTAAAACATTCTTCATGTAGTTATTGATATGGTTAAGATAGGCATTTCTGATCAGTATGTCGGAGAGAGAATAGTTTCTCGTGAAGAGCTCTAATTGAGCTAGAATCGGGCTATCCTATATATAAAAAGTAGGCATTGTAATTAATTTTAACAGATTATAGTTTCGAATTTCCATTCATCCTTATTTTCTATTATATCTCTTAAAATTCTCATCGATTTTTCTAAAGGAATCATCATAAAGAGCTTTACGAGATGTTTGCATATCCGTTTTACTTCTAGTCCTTTGTTCCAGTCGTCGCAGTTATGTTTTAACATTTTCTCTTTGAGATTTACCTCAATTAAGTATGTTCTTATTTTTGCCTTAATCATATTCTCTGAGGATTCTTCAATGACCATTTCTGTGTCTCTAATCTCTTTTGCCCTTTCTAGGCGTTGGTTACTAGTCAACTTTCCAAGGAGATCCTCTATGCCTACTTCAGAAATGTCAAAACCGAACTCCTCAAGCCTCCTCTCGTACAGTAGCGGCCTTCTCTCTATATTATGTCGGATTATTCTTTCCTTAATCTTTTCATGTTCTGGCTTCGCTACGTTAAGCATATCTAGGATTTCTATACAGTTCTCTAGAGCGTAGCCGTGGTAATGATTGTTAAAGTATCCATAGATCTTGTCAACCTTGCTTCTTGTCTCCTCTATGCGTGGCACCCATTCTTTCAGCTCTTTCTCGCTGTAATGGTAGTCGTACCACGGTCGTGTGCCTCTGCCATGCCAGCGGAAATAGGCGAAATCAGCCGTTACATGAGCTTCTGGAGGAAGTAAAGGCTCATCCACAATACAATATGCTACATTATGTTTATTCAGCATCTTCCATACGTCATCCCTTAACCAAGAATGATCTCTAAACTCAGCTGCAAACTCGTAGCCTTCAGGAAGCATTTCCAAGAATGCCTCAAAATTTTCGTGATCACGATCGTAGACGAATCTAGGCGGCAACTGGATTAAGATGCAACCCAGTTTACCGCGTGCGTTAAGGGGTTCTAGAAGCTCCAAAAAGCGATTCAAATCATTCTTTATCCCTAGGTTGGGATCGAGTTTTTTCTCATGAGTTATCAGCTTTGGCAGTTTGGCGGAGAAAACAAAATCTTTGGGGGATGTTCTATTCAAGCCATATATAGCAGCCTTGGAAGGATAACGGTAAAAGGTTGAGTTGATCTCAACAGTATTGAAAAAGCGAGAATAATAACTAAACATGCCAGCGCTTTTCTCGTAGAACGGGTCAACCCACTCTTTATATGACCATCCGCTTGTACCGAAAAGTATAATTGTCAAAATCCATCCTCCCCTATACTTAATCTATTGCCACTATAAAATAAAGTTGATTTTCGATATTGAGGGATCAAGTGAATAATGGAATTTATAATCAAGGTTGGGGGCCTACTTCAAGTTTCTTGTATTAAATCCTTTTACTAATAAATCTTATAAATTAATAAGGTCGCATTAACGAATAATGAGGATAAATTAAGAGTTGTGATGGAGAAGAGATGTTTTCACAGCGTCCTAGACCTCCTCCAAGATTTTTTAATTTTGGGACGGAGATGCTCCCTCCAAATGTAGAGGAGATTCGGGACATTGTATTCGGCACTGGAGAAGGCCGCCCATTAAGGCTAAATATTGCACGGCCTAAGCCATTGCCGAAGGAACCTATGCCTATAATCGTCTTCATTCATGGTGGTGCATGGATCAGCGGAGACTATCGGGGTCCACAGAATTATCCGCTCGCAGCTCAAGGTTACTTCACAGTCAATATCGAGTATCGCTTGAGCAGCGAGGCGATCTTCCCGGCTCAGATTAAGGACTGTAAAGCCGCTATTCGCTGGCTCCGCGCCAACGCTGAAGAGTATAATATAAACCCTGAACGAATAGGCGTTTGGGGCACCTCTGCAGGAGGACATCTCGCGGCACTACTTGGGACCTCTGGTGACACGCCAGAGCTAGAAGGAAAAGGCGGTTCACCGAGTTTTTCCTCCCGTGTACAAGCTGTCACAGATCTTTTCGGTCCGACAGATTTTAATAAGATGAGTAGCCATGAAAAACCTTGGCGCGAGGAACCTAACTCACCTGAATGCAGGCTTGTTGGAGGACCGCTTCACGAGAGAGCTGATCTTGTGAAGATGGCGAATCCCATCACCTATATCACGCCGGATGATCCCCCATTTCTCATAATACACGGCGAGAAGGACCAAGTGGTTCCCTTTAACCAGTCTGAACTGCTTTATGGTGCACTTATGGAGGCAGGCGTAGAGGCGACTTTAATCAAAGTTGAGAATGGTGACCACGGGTTCCGGCCAAACCCTCCAGGCGCAATAGTTAAGCCTAACCTCCAGGAGATCATGCAGATAATGATGGGCTTCTTCGATAGGCATCTAAAAAAGTAAAATGGGAAAAGACCAGCGTAAGAAGAGAAAAATTCTCTCTCTATTGGGTGGAGA
>Ga0172366_10004395_pt1 | contig 11099 bp, 9 predicted proteins | sample LakKivSesite69cm_FD_114533 | JGI IMG/M metagenome (GOLD analysis project Ga0172366, IMG submission 114533) | Sediment microbial communities from Lake Kivu, Rwanda - Sediment site 69cm | ecosystem: Environmental > Aquatic > Freshwater > Lake > Sediment | place: Rwanda: Western Province, Lake Kivu...
CTCGCCGTCGTGGTTACGTTGGTGTCGGCGGCGGTCGTATTCGCGGTTTTGTTGACGGTGTTGTTGCCCGTCACATTATCATCGCTGTCGTTCAGGAATTCGGTGAGGGCAGCGGGTGCCTCCACCGGCGAATCGAAGGTGAGATCCTGCCCTATGGCGGACCAGGCCTGCAAGAGGGCAAGAACGGCGACCATTAATGCTAGATTTCTTCTCATAATCCGGTTCTTATACACCGGTCGTGCATAAATCTTTCCGTCAACTCGGCCGATCCCGCATAGATTCGGCTCCGAGATGAGAAAACCTCAAAACGAGACGCAGATACGTCTTTCATTCCAAATCTGGCTCTTTTCGAGCCACCCTCTTCAGGTCCTCGGTCGAAGCCTCCGGGTGCTCGCTGAGGTACCGGGCCACCTTTGGCCTGTGGACCAGGGTGCAGTCGACGCAGCTCCAGAGCCTCTTGCCCCGTTTCGTCTTGATGAACCTTCCGAGCTCCGGGTCTTTGCAGGGGTAGAGGGGGCAGAAGCAGTGAGTGCAGTCCTGCCCCTCGAAATGGTGGCAGGGATAGTACTGGCACTCGCCGGCCTCGACGTTGGTGACGGGCTCGTCGGCGACAGATCGGATGGCGCAGGGGTCGTCGGTGACCAGGCCGTCGGCACCGAGCCTTTTCATCCAGCGGGCCTGATCGGGATCATTTATCGTCCAGGGGTAGACCTCCAGCCCCTCCCGATGGGCCTTCTTGAATAAGTTGGGGTTTGGGATCCTCGGAAATATGGAGTCGGCTCCGGCCCATAGGGCCAGATCCACCGGTTTTATGGGTAGCGACGAGATGATGATCCCCGTTTTCACCCCGGCCAGCTCTTTGATCTCGCGGACTGAGGCGTGATAAAAGGAGGTGACGATCGCCCTTTTCCCCTTCAGCTCCCGGGCCACGAGATCTTCGAGCCCCTCCTCTTTCATCTCGACGACGATCCCGAGATCCAGCTCACCGACGAGGGCCACCGCTTCTGCGAGGGTGGGGACCCTCTCCCCAAGCCCTGCGTCCAGAAGCTTGATCTCCTCCAGGGTCAGGTCCTCCACCCTCCCTGAGCCGTCGGTGGTCCTGTCGACGGTCTCGTCGTGGATGACCACCAGACGGCCGTCTTTTGAGAGGCGGACGTCCACCTCCACAAAATCGGCGCCGCACGCCTTGGCTGCGCGGATCGATCCCAGAGTGTTTTCGGGGGCGCAAGACCGTGCACCACGGTGGCCGACGACCGTTGACATCGGGTTTAGGTCTTGCAGGAAGATATATCACGTTTTCCACACTGGAGGTCTTTGAATTTTATCCCCTCCAGGGCAAGAATTATACCATAGCGGGCTCAAATTCGGCAGGAATGATTGACAATCTCGATAAGTTCACCTGCCTGAAGAGAGGCACCTCTGGGTTCATAAACATCGACCCTCTCCAGAGAGGAGGCGTTCTGACCCCGGAGGCGAGAGAGGCGATCGTGGAGTGGGCCGACGGCTACTCTGTATGCGACTTCTGCACCGGGTCCCTGGAGGAGATCGGTAACCCGCCCATCAAAGAGTTCGTCCACCAGGCCCTCCCCGAGTTTCTGGAGGTCGACCTGGTCAGGATAACCCACGGGGCGAGAGAGGGGATGTTCGCCGCCATGCACTCCCTCTGCGAGAGAGGAAGTACAGTGGTGGCCGATGGAAACGCCCACTACACCACCCTTCTGGCCGCAGAGCTGGCGGGCCTGAAGGTGGAGCTGGTTCCTTCAAGCGAAAAGCCCGATTACAGAGTCGACCCAAAAGGTTACGAGGAGGCGATCGAGAGGGCGAGGGACCGGGGCGAAGGGGTGACGATGGCGGTTCTTACATACCCGGACGGAAACTACGGCAACCTCGTGGACGCGAAGGCGGTCTCGGATATCTGCCATCGCGAGGCCATCCCCCTGCTGCTCAACGGCGCCTACTCCGTGGGGAGGATGCCGGTCTCTGCGAGAAGCCTGGGCGCTGACGTGATCGTCGGCAGCGGCCACAAGTCGATGGCCTCCTCAGGTCCGATAGGGGTCCTCGGCGCGTCCGAGGAGCTGGGATCGAAGATATTCCGAAGATCGGAGCTCGTGCCCAACAAAGAGCTGGAGATGCTCGGCTGCACCCTCCGGGGCGCAGGGATCCTGACGATGATGGCGAGCTTTCCCTCCGTCGTCGAGAGGACGAAGCGCTGGGATGAGGAGGTGGAGAAGGCCCGCTGGTTCGCGGGCGAGATGGAGAAGCTCGGGATGACCCTCATGGGCGATCGTCCCCACAGCCACGACCTCATGTTCTTCAGGTCCGAAGTCCTTTACGAGATATCTCAGACCGCGAAGAAGGGGCGCTACTTCCTCTATAGAGAGCTGAAGAAGAGGAACATCTTCGGGATAAAGCCCGGCCTCACCAGGCAGTTCAAGCTGAGCACCTACCTCCTCTCCCGGGAGGAGCTGGAGACGGTCCTCTCGGCCTTCGAGGAGATCGTGGCCCTCCATCCCAAAGCATAAGCTTTATGAGATATGGCCCTCCTATGAGGGACCTGAGCGGCTGTGGTCCAGGGGTTAGGACATGAGCTTCCCAAGCTCGTAGCCCGGGTTCGATTCCCGGCAGCCGCACCTTTTCTTTTGTATTTGAATCTGGAGTCGGGCAAAGGCCGATTCTGGTGATTGTCAGACTGCCACCCAGATCATCTTAAAAGGCGGTGCGCGGCAGGTTCGATGACGGGGCTGAAGAATACCAGGATCCTCCATTAGATTTACAATTTAAAAATTATTTTTATATAGTTTATTTGCTAATCTAAGCAGCTGGTAAGGGCCCATTTAATCCCACTTAAGTCGATATCGACATAAATTAATGCTCCTTCATCAGATTATAACAGTGTAACTTTAAACGGGTGAATGTCGATAAATATATATCATATTAGCTCATTTGCCGCTCGGAGTCGTAATGTAGCAAAGCATGTACATTTTCTTCGAAGATACGAGGATCGGCGATTGCTCTAAGGGAGTTTCGTCTGCCAGGCGTCAGAATAAAAATATGTTAGCGAGGGTGTGGCAAAAATATGTCGGCATCGAATAGGTACGACATCGCAGAGGATGTGCTAAAATCTTTTACGCGCTCCAAGGTGCGAACAAAGATCCTCCTCTGCCTGAAGGATGGCGCTAAAAGCACCAGCGATCTGGAGAAGGAGATGGGCATAAGAAATACGACGATTCTCCACGCCATCAAGGAGATGACCGATTCGGAGCTGGTAGTTAGAGCTGAACAGGGCTATGATCTCACCAACCTGGGAAAGATGCAGGCCACTATGCTGGACGATATGATCGATTTCGTCTTGGTCCTGGAAAAATACAGCGATTTCTGGCTGAACCACGACATCAGCGGGATACTTGAGGGGCTTTTGGGGAGGATTGGCATGCTTTCTCAGTCAGAAATCATCGAAGCCGACCCCTCAGAGCTCCTGAAAACTGTGGAATATTTCATAGGTGAGCTAAAAAAATCTGAGTATGTGTGCGGGGTTTCACCAATAATCCTTCCAGGATATGCCGAGGTGATATCCCATTGCGTTAAGAATGGTGCAGAGGTCGAGCTGATAGTGACCTCCGAGATATTGAAAATAATATTTAGAGATCATGGCGATTTGGTGAACGATCTATTAAAACGTAATAATTTCAGACTTTATGAGGTCAGGGAAGATTTGACTGTTGCATTCACAGTTACAGATAAGCTCCTCGATCTCGGGTTATATCGCCTTGATGGCACTTATGACCTCAGCTGCGACCTGATATGCGTAGGAGAAACTGCAGTCGAATGGGGATTAGAACTATTCGATTACTACCGCAATAAATCTGTAATAGTAACATAAAAAGTTAATTTAAAAAGAAACGCTTAACCGGCCTAGAGCAGCGGTTTGGCAACGATTTATTTAACAGAAATGCTCAAATTCGATATAGCTGTTACCTTGCTAGTATGACAGTGGACAGAGTGACGGAGTCCTTCCGATCCTCTCTTGGTGGAATCCTGCTGAACATCAGAGATGGAACTATTGCCGCATCAATAGCCGTATTTACGTTCTTGAGTGTAAGTTCGATCTTCGTAGGAGCAACGGGCTTCTTTCAAACGTTCATCGGCTATATACTGCTGGGGGGGCCCCCGAGCCTCCCAATGTGCATTGCGGCCTTCTTAATCACATTCAGCACATATAGTCTCAATAAGCTTACAGATATGGCGGAAGATTCGATAAATATGCCCGAGAGGGTAAAATTTATCCGAGATAGAAGACAGCTCATCCTTTTGACCTCTTTAGGAGCTTATCTGCTCTCAATCCCCCTGGCATTTTCGGTGACTCCCAAGGCTCTCCCGATACTTTTCGTCCCTTTGCTGGCAAATCTGCTTTATAGTTCAAGACTGCTTCCAGGGATTCCAAGGATGAAGGATATACCGGTCATGAAGAACGTCTTCGTCGCGACATCGTGGGCGATGGTTTGTACCCTCCTTCCCTCCGTTGACATATCCAACGTCCCGAGGATGACGGCGCTGGCGGTCCTTTACTTCATGTTCGTAAAAGTTTTTATTAATACCATATTATACGACATACGGGACGTCGATGGCGACAGAGCATCTGGCGTAAAGACCATTCCGGTGCTTTTGGGCACCAAAAAGACTACGATGATACAACTGGCTATAAATAGTACAATTCTATTCATATTGGCTTTATTAAATAACCACGCAAAATTGCTGGTGATGGGGATGATGCTATACGGATACATTTTTATAATATATTTCAGGCACAGGCAAAATCCCCTCCTCCTCGACGCTTTCGAAGACGGTGAGTGGATGATCTTCAGCGCCGTCTACTCTCTCGTCTTCCGATTTTTTTGTTGATCCCCCTTCACACCAGAATCGGCAATCGGCCAAAATCGAAAACTGACGAGTTAAGATATTCTCGCGGATTGGCCATAAATTGTCGATTTCGTTATCTGGGCCGGTCACCAAGAATACCAAAGGAGATAAATATTAACGTAACTGAGCTAGGTCAAATGGGAGATGAGGACTGATCAAGATGAGAATATTCATATGGTCAACAGTTGTTCTCGCATTGGCGATTTTCCTGAACCCCTGTGCTGCCCTCAGCAACGTCGACGTCTCTGGTACCTGGGAGTCGAGATACGAGTTCGGTCCCGTTGAAGAGTTCATGACCGCCAGCATTCAGCAGATCGGAAGCAACATAATCGGGTCTTATTCGGTAGAGGTCAGCCCGGACGGGGATGATTATGGAGGGATCATCTTCGGGACGATCGATGGCGGAAGAATAAAGGCGTTCTACCTGGCCATAAAAGATGCGGATGGTGGCGACCCCCTGACAACCATATCCTTCACTGACGGGAGGGTGATAAACGACGATACCATCCAGGGCGAGTTCTATTATCGGGACAGCGATTCGTTGGAGCTCTCCGGGCCTTACGAGGCAAATAAGGTCTGAAATGGGAACTCTCTCCGAGATTTAGAGAGAGGCCAAGCCTCCCGGATGGACGAGAAAAAAGGCCTTTTGAGGCTTCGGGAGGCTCTCGGAGTTGAGGCAGCCTCCCCCCTCAAGCTTCAGCGGTCTCGTAGTCGGTGTCCATGGTGTCTTGGAGCCCGTCCTTGGAGATGTGGGTGACCATCCTCTCCGAGACGTCCTGGTCTGATATGATCTCCTCGAAGCGCTTGGTGTACCCGTCCCTCTCGGCGGCGGCCTGGCAATCGAAGATGTTTTTATACTCGCTGATGGTGGAGGGGGCGACACCCAGCCTTTCGCTCATCTCCTTCACCGATAGGCCTGCTCCGGCCAGCTTCAAAAACTCCTGCTTTTCAAAGGGGGGCTTCAGATCGGATTCCCGGAAGAGATGGAGCTTGATCCTGGCGCGACTGACGGTCTTGTTGAGCGCTCGATCTCCCAGCCCTTCAGCGATCTCTGTATCGCTGAGACCCCTATAAAATAGCCTCACCACAGTGGCCAGCTGCTCGGGGGTGAGCTTGGTCTGGACGTTGTATCGCTTGCACATATCGGATACAACCTCCCGAAGCTTACGTTCGATCTCTCCACTCCCCTTGAGATCGCCATGTAGCGTGGCCTGCTTCTCGACCACTTTGGTGCTGCTTGAGATCTTCAAGAACAGCTCTTTCAACCGCTCCGTCTTATCGCTCATTTAAGTACACACCCCGTCGATAACTCCCTTGTTTATACTATAAAGAGGTTTCCCATAATATTGGCGAGGGATCTGAGAGAAAAAATATGTTTAAAATAGTTTAAAATAACTTTATGATTTCTGATACGAACCATCTGGCTTTTGTGGGGGGATGGCTGAACTAAGAACCAACAACTCTGTACTCTATTCATCATCGATAGACATCTCCTGAGAGCTATAACAATCACAAATAATATTTCTCCCCTATTGATGTATCCGCCGATATAATATTTGTCGGGGCAGCTGGATCGGAGCCGCCCCGACAATTCTTTCACCAAAAGAGGCGATCATGATGACTGAACGAGGACCACAGAAGATGCCGCTTATGCCGTCGTTGTGACCTGACAGGTCTCGCGGCGTGAGCCGCCGCCGTCACTTCGCATCGCGACTCGCGGTCTTCAGCTGCTATGGAGTACTCCCCGTTGAAGGTCGAATAATGCGAACGCTACCCGAGTATTGTTCGCATCAGACACCCTTGCTCCCTCAGAGCATTACTAGTAGATAAGGCTTTTTATGAAAAGGTCATACCGTCTCGCGCTTCTGTTCTGACTTGAGCAATCGAAAAATAAGCAATTTCATTATCATATAATAATTTAAATCTTGGCGGCCGGGAAGGCCGCGCGGTTCGGATATCTTCCCTCGCCCCGGATGGGCTGGGGATCAGCACCGACGCGGCCCGCCCCTCTTCCTCCTCCTCTCGGGCTCGCGGTTCCGGTAGCGGACCAGGTGCCAGTTGTCGATCTCCCAGAGGTCGAGGGCCCGCTCCTCCTCCTTGAGGTAGCCTCTCGCCCTCTCCATCAGCTCGTCCCAGTCGACCTCGTGACCCGCGAACTCCGGCCCCTCGACGCAGGCGAGCTTCGTCTCGCCGCCGACGTTGACGCGGCAGGCTCCGCACATCCCGGTCCCGTCGATCATTATAGGCATCAGGCTCACCCTCGTCTCGGCGCCGAAGGGCTCTGAGACTCGGGAGCAGGTCGCCATCATGAAGGTGCAGCCTACCAGGTAGATCCGGTCTATCTTCTCGGATTCGAGGATCTCCCTCAGGGGGTCCTTGGCCCAGCGGGCCGTGCCCACCGATCTATCGCCGGAGGTGATGATCAGCCGGTCGGACGCCTCCTCCAGCCGGTCGAGCCAGAAGAGAAACTCGCCCTTGTAGGCCTCGACGATGGAGATCACCTGATTTCCCTCCTCCTTCAGGGCTCTCGCGAGGGCGAAGGCGGGGCCAGCGCCAAAGCAGCCGCTGACAACGATGACCTTTCCGAAGCGCCCCACCTCGGCGGGCTTTCCCAGGGGGCCGGCCAGGTTTGCCAGCCTCTGCCCCGGCTCCATGAGGCCCAGCTTCCTCGTAGAGAGGCCCAGCTCCTGGAAGACGAGGGTCACCGTCCCCTTCTCTCGATCCCAGTCGGCGACGCTCATGGGTATCCTCTCCCCCGCGTCGTCGACCCGCAGGATCATGAACTGCACCGGCCTGATCTTCTCGGCGATCTCGGGGGCCCTGATCTCCATCAGGGTGAAGCCGGGCGCCACGGTCTCTTTTCGGACGATCTCGTTTGGGATGGCCCCGACCGACATTTCACATATGGTTTCTCCCATGAGGTTTTCACCGCCAAACGCCCCCGGACCCTCCTCGATGGGTGTCGATCCGGTTTATCAAAGCGGACGTTTCTGCCTCGAGAAGTTCCGGCTCAGCGATTATCGAAGAGCTCCGAGGAGCTTCCGAGGTTTCATCCCCTCGATTTGATGGTTGAAATAGTTTGCCCCGCCGTTTCATCCTTCTATTCAAAAAATGCTCGCATAAAGGCTCCGAAAACTGTGATAGCTTCCGCGGGAGCGTGCTTTATGCTAAATCAAGATCAAGATTTTTGAATCGTTGCCCTGGATGAGATCGGTGTCGGAGGAGACGGAGAGGCGGCACCCCTCGCCACAGGCCTGGAAAAGGTTAATAGCGGTTGAAGGGCAAGGCTTGGACGTGGACTCGTAGGGTAGAGGATATCCTAGCGGGCTTCGGAGAGGCTCCTCGAAGAAACCCGCTGACCTGGGTTCGAATCCCAGCGGGTCCGTCATCCTCTTTTTGAACCAAATCGAAAGGGATTCAGATCTTCGAAGGCGCCCGCCCGTTCGCCAGGCGGAAAACCCTTTTTGCCAAGAGATCCATCAGAAGGAAGGTGGTGAGGGTTTGGTCGACCTTCTGGGAAAAAGGAGGCTGGAAGAGGAGATAGAGCGGCTGAGGTCTCGGGTGAATGATCTGGAGGAGGAGAAGGGCTCCCTCTCCCTCCAGATCGAGAGGCGCGACGATAAGATCACAAAGCTGACGAGCGCATCCCAGGAGACGAGCCTCGCCCTCAAGGCCGCAGAGCAGAGGATCGCCGCCTCCCAGGGGCAGGAGGGGGGCGATGGCGCGAGGGAAAAGGCCGCCACGAAAGATAGAAGGCGTGACTCCGGCCGCCTCCTCAAGCCGAAAGAGATGGGGCGGCTCCTCGACCAGCTGGATGCCGTCCGCTCCCCTCTGGATGACCTCCTATCGGCTTACATCGCCCCCGGATCGACTGCTGCTCAGGGCATCCCCTCCGAGGTCGCCGATCTGGTGAGGCGATCAGGCCCGGATCGGGGGGTCGCTGTCTTCTCTGACCCCCTCCTCTTCACCATCGCCCTCGTCCCGCCCTTTCCCATTCAGCGGGACGAAACGGTCTGGGCCGGATCTTTCAGGACGGACCCCTTGAGGGAGATCCTCGACACTCCAGCGCTGGTGGTGGCGGCCCACGCCGGAGAGACCTTTCTGGGGGTGGCCCTGGGGACGGAGGGATTTTCGGAGCACGCCGTCGTCAGGAGCACCGTCAAGGAGAAGCATACCAAGGGCGGCTGGAGCCAGAAGAGGTTCGAGCGGCTGAGGGAGGAGGACATCCGCCAGCACGCCGACCTCGTCAGAGAGAGGCTCCCCCAGATCCTGGAGGGATATAGGTCGATCCCCGCCTACGCCGTCGTCAGCGGCGATCCCGCCCTGGTCAAGCTGATCGCCCCCGCCATCGATCTCCCGATCCTTGAGGCGAAGATCGGTCGATTCGACCGGAAGAAGCCGGACGAGATCCTGGAGGAGGTCTACGGGTTTGTCTTCCTTCGCGGATGATCCGATGGGAGGTTTTTGAGGATGAGAGACTGGGGAAAGGAGAAGACCGCGGCGGACGCCGGCACCGATAGAGAGGAGCTGGAGGCTCTGGCGAAGGACTGGGACTGGCACGTCCGGAGGGCCGTGGCCATCAACCCGAGCGCCCCGATCGATATCCTGCGGCTCCTGGCGAAGGACAAGGTCCAGTGGGTCCGGGAGGCGGTGGCGGCGAGCCCCCGGGCCGACGGCGAGATCCTCGACCTCCTCTCCGAAGACGGCGACGGATTCGTTCGGGCCGCCGTCGCCAACAACCACGCGGCATCTCCTGAGATCCTGGAAGACCTCTCGGAGGACGAGACGATGGACTTCGACTGCTCCTTCTCCAAGAACCGGTACATCGTCCAGGAGGCTGCAGCCAAGAACCCGCGCACCCCCGACGAGGTTATCAGGACCCTCTCCGAGCACGCCGACGAGGGGGTCAGGGCCGCCGCCGTTTCGAACCCGAACGTTCCCGGCGACGTCTTATTCAAGCGGAGGGTCGACCTCTCCTGGGCCGTCAGGACGGCGGTGGCAAAAAGCCCCCGGGTCTCCGTCGAGATCCTGGACCATCTCGCCGCGGACAGGATCCAGGACGTCCGGGCGGCCGCGGCCAGTAACCCCAAGACCTCGGCTGAGTCTCTGGCGAGCCTCGCCGCCGACCGGGACGTCGATATCCGGGCGGAGGTTGCATCGAACCCCGGCACCGATCCCGCGACCCTGCTGGCCCTATCCGGGGACTGGGCCTGGAAGGTGAGGGAGAGGGTGGCGAAGAACCCGGCGACGCCGGAGGGTCTGGTGCGAAGCCTCGCCGAGGACCCTGACCAGAGCGTGAATAAGGCGGCGAGGGCGAGGCTTTAGGGGTGATCCGAATTTCATGTGTCCAATCTTGGCTCCGGACCCCATCCGAGTCGAGACAATTTTGACTAACCCACCTCCCGCTTCAGCATCAGCGTCGCCGCCCCGAAGACGATGACGAAGAACCCCACCAGAAAGACCAGGTCGGGCACCAGGATATCCGATATCCCCGCCCCCTTCAGCATCACCGCCCTCAGGGCATCGCTGGAGTAGGTGAGGGGGAGGATGCGGGAGATGGGCCGGATGAAGGCCGGGATCGACTCCAGGGGCCACCAGACGCCGGAGAGGACGACCTGGGGGAGGATCACCATCGGTATGAACTGGACCACCTGATACTCCGTCTTGGCGAAGTTGGAGAGGAAGGCCCCCAGGACGAGAGCCCCCGCCCCCAGGAGGAGGATCGTGGCGAAGGCGGTGAGGGGGCTTCCGTTCATGGGGACGTCGAAGACGAAGACGACTACGAGAAAGGTGGTCGCCGACTGGAGGAGGGCGAAGAGGCTGAACCCCAAAAGGTAGCCCGCCACCATCTCCGGCCTGCTGAGGGGCGAGACCATGAACTTCTCCAGCGACCCCTGGGTCCTCTCCCGGAGGAAGGAGATCGCGGCGGTGATGAAGGTGAAGAAGAAGACGACGAGGCCCAGGACCGCGGGGCCGACGGAGTCCATCATCTCCAGGTCGTACCCATAAATATAGCGCTTGACGATCTCAGGGCTTCCCTCAAAGCCGCCAGAGCCGCCTGATACTCCGGAGGCTCCGTATCCTCCCACCGCGCCATATTTTTTGATGCCAACCTCCGCCATGCCACTTCCATCAGCCCCGCCCCCTACCGCGCCTTCGGGGGTCTCCCCCGAAGTAAGGCC
>Ga0172366_10004396_pt1 | contig 11099 bp, 10 predicted proteins | sample LakKivSesite69cm_FD_114533 | JGI IMG/M metagenome (GOLD analysis project Ga0172366, IMG submission 114533) | Sediment microbial communities from Lake Kivu, Rwanda - Sediment site 69cm | ecosystem: Environmental > Aquatic > Freshwater > Lake > Sediment | place: Rwanda: Western Province, Lake...
CCCGCGCCGCGCGGGATACCGCAGGTCGAGGTCACGTTCGATATCGATGCGAACGGCATCCTCAATGTCACGGCCAAGGATCTCGGCACGGGGAAACAGCAAGCCATCACGATCACCGCCTCCACGAAACTCGCCCAGAGCGAGATCGACCGGATGATGGCGGAAGCGAAACGGTTCGAGGAGGAGGATAAACGGCGCCGCGAGATCGTAGAAGCAAAGAACCAGGCCGAGAGCCTTCTGTATACCACCGAGCGATCGCTCCGCGATCTGGGCGAGAAGGTGACCAGCGAGGAGCAAACACGGATCACCGCGCTGATCGAGCGGCTCAGGGAGACGATCAAGACCGATGACGTCCGCAAGATACGGGCTGAGATGGAAGAGCTGACCCGTGCATTCCATGACATCTCCATGCGCGCTTACCAGCAGGCCAGCGCGCAGTACCAGCAACGTGCAGAGCCGCGGGAAGAGAAACGCCAAGGACCCACGGACGCGGAATATAAGGTGGTGGACGAGGAAGAGTAACTCGACCTTGCTCGCGCGACTGCCTCAGTCGAGCCGTGCCTGACTGAGAGCCGGCACACACTTAGGTAGCACCCAACAGGGAATTCACGTGGGTCATCGTTTGGTCCCGAGTGTACGCGAATGGCGAAGAAGGATTATTACGAGATCCTGGGCGTGAAGAAGACCGCCACCGAGGCCGAGATCAAGAAGGCCTATCGCAAATTGGCGAAACAGTTCCACCCGGATACCTACAAGGGCGAGAAGAAAGAGGCGGAGGAGAAATTCAAGGAGATCTCCGAGGCCTACGAGGTGCTGATCGACCGTGAAAAGCGGGCAAAATACGATCAGATCGGCGATCGGGTGGTGGACGAGACCTTTGGCCCTGGTGGATTCGATTGGACGCACTTCACCCACTATCGTGACGTTGAGGACATCTTCGGGAACGCGATCTTCAAGACCTTCTTCGAGTCGCCGGGAAGCCCGGGGTTCGGCAGTCGCGGGGGTATCTTCGATACCTTATTCGGGTCGCGGGAAGGGATCGAGCGACCGGTTCGCGGGGCTGACCTCCGGCTGCAGCTCGATATCACGCTCGAAGAAGCTGCGCGTGGCGTGGAGAAGAAGATTGAAGTGCCGATGGCGCGCATCTGCACGGCATGTCAGGGCACCGGCTCGGCCTCGGGCAGACCGCCAACTGCCTGCCCCGGCTGCAACGGCCTCGGCCAGGTGAGGGTCATGCAGACCCGTGGGAGCACGCACATCATGCAGACGACCGTCTGCCCACAGTGTCAGGGCACGGGGAGAGCAACGGCCGACCTCTGCAACGCTTGCAGCGGCCGCGGACGGGTGACGAAACGGACAAAGATCGCCCTGAAGATCAAGCAAGGGGTGCAGACCGGCTACGAGATCAGGATCCCCCGAGCCGGACGAGCGCCGGAAGCTCGCCTCGGCGGTGAGCCGGGCGACCTCTATGTGATCATCAACGTCCTCCCTCACCAGGTCTTTGAGCGGCGCGGCAATGATCTCTACATGACCGTGCCGATCGGGTTCGCGGAGGCCGCACTCGGGGGTGAGGTAACCGCGAGGACCATTGACGGGAAGTCCGTGAAGGTGAAGATCCCGGAGGAGACGCAGACGGGCAGCAAGTTCCGGCTGCCGGGGCTGGGCATGCCACGGCTCGAGGGCGACCGGGGTGACCTCTACATCGAAGCCGCGGTACAAACACCGCGTCACCTCTCGAAGCAGCAGAAGGAGCTGTTACGCGAGGCACTCACGGGCGCATAACGTGGCTCGCACTGCGCCGAGCATTGGAGACCGATCTCGAAGAAGGTTAATCTGCACGCTGCTAATAGCATCTTATGGCGCTTGGCAGGTCGCAGCTCCTGGGATATACCGAAGGCTGGATCTCCATTGTCGTGAACCTGATTCTTTTCGGCATGAAGTACTGGGTCGGTATGCGATCCGCTTCAGTAGCGATGGTCGCCGATGCGTGGCACACACTCTCGGATACCTTCACCTCGATCATTATCGTGCTGAGTTTTTGGGTTGCCGCTCGCCCGCCGGATAAACAGCACCCCTTTGGTCATGGCCGTGTGGAAGTGATCGCTGCGCTCATCATCGGCACGCTCCTGGCGGTCGTGGGCCTGGCGTTCCTCAGAGAATCGATCATGCGTTTGGAGCACTATCAGGCGGCACAGTTCACCCCGCTGGCGATCATAGTCTTTGGCGTATCGGTGGTGATCAAGGAGGCGCTCGCACAATTTTCCTTCTGGGCTGGGAAGGAGATCGATTCGCAAGCCCTTCGCGCGGACGGCTGGCACCACCGTACTGATGCGATTGCCTCTGGCTTGATCGTCGTAGGCACACTGGCGGGCCGAGCCTACTGGTGGATTGACGGCGTCCTGGGCATCTTCGTATCCGGACTGATCTTGTATGCAACCTTTGGTGTACTCAAAGGCGCAGCAAACTCAATTTTGGGAGAATGCCCTGATCCGCGCCTCGAGGAGCAAGTAAGATCGTTGATCAATCAGACTGCACCCGTGGTTTCCTGCGTGCATCATCTCCACCTCCACCGCTATGGCGACCATGTAGAAGTAACCTTACACGTAAAGCTCCCCCAGCGCATGAACCTCGAAGAGGCACACGAGCTGGCGACCAGATTGGAAGTGGCGATCAGAACTGAACTGAACTGGGAGCCCACCATTCACCTCGAACCACGCAATGAAGCAGAAGAGCGTCGCTATCGTCAATTGAGGTAGTTCCACTTCCTCGCCCCACGAAAATCCCCTTCACCATGCCGTCCCCTCGGCTGCACAGCAGGTTTGACTCCAAGTAGCTATCATTAATCAGCCATTATTCTACCTCCAATATTCTTAACATACGAGATAGTTAGGTGAACTGAGAACGAGCTCGATCGAGGAGGTGAGAGGATGAAGAAGGAGAGGGAAGACACGGTGATGACGGAAGCGCATCTAATCCTGCACCCCATCCGGTTCCGGCTCCTCCAGCTGCTCAGTGAGAAGCAGATGTACGTCAGCGAGCTGAGCAAGGCGTTAGCTGAGGAGCGGCGGCTGCTCTCCTACCATCTGGACATACTCGAGCAGTACGGCTTTGTGCAGAGCAAGCACGAGATCTCGGATCAGCCGAAGTCGAAGGGAAAAGCATTGCGCATCTACTGGGCGACCGATAAGATAGAGCAGGTGCTCGGCGAACTCAAGAAGCTGTGAGTTCCGCTGGAAGGATGATCTTCGCGCGCACCTCCAGCCCGGGATTCACCCCTGAGACCGGTGATCCTGGTGTCGCTCCCCCAGCCCACCCTCCGATAAGGCTGCTATGCGCCGCACGTAGCCTTCCGCATCGAATTTCCGCGCCAAGCGAGAACCTGCTCCGCGAGTTCGGCATGTACTCTTACGGCGAGGAGCGACCCAGTAAGCTGCCGAGTGATAAGCCGGTGAAGGCGTTCGATCACGCATGCAATGCTTTAAGGTATGCGCTGAGCAGCCTCGGGCCTATCTCAACCGAGAGCGTGCCCTGGCCGGTGACGGGCGGGCACGGCTACCGCGAGCGGTATGAGCCTGACCGAGTAAGTGGACCCCGGTACCGCAGACGCAGCGATGCCGTAGAGCGACCGAGGCCACCGCAGTTGCTCTACTGAGCTATCAGTTTACTGGGTAGAACTGCGGGAAAAAAGGTGAGAGGCCGCCCAGGATGAACTGAGCAGCCCCTCAGAAAGGATCTACCCACTCGCGCTGGAAAGAGCAGACTTACTGAGCACTTGCTTCACGGCCACAGCACGGACAATAGCTCAGTTGGCTTAATGAAAGCTCACCAAGCGCCTTCTGGTCTTCATCATGTAAGACCACGCAGCTCATCCCGCATCAGCATTTAAGGAATACTTTTTTCATCGCTTTCACCCCCTTTCTGAGCTCATTAGCGGGGGGTTATATACGCTTTTCGGTTTATGCTAATTATGTTACCGATTGGCACGAGGTAGCACGGCACGGATAGCGAAGCGAAAGAGCATCAAATGGGAACATGTTTAAATAATAAAAATATATTTTTTAAAGAGGAATAAAAAATGCCTTGGGTTTTATTACCTTGGGCAGCTTCGATATCAGAAAGCGTTTTAGCTTTGGCAACTCTTTTTACCTCAATCATACTATTTGGTACGGCTATTTTTGCATACAAGGCATATAAAGAAGCGAATAAAACAAGAAAAGATCACAATGTTTTGGAACTTATTAAATATTTGCAAGGAGAGGATATGCGTTTAGCAAGGCGTACTCTTATGGAGGATATTAAAAAATTGCCGTATCATGTTTGGAGAAATATTCCTGAAAAAAGGAACGCTGCTGAAAAGGTTTGTGCTGTGTATGACATGGTTGGACTAATGTTGGACCGTGGACTTATTGACGAAGATTTGGTAATGGAGTGGAAAGATTCTATTACTAAATGCTACGAAGCAGCAAAACCTATGATTGATGCTTATACAGAAAGAAGCGGACCATCTTATTACCAAAATTTAAACTATTTATATAACGTTGTTAAGCCCGTGAAAAATGATAAAGATGTTAATAATAAGGGGCGGATAAAAAATTCATTTTATTCCTTTTTAGATAAAATTGATAAGGAAAAGATAACTTTAATCACAACAGCTATCGTGATCATTGGCTTAACTTTGAGTTGTTATTATACTGTTAGAACTTCAGCAATCCATAATGTATACAATTCAAGACAAAATAACATGACCTACATAATATACGCCAATAGTTTTGATAAAAACAATGGAAATATCTATGCTGACATTGCAGCATGTTGGCAGGAAAACGAAAAACAATTCCAAAGTCTAGTGAAGACGAACACCTATTCTTTAAATTGGTGCGCACTATCGTTAATATTAATATCAATTGCATTAATTTTTGCATTGTTTTCTAATAATAAGTTATGGGAACTCTTTTTCTTTGTTTCTATTGTGGCCATGCTTCTTGCTATTGCGATACATATACCGTTTATTGGGCAAATTTTACCTGATTGTTTCGTTAAATTTGATTGGGTTTATAAATATTTTGGTCTGTTAAACACCACGGTTTAGTTTCTAGTGCGGCGTCATCCCCGATAGTTTTACTAGTAGCTTTTGCCCAGGAAGCAACTTCTCCCCTCGAGAGGTAGGCTACTATTCCCGAGGTGACTTTTTCACGAGTGACCTAGCCGCTTCTTTCGCACAGGTCCTCCAGGATTCGGGCTCATGTTCCTCGTGGGCTATAACCCAAAAGGGAATGCCCCCTAGCGGTGGTTTCGGGGGCTCCCTAATCGGCGAAGAGCATCTACTTCTTTATCTTACTTTCTAGGCCATACCCTTAGAAATCGCAGCTATCTCAAAGACGTTACGCCCGCTCGCGGAGGTGGAGGCGCACACCGCAAGAAAGCGCCGGAGTGAAGAAGAGTTGACTCGGTGAAGGCCATGCGGTCGCCTTTGAGCCCTCTCCTTATATAAGAAGTGACTTCTAGCCAATTCGATATTTTATTACTGCACGTTTATTCAAATCCTCGGATAAGGTCTCTACTAATGCAATTGCTTCGCCAATTTGCTCAGGCCCAACAGATAGACGTTCCCCCAAACGCCGTGTCGTTATAGGATTGTGCTTAAGGAAATTCTCATCGGCAATACCGTTGTTGTGTTCCAAAACATGACGAGTACTCTCCAATTCATTAAAGCGCCTTTCTAGCTCTTGCGGTGTGCTGCCTCCGGTTTCTTTCTCGGGTATGATTTTGAGGCCGATTTGATTGAACGCTTTTTCACGAGGTTCTGCAAAAGACAATCTGTCGTACTTCTGAGTACCGGGATGCGTCTCCGCTATCTCACGGTAGAGGTCAATCTGATAGTCAACAAAGATACGATATATTTCAGTGAACGCTTTACTATACACTTGAGCTTCAAATTCTGCGAAATCCTTTGCTATAAAAGTGCTCTCATTCTCGCGAATAAAGATACCCTTAGATTGTGTGGGTGATATAGGCTTAGTGATTATTCCGATAGAGAACTCTTTGCTCCCCATTTCTCGACTTTTTTGCCGGGCAGTTTCAATCTCCTCTTTAAATGTTGAGGCCAGAAATTTTTTGGTCTTCATAACAAGGAAAACAAACACCTTCTCAGTAGTAATTTTCTGAACAAACTGTTGATGCGCCTTGTTAGGACCAATGTAGGCTCTTGTTAAGCGATCCATCATTATCCCTCCCTAGTTAGAGATTTTGACCTCATACATATAAATTTTTCGACCCAATTTCCAGTCGAGAAAAATCCCTGTAGTATGATGCTCTATGACTTCACGCCGATGATTGAAGTCTTCGCGCTCGTACAGTGTGCTGGCAGCCTGAGGTAGAGAATTAGGGAGAAGTCCGCTGGCGCACGCCAAGAAATCGGCGGTTGAAAGACCTAGAATGGAGAAGGGCTCGGAGCCGCGAAGGGTACGCGGAATTGTTTTTGAGCTCTCCTTGTGTAAGAAGTCGCTTGGACCTACTTATATTACTTTGTCGAAAATCCCCGCCGGTGGCCGGTCTGAGGTCGTAACCTCGCTGGCCGGCTCATGCCAGGCGGGGGGCATCTGCGATTATTCTTCTCTGAAAAACACCTCACCCCATCTAACTATACCTTCTGATTCTATTCATACTTTCCCCTCACCGTTCTCATCAATCGACATTCATCTCTACGTGCCTTCCTCGGCACATGGTTACGCGTCGTTAGCGGCTGCCTCTACTCATTTTCTGAAACCTTTATATTACTTCGTTCGCCTTCACCGCAAAGTAATATAAACCGCACGGCGCAAACTCAAAATTGAGGGCAGCCCCTCTGTTCAGAGAAGACCTTCAAACCTCAGAAGCAAGCCATGGGCGCGTTCCTGTGATTCACCTCCGGCGCGCGCCCTCCTTATCTCCCTGCCTGAGTTCATGGGCGCATTGGTACCGCGGTCAGTTAGACAGAGGATGCGAAGGCACCACTTCACACCCTATAACACCTTTTTAATCGCTTTTCACACCCGCGTACCTACGCGCCCGGGCACCTTTTTCTCCACGGTGGGAAAGAGCGGGCGCAAAATAGCGCACCTTCCCGAAGATCGGGCGTTCACCCCATGACCGGTCGTGCGTGCCGAAGCACCATGCAACGCCCGTGTAGCCGTTCGGATCACGCCCGTCGAGCTCATAGCGATCATTCAGATACAGCGCGGCCATATATGCCTCCTCGGGTGTGCTGCTCCATTCAATGATCTTCTTGCCCCAGTACATGCGCAGGTACCCGTGCATCTTGCCCCGCACCACCAGCTCACGCTGTGCCGCGTTCCAGTACGGGTCGTGCGTCTCCGCATGCTCCAGCTCTGCACGCGTATAAAGATACTCACGGGTGTCGCGCGCATGCGCTTGCAGCGTTCGCTGCGCCCACGCGGGAATCCCGGCGAAGGAATCGTAACCTGAGTTATAGTAGCAGTAGTTCTCAGCAAAGCTCACGCCGCACGATCACCTCCTCCAAGAACGCCGCCTTCGACTCAGCGGGTGCTTCGCACTTCTGCACCTCGCGAGCTACCCGCTGCGCCGCGAGCTGGCCGAAGTGGAGATAGGGCGAGAGGTTCGAGGTGCCATTTCTGTTTGGATCATTCCGCGCTGCGGGGTAGGCAGCGAGTTTAGCAGTCAGAAACGCCTGTAATACCCGATAAGCTGCCGTGGCACCCGGCTCGAGCCACTGCACCACCGGAACTGTTTGATCAACCTGCAGGCTCGCTTCAATACCCTGCCATGCAATGGGCTCCTGCGGCTCACGCCAGCTATGCGGATGTGCGCGCATCCTGGGATAGTCCTCGATGAACGATACCAAGGCGCGGTTGAGCTTGGGGCGAAAGGTATACGCAGCATGCTCCTGCTTCGGCGAGGCGAGCCAGCAGGGCACGAGGTTGTGCGCGTCCACCTCGAAGCACGAACAGGTAATGCGCGTGAGCACCGCCTCGGTCCACGCACGTTTGATGCGCAGCGGATCGAAATCGGTCACCAGCGTGCCGACCTGACTGCTCGACCAGTTCGGGAATGACGCGCGGGGGTGAGCCCGGGATGAGGAGCAAGGGGATGTTCAGCTCCGCTAATGCCCGCTCAACCTCCTGCAGCCCGGAGAGCATGAACCGGTACTGCCGTCTTGTGGCCTCGAGGAAGCGCGGAGCAAGTGCAAAGACCACCACCAGGGGCGCCTCGCGCCGCAGTGCGAGCGTTTGGGCGAAGCTGAGCGCCCAGTTATCCCCCACCCGCTGGTCACGACTCATCCAGTAGACCACCGGGCCCGCCTGTTCACGGCCCTCCTTCAGTACCCAGACGCGAGAAAGGTTCATGGTCACAGGGACTCGTGAGAGTGGCGCGGCACCACGGCTATACGAGGTATGAGGCGATTCGCGCAATGAAGATGAGGGTGAGCGCGAACGGAATGAAGAATTTAATCAGTGCGAAGATCTGCTCACCGTGCTGCCACCGCGCGTTCTGATTGATCTGATTCACAATTACCTCTTTCTTCACGTACCAGGTGGCGGAGACGGAGATGAATAAGGCCGCGAGGATAATGGCAAAGGTGCCGAAGAGGGGGTCCATCAGGTCCAGGACGGGCATCTGCAGCACCTGCAGCCCGACCCGTGAGTAGCTCAAGGCCGAGGGCACGCCGAGCAGAAGCACCATACCCGCGAGGAGCGCGGTAGCCGTGCGCCTGCTCAGTCTGGTCTCGTCGACCAGGACGGTCACGCCTACCTCTAAGAGTGAGATGGCGGAGGTAATAGCGGCGAAGAAGAGGAGCAGGTAAAAGATCACGGCTAAGACCGAGCCGTACTGCGCCTGGGCGAAGATGTAGGGGAGTGTGGAGAAGGCGAGCTTCGGACCTGCCGCGGGCTCGAAGCCGAAGGAGAAGACGATCGGGAAGATCACCAGCCCACTGATGAACGAGATGAACGAGTCGGTGAGCGCGATGATGCCCATATTGCTGGGTAAACTCACGCTCTCATCGAGATAGCTCCCGTAGGTGATGAGTATGCCTGAGCCGACGGAGAGCGAGAAGAAGGCCTGCCCGAATGCCGCGAGCCAGACGGAATAATCACTGAGCCGGGTGAAATCGGGCGTGAGGTAAAAGAGCACACCATCCACCGCTCGCGGCAGCGCGAGCGCATACACGGCCAGCAGCAGCAGGAGGATGAGAAACGCCGGCACCAGGAGCTGATTCGTCCGCTCAATACCGCCCCGTATGCCCCTCGCGACGATCAGCGCCATGAGCACGGTGACCACCACGAAGAACAGGAGCGAATTGTAAGTCCGGGTGAATTCCTCGAAGACCGGCTCCGTGCCGCTGAGCGCGTAGAGGAAGTACGCGAACGTCCAGCCGGTGACCACCAGGTAGTAGCTGAGCACGAGGAGCGCGACGAGCACCACGAAGAGGCCCACCCAGGTCAACCTGCCGTTAATACTGCGCATCGAAGAGACGACCGAGCGCTTGAACTGGCGCCCCACGGAGATCTCGAGCATCATCAGGGGAATGCCTAAGAGGAGAACGGAGATGACATAGGGGATCAAAAATGCACCGCCTCCGTTCTGGCCAGTGATGTAGGGAAAGCGCCAGACGTTGCCCAGGCCAACTGCAGAGCCGATACCGGCCAGTAAAAAGCCGAGCCGTGAACTCCATCGCTCGCGCGGCATCACTCCTTCGCTCCTCACTACCTCAGGACACAAAACACCTGCTATACCATGGTCTTGCTGATGCCAGGTAATAAATTCACTCCGGAGATCTGACGACTGCTCGTTCGTGCAAGGCGGTGTACGTACAGTAAGCTTAAGGCACCCGCGCAAGTACTCTGATACATGGGCGAGAAGATACGGGATGCTGAGGGGATCATCAAGATCTTGCAGCTCGACTTTCAGCGCGAGCTGGAAGCGACGATGATCTACGTGCGGAACGCGTTTGTCATCAAGCAGTGCGACCCCAGCAGAGTCACGGAGGACATCTCGGTCGATGAGATGCGGCACATGGGTGGCTCGCCGACCTCATGGTAAAGCGAGGCGGCAAGCCGAGCATGGAGCACACCGAGCTGGACTTCGGTGGCGATGACCCGCGGAGCATCTTAGAGCGGCAGATCGCGCTGGAGACCGAAGGGATTGAGCTCTATACGCAGCAGATCGAGACCGTGGACGATCCCGAGGTGGTCGGCGTCCTGAAGCACATTCTGGACGAGGAGAAACGGCATCGGAAAGAGTTCCGAATGCGGCTCGAGACGCTCACTCGCTGAAGCCTCCGGCGATGACGAGCGGGACTTCGCGCCAGGTCGCAGAAGGGCTCGCGCAAGATCGAGCCGCGAGCCGCAGCCGCGAACGCCATCTCAACTCGATTTCGACTGCTCAGCTGATCCGTGGTGCCCGAGCAGGTCGACGAGATCGAAGGCATCGCTGAGGAGTGCCAGCGCTTCTGCGGAGGTCGGGATGAACGTGAGATTGTAAGAGGAGAACGTTTGTGCCCGCTGATACGCCGCGAGTGCCGCAGCTGCGCGATCACGTGGTGCTGTTCCTTCCGGCTCGGTCTGCTGCGCCGCGTGCAGCGTCTCGTCGAGCGGCTCGCCAAAGCGCTGGTGAAGGGCAAACAGGATCGCACGACTGGCGATGAGCGCGGAGGCGAGATGCATGCCCCGCTCGTATTCGTTCAGCGCCTCAGCCAGGTGGTATTCGTAGCTGACCTCGACGGAGCCGCGGAGCGCCCGTATGCGCTGTTTTAGTACCAGGAGCTGTCCCAGCTCCTCTTTCGAGAAGGGCGAGACCATACTCTCCAGGACGCCGATAGCACGGTCACATTCGCCCTCGATCTCCTTTAACAATGCCTTCTGCTTATACACCGCGGAATAATCATTCCCCTTGAGCTCGAAATCGCGCAGGTACACCCCGATCTCTTGCTCGGAGACGAGTCGCCCGAAATGGAGCTTTGCATCCTTGTACGTCTCCACGAGCATCTGTAACTCATCACTGGGACCGAAGAGCGAATCTCGCTGCGATTGCCGCAGTCGATTCGCCTGGTGCTTGATCGATTCGAACTCGCACATTACATC
>Ga0172366_10004398_pt1 | contig 11098 bp, 18 predicted proteins | sample LakKivSesite69cm_FD_114533 | JGI IMG/M metagenome (GOLD analysis project Ga0172366, IMG submission 114533) | Sediment microbial communities from Lake Kivu, Rwanda - Sediment site 69cm | ecosystem: Environmental > Aquatic > Freshwater > Lake > Sediment | place: Rwanda: Western Province, Lake...
AGACGTCCAGAACGCCTCCAACGCCTCACGCCACTCGCGATCGGAGTAGCCGGGGCCCGCGATCTCGTCGGCCCGCTCGACGCACCGCGCGCGAGCAGCCGCCAACTCGTCGAGGTCATCCGCGCGTCGCTCCCGCTCGCGGTAGTCGCGGTGGTAGAGGATCGCGTCCTCCTCCTTCCCGGCCATGTACGCGAGCCAGAGGTAGACGCGCGCTTGCCGCCTCCGCGCCGCGCACTCGTCGCACGCCGCGAGCCGGAGCTTCACGGTTCTCCGAGGAGCGCCTGGAGGAGCGAGATCGCGCCGAGCGCGAAGTGGCGCTCGATCGGCTTGTCGGCGTAGAAGCGGCCCGAGTCGGACCAGGTGAGCGCGCGCGCGGTGAGGTCGAGGCCGGCCCGCGTCGACTTCGCGGCGAAGAACCAGGCTCGTCGCTCTCGACCCTCGGGCGTCTGGTCCTTCGGTCGGGCGTTTCGGTGGAACGTGGACATCGCGGTTTCTCCTCGGTGAGCGGTTCAGTAGGTCCCGACCTCGAAGCCGGCCGGGAGAGCGCCGCCCTCCATGGCGGAGAGGATCTCGGCCGCGAAGGCGCGACCCTCGGCGACGGTCGGCGACGAGCGCCAGCGATGCGCGTAGACCTGATCGCCCTCGTTGTTCGCGAAGAAGAGGTCCGCGCCGCGCGTGTCGACGACGACGAGGACGTGCTGGTAGACGGTCCCGGCGATCCGCCAGGGCTCGATCGCGAAGTCGTCGACGATGAGGGGAGCCGCGTCGTCGAACGACTCCGCGCCAGCGAACCCAAACCAGTCTTCGCGCGTGAACTCTCGAATCGTCGCCATGTTCGCTTCTCCTTCGCCGCCGGCCCGATGCCGACTCCCCACTCTTGGAGCGCGCGCGGTCGGATGGCAACAAGAAAAACGACGCCGCTACGATTTCGGCTCCACCCACGAGAGATTCGGGCGCTCGCCGCGCGCGAGCGGGTCGTAGAGCTTCCCGTCATCGCCCTCGAAGGGCTCCCGGTGGTCGTGGTCTCCGCGGAGGATCTCCTCGGGGATCGGACCTCCGAACGCCTCGCACGCGAGGTTGAGCCGGAGCCGCCGGCAGTTGGCGCACTGCGAGGAGAACGAGCGCCAGGAGTCGCCGAGGATCTGCGGCTCTCCGGTCGCCGGGTCGCGGTCGTAGGTCGGGACGAGCCATCGGACGAGCGGGATCATGGCTTGACCCTGTCCTGCGCGTGCTGGAACAGCACCTTGTCGCTCGCCTGCTCTCGCAAGTTGAACCACACGAGCCCGGCAGCGTCAGCGTCCTTCCTGGCCCTCTCCACGAGGGCCAGTAGTCGCATGTGCTCCGCGCGTGCCTCGCGGAGCTTCGTGAGCAGCTCACGGTCGCGCTCTTCGCGTAGCTCGTCGAACACGGTCGTGGCGTGACCTCGGGCGACGCGCTCCATCGCCGCTTCGATGTCTTCGTTCACGGCGACCTCGCGACGCGCGGCTTCGATCTGAGCGGATCGGTTCACGAGCCACCTCCGGCCCGGACGTGCTCCGCCCACCAGGCGTTTTGGGCGAGGCGGTTCGCCTCGTCGCGGTAGCCGTCGGTCCAGTCGACCGGCGAGCCGGGAGGACACGAGGCCGCGAGCGACTCGACCGAGACGCCCGCTCGCAGGTTCGCGCGCGCCGCGCGCTCGCCGTCGGCGTAGCGCGAGGCCGCCGCGCGTTGGCCGTAGCCGTTCTCGTTGGCGCTCACGAGCACACCTCGACGTAGAGGTTCTCGACTCCGCCGCCCTGGAGCCGCGGGAGCCGGTCGAGGAGGATCTTCGTGAACGCGCGCTTCGCGTCCGTGTAGGTCGAGGCGGGCACGAACTCCGGCCCGGTCCCGACGTCGAAGGCCCAGATCACGATGTCATCGCTTCCTGGGTCACGCCGCGCGGCGCTCGCGCGATCCGTCGCGGCGCACGACCACGATGTATCCAGCGATCGGGCCGACATGGCGGCGACAAGCCGCCATCGCAGACTCGGCAGCACGGATAGTCCGCGCCTCGCCCTCGCTCACGCCAGGAACAGCCCACAGCACGCGCTGAATCTTTGTCGTCGTCAGGGTCATGGTGTCCTCTCTATCCTCTCTATTCACCGCGCTTCTCCTTCCGCCCGGCGTGTTTGCCGGGACAAGTGAGGTGTAGCATCGCTAAAACAGCGCGCAACAACTTTTTTCAGCCAGCGCGCATCCGCGCGAAATCATGGCGGAATCCGCCGTGCTCAGGCCAGCCGATACTCCCAGCCAGGGCCTAGCGGCAGGCGGTCGTAGCGCGGGTCAACGACGAGCAGGCCGCGCGCGGGGCTGATCGGAAAGGTCTCGTACCGGCCCGTGAGCGTCACCAGTTCGCGGAAGAGCGGACCAGCGGCTCGGGGTTGGATCCGAAGCATCGCATCCCTCGGGAAGCAGATCTGATCGGTGCTCGGTGCCGGGCCGCTGTAGCTCATCGCGCAAGCCTACCCGATCAAGAAACATCCTTCGAGTCCGGGTGCGAATCGGCTTCCGAAAGATGAATCTCGTCGCAGTCGGGGCAGTACTGATCGTCCTGGTCCTGAATCAGTTCGAGCGCCTTGGCCAGAGCATCCGCCAACATCAGCTGCCCCTGGGCCGCGATGTTGCTCGCAGGCAGCGACTCCTCCACCCTGACGTGCTGGCCGCTCGGAAGCGGCCTCATCCCCACCTCGATGCAAGCCTGCAAGTCCAGCTCGCTTGAACGTCGCATCGCCTCGGCATACTCGCGCTCCAGAACCGAGTAGACGTACTGACGAGCCGGGATCGTGACCCCCATCCAGCCGTCAATCTCCGCCGCCACGTTCGCCTTCCTCTGACCACTCATCGACCACCTCGAATCTCGCCACCAGGGCCGTCCACTTCCGCCTCGACCGAGTTGATGGAGTACCGGACTCCATCGTCACGCAGCTGCCGCAGCGGCTCCTCGAACCGATCCTGCGCCCACGCAAGCGCCCCCTCCTCCGTAGACGCAGGGACGTTCTTCAACGTGACTAACACCCGAACAGTCGCCGTTCTTTCCACCGTTGCACCTCTTGCAGCTCTCGAAGCCGAGCCGAGCCTACCGTAGCCGAAAAAGTGTCTGACAGTCAACTGCTTCCGACACACTTTTGCTTGACAGGTCGGGCAGGCGGCTGTTACATGCGACATACTGTGGACAAAGACCGACTGGTGTTTCTGGACCTAGAGACGATGGGGCTCCTGCCGACTTCTCCGATCGTGCAGGTCGGTCTGGTCGTGACTCGGCGCGACGGCTCGCGGATGGAGTCGCTGGACGAGCTTGAACTGGTCGTGCCTCGCTCGGAGGTCGAGTGGAGCGCGGCGCAGAATGTGGCCGCTGCGATGCACGCTGCAAGCGGCTTGCGCCAGCGGTCGATCGACGAGTACGAATCGAGATGTCGTCCGCAGGGGGGGCCGCCGTCGTTGCACGAAGTGTCGTCCCAGACGATCAACTTCCTGGCAGCGCAGGGCTTTGGTCCTGGCGAGGCTGTGATCGCTGGCAACTCGGTTGGGATGGATCGGGTGTGGATCGCGACCCAGATGCCGCATCTTCACACCTACTTGCGGCATCGGATGGTGGACGTGTCAGCGTTCCGCACGGTTGATTCGATGTTCCGTGCGCCAGCCGAGCGACCTGCCAAGGCGCACACAGCGGTCGCGGACTGTCACGCGGCAATCACAGAGTTCAACGAGTACCTCACTCGCTTTGCGTCGCGGACATGAGCGGGGTCAACGAACAGATGTTGCGACAGCGCATCCTGGCTCTGAGCGAGTCAAAGGACTGGGAGGCCGCTCGCAAGGAGTGGACGCTCGGGCTCATCTCGATGTGCTCGATGCGAAGCGCAAACGAGTGTCTATGCACCCATTTTCCGATCGTCGAGTTGTGCCATCTAACCAATGGTAAGACGGGGGCGACGGCAATCGTGGGCAACGTCTGCGTGCAGCGGTTTTTGGGGATCCCATCAGCGGTGCTGTTTCGTGGCTTCAAGAGGATCTCTGCCGACCCGAAGAAGGCTCCCTCGATCCACGTCATCTCCTACGCGCACGATCGAGAATGGATTGACGACGAAGAACGGCGGTTTCTGGAGCGCACGCTGAGAAAGAGAAACCTGTCTTCCGCGGACCTGATGGACCGGGTACGCCTCAGCAACCGGCTGGCGAGCTACGCGCGGCACACCGAGCGGGAAGTGCAGACGCGGATCGATCAGGCGAGACTGTCTTGAGAGGCGACATGGAAAACGAACCGATCGAACGGGTGATGAGGCAGATCTTCGAGGCGGCCAAAAAGATCGCCGCGCTCGACCCTTCCGACCCACACATGACCATGCTCGAAGCCGAGATTCAGCGCAGTGCCATCGACAACATGGAGAAGGCCATCATGGAGCTTCGAGCGGTGGCTGCGCTGGAGAAGAAGCCATGAGCACGCCCGACGACCTGAAGATCGCCCAGGCGTGGTGGCGCATGAGCGGCCACGAGCGCAGCAGAATCTCTGAGACGATCTCCGGCAGCGAACTCGTGAGGCTGCTCGACCGGGTGGTTGCGTCCTACCGGGGCGACGACCGCATGTGCGTCTGCCTCATGCCGCAACACGGGCACGACATGCAGTGCCCCGCGAGGAGGCTGAAGCCTTGAGCATCCACAAGTATCGAGTCACCAAGTCCTCCATGCTGCTGGAGACGTTTGATGTAGAGGCCGCAAGCGAGCAGGAAGCGATACGTCTCTGCGAAGGCAAGCCCGGTGCGCTCGTCTCACAAAACGCCGCATGGTCGGCCGTCGTCACACAGCAAGGATGGGTCGCCAGAACGCTGCCGGATGGTTTCGGTGTGTACCTGCGAAGGATCGGTTCAAGCGGTGACAGCCCCGAAGATGTGGCTGATCGCTGCGTGAAGGCTGGCATGCTCTGGGCCTCCTTCATGGTCGAATCGAACGACGGCTACGTCGTCTCGCCGTCCACTACAGCCGCATGGGCAAACGTGTTTCGCGACCGGGGACTGCTCGTGGGCGTCTGGAGCTTTCCAGGCGACGAGCGTGCAGCCAGCGTCGAGCAGTCATCCAGCGCGGCGCAGCTGCTGACCGACGTCGCAAGTCAGATCTCGGCTGACACCGTGATGCTGAACGTCGAAGCCCCGTTCAAGAACAGGCCAGCCCAGCTTCGCGCCCTCATCGACTCGACCCTCAACTCGGTCCCGGCATCCGCGCTCCAGGCAGTCGGCGTCGTCAGCTACCCGGTACCCAGCATGCACCCCGATCTCGACTTCAGTCAGTTCTCGAAGCTCGACTACGCAAGCCCGATGTTCTACAAGACGGCGCAAGACCCAGCGCTGGTAGAGCGTGGAATGAATGAGTGGGCCGTCATCTTGAAGACGATTGCCCCCACGCTGGACGGTTGGTCAGGAAGCGGAGCCTCTGGCGCAACGCGCTTTGCCCAAGACATCAGCACCGTGTGCGGCCCCGGTCCAGCCCGAGTGCCAGGCGCAGTCATCTGGAGCGAGGCGCAAATGGACACCGCTAAGAGAGAGGTGACCCGCGAACGCGCAGCACTGTACGGCTGGACGGGTTGATAAAAGTTGTTGCGCGATGCTTTGTTCGTGGTACAAAAGGCCAGACCTAGCAGTCACGCTGGGCGAAGGAGCAAAGCATGATCGTCCTGCACCCTGATGCCACGATGGAGGAGAGGGCGCTCGCAACCGACTTGGAGTCACTCCAGGCGGTAGTCGGCGGCTACATCGAGTTCCTGCGCTTCCAAGACGGCTCGATGATGGTGGTCAACGAGGAGGGCAGGCTGCACGGGCTGCCGCTCAACGCCGTCGCGAGCTTCATCGCGGCGAGCAAAGGCCGTCGCGTGTCGCTGCGCGGGAGCGTGGCGTTTTTTACGGCCGCTGAGGCGGACGAGATGGACCGCGAAGACTCGTGACGGCTCAGATCATCCGCTTCCCCGTGGAGCGGAGGGTCGCGCAGATTGCTCGGGCTCTGGCGCAGCGTCCCAGGGTCACAGATCTCACTGCCGGTGAGGTCGCCGCGCTTCTGCGGCAAGAGCTTCGGCGCGACGTCCTGCTCCGCGCATACCGCATTCGCGCGTCGGTGCGCCTCGTGGGCGACCGGATCGCCATCACGCTCGCGGGTTCATGCCCGCGGGCGATGACAGATCCGCTGTCGATCTACGTTGAAGGGAGGCGACTCCAATACGGATACGATGGAAGCACGAAATGGGAGAACACCGCTTAGAGCGGGTATGCCCAGCTGTCCGCGACCGTGTCCATCGGGTCCGAGGGAGGGTTCTTCCGCAGCTGATCGGACGAGAGGAACATCTCGCCCAGGATGAACGCGGCTGCGTCCTCCTCGTCGAGGTTCACGCCGTGCATGACGCCAGCGAGCGTCTGCGCCTTCTGCTTGAGCATGAGCGCGAGCTTCTGGTCGATGGTGCCCTCGGCATCCATATAGGTGAAGCAGCAGTTGTTCTTCTGGCCACGCCGGAAGATCCGAGCTTCGGCCTGTTGGAGATCTGCTGGACGCCACGCGCGCTCGACGAAGAGCATGTCCTGGGCGCGCGTGAGCGTCGTGCCGACGGCGAGGGAGATCGAGTAGAAGACCAGATCGAGCTTGCTACCCTGAAACTGATCGACCACCTTCGTCACGGCCGACGAGCCCATGCCGCCGACGACCTCACCGAACCGGATGGGGGCCTGCATGTCGGGCATGGTGCCGCGCTCGACCTGCTCGTGGTACTCGCGATTCAGCCGGTCCACGCCAGCCTTCATGCGAGCGAAGCACGCGCGCGAGGTGGCCATGACGACCAGCGGGCGGCCGGTGGAGATCCAGTGCTGCTTGATCCAGTCCACCGCCGCATCCGCCTTGCCCTCGGCAGCCGTCTGGCGGAGGCTGGTCAGCTGCACGAGCACCTCTGCCTTCTCGGCGCTCGCGGCCTTCTCGGGGCCGCCGTTCTTCAGCACCCAGTCGATGATGTCTCTGGCCTGCTGCTGGTACTTCGGACGCACGTCGTCGCTCAGGACGACGGCTATCGGTTCGTACCGCTTGGGCGGCAGGTTGAGCACGTCCACGGTGCGTCGCAGCATGAAGACGTCGTTGACTCGCTTGAACAGCTGCTCGCTGTTCGTCCGACCGCTGCAGTCGAAGCCCCACTGCGTCTGCTGGCCGCCGCAGTACTCGATGCAGAAGTTGTAGCTGCTACTCCATGTACCGGGGTCCACCATGTGGAGCAGAGGGAAGAGTTCCTTCGTCCGGTTCATCACCGGGGTTCCGGTCAGGAGCAGCACGCGCGGAACATCGGCCTGGAGCGAGTAGAACGCGCGTGCGCGCTTTGGCGAGCCTGCGGTTGCCCGGTGCGCCTTCTCCTCCTGCTTCCACCGAACGTCCAGTTCCTTGAGGTAGTGCGCCTCGTCCGCGACGATCGTCTTGTTCTTGCGCTCGCTCAGCCATTTGGCGTGATCTCCGAGGACGTCGTAGCTGATCACGATCACATCGGCGCGCTTGGGCTCCTGCGCCGGAGCCGTCCTGCCATCGACGATCGACACGGACACGCCTGGCTTCCACTTCAGAAGCTCGCGCATCCAGTTGACCTTGAGGTTGGCCGGGCACACCACGACTGCGGGCGTGTCGATCGCGACCGTCGCTGTGATCGTGTTGTGCGTAACGATGTAGTCCTCGGCCACGAACAGCTTGCGCTTGGACGAGACGCTGATGCAGACCGTCTCTGCCTCGCCCGCGGGCTCGATCGTCTCGATGCCGCGGGTCAGGTTCGGCTCGGTCCAGCGCTCCGCCTTGCGACGAAGGTGGAATGGGTTGAACGGGACGCGGACGTTCACGCGGAACGCGGGCAGGCCAGTCTTGGTCTCGCCGTTGTAGGTGTACTTGGGCTCCTGCCGGACGGACACCGTCGCAACGCCGCCCAGACCACGCACGAGGTCGATCATGTCATCGCGCAGCTGAGCAGACGACGTGTTGAAAACCGCAGTGCCATCCTTCGCGCAGTCGCCGTCCGTATCCATGAGACCGCGCAGTAGCTCCATGCGGTCTTCTACTGGTCCGCGCCGGTAGTGCTCGGGGATGAACTTCGCCTCCGAAGGAAGGCCCGAGAGTCCCAGCGCGTCGGCAATCGCCTTCGCTCCAGGCAGCGTGTACGCAGGGCAAGCGCCATCGTCGGACTGGTTGATCTTGCGGACCTCCATGTGAGATGCGAGCCGCTGAACCACCTCCTCATCGGGCTTGCTGAACGTGACCATGGCACCGAAGCTCCCGTCGCCCAGCAGCGCGCCGAGCGCGTACGGAGCCCAGGTGCGATCTCCATGCGCCATGAACTCCGCGAAACGCGCGGGCTGCAGGAGCGGCAGCATCCACTTGCGCGCCGTTCGACCGTCTGACGACGCGGGCTGCGTCCGAAGTCCTGCCGCGAGAAGCTCCTCGGTGGACATCACTCGGCCGGAGCCGCCACGGAAACGGTCGTTCGGGGTGTAGACGTGCCAGAGGTGCGGCGCGTCCACCGTCAGTGCCGTGCCGTCCGAGAGCGCGACCCGGAAGACCGGCTGCCGCGGCTGCGGGAACACGCCCTTGACCTCTGCGTGACCGCCGTCGGGATCGATCACCTGATCGCCCACCTTCAGCGACTCGACGGCCACCCAGCCCGTAGGCGTCAGCACCTTGGTGCCGTACACGAGCCCCTTCCCGAGGCCCATCTCGTCCGCGAGGATCACGCGCCCGTGCTTGCCGTCGATGAACTCGACGCCGCGCACCTGATGCGGGTCCAGCGTCGCGCCGTCTGCGAGCACGGGGATGGGGCGAGCAGTCGCCTTCGCGGTCGGCGGAGGCGGAGGCGGAACGCCGATCTGCTCGGAGTACCGCGCGACCTGCTGATAGAGGTCACGGGCAATCTCCCGGCCGCTGATCTGCTTGACCTGGGCGTAGCTCAGGAACTCCAGGTAGCCGCGACCCGGCTTCTTGCCTAGCCCGACAAACTGGCGGCCTGGGTCGATGTAGAGAACAGGCAAGTCGGCACCCTTCACGCGGACCATGTCACCGAGCTTGATCGTCTCGGGCACCGCGTACGGCTGCACCTCCTGCACGACCTTCACATCCTCGGCCTTCACATCCTCGGCGGGCGCGATGTGATCCTCGGATTCGACGTGCATCGTCGGAAGCGGCACCATCTTGCCGTGCTCGTCGATACAGATCGTGTCCCCGAAGCTCCCCCGAAGTGCGTTCGCGACGAAACCGAGCTTGCTTTCGTCGAAGTAGCGGAAGAACCGCCGAGCAGGGGTGTCGTCGTAGCCGCCGGAGAGGAAGTACGACCTGTTGCCGCGGCACCACTCCACCCAAACTTCCGATTTCGGAACGTAAACGCCCAGCTGGCCAGCCCTGTTTCGCTGAAACAGGATCGCGTTGCCTTCGAGGCGCTCGACGTACTTGGTCGCCAGCCGCTGAGCACACTGCGTGTAGCGGAACGCGCTCGCCATCTGCTGAAGCGAAGCAAGCACCGCCTTGGACGAGTCGATCTTCGCCTTGACGACGGACACCTCGTTCGCGACGAAGCTCACGGCGAGCGCGCCGATGTAGAGCGCGGAGGAGACCATCTTCTTGCGAACCCACGGGTCCGTGCGCCAGGCCGCCTGCTTGTCGTCCACGCTGCCGCCCAGACGCTCCATCGAGCGGCGGAGCAGCGGCGGCATGAGCGCGAACGCCTGCAGGGCTTCCTTTTCGTCGAACTCGGTCGGCGGATCTCCATGCTCCCAGCCAAACTTGTCGGCGCACTCGGGGCCGATGCCGCGCTCGATGGACTCGGGGTTCCGAAGCTCCTTCTTGCAGAAGACGCAGCGTGTAGCCGCGAGCTTCGTCGAGAGGGCGTTCTCCCAGCCGCCACCAGCGCCGGGCTCGGGGCCGGAGACGCGGACCTCGATCTCCGGCAGCACCGTGGCCGTCGGCTCTTCGGCCTTCGCCTCTTCGATCACCTGGGCCGCTGCCTCCTGGGCAACCGTCTCCGGCGCAGCCTGCGATTCCTGGGCGACGGGAGCCTCGGCCTCGGCGGCAAGGCGCTCCGCGTCCTCGGCCATGCGCTCGACCGCGGTCGCCGGGAGCGGCGAGCGCTTCGGCTTGCTCGTGCGCTTCGGCTTGCTCGTGCGCTTCGGCTCGACCTGCGGCTCGGACACCTCCGGCGAGGCGGCAACCGGCTCCGCAACCGCCGCCGGTCGCGACGTGCGCGCCTTGGGGGCCGACGTCGGCTTGCGCGGACGCGATGTTTTGGGCGCAGCAGCTTCATCCTCGACGCGGGCAATCGCTTCGTCGAGGAGCTTCTCCATCTCCTTGAGGCTCGCGCCCGCCCGCGTCGCACGAGCAGCTGCGTTCTCAAGGTTTTTGCTGGCCGTCTTGGATCCGGTTCTCGCAAACACCTCAGCGACGGCGGAGACCTCCGCCAGGGCATCTTCCAGCTCTTGCTTCCTGCTCGTTCTGGTGCTCATGGCCGGAAGCGTAGCCGGGTGCGCCTTAGATCGGCAAGCGGGCTAGCGTTCGTTCAGCATCTGCTTGAGCACTCGCTCGACCTCTCGCGGCGTCGGAGCCCTGTACGGATCGCCCTCCTTCGCCCACTCGACCCAGACGCTCGGCCAGTCGTTGATCGCAGCCGCAGCCGCAACCCGCGCAGCGTCCCAGCGAGCCGACTGCACGTCGAAGTAGACGTAGTCCGCCCACATGGTCTTGAGCCCGGAACGATCGGCCTCGCCCGACATCCCGATAAATGAGCCACCGAATCGCAGCGTGCGAGCGATAAACTCGTCGTAGCTCGGACCACTGGGAGACCAACCCGCTCGCAAGCGAGCAACAACCTTGCGCGTCATCGCCCGATTGTAACCTCAGTCGAGAAAAACGCGAAGCAGCAGGAAAAAGTTGTTGCGCGTTGCGCTTGCCGTGGTACAAGTAGTTCGCCGCGGCTCAACGCGGAGCAAGGAGGCAGCATGGGTTGGTCGTGCAACGCAGAAGCGGGCTACGCTCTTGATCGAGTGAAGGATGCGTGCGTCCGTTCGACGGGCTGCTCGAACGTCTGGGAGGAGCGCGGGCAGCG
>Ga0172366_10004399_pt1 | contig 11098 bp, 4 predicted proteins | sample LakKivSesite69cm_FD_114533 | JGI IMG/M metagenome (GOLD analysis project Ga0172366, IMG submission 114533) | Sediment microbial communities from Lake Kivu, Rwanda - Sediment site 69cm | ecosystem: Environmental > Aquatic > Freshwater > Lake > Sediment | place: Rwanda: Western Province, Lake Kivu...
GATTATCAAGACGGCAGCCCGACGCGCGGGAATAGAGCAATGGGAACATATCTCTGCGCACTGCCTGCGAAAGGCATTTGAATCCGTGCTCAGGGATCCAACCGTGGATGGCGGACGGATGGATATTGCCACGCAGCAGTTCTTATTCGGGCACATCCTCCCCGGCTCCCAGGATACCTACTATGATAAAGAGAAGATAGAATACCACCGTGTAGAGTACTCGAAACTGAACTTTGCGCGGAGCCCGATGGAGATGAAGCTAACTGATATTCTGCTGGCTTCGGTGAGGGCCGCCTCGGCGGGTATAAGCGAGGACCCGGAGCAGATCATTGAGGCGTATCTCAAGGCGAAATACGGCGAGGGCCGAGGGATCCTGTGGCGGTTGCTGCCGCAGGAAGAGCAGGTCACGCTGATCAAAGACGCGATGGAATGGAAGCGCGGGCAGCTGCTGCCGGAGGCGAGTACCACCGAGAAGGTGATTCCGATAGAGAAAGTTGAAGGCTATCTGAGCAGAGATTGGAGCTTCGTCGCAAAGCTCGATGATAGTCGGTGCGTGGTGAGAAAAAGAGCAGCTTGATTTACGCTTTCGATTGCGCTTGTACCTCTCGTAGAGGTCGCGGTCCGTGATGGTTTTCTGAAAGTACCCGGTCTCGTTACCCGTCGAATTAGGTTGTGGCGTGGGCCTGGGGAAGGTAAGTTTCCGGAGCGCCGCGTTCAAGACATCGCGAACCAGGCGGGTTCACATTAAGAAGAAGGAATTTTCAAGGGCGTTTAAGGGTCGACTACGATTTCTATGCGCACCCTGTGATATGGATATACTCGAAAGTGCTCGTGCGAGGAGTGCGAGATTCGAAAGTTATGACTATATATAGAGGTACCGACTTAGTAAAAATTAGCGTAAAAACTGAGTAAAAGCTAATGAAGGATGGTTATGGATTACTCAGAATGGAATAATCTCATAGCCCGCAAGTTTTTCAACGAAGATATGGCGGGACGGGAGGTACTGCTTTATGTTAATGAAGCGATTATAAATGAATTAGGTTCGGAAGCCGATGTTGATATAGAAAATTTTATTTTATGCATTAAAAACGGCCCCACCGGGATCAGAGAGCCTGAGGTCTGTAGTAAGGCTTGGCGGTTATATGTTAGCTGGAAGCAAAGTAGAGAGCTGGAATACCCGCCCTATATCGCATATTTAGCGTTTTTCTCCTTAGCAGCGACTGTAGAAGGGGATTTTGTGCCATGGGCCTACTATCCCAGATTCTGGAAATTATTGGGCGAAACTGACAAAGAAGGAGCCCCACCCGACTTCTATAATATGGGGATACTGTGGGAAGATCTAGAAAAGTGGAGCACAGAGGACAAAAATGAAGATTTTGGGCGCTTTGTTGCACGTATTCGCGGGGGTTATGCTCACGTTGGACGGCCGCTATCTCAAACTCTTCTTTCTGATAAAGAGCGGAAATACTTACCACTGATATTTGATAAAGCAGATTTTGACCCAACGAACCTTCCTTCTGATGCAGAACTTAGGAGAAAAATATTGCTCTTTGGTGAAAACAAGCTAGAAAAGCGCACCTTACAGCTACTGAAGAATCCTTATGATAATATCGAGTTGGTAGACGCTCTTATTGATTTTGTTATTGGCGAACTTGTCGAATGGGACGGAACTGTACTAGCTATCGAAGAATCCTCGGATAGCACACCTACTCGCCGTACTGGGCAATCTACGCCCAGAACGGGAATGCGTATTTGTATTGAGGACCCTGACAGACTTTCGGGAAGGATTAGCGCGACTTTACGGCTAAAAACTAACCGATCCTTTCCGGACAGCGGTCTTAGTTTTGCGTACAACGGTCAGGAATTGACTTGTAAAGAAACTAATCCTCCATACTGGTCAACCAAACTCATGAATGCGAGCGTGGAGCCACAACAGCCTTTTAACGCTTCTACATTGGATTGGAATATCGGCGCGAAGTTTGAAGATATAAATAATAAATGGCGGGCAAGTCTCAAAGGGGCTCTTGTGCGACTTTTCCTTCCGGGTGTAAGAGAATATTTACCAGGATGGATTGAAGCGCAACATCTTGAACGAAAATGCAATTTTATAATTGCATGTCATAGCAGCAAGGCTGAAGTTGTTCACCAGTGGGGAGTTAACTACTGTGACAACTTTATGAGGATCCCGGCCCACGGTCTCCCTGAAGGATGGTCTCTTTTCGAAGGTTTTGGCGCACGTGAGCCTTGCGACGGCTTTGATGTGCTAACGCTCCCTGATCATTTTCGTTTCATCTTGCAAGGTGGAATAAAAACAGGCCGTGGAAACGCTTATTTTAAATTCGGGCCTCCTGTAATAGTCTTGGAAGGCGCCGACGGCAGTGAGCTTGTTACACTCAACGGAGGTGAACTTAAACGTAAAAATACATTAGTTCCTCGCTGGCTGCTTCCGCCTGATGCACCGACTGATACTCCGTTAATTATCGAGGTTTACAAACTCGGTGATCAGAATCCTTCGCGAAGGCGGACGATAATACTGAAAGAACCAGAAATCCATCTCACACCTGATGATGCACCAAAACGAAACAGTTTGGGGGAAATAACAAATAATGTTTCGGTACCATATTGCAGAGGTGCAATTGTTTTCGGAACAGATTCTGCAACAGCGTGCAATGACTTTCAAAAGGTACTTCCAACGTATCTCTCAAAGAGGATTGTTTTTTTAGGCTCAAAACCTGGCGAAATAGCAGACTGGCCTAAAGAACAGCTACCCCAAGGTTGGAGCCCCGTATGGGCTTTAGCTAAGTTCGGTAGGGATCGCTGGATTGTAAATTTTTGCGGTGAACCTGACCAAGAGTTAAATCCTGATCCAAACTTTGCTCTTGCTGATATCCGGGCCGTAAAACGGTGGAAAGAAGCAATTTGGGTTATGCGTAAACGGATTAAGACTGGGCCGCTTTTGCTTCCCGTGATTCGGAATTTGTGGGAAAGATATAAGGAAGTTGCAAAAAATGTCGTCTGAGTTACTTCTACAAACTATCAGCACAAGAAGTCGAATGAGCCTGGACGACTTCAATGCCGCGTTCAATATACTCATTCAGCAGCAGGAGATATCGAGCGGAGAAGAAGATCTTAATTTTTTACGGCGTAAAACAATTAGGTTTTTAGATTCTCTGGGTCACTGTGAGTTTGATTTTGATAGACGACAGGTTTTTGCTTGCCCGCCAATGCTCGTCACGCTACCAACATACGGTTTGCCGATAGCAATTTTAACAGGAGCAAGATCTGAAAAAATCGTTCAAAGGATTAAAGATTTTGTGAAAAATAACCGTGACTCGCTATCGTACAGCATTGAAAGTCATAGAAACGAGTATTCTCTCCTCCCTTCAGCTATCTATATAGAGGCAGTAAGTCCTGATCATATTAGAGAAGTAGCTCAGAACGGTCAAATAGGTCATTATTTAGATCAGCCTGCAGCCTGGAGCCTGGTAAATTTTTCGGCGGGATTCGAAGATATTAAAAATGGTCTACTTTTTGAAGAGAAATCTGATCTCAACTGGGAAAAGCATACGTTTTCAACAAAGTTATTAAAATTCTCCTGGAGCCACAATATTGATAGATCCCATGGTCTGGTTGAGTATATCAGTCCCGTCGACCAGCAGAGACTGCACTTTATCTGGAACGATCATCAAGCCGCGGAAGTGGACGACAGGGATTGGGGGAGATATTTAATTCTTGCAGCAGAAGAGATAGATGTTATGCTTTACGATGATCGACGCTGTTTACTAGCCATCCCTGCAACAGTTCCACTTCCACGATTTCTGGCAAGAGCTGCTACGCTCTGTAGCGGACTGGCTCCAGAATCTGGAAAGATAGGTGAAGATGCAATAGGAGGTCTGCCCGCAGGGCATACCGTGGATATTTACACTGCTGTACCGCCATCAATTGCTCAGTATATTTCAGAAAAACTATCGCAAAACCTGTTACGCTACGATATCAATATTGAAAATGGCGAGGTGATCATATGATAGACCCTGTCGGAGCCTTTGATGCAATCAGGGATAATTTTATCCTGTACATAAAGACTGCCTTTGGCACTCGGTTCCCTTCCATAGAGGCGGAAAGGGAAGCACTGCTCCGACGGCCGAGGATCATGTGCCAGGAACCGTGGATTGAACCCCTCCCCATATATGAGAAATCGGGTAAGACTTTTCAGGATTTAACTAGTGAAGATCTTCCAGGGTTTAGCGATCATGAAATTGCTGATTTCAAGGACTTGGTTTCCTGTGGCCTAGTTGGGAACTACAAGCTGTATATCCACCAGGTAGAAATGCTTAAAAAAGCGCTCGAAGGTAAAAACTGTGTTGTTACTGCCGGTACTGGCTCGGGTAAGACCGAAGCATTCCTTCTTCCACTATTTGCCTACCTTGCACGTGAATCTTCTAGCTGGCCGCCACCCGGCGAGCCGGAACCTCATGTTAACGACTGGTGGAAGGACAGTCGGTGGCAAGCATCTTGCCGTGAACATAACCGGATGCAGCGTTCTTATAGGATTTCACAGCGGGGGCACGAAAACAGACCTGCAGCTATCCGTGCAATGATCATTTATCCTATGAATGCACTTGTAGAAGACCAGCTAACCCGTCTAAGGAAAGCCCTCGATTCGGCCTTCGCTAGACGGTGGTTCGAGCAACATCGAAGTGGTAACAAAATCTACTTAGGACGTTACAATAAGAGCACACCAGTCCCGGGACATGAATTCAAAGAGCCCGGTCCAGGAGGTAATCAAAGGCCGGATAAAAATAAAATAGAAAAACTCGTTAATGCATTGAATGAAATGGACGATTCTGTACAGAGGATCGAACAGTACATCCGGCAAACAGGCGACAACAATGGTAGGTTCTTTTTCCCCAGGCTTGATGGTGCAGAGATGCGCTCAAGGTGGGATATGCAAGACTCACCGCCAGATATCCTAATAACAAATTTTTCAATGCTGAGCATTATGCTCATGCGTGAAGTCGATAATCCTATTTTTGAGAAGACACGGCAATGGCTAGCTGGAGGAGAAGATAGGGTGTTTCATTTGATTATCGATGAACTACATCTCTACCGGGGGACGGCAGGAGCCGAGGTGGCTTATCTTCTGCGGTTACTGCTTCTCCGGCTGTGTTTAACACCAGATCATCCTCAGTTACGTATTCTCGGATCCAGCGCTTCGTTAGACCCCGAAAATCCGGAAAGCCGGGATTTTCTTCATAATTTTTTTGGCGCATCAGCCGACAGTTTTGAAATAATACAGGGGCATCAAGCTCCGCTTCCGGTAATAATTGGGCAGGATTTCCTTCCTTCGGAACCGTTTGTAACTTTCAGCCGTGCAGGTCCCGATTTCCCGGATGATTCCTGCAAAAAACTAGCCTTAACTCTCGGCTATATGGGTAAGGCACCTGGAAGGTTTGCCCTAAAAGAACAGATGGAATCGGAAGATTTGAGTCTCTCTGCAAGAATGCTAAATGGTTGTGAACTCGAAGGAAGAATTCGTGCAGTCTCTCTCGATGATTTCTCACAAAAACTTTTTGGTACCTCAGTAACAGAAGAAACTAGACGGAAAGCCGTTCGCGGCCTTCTTGCAGCCCGCGGTATTTGCGATGCAGCCGGGAATGGGTCTTTGCCATCATTTCGCTTACACTGGTTCTTCCGCAATATTGAAGGGCTGTGGGCCTCTACCAAGCCCCCGGCGAATGCCTCAGACGGTAGATCCGCTGGAAAGCTGTATCCATGCTCAAGAATCACTTCTGATGACGGAGAAGCACGGAGAGTTCTGGAACTGCTTTACTGCGAGAATTGTGGCACCCTCTACTTCGGGGGCAATCGGTTAGATCTTGGTGAGGATATTGAAATGTTACCTTCCGACCCCGACATAGAGGGGATTCCAGACCGGAGAGCGGCACGATTTGTTGAAAGACGCACTTACGGAGAATTTGCGGTGTTTTGGCCATGCGGAGCTTCGCGGCTTCATCCGGAGGCTGCTCGCTGGAATCAGCCCAACCGATTTGATGGAGAAAGCATTCATGCCGAATGGGCTCCTGCAAGTCTGGATACACGTTCTGGACGTGTACAGCTGAGTCACGAAAAATGCTCTGATGATCAAGATAACTGGGTGATGGGCTATCTTTTCAGAATTGGCACACGAAATAGAACTAATTTCTTACCTTTGACGGATAATGAAATAAGAGAATCTTTTTCGGCTCTTCCTTCTGTATGTGCGTATTGTGGAAGAGACTATAGCAGACGACGGCACAGAAAATCACCAGTGCGCGGTTTCAGGACCGGCTTTTCTAAGGTCAGCCAGATATTTACGAAGGAACTCTTTTACCAGCTCCCTGATTTGGGGCGCAAACTTGTTGTATTTTCCGACAGCCGAGAAGACGCCGCACAAATCTCCAGCGGTGTAGAGCGTAACCATTATTCTGATTTAATTCGTGAGTCAGTAATATACGAACTCAAATTAGCGGCGCAAGGGGAACCGCAATTGCTTAAGGATATTGAGCAGAGCGGTGTTGCAAGCCACTCTCTAGCCTTAGAATATTTGAGAGAGAACCCTGGATGCGACACAGAAATTCGAGATAAACTGCAATTAATAAGAGATGGTCTTCCTGAAGGGCTATCCGGAGCACGCTATAAAATTTTGAGACAGGCTATAAATGATGCTGAGATGAAGCTTGAGAGCATTAAGCAGAGAGGCCGATCTCTAGTTGTTCCTGTAACCGAACTGATCCATCCGTTTACAGTTGATCCTACAGATTGCGGACGGGTTATCCAGAGACTTTGTGGTACAGGAGTCAATCCTGCCGGAAACGATATTAATGTTCAGTGTTTTGACTGGGAACAAAGCCGACACCGATGGATAGAACTTTTCGATTTCAACACCAAAAACTGGAATAACCAGCTTCCACCCGATGCAGATCCGTCCAAGAATATAATGCGCGGAGCGATAAGAAGAGGACTCTGCGACTTGTTCTTCAGCCGACTCTATTTCAGCTTAGAATCCTCGGGGCTTGGTTATATTAAATTGCGGCTTGATGACCAAAGTCTCGCAACCTATGCTGAAAGTGCAGGAATTCAACCAGGAAATTTAGAGACGTTCCGGCAGATATGCGATTCCGCACTGAGAATTTTAGGTGACCTGTACCGCCATGAGGGGTCTGATTATCCACAAGATGACTGGCCCCGGTACAGCGATAGCAGAGCGAGCTTTAGAGGGTACATTCGTGAAGTTTGCAGTAACTTTGGATTAGATGAACAAGATGTGGGATCAGCGGTATTTTCCGCTCTTCGCGCTGGAGGACACCAAAACGGTATAATTACCACAATAAGGCTCGATGTTAAGGTAGCCCTTCTTGAGGATCCCGTGTGGACATGTCCAGTATGCACACGCCCCCACTTGCATCATTCGGCGGGCATCTGCACATACTGCCACGAACAGCTTCTTGATGCTCCCGATAGCATTTGCGGTGAAATCTGGCAGCGTAATTGTTATGCTCGTGCTGCAGCAAATGGGCGCTTACCCCTGCGGCTTCACTGCGAGGAATTAACAGCTCAGACCGATGACCAAGCTAAACGCCAGAGACATTTCCGAGGTATGGTCGTCAATCTTGGGGAAGAAGAAAACTTTACCGGAGAGGTCGATGAAATAGACGTTCTCAGCGTAACAACAACTATGGAAGTTGGTGTTGACATTGGGAACCTCCAAGCTGTTATGCTAGCAAACATGCCTCCAATGCGGTTTAACTATCAGCAAAGGGTTGGCCGTGCCGGACGCAGAGGCCAGGCATTTGCATTAGCCCTCACTCTCTGCCGTGGGCGGAGTCATGATGAGTTTTATTTTGGGAATCCTGCAAGGATAACTGGTGAACTTCCACCAATACCATTTCTCACAATGGATCAACAGCAAATTGTACAACGGCTGCTGGCTAAAGAATGCCTGCGCAGGGCATTTCTAAATGCCGGGGTACGTTGGTGGAATGGTCCCGAATTCCCTCCGGACAGTCATGGTGAATTTGGATTTACTAGTAACTGGGGTAATGTTCAGCAACAAATAGAAAAATGGCTGCAAAATGACCGTTCAAGAGAGACGATTATTAAAGCACTCCTTGGAAATGCGGACCAACACATAGTGCAGTATTATATGACCTATCTATGTAACGAACTTCCTGATGCAATAAACCTGGCATCTACGAACCCAGAACTAACAGGAGAGGGCCTGGCAGAGCGGCTGGCCGAAGGAGGCATCCTTCCCATGTATGGTATGCCCTCACGGACCAGGCTGCTTTACCACCGACTAAAGGTAAGGGATGCGCTTAAGATAGACCGAGATCTAGAGCTTGCCATCACCGAATTTGCTCCTGGTGCACAAAAAACTAAAGATAAAACTGTCCATACTGCTATCGGATTTACAGCACCCCTTATCCCGCGGAGGGGAGGGTGGCAACCAGCCGCCACGGATCCTTTCGCTATGCGCAAATGGATGGTGCGCTGCCTTAATTGCGGTAACCTTTTACTGTCCGATCAAGAAACGCCTGTAACTGAGTGTGATAATTGTGGAGTGCCTGCAGGAGGACCTAACTTCAGAAGTTACTGGTCAGCAGTACCGCTAGCCTTCAGGACAGACTTATCTCGGGGTAAGGATGCCAAAGAAGAAGCAGACATTCTTTACGGAGTTCCAGCCTCTGTGGCAGAAAGATCTGGATTGAGAAATTACTCGATTAATAGGTCCAACTGCGAAGTGAATCTTTCTCCTAACTGCCATGTATGGCGTATAAATGACAATGCAGGAAGCCTTTTTAGGGGAGCGTTGGTAACAACAAGGACGCCCCGGGACCAAAACGGGCAGTTTATAAGAGTTCCCGTTTTAAATGACCAGTGGATTTCATCAAACTTTATCAGCAATGTCAGCACAGACCAACCAGATTTTGAAGATATTGCCATTGTTGCTGGTAAGATGACCGATGTTCTAAGGTTCAGGCCGATCTCAGTTTATCTAGGATTAGATCTTGATCCGGTTCCTTCGAGACCTGGGTGTGTCAAAGCTGCTGTTTATTCTGCTTCATTCCTTTTGCAAAGAGCGGCTGCTGAGTGTCTTGATATAGACCCGGATGAAATCGAAATTTGCAGTTTTCGGCGGTCTGAATTAAATGGTACCTATGTAAGTGAAATTACTTTGAGCGACCGACTTGAGAACGGATCTGGTTTTGTTCGCTGGATATACGATAACTGGGATCAGGTATTGCGGGGAATTCTATCCCCTGAACCGGGTTCGTTCTCGTATCAGGTCCTTTCTGAGTCACATCGCTCAGATTGCGATTCCGCCTGTTATGATTGTCTCAAGGTATACCGGAACATGACCTATCATGGGCTGCTGGACTGGCGTCTCGGACTGGCCTACTTGCGCATACTTAGTGACAGACGGTACTCATGCGGACTAGACAGTCAATTTACAACGCCTGAATTAGAGGGCTGGCTAAGTTTCGCTACTGAGACGGGAAGCAGTTTTGCTTCTCAGTTTAGATATCAAACCAGAACCTGGGGCAGTCTGCCTGGGTTTGAAGCCGGAAACCGGAGAGTCATTATTGTCCATCCCTTGTGGGATACAAGGAATCCAAGAGGAATTCTTGCCGAAGCAGTGGCTGCTGCAGGAGGTCCATCAGCAGTTTTGTTTTGTGATACTTTTAACCTACACCGCAGGCCAGGGTGGAGCCACCGTCGGCTTATAGAGGAGATTAGCAATCAATGACACCTGGTATCCTTCCACCTGTGCCACCCCTTAAACCTTTAAAGCGAATATCCCCAAGCCTGTTCCCGGTCTTCAGGCAATGCAAGCTCAGGGCGACCTGGTCATCCAGCCACGTACAAACACTCCTTCCTTTAGTGCCAGACGCGCGCCTCGGATTTGTTATTCATAAAATTCTTGAAAAAGCTAAAAAAGGCGAGCTTTACGGTGAAGACGGTTTTTTTTCAGCATGGACAAATTACATAAATCAAGAGGAGAACAAAATGAGATGTTCCTGGATCGAAAAGCATCTTGTCCCCCTGGAAAAAACCGCGCATAACTATGAACTTAAAAAACAGCAATGCGTGCTGATGGTTCAGAATTTGGCTTCCATTCCATCCCATTCGCGTGCGGCTGCAAAATCCATTCAAGGAGCTGCGCATGAAGTGTGGCTGCAAACGTCGGATGGAAAAGTGGGTGGTTATGTGGATGCAATAGTACAGGAAGATGAAGGTGATGTGATCCTAGAATACAAAACAGGGATTATTAAAGAATCTGGACATGGCTCGCTCCATTCAGAAGTTCGTTATGATTACCAGGTGCAAACAAAACTCTATGCAGCTCTCTATAATGCAATGCTCGGCAAATGGCCAATATCGGTAGAACTGATGGGATTAGATGGTGTCCGTCGTCCTATCCAATTCCATTACGAAGAATGTATCAGATTATTAAAAGAAGCGGTCAAATTACTAGATGAGATTAATTCTCTCATATCAAATGCGGAACGCATTACTGCTGTATTAAGGCGCTTAGCTTCACCTTCTCCTGACATTTGTAGGTTTTGCCTCTACAGACCATGCTGTCCTTCTTACTGGGAAAAAAGAGGATCGGACCAAAGAGAAGATTGGCCTCATGACGCAAGAGGCAAACTTAAAGAGATTAAAACATTAAAGAACGGCCTTATACTCATCAAAGTCATTTCAGATACCGAAACCATCAGGGTAAGGGGTCTGCACCCTGATCGACATATTGCTCTAAAAACAAATCAAGATGAAGTTTCGGTCTTTTCTATGATTCCAGATAAAGTGGCGGGGAGCTACAGGGAAGGGCATTTTACTACTATTTATGCAGGAGACAATAATGAATTTAATTCCGCGTAAACCACCAAAAATTAAGGAAGAGGAACTAATCCCTGTCCTATCTTTTTTTACGGGCGGCGGTTTTCTCGATATGGGATTTGAACTTGCCGGTTTTAGAATTGTCTGGACTAACGAGTGCAATTCAGATTTTAAAAAAATGTATGAGTACGGAACGACAACCTGGAGACGATCTTTA
>Ga0172366_10004401_pt1 | contig 11096 bp, 10 predicted proteins | sample LakKivSesite69cm_FD_114533 | JGI IMG/M metagenome (GOLD analysis project Ga0172366, IMG submission 114533) | Sediment microbial communities from Lake Kivu, Rwanda - Sediment site 69cm | ecosystem: Environmental > Aquatic > Freshwater > Lake > Sediment | place: Rwanda: Western Province, Lake...
CTAGAATCCTCATTGTTGACGACGACGAGAACATAAGAAAAGTGCTAACAACAATACTTGAAGATGAAGGATACATCGTTGAATCAGTGGACACAGGCAAAAAAGCAATAAAAAGAACCAAGATAAAGCCCTTCAACCTAGCCTTAATCGACATCCGACTTCCAGACATGGAAGGAATAGAGCTACTAACAAAAATAAGAGATACAACACCTAAAATGCGAAAACTAATCATCACTGGCTATCCAACACTCCAGAACGCGATGGAGGCCGTGAACAGAGGAGCAGACGCCTACATAATGAAACCCTTCGACATGGAAAAAGTTCTCGCTACAATCAAAGATCAGCTGAAAAAGCAAAAGGAGGAAAAGAAATACGGCCAAGAGAAAGTCGCGGAGTTCATCGAAGCAAGAGTAAGAGAACTAGAGAAGGGTAAAGAAATAGCACAACGAAGAAAACCTTAAACATCTTTCTATCAACATTTCCAAAATCTTTTCCCATAATCGTCTTTCAAAAATTGATTTTTCAAGTTTTAGACTATAATTCAGCTAGCACCTATTTGGATAGATTTTTGCGCATAAATTTCCAGTGATGACCCACTTTAAAGTCGAACTTTCGTAAAAGAGTTATGGATGGAATGTTTTGTTCAGAAGTGTATAATGCCGCAGAATTCATTCCCTTTTCATAGAGGAAGTTCATTGCACGACGTGTAAGAGCCGATGCAAGATTTTTGCCACGGTATTCGGGAAGTGTAGCAGCAGGACCTAGATAACCCCGGTTGCCGCCGAAGAATCTATTATATCTTGTGTCTGGCTTTGCAGCAACAACTGAAGCAATTTTATTGCCAATTTCAGCTATGTGAATCCATTCTTCGGTGAAAGAAGGAAATTCTAGCTTCCATTCTTGGATTACGCCTGATTTTACTCTTTCCAAGTCAAAACCCGCATTCAAAGCTTCCACAAAATCTTTTTCCTCGTCCAACTTTAAACTGCGGATAATTATGTCTTCTGAAATTTTTGGCAGAGGCTTCAATCCATTAATTTCCGCGACCATGTGGTACAATCCGCCTTCAGGCTTGTAGCCTCTTTCAACCCACTCGTCTATTTTTGGACTCTCAGCATCAACAGCCGTGAAAACTGTTTGTCCTTTAACGTATTCTTCTATTTCTCTAATCAGTTTATTTTCTATAAACTTTTGATTTGGACTTTCTGGCACTATAAGCCACTCTATCTCCTCGCCCCAATGCCCATCGTTGTAGGCAGCTGAACCCAAAACTTCGCCATTCTCTTCGACCATCAGAATCTTGAGTTTTCCCTCTTTAATCCAAGAACTAAAACTCTCTTCGGTATAGGGTGTAAACTCATATGAGCCTCTATATGCGTCATTAAGCATTCTAACAAGTCTTTGCAAATCTTTATCGGCGAAACTTCGAAATTGAACCGCCATCTTTTAGCCTTTAATGCACAAGTTCAGAAGAGATAATAAATGTTTAGGGCTTGGCTAGTACGCTGAATGAATGTGAGAAGGTAGTTTTGGAAAAAGAACATCGATCAGATGTTTGTGGCTTGGGCGTATGATGAAATCTGGATAAGTCATTTCAAGCTCATGCCGACTTCGATATCCAAGCAGTAACTGTGTAAAAACCAGCGGGTTAATCATTATAGTTCTGTCTTCGCTGCTTTCCAATCTCTGAATATCCGTAATCACGCCGTCTTCAACGGTGATCTGAACAGTAAATCGGTAAAAGTTGAAGTTTAATCTCTCTGTGAGGTGACAATAGGTTGATGCACCGAGACGCTTCTCGAAAAGCGGTTTCATCTTCTGAAAAATCTTCACATAATCCACGACTCGTATCTGCCACGCGTAAGGCGGGATGCGTTGAACCGCGCCGAGGGCAAAGAGCTGTTCCGCGAGAGAATCGTAATAGCTTATTTGGGCGAGGAGTGTTTCAAATCCGCGTTGCTTACCCATATCTTTAAGAAACTTTAAGATTGCCTTACCCGTGTTGTGATCTGTATCAGTAGCCTCTCTTAATATCAACTCTTTGTTTTCGGGTTTGTCACTTACTCTGATGTAGGCCGTCATCTCTCCATCTTTTTCTACAGCATATGCCTCGAACGTGTCTGCTGAAGCGATGCCTGTTTCCTGTTGCATATTCCATATTTGCTTGTCGCGGACGATGTGGACGTAAAACTTCTTTTGGGATTGCATAAGTAGCTGCATGGCTTTGGGAATGTCTTCATATGTAAAAGGGCGAATTTTAAGCTTGGATTCGTGGTCGGGTATCTGCTCAAGCCTTATCCTTGTTTCCTCGAGGAGGGGTATAGCGTATTCATATCCGAACTGGCGGTAAAAGTAGGGGATTCCCTCTATTGCGCATAAATCATATCCATATTCTGCTACCTGCTTATGGAACTCGTTGGCTAGTCTTCTTTGAAGCCCTCGATGGCGGTGCTCGGTTAAGGTGGCAACACATCCCATCTCTGCAACTTTTAATGGAACTCCTCCAATGTTCCACTTCGCTGGAATTAAGTTTAGACTTGCAACGGTTTTGCCGTGATGTTTGATGACAAAGAAGTTCTCAAGCGTCATCTCCGGATGATGGCGAATTAGCTTTTTGACTAGGAGGTCTACGCCACTGTTTTCTCCGAAGACTTTCCGCATGAGTTCAAGGTTCTGCTCTATGTCGTCTTCGGTTTCCAAGTGTTGAAAAATGTAGTCATTTTCTGCCACTGCAATCACTTTTTGGATTTCAATTAAGCCAAAAGTGAGCGACGTTTGTTAATAATCTTTTCATATCTACTCATTCTCTTAAGTGTGCAACGCTCATTGTGTTTTCCGAAATCCAATTTGTCAAAAATCATGAAATGTTTATTTTTCATACAAATATATCGAGCTTATTCTACAAAAGGTTTAAAACTCGATTTTCTGAAGGTATTATTTGGGGAGAAAATTGAAGGCTAATAAAAAAGCTACAGTTGTGATTGCTGTCTTATGCGCTGCAATGTTTTCTATTGCGATTGCAGTTTGGTCGGTGAATATTCTTCAGGCCGAAAATGCGAAACTTTTCATAGATCCGCCAAGCATTTATTTTGAAACGTTGGTTCCTGGGAAACGGTTCTCGATAAATATATCAGTGGCTAATGTTACAGACTTGAAGAGTTATGAGTTAACGCTGAGTTTCAATACGCAAATGTTGGATGTCGTGTCCACTGCTTTCCTTCCAGAGGCTAACTTACCGGTTGTAAACTGTTGCATTAACGACACTGCTGGAGTTATATGGATTAACGCGACCTATGATGGTGATCCCATCACGACTAACAATGCAGTTACGCTGGCTACAATAACTTTCAAGATGATGAACCGGGGTACTAGTCCCTTACACCTATACGACACAAAACTGGTGGACTCATTTGGGGCTTTGATTGATCATGTTACAGAAGATGGTGTGGTTTTCATAATACGACGTGACATAGTGGTACTTTCTGTTGCTCCGTCAACCCACGAAACTTACATTGAATATGTGGTGAATGTTACAGTTAGCGTAAAAAACGATGGAGACATACCTGAAAACTTCACAGTAAAAACCTATCATAATGACACGATGTTCGGAACATTTGATGTAATTAATCTGGCCGCTGGAGAGAACATAACTCTAGTATTCGATTGGAACACAGGTGATGTTGTTGCTGGTCACAGTTACATGATAAAAGCTAATGCTAGCCTAGTGCCATACGAAGCTAACACCACCAACAATGAGCTTTTTGACGGCACCGTCAAAGTCAAGATAATTGGCGACGTTAACGGTGACAACAATGTGGACGTAAATGACCTGATCGCTTGGGATTCAGCTTACGGAAGCCATGAAGGCGAGCTTAACTGGAACCCGCAAGCAGACATAAACAGTGACGGCGTGGTAAACAACGACGATGGAATGCTCATAATCCAAAACTACCACAACACAGCATGATTACGTTAAGAAAATCGCATTGAAATCTAAACACTTAGTTAGCTTGCACTCTAAATCTCTCATAGAAAATTTCAGAAACCAAGAATCGCTGTAAGCTGTTGTCTAAAGATGCAGTGGGGAAGCGTGGAGGTGGGGTTTGAGAGGGAAGATTTAGCTTGAGCGCAGACCTTAGTAAGCATTTCAATGTCGTTAGTGGCGTTTTGGTTATCAGTAGGGATGTTTTGAGTAGGTGCATCATCCATAAAGTGTCGCATACGTTCCTCAAGATTCTATTACATAGTTTTATACCGGAAATTTTTATGACCGTCAATTGATCTGAAGCGCTTTTATTTTTTCTTATTCTTGCGTTTAATCTTGTTTCTTGGATTTTCAGAAGAGTAATGATACTGTCTGTGTGTATCATGGTTTTCCGCCGTAAGATATCGTGTATATTAAGTTATAATATAATTATTTCCAGAACAGCATATATCAAAATTTGATATACAAGCGCGCAGAATAAATGGTAAACTTTAATCCTCTCAAAAATTATATCTGTAATTTGTAATCTTATGACAGAGTTGAAGATGAAATGTTGCACAAACTACTACTGGATATTCCCGCGCGACTAGATACTGAGAGATTGACTATTCGGAAGTACACTGAGGGTGATGGACGAGAACTCTACTTGTTTCTCGAAAGAAGCAATAACCGGCAATTTCTTAGGGAAAACGTGGAGGAGGTATCATCCATCAAAACTGAAAGAGAAGCTGAGATTAGAGTTCGGAAACATTCAGCTGAATGGTTTGCTCGTGATAGATTTGTTATGGGTATCTGGCTGAAAAATGAGAACAAATATGTAGGAGAGATATGGGTAGAACCCAAGAATTGGGAAGTTCCATCATTTGAGATTGGATGGTTTTTGGATCAAGGCTATCAAAGAAGAGGTATTGCGACAGAAGCTGCTAAACGCGCATTAGAATTCCTTTTCAACAATCTCAATGCTCACAAGGTCATCGTAATTACACGTGACACCAACCCTAGGAGCTATAAATTAGCAGAAAGGTTAGGGTTTCGAAGAGAAGGTCATCTTAGAGAATCTGGAATCGAAAATGGCAAGCGATATGGCTTGCTTTATTACGGGATGCTGAGAACTCAATTCTCTTCCATATAGATATCGAACGCTATAAAGTGTTAGTGCTGTTGGTTGGGGTAAACTTTAATCCAACCAACTAGTGCGTACGAACAGAATTGTTCTCCATTCAAATCCTTAGAAGATAAATTCCATACAAGCCTCTTGCTAAGTTCTGATCGCCAACATATGTTCTCTTTTCGAAAGCAAGAAGAAAAACAAGTAAATCCACGACAGTACCTAAGAGTAACAAGCGTTGTTTACACCTAGGAGCATTTATTCTCTATGTCACAAATAGATTATGCTCTCTACGCATACATTCTGTCGTTTCTGGTGTTCATAGACCTACTGTGTCCAAAGACCAGACACTGTCTTAGAAACAAGCAATGGTACAAGAAGTACTTGAATTTGTTGGTATTGATCAGACAGACATTGCTTTTTCTATTCCCCTTATGGGTTGCCATTTTGGCAATTGGACCAAATTTGGCATTGAATCAACTTCCAACTTTGGTCGCGTTAGGTTTGTCAATCATAGTCTTCTGGGTTGTGGAACTCCCCCTGTTGATGCAAGCCGACATTTTCGTCACTTTTGGCGTTGACGATGGAAACTATATTGCAGAGGCGGATTGTATTGATAAGATTGTACTAGATGCCGATTAGCATACAATCCTAAGCTAGCGCGCGCTCAAAGGAAGTAAGTTTCCGAAAATTTTAAAAGAGACATAAACGATAGGTAATCGCGGAAAGGGGTACAGAGTTTGTACTCTTTTCTGGTCCCAATGTGGGGCACTTTAAGTATGTCCGAAAATCAAATGAGGGGGGAGAATAGGTTATGAAGCTAAAAAGTAAAATGTTACTGCTTGCGATTTGTGCTATGTTAAGTACAACTATGATTGTAGCTCCTGCGTTTTCAGGTCCGCCATATTATCACGAAGAGGGAAACGTGAACTACCCTGGTTCATACTTTGAGTCTACTTACATCGCAAAGGGTATAGGAATTGACGACTACGTCACTACAGTCGATCCCGCCCTTCTGATGAGAAGTGCGGCGACAACACCAGGTATCCCGTGGGGAGTCGGCTGGGGTTTGTTTAATCCTGACGCAGACATCACTAACGACTGGATAATAGACATTTTCGACGCCATTGTAATAGCGAATAATTTTGGTCGCAACTATCATTATTCTCCATTCGTAACCGAACCCGGTGTACCAAAGGTTATAGTAGAAGCTCCAACACAAGCCATAAAGATTGGAGAGCAGTTTACTGTTTACATTGCAATAGAGGATGCCCAAGGGCTTAACTTCTTTGAATTTACACTGAGTTGGAATCCCGAACTGTTAAAGGTGATTTCAGTTGCAAACGGCGATTTTCTCTCAACAGCCATGAATATTTGGGGTTTGCTTCGTACAGGTTACTTATACGCTGGTCGTGTTGGAGGCATGTATGATGTAGATAGCGGCAGTGGTGTCTTGGCGGTAGTAACCTTTGAATGTTTGGAAATAGGAATACCCACTCTAGACTTGAGTTCACGTCTTTTCGACATTGACCTAAACGCCATGCCTCATCAAGACATTGATGGCACAGTTTCATGCGGAACCGCACAAGACCGCATACAAAGACTTATCGAAACCATAAAATCTTGGAATTTGAACAAAGGAACTGAACGTAGTCTGGTATCCAAACTGGAAGATGTTCTTCACCTTCTAGAGATTGGAAACGGAAATGGGGCGATCCACAAACTGACGGATTTCATTAACGAAGTTGAAGCTCTGCGAGGAGACAAACTGACCAACGAACAAGCTGATTACCTAGTATTCGAAGCACAAATAATTATAGAACTCATTGAATAACATACTCCTTACCCCTTTTTTCTAAGATTACAATATGAATCAATATTGAAATGCGGGCACTTTGCACGTTTGGCTTGATAAGAAGTGCTCTAGAGACAAGAATTTTAGAAAAGGCTGGAATTCACGGCAAGATAGGAAGATCTTAATAGAAAGCGAATGCACTTGCTGGAACATTTGCGAACCCGACAGAAAGGGTAAATGGGAAGATACTACTTTGCAACTTTTGTGGTTTTGCGTCTAATTACGATAAAACCTATTGCTATGATGGCTATCAGAGTCAGGTAGGGGTAAACTTTAATCCAACAACAACAAATAACGGCGACAAACATGTGTTAGAAAAAATAAAGACAGACTGGTGCGCGCAAATTATTAATGCAACTTGACAACAGTGATGAAGCACCAAGAGAAGGTGGTGATTGTAGTCATCAAAAGGTTTCTTATGAAAAGCCTCGTGAAACTTTCCAGAAAACCACAGGCGAAGGTTTTCCTTGAAAAGCCACAAGGCTACGTCTTAGACATTGGTGGTGGCGGAGAGGGTGCAATAGCCAAAACATGCGGAAGCGAAATTGTGTGTGTAGATATTAGTTAGAGAGAAATTGATGAGGCTAGGTCTAGAGGTGCGGTTGCCAATTGGGTTTTGTGTGATGCTTGCTATATGCCTTTTCAAAATAACGTTTTTGACGTAGTCACTTTTTTCTTTTCACTTATGTACATTAAGAGGTTTGAAAGAAAGTATGCTGTCATGGTAGAGGCTAAAAGGGTTCTTAAACCGAATGGATTGCTCCACTTGTGGGATGCGGTAATTCAAGAAAAACCTGACCTATACATTGTATTTGTAGAAGCCAGTTTGCCAGATGGAGAAAAAATCTATACGGGATACGGAGTGAAAGGGAAGAAGGAGAAGAAGCAGACTCTAGAACTTGTCAGCAAGTTAGCCTCTGAAGCAGGATTTGAGGTCACCGAAACTGAGTCTCACAAAAATTGGTTTACAGCACGTTTTCATTGAACAAAAATGCCCAGCATAGAAAACTAGCGCTCTTTTTCTTCTCCGTAGTTGGTTTGGGTTTGGGGTAAAGTTTTATCCCACACACACCTTTTGACGCATGCTTGGGAAAAAGAAACGTTGAGAGCCTGCTGGCGAAGCTTATGCTTGGTTTTCGAATTTAATGAAGACAAAAAGAAAGCTTGTCTTATTCGCCTTTCTCAAACAGCAAGTAATGATTGACGAAAGCTGTCGCCATGCCTACGTCTCCCACTGCTTGGTAGGTGTGTAGACGCCATCCATTCTTTTGCCATTCCTTAATTGTCCTTCCGACATCCTTATGGTGTTTGACTTCGACGCATTCATACTCTTTCAACTTAACTATCACCCCCTTCCCGTTTCTACAATTCTGATTAGCCTATTTCGATTCAGCTATAACCCTTCCGCAATAGTCTGGCTAAGTCTTATATCTTGAAATGCGTTGTCTGTAATTTGGGAAGAATCATGAGTGAAGTCAAGAAGTGTCCAAAGTGCGGCGGAGAAATGGTTCAAGGAGAATTCTTGAAGCACCTTCCGAAAGTCATTGTTTCTCCAAAAAAGGGTCGGCGGAGCTTTGATAAGACCATTCCCACTTACTGCAAAAAATGCGGATTCATGGAAATCTACAAGGAAATGAAGGAATAGAGAACTGAAGCTCAATTCGCTTGAGCTATAGCTTTTCCGCAAAACCAAAAACTGCTTATCAACCGTCTTTTTTGTTGTTGTTGTTGGGGTAAACTTTAATCCAAGCTGCAATGACTACTAAATGGGTAAAATTATGAAATGGGTGACCCGTGAATACGTTCACGTTGACAGAACAGCGTGCCCTTGGCTGATTAAGAAGTTCATTGATCCCCAAGCAGAATTCATCTTCGCGCCTACAGAGAAGATTGAAGGAGTTGTAAAAACACAAGGAGCAATACCCTTTGATGCACCTGGAGTTAAGCTTGGACACAGAGATGGAAAATGCAGCTTCGAAACCATAATAGAAGAATACAACCTAAAAGACTCTGCACTTCATGAACTCGCAAAAATAGTGCACTCTGCAGATACAAGCGACAAAGAGCTTGCACCTGAAGGGATAGGATTAGACGTGATAATGACTGGTGCAAGGTTTAATGCGAAAGATGATTTTGAAGCTGTGGAGAAGGCAAAATACGTTTATGATGCGCTTTACAGTTACTGCACGTTTGAATTGCTCCGCGAAAAATATAAGAATGAATTAGAGAAAATGGATAGAAAACGGCAGAAAGAATTCTTAAGGAGAAAAATGCAAGAAAAAACCGATGATTCAAACATCTAATTTACTCACATTATTTTGCATTTAACAAAGCTTTTAGATTGGCGAAATATGAATCTGTGGATGATAACGATGAAAAACTTTCTAGGCGTGATTATGATTTGTCTACTTACAATATACTTTCCAATTGCCAACTTGAGCTTCACCGAGACAATACAAAAAGATATGGTTGCTGTAGGTTGGCTAAGCATTCCGTTAGACAACCCAGAAAACATTATTTGGAGAAATACCTCAGAATTGTCGGATTATAATCAAAAGTTGATATCCATGGGTGTAGAGGGATACATTGGCGACAGAGATTATGGCGAAATCATCGGAAAAAACTACACTTTACAAGAGGCAAATCTTGTTAAACCAAGCACTTCACCTGACTGGAGTGCATGGAGAATATTCCTTTACGATCACTCAGCAAATAATTTTACTATGCTAAACATTAAAACTCACAGAGGCTCTGTTTCGTTTGGCAACCCAACATTTACATCCTTAACCTCGCCAAACGCGAATAACTGCATAGTAATCACCTATTTCTTGTTTGGCGAAGGAGCTGGAATTGATGAGGTAGGAGAATTAATTTTTTACAAAGAAATCGAAAACGAAAACTTGACCACACAGGAAATAATAGAGGTTTTTGAGGATGTGACTAATGCATCTGCTCACCGCTACAATTCTATGGATGATCAGAATTGCAGAGTGGATACGATAAAGATAATAGATAACCCTGAAGGAGGATACTTAGGCGTATATCACTCTTTTGTCAACGAAAATTTCCAAGTGAGACTCGCAACATCTACAGACCTACTTAATTGGAAGTTCATAAGAACAATCGAAAACTCATCTTCCCAGCCCACGATTGCTCAAGCTCCGAACGGCGCATACATTGTTGCATTCGAGAAACATCTTTCCAACGAAAGATGCTTGAAATTTCACTATTATCTCAATTTACAATCCTTGCTTACGGGTGTTGGATGGTCAGAACATTCTGCCGAATTAACTTTAGGTAAAAATACAAGACTTGAGGGGACACCGAACATCTATAACGTCACCATAAACAACTCTGAAATGCTTGTTTGCGTAGGCTTTCATTATGACTGCTTAAAAGAAAGCAACAACTTAATTCCTATTCTTATAGTCATTGTGACCATTGTATCCATAATAACTGCACTAACCATCACCATAAAAATAAAAGGCAAGAAGAGACATGTTAGACAAAATAATGAAGTTTAGTAAGTTTTAAGGTGGTTTTTGATGGCTTCACATGCAAAAAATGCTGTGAACAGTGTCTTTTGGACACTTTGCATAATGGGATTCTTCGCAATCTTAAGCTCAACAATGTCCAAGAATCCAGTCTTGAAGCCTTTCGCCTCGCATCTTGGGACACCCACAGAACTGCTTGGCTTCATTGCTTCTGCTTCAACTATTCCTGGCATTTTGATCAGCTTGCCTGCCGCTTCGCTTTCAGACATTTTTGGCAGAAGGAGATTCTTGTTAATAGCAGGATTTGTCTTTGCCTCTGCTCCTTTCCTTTACCTTCTAATAACCGTTTGGTGGCAACTCATCCTCGTCAGGTTTTATCATGGATTTGCGACTGCAATTTTTGTCCCCGTGGCAGAAGCATCAATAGCAGAATTGTTTCCGACCAGAAGGGGAGAACGCATGTCACTTTTCACTTCAGCAACTTACGTTGGGCGAGTCATCGCGCCCGCTTTAGGCGGATATATACTGTTCGCTACAACCGACAATTTTCACGTGCTCTATTTAGCCGTAGCAGTAGCAGGAGTAACAGCGCTGATCATGTCTTTACCATTCTTAGTAGAAAGAAAACAACCCGAAACCATCCAACAAAGAAAA
>Ga0172366_10004408_pt1 | contig 11090 bp, 9 predicted proteins | sample LakKivSesite69cm_FD_114533 | JGI IMG/M metagenome (GOLD analysis project Ga0172366, IMG submission 114533) | Sediment microbial communities from Lake Kivu, Rwanda - Sediment site 69cm | ecosystem: Environmental > Aquatic > Freshwater > Lake > Sediment | place: Rwanda: Western Province, Lake Kivu...
ATAGGCCTGGGCCGACGCGGTCGCGGGCAAGCATGCGAGCACGAAGGCCGCCAGTGTCATGGCGTAGATTCGGGTCATGTTGCACCTTTCAGGTCTTCGGTCGTTTCTTGCGCTGCGGTCATTCGGTTATTGCCAATCTCAGTGTGGCCGCGAGGCGCGTCAGGTCCGCGCCGCGGGCCGTGAGGCGGACGAAGTATACCCCTGCCGGAACGTCCGGCCGGAAACTAAGGGTGTGGACTCCTGCCGGCTTCGCGCCCTGGGCCTGGCGCCCGACAATGCGGCCGGCAGGGTCGAGGATCTTGAGTTCGACCCGGCCGGCAACCGGCAGCTCGTATCGGATTGTCGCCGAGCCGCGGCACGGATTTGGATTCACTTCGCAGTTCGCCATTCTCACTTCGCCCTTTCCTTTGACCCCTGAGAAGTCGCGCGGGTACTTGAAGGCGCGGCCGACCTGGCCGCCGGTGTTCAGTGTCCAGACCACCTGCTTCGCCGGCGTTATCTCGTACACCATGCCGGTCACGCCCAGGACCGCGAAGGTGTTGCCGTTGGGCAGCCGGTAAGCGCCGCCCAGGTGAGTGGAGTAGAAGCTCGTGCCGTTGGAGTACTGCCACGTCGCGAGCCGCGGGCCGAAAGCGGAGTCCGGGGCGATGTGGTAATCGCCGGCCGAATCCAGGGGCGGGGTTATCTGGACTACCGACGAGGAGTCGCCCGAACTGCCGGGCCGGTCGCCGTTATTGAGCATCAGGATGTCCCCGGCGCCTGACATGCCGGGCCGAATCCAGTTCCCGCCGTGTACGACGTAGAGCACCTGGTCCGCGGCAGTGCCCCGGTCGTACACCTGCGGGTTGCCCCAGCGATACAGGAAGTCGCCGCCACGGCCCCGGCGGCCGCCGGTGTGGCCGCGCGCCTGCTCGGTGGTGGTCGAATGGTCAATCACGTAGATTTCGTGCAGGTTGTGCGAGGTGACGATGACCTCGTCGCGCTCCCCATTGTAGTCAACGGTGTTGATGTGCATCCAGTCGCCGCCCTGCACCGTCCCCTGATTGATGTCGAGCAGTTCCGGGTGGTCACGCACCACGCCGTAATTGGGCTTCTGCGGGTCCACGTCCTGGATGAGATGGTCCCAGAAGCTCCACTCCCAGACCGCGCTGTCCGCTTCCGGCGCCCACTCGATGACCTCGTCCGGCCAGATGTCCGAGGTCAGGTTCACCCGGCCCATCGCCAGGCCTTCGCTCCGGGTCTTGCGCGCCCAGGCGACGACCAAGACGTGGCCGTTGGGCATCATGCCGATGTCATGGTGCTGCTGGTGGAACGAGTCGGACCAGAGGAAGCTCTCAATCAGGTTGTGGTTCCAGCCGTAATGAGTCATCAACCCGCCGTACGGCCCGCCCCGCATCACCGAGCCTGAATAGACCTCCATGCGCCAGACGCTTGAGTCAGGCAGAAGATACGCCATGTAGCACGGATTGCCCGAGGTCCAGGAGTTGACCGTCTGGCCGTTGTTGGACTTCAGGTAGGTGGTGCGGTTGTTGATGGTGTTGTACAGCGTGAGCCCGTCCAGCACCTGGCAGAATGCCGCCGCGGGCAGGCACAGCATCAGGGCGGCGCGAACAACTCTCATTGTCTTTGCCTGCTCACCTTCGTCAACTTGAGGGTCTGGGTGAGGTCGGAACCGGAGGTCGGTGAGACGCGGAGGCGTACAAAGTACACGCCCGAGGCAGGCGCGGGTCCGGTTGCGGGAAACGCCGCCGTATGCTCGCCGATACCCTGTTCAGCATCCAGCAGCCTCGCGACCAGGCGACCGGAGCGGTCGAACACCTGTAGCGTTACCCGGGCCGGAGCCCGCAGGGCGTAGCTGATGTTCGCCGTGCGCCGGAGCGGATTGGGAAACGAGCGCAGTCCAAGGTCCGCGGATTGGAGATTGGCGCTTGGAGATTCTCCGATTCCTACCGTGCTGTCATTGGCCGCGGCGAAGGTCGGGTTCATCAGCCGGAACGCGCCGATGCCGTTCGGATAACGGCCGAAAGAAACGTCCGCGGTCTGGGGGCCGTAGGTCACGCGGTCAATCGGGTGCCCGTCCGGGTCAGACAACAGGAGCATGCCCGATGAGCCGGACAGCTCGAAGTCAGCGTGCAGCCCGGGCTGGGTGGTGTCACGGTCGGCCCAGACCACAAGATACCGGTTGGACGGGATAATGACATCCGGAAACTGCCAGCGGGTCTTGTCAGTCGAGTCGTTGGTCAGAAACCAGCCGTCGAGCGAGAGGATGGCCCCGGTGTTGTTGCGCAGTTCAATCCAGTCGTCGAACTGGCCGCTCGGGTCCTGAACCGTGCTCACGTTTATCGCTTCGAACTCGTTCAAGACCACGTCGGCCGCGACCGGCACGGTGAAGTATTCGTGCTCCGCGCGAGCGGGCGAGAAGCTGCCCGCGGCGCTGTTCTCGGCATAGACGTAATACTGGCCGTCGCCGGCCGCGACCGGGAGCGAGACGCCGTAAATGCCGTCGGATGCCGCGCCGTCGCCGTGCCGGCCGTCGTCATACATCACGTTGCTGACAAAGCGCCGGGCCGGGTCTTCTCTGAACCCGAGCCAGACCGAGTCAGCGTCGGCGACCCGGGCGAGGAACTGCACGTCCGAATTCGGCCGGGCCGGGTACGGAGAGCCGGACACGTCCGTGATGACCGGCGCGGCCGCCTGGAAATCCGGGCGGGAAAGGACAAAGGTCATGCGCTGGTTCATCAGCTCGGTCAGGCCGACGATGGCCAGGGGGCCGGAGCCGACCGAGCGGGTGACGTTGTTGTGAAAGTCGTTGTAGGTGTAGAACTTGTTGCGGTCGGCCTGGACGAATGAATCAATCCCGTCCTGGATTTCGTACGCCCGGTCCCGATACCAGTTGTCCGCAAGCACGTCGGCAATCATAGTCTTTGAGTGCGCGACGTACATCCGTTTGCGCCGGGCATCGTTCAAAACCATGCTCGAAATCGGGTAGTCCGGGTCGGTCGAGCGCAGGAACGGGTCGAGCTGTTGCATCTGGGCAAGGCTCAACTGGCCCACGCCCTCAAGGTCGCGGTACGCGCCGAAGCTCTCGTTCAGGTCCCAGACGCTCGGGCAGAACCGGCCGGATGCGTCGCGGTACAGGTAGTGGTTCTGGGGCGTGTTGATGGGCGAGTCGAGGTTCACGAACAGGACGTCGAAGGCCAGCATCCAGAGAAGCTGGTCGGTGTTCACGACGCGGTCCAGGGCGGAGTTGTGGTTCGACAGAGTGTCGAGCATGGCGATGAGCTGGCGCCAGCCGGTGTCGGATTCGAGCTCGAAGAAATCGAGGTAGGGCGCTGAATCGGGCCCCAGATACTTCCAGCCCATCATCGCGACCGAGTCGAACTTGACCCGCGCCTTGAACCTGGGGTTCTCGTCACAGTAGTAGAACCGGCGCATGAACAGCCGGTCCGGGTCCTCGTCGTTGGTGTACAGGCCGATGAGCGTGTCGTTGATGAACACGCTGGCGAAGCTGGCCCGGCCCGCGGGCATGAACATCCGGGCAATCTCGTAGCTCAGCACCTCGCGTACGAAGCTCGGGTCCTTGTACACGTTCGCAAGCCGGAGCGTACCGTGGCCTTCGAGTTCCCGTCCGACGTGGACTTCGTCGAGCTTGATGTTCAGGGGGTTCTTCTTGCGGCCCGGGTTGTAGGAGCTGTAGCCCTTGTACCGGACGCCGACCGAATCGAACTCCTGCCCGTTGATGACCGCGGCGCCGAGCAGGCGGCCTTCTTCGCCCGCGGCATACAGGCTGTCGAGGATTTCGTCCCAGTTGGGTTCGGCAAAGGTCAGTCTGACTTCGTTCACCCGGCCGAGGTCGAAGAAGCCGGCGGCAGAAAAGCTCAAGCACAAGCTCAAGCCGAAGACAAGAGCAGCTCGATGCCGGGAGCTCGTGGCTTGAAGCTTGAGGCTTGTAGCTGTCCTCACTCGACCACTCGACCGCTTGACCACTGGGCCGCTCTCCTACTGCTGATTCGGCTTCCTCGGGGTCGGATGCGGCATGTACTGCCAGGCCGGGCCGGCGTCAGGATACCGGCCGAAGGAGGTGTCAGGGTGCTGGGGCCCGAAGGTCAGGGTGTCAACCAGCAGCGCGTGGCCGGCAAAGAGCTGCGACACGCCCAACTGCTCGCCCAGGAGCGAGCCAAGGTTGAACGTCGCATGCAGCGGGCCTTCGGTCGGTTCGTTGTCGGCCCAGACCAGCAGGAATCCGCCCGGCGAAATCGCGGTGTCCGGGAACGCCCACTTCAGCGGCGTCTTGAGATTGTCGGAAAGGTACAGACCGGCAAGCCGGGCCGGCTCCGAACCGGCGTTGTACAGCTCGACCCAGTCGTCATAGTCCCCGGCCTCGTCCTTGATGGTGGAGTCATTCGCCGCCATGACTTCGTTCAAGAACAGCCGGCCGCGCAGGGCCGAAACGTCGGAGAGGTTCTCGCTGCCCGGCGTGGCGATTGACGTGAACGCCCAGTCGTCGCCATCCGGAATCCGGGCAAGGGAGGTGTCGGACCGCTGCGGGCCGAAATGGAGCGTGTCTACGAGGTACAGGTGCTCGCCGTCGGTGGTGTACAGGCCAAGCTGCTCGCCCGGGCCGGCGTTCAGCTTGAACGACGTGTGCAAGTCACCTTCGCCGGTCTCGCCGTCGCACCAGAGTACGAGGTACCCGTCGGCCGGGATGAAGGTGTCCGGGAACGACCACTTGGTCGGCCGGACGAAGTTGTCGCTCAGGTACATGGTCGAGAGGTAAATCGGCTCGTCGCCTGCGTTGTACAGTTCGACCCAGTCGTCATAGTCGCCGGCCTCGTCCTTCAGGGTTGAGCCGTTCGAAGCCATCAGCTCGTTGATGTAGAGCGTGCCCGCAAGGTGCGAGAGCGGCGGGACGATGGGCGCGGCGTTGCAGCCGGGAGCGAGCAAGAGACTGAGTGATGGAGTGATGAAGTGATGCAGTGATGAGGTGATGAGGTGATGAAGTGATGAGGCGACGGACCCCGCTGTTGTCCTCGTTCTTTCTCTCTTGGCCGCTTGGTCTCTTTCTTGTACTCCGTTCATTCTCACTCCTCGTCCTCAATTCGACATTCGCAATTCGTCATTCGACATTCTCCTCTAGAATCCTACCTGCGCCTGGATGAGCAGTTCCGGACCGGTGTCCGGCCCGGGTTCGCGGTGCGCGGCCAGGTTGGCCTTGAGCTGGACCCGGCGAATCGGGTACCAGTTGCACCCGAGCGTTCCCGAAAGGATTCGGTTCATCGGGTCGGCAAGGTCCTCGGCCAGCCATTCAAGCCGGATGCCGGGCTCGAACGCACCCAGCCGGTACCCGGCCACCGCATGAGCGCCGAGCATTCTCTTGTCCGGGCCCGCATTGCCGGTCATCACCTCAACCTGGGCCTGCGCCTTGCCCAGCTTGAGCGCGAGGTCGGCGCCGTACGCGCCCACCAGCCGGCCGGTTGCCGAGTCGTTGCGCTGGGTTCCGGACAGGCCCCCATCCAGCCACGAGCAGGGCGCGAACGTGATGCGCTCGCAGAACTGCTTGGCGTCGTTGTTGTCCGTTGCCAGCCGGTCGCCGTTGCCGTTGTATATCCCGGCTGCGCAGTTGAGCGTGGTCGGGGTCTCGGATTTCGGGTTTCGGATTTCAAACTTTCCGCGTGCGGTCAGTCCGATGTCTCTTCCGAGATACCCATAGTCCCCGAACCGGTCGTTGGTCTTGCTCCGCTCAATCATGAGCATTCGGTTGTAGGGGGTAAGCTCCTCCCGGCTGAACGGCATCTTCTCAAGCCCGGCGCTGAAACCGAGCTGGTCCAGAGGCCTGAATTCCACGCGGGCGTTCTTGACCGATACCTTGAGTTCGTCGCATCCGAGCTCAATCTCCGCGGCCGCGCCGGAGAGGTCGTAGCGGAACTCGACTCGGCCCCGGCGCAGGTTGAACCCGTGCCCGGGGACGGCATTGCGCGTGAAGTCGGAAAGCCACTGGACGTGGACGTAGCCGTCAACGGTCAGGCCTGGGCCATCGTCCGCTCGCGCCGCGAAGCAGGGCAGGAGCAGCGCGAAGCATGCTCCAATGGTTCCAAAGTACCGGCTACCGGACAACACCAGTGTGGCTCCTTAGAGGGCAAAGCATATCTTGACAGAGGTTTCGTGCAAGTCTCCGCATCGCCAACTCAACCTAGACCCAACCGGGGCGTAAACCCTGCGGCCGGCTCGCGCTGCTGCCAAGAGCCCTGAAGCTGCCAAGGAGCAAAGGCTGTGCCTGAGTGGCAGCGGTCGGGCGCGTGAGCCTAATACCTTGGCTTTCCTGGAGTTATCGGCTCGGGCACTCGGCGACGTCTGCCGGACCGTTCAGCTCAAGAGTGTGCAGATTGTGCACACTCGGGATTCTGGGCGCGTCGGGTTCAGTTAGTCAACTGGTCCGTACACGAACTTCGCCGTCTTGTCTATGATGCCCCATTTGCCGGCCTGCCACACCTGGGCCCGGCCGGAGTGGAAATCGTCCGCGCCGTCGAACTGCAGCGGAATGACGACCTTGCCCGCCGGGTCAATGTAGCCGTACTTTTCGCCCGTCCCGACCGCGGCCAGGCCGTCGGAGAAAGCGGACGTCGAGGAGTAGGTGGGCTGAATAACCATCTTGCCGGTGGCGTCCACGTAACCGTACTGCTCACCGACTTTGACGCTGCTCAAGCCGGACTTGAATCCGCCGGCATAGGCATACTGGGGCTCTACCACGACCTTGCCGGTCTTGTCAATGAAGCCCCACTTGTCGCCGACCCGCACCGCGGCCAGGCCTTCCTGGAACCAACCGGCCCAGTCATACGCGGGCGCAATCACGACCTTGCCGGTTTTGTCAATGTAGCCGTACTTCTCGTTCTGCGTGAGTGTCGCCAGACCTTCGTGGAAACTGCCGGCGCCTTCGGGTGCGTCGAGCACCTTGGCCCCGGCCTTGTCTATGTACGTCTGCTTGTCGCCGAGCTTGACCAGAGCCAGGCCGTCTGAGAAGTCGTTCGCCTGGTCATACTGCAGCGGGACCGCGAGCTTGCCGGACTTGTCATAGAACCCGTACTTGCCGCCGGCGGTGACCTGTGCCATGCCGTCCGAGAAATCCCAGCCGTATTCGAGGTCCGACTTGATGGCGAAGTTGCCGGTCTTGTCGATGTACCCGCGGACCGAGTCCTTGATGGCCGGCGCCAGACCTTCGGAAAACTGGCCGGCTTTCTCGAACTGCGGCTCGATGATGGCCAGGGTCACGGCATTGATGTAGCCGTACTTCCCGTCTTTCTCAAACCTGATGAAAATGTCCTCCTGAGCCGGGGTCGCCTTGCCGGTCGGCTGCGGATTCGGGCAGCCGGCGAGCATCACCGCCAGGAGACAGAGCGCGAACGAACGCAGCATGGAACCTCCTCCTTGGATTCAGGATGCCGGCCGAGCTCTTGCGCCGGTGCCGGTGCGCCGGACGGCGTTGGGAGCGCAGTCCCCGGTCCCGAACTCCGGCAATTCAAGCGTCAATATTCGCCAAGTCAAGGTCGGGATGTGCAGCTACTCCTCAATAACGCCTCCGACCGAGAGTTCGCCCGACTCGATCCACCGCTCGGCCGGCGCGGTCCGCATCTGGCCGCCCGGTGGAGTCGCCACCTCATAGCTGTGCAATACGCCGGATGCGTCTTCGGCCGTGATGAAGAAGGTATCGAGCGGCGGAGGAACCGGGCCGGTCTTCGAGCCCAGCGGGATGAAGCCGAACAAGAGCGAATAGCCCCACGCCGGGCCGGTGACGTAGTCGGCCGAGAATCGGCCAAGCGAGTCGGACCGCGCCCAGCCGGGCCAGTCCGGCGGCATGGCCGGGCCGAGTTCCTCTTTCGAGGCGGCGACCAGCGTGCCTTCGAGCGGCTCGCCGGTATCGCCGTTCACTACCCGGCCACCGACATGATACACGAACGCGCAGTCCACTACCGCGCAGCCGGCCAGGCAAAGGACAGCGGCAGCAGACATAAACAGAGACAGGCCAATAAGGTTCTTCCGCATCATCAATCTCCTTGGTTCGGAGTCATGTTACTGAGCTTCGTGTAAACAATGCAACGCCTGTCATCCTCTTCCCTTTCCCTTGACGGGAGAGGACAAGGGTGAGGGTGAGAAGGTGCCTCACGGCTTACCCCTCACCTTCATCCTCTCCCCCAAGGGGAGAGGAAAAGAAAGCGGTGATGGAAACGGCCCATTACTTGTGCGAACGTCAGCAGTTTCGAGTTGAACTACCATCGAGGCCCGGCGGTGCAGCCTATCGGCCGAGCTGGACGGTCAATCCCAGGCCGAACTGGTCGCCCTGCTGGAAAGCCGGGGCGCCGGAGTTGCGGCGGTAGGTGATGTCGATCGAGTTCTCGAAGTCCATGAACAGCCTCAGTGCGACGACAACCGAGTAGCGCAGCTTCGTGTCCAGGAAGTCATACCAGCACTCGGCCTCAGAATCAAGTCCTAGCGCCCGGCTGGACCGTGCCGGAAAACGGCCGGACGCAGACAGCCGCGTTCTTCCGCGCGCCAGAGGTCCTTGGGACACAGTGTCGCCGGTTGTGTCTGGCTCCGCCAGCCGAGCCTGGTATCCGGCCTGGAGGAAGGCGCCGAACCTGATCCAGTCCCAGTCAGGTGGCAACCACGGGACGTAGCCGAATTCCGCCACGCCAGCGAGCCGGTCCAGTTCAGGGGTGGTCTCGAACCCGCCTGAGAGCAGCAGGTCATGCATCACTCCGAGCGTGTCTGGGACCACGAAGGTGTCGTTTCCGACAACCTGCTCGTTCTGGGGCGTAAAGCAGGCGACGGCCGCAGCCCGCAGTGATGCGTGTCCGAAACCTGCGGGGCCCATGGCCACATCGATCTCCGGTTCCCACTTGGCGTATCCCCAGTCGTATGAGCGGAACCTGCCTTGGAGGGAGTCACCGAGGTCGCCGATGTATGAGAGAGCATAGGCAAGCCCCGCCTGCTGTGCCGAGAGCCTTACCGTGCCGAGTGTGAGTGACAGCCCGGGATCCGATGCGTCCACCGAGCCGACAAGAACGGCAATCAGAGCCATCCACCTGAAACTCATGTCTGTCCCACAAGATACCGGGCGAGCCCGAGTACGGCCATATCCAGCCAGTTTGGCTCAGGCGGCACACCCTTCGGCCACTTGCGGTGCAGGATGTCGTTCTCGGGGTGGTGGAGGATTTCCTCGATCACGTCAACGTACTTGGCTGCTGCGGTTCCGGGCTTGGTGCCCACGGACGCGCTGAAGCAGTCACGGTGAAGAGTCTGCTCTTCGGCGTCCTTCTTGCCGCTTATTCGGCGCAACTGCGGGAGCATCAGTTTGACCAGAGTCTGCTCCGACACGACCTTCTTCCCTGGCTGGCCAAGGGGACAGATTGGGGAAATGTCGCTCTTCTCGTTGGGCATTTGTGGCTCCTTTGTGCCGGGTCGGTTCCCCGGGCTACCTACCTTGCCTTGTTGACTTGACGTTGCGGGTCAGGGTCCGGACCGCGCCGCCGTCATCTTTCCACTTGGCGGTCACCGAGTACTCGGCGTAGAGTGTGTCAACCGGGATGCTGACCTGAAGCGACCCGGCCGCGGTCGGAATGAACGCGAGTTCCCTCTTGAACGACTTCTTCTTGGTCTTGTCCGGCAGAGAACGGACGGTGATGCCGATAGCACTGTCGGTCGGAATAGCGCCAGTGATGCCGACTGCGTCAGCGCTGTCGCCTGACGAATAGAGCGCCCTGAAGTCCGGCACCGGCGCGGGACGCGGCGGCCTGCCGACGAGTGCGAACCCTGCGGCAAAAGTCACGGCCAGCGTGGCAACCAGTCCGACTACGAGGGCTGCCGTCAGCCAGCCCTGCTTCACCTTGACCTCGTTGTTGTGGTGCGCCTGCAGAGACATCGGGACGCGCACGTCGGCCTTCCCCAAGACAGGCATCTGAGCCTGAAGTATGCACCAGTAGACTATCGCAATGAGGAGCACAGGAGAAGCGAGACCCAGAGCTATGCCCCAGCGTACGCTGAAATCCGGCTTCAACAATGCCACCCCCACCGTCGTCCCTCCCACTGCGGCGGTGTATATCGGCCAAATCCATTTTATCCACGTCTCAACTTTCTCCGCCATCTTGTCCCGGTCACTGACCGCAGTCTTGACCCACTCCTTTGACGTCTCGAACCAGAACGCGTCATCAACACCCGGTCTCGTTTCTGCTTGTTCGTCAACTGCCGCCTTAGTCGCCTGCTTCGGCGCGGCGTCCGGCGAGGAAGCGTCGGGCTGAGGTGCGGAGACGGGCTGGCTCGCTGGCCTTGCCCGAGTAGTAATGGATTCGACGAAGCATTCGCCGTCTCTTGTCTCCCCGCGAAGAACTGCCCAGTAGCGGTTGACATGTCCGCGTGGGCAAGTCAAGTATACCGAGGTTTCCGGCGGCTCTGGACGCTCACCGACTCTGATGGTCACCAACGTGACCGACTCACCGCAATCAGCGGTGGGGCATTTACACGTTGTGTTTCCCGACGACTTTTCTGAGTTCAACAGCACCTCCGCTATGCTGACGTTCTAGCAAAAAACGAGGCCATGTCAAGTCCGGCCAAGGCCGTCCGTCGCCGCTTGCGTCGTCTGGACCCTGGCCCGGTGTCTGTCCCGAGACGGGCCGCGTCACCGGCGAAGTCACAGGGGCCATGACCGGCGCGGTGAGGAAAGCCACGGTCTCCCTCACGGGGGCGGTCAGGGTCAGGGTGCCGGGGAGAGGCACGGGGAGGTGCGGGGAGAGGGTGCGAGTCCAGGACAGGGAGACCGGCGCGGAGAGGTGCAGGGCTCGGGTCAGGGGGAGCGTGAGGGTTCCCGTGCGTCTCCGGGCGCGGAGACAGGTGCGGGACCGGGACACGGGGAGACGGCCCCGGACCGTGCTGGAGAGGGTGCGGAAGGGGGTCAGGGAGAAGGGGCGATAGAGGGTGAGGCGGAGGGCTGGGGAGGGGTCAAGCAGCGATTCCAGATAGCAGATTGAAGATACTGGAGTTAGGACGTTTCTCGGCTTCTTGGCGATGTGCCTTATTTGTAGAATTCAGCCTGACTCCTGCCC
>Ga0172366_10004412_pt1 | contig 11086 bp, 8 predicted proteins | sample LakKivSesite69cm_FD_114533 | JGI IMG/M metagenome (GOLD analysis project Ga0172366, IMG submission 114533) | Sediment microbial communities from Lake Kivu, Rwanda - Sediment site 69cm | ecosystem: Environmental > Aquatic > Freshwater > Lake > Sediment | place: Rwanda: Western Province, Lake Kivu...
ATGGGCCATCCACCCCGAAAGCACCATCGGCAGCGGGCCACTGCTGGCGGAGATCCACTCGCCGTTGTAGCGGCGGGCGAAGTGAAGGTCATTTGGAGCGCGAAGGGTGCGAAAGATCGTGAAACACACGAATGCCTTTCGCGTCTTGCGCGCCCTTTCGTAAGTTTCGTGATCCAAGTGCTCCCCCCCAAACGTCCTATCCAGCCGCGTTTCTCCCCAATATCTCTGCCGCCACGTCTTCCAGTCCACGTGCCTGCCCCCGTGCTGTGGCGTCGGCAACGACCTCTGGTGGCACCTCGGATCCCAATTCAGAGAGCAGATCGTGTGCCCTGTCTTTCATGACCTGAGCCGAGGCGGAATGGTGAAGGACCAGAGCCAGGAATTCTACAGCCTGCTCTGGTTCTCCTTCTTTGGCTGAGAGGTTAGTCACCCCTGCCAGCACGCTCAGCACCGTGCGTAGCCGCTCCGCTTTCATTGCCGCTTCCATGGTCTGGCATAAGCACTCCCCTGGTTTCTTGGGTCTCTCCCAGGGCGCAGGTCGCGTGGCACAGCCCGACGAGGGAGTCGGTCCATAACACAATGTTGCCCGCCTCGCTGGCAAAGATGAGGCTGTCTTCGAACAGTCCTTTGGCCTCCGCTTGCTGCCCCGGCGCGGAGGAAAGCGTAGCTTGTCCAGTAGGGTTTCGAATTTAACATGATGTCAACACCTGCGCTGTGGGCTCTTCTATCTTGGACTCTACTGTCCGGCTTTCAGCTTATCCAGCATTAACATGTTTAGACCCGGTAACAGGGGCAAGCTCAGATCATTCGTCAGGAAAAATGAAGCTCCCTGTTCGATCACCGTAGCCAACTGGATAGCATCCGGGGTACGGACGTTGTGAACTGCCCGGAGTCGTGCGGCTTCCTCGGCGATGCTTTGGGAGAGCAGAACGGTGGTCAGGCCTTCCGAATTAAGCAGAATGTCACGATACTGCTGAGCCAACTCGATATCTCCGCGTCGGAAAGGATGGACCAGCACCTCCAGCAGAGTCACAGTGGATGTTACGACACTGAACTCACCACGGTCCATAGCCTCAAAGAAAGGGCGGACCGTTCCCAAGTGGACTGGATATTCCTCGATGAAGTAGATCAAAGGTGACGTATCCAGCCCCACCACTTTTCCCTGCAGTGCTGCTATCCATTCCACGACGCTCGCTCCCGATCTACATACTCTTGGGGTTCGAGTTCGCTCCAGATGTCTTTGCCCAATCCCTGCAATTCCAGGATGCTTCTCCGAGGCTGGATCGCAATTTGGTGACGAACGAGTACGGCTAATTCCTCTAACAGTCGGAGCTGGTCAGCAGGAGTAAGGCGTTGAATGTGACTCAGTATTTCGGAATAGGTTACAGTTGACATATGCTCTCTCTTTCTGGACTTCAGGGGCGGATGCATCTCGGTTGGCGGCAAGAGAGATGGCCCCTCAGCAAAGCCATGATGCAGGGTCAGAAAGACCACCCGGACAAGCCTATTAAGTAGGTCGCCAAAAGTTCCTTTAACTTTTGAGGCCCCCAACGGGGGTGCAGGGGGCAATCAGCCCCCTGCCAGGGGGCGTGGGGGGTGTCCCCCCAACCCCCTCCCTCTCCCGCACTTCGGGAGAGGGAGGGGGCCAGAGGGAGAGTGGTGGGGGACACCCCCAAACCCCCGGGTGGGGGCTTCGCCCCCACCACCCCCTATAGCCTCGCTGCAGAGCAGGCCGAGCAAAAGTGCAAGGAACTTTTGAACAGTTACTTATACACCAATCGTCTTTCTGATCAAAGACAGAATCAGTATACGGTGGCCGTCGTAAGAGGTTGATCTCTTCCACCAGTGGCAGAAGTGTTCACGTTTCTCCCCACTATCTCCGCCGCCACCTCCTCCAGCTCCCGCGCCTGCCCCCGTGTCACGGCAGCAGTGAACACCTCCGGTGGCAGCTCGCGTGTCAGTTCGGAGAGCAGATGCTGTGCCCTGTCTCTCTCGATCTGACAGGTAGCGGGATGGTGGAGAACCAAGGCCAACCATTCGACGGCTCCCTCCAGTTCTGCCTCCTGGGACCAGAGGTGCGCCAGTCCCACCAGTGCCCTCACAGCCGTGGGCAGCCTCGCCGCTTTCATGGCCGCCTCCAAACCCTGACGAAAGCGCTCCCTGGCCTGCTGCACCTCTCCGAGGCCCAGCGCCGCGCGGCCGAGTCCTGTCAAAGCGTCGGCGTAGTACCCTGCGTGCCTCCCCTCACGGGCAATGCTGAGGGTCTCTGCAAACAGCCCCTTGGTCTCCGCATGGTCACCCAGCGCCAGGGCCAGGGTCCCTTGCCCATTCAAGGCCTCTGCCTCAATATATGCATCACCAATCTCCTTCGCGATGCCCAAGCTCCTTTGGAAGTACCGCCCCGCCAACTCATATCTGCCCAGCGCTGTGGCGATCTCACCCAGGCGCACGAAGGAATAACCGCTGTTCCGCCGGTCGCCGATCTCCTGACGGATCTGCAGGCTCTCCTGCGCGAGTATCTCGGCCCTCTCATATTCACCTTCAGCACAGAGAACGTAGCTCAGGTTCTCCAGATACGCCGCCTTCACCCATTGCTCCCCTGTCTCGTCCGCTATGGCAATGCCTTGCCGGAGAAACCGCTCTGCCTCAGAGTATCGCCCTTCATTACGGGCCTGGTTGCCCAGCCAGAAGAGGGCGTCCTCCCTGCCCCAGGGGTCACCAGCCTCCTCAGCATGGGCAAGCGCTTCCCGAAAGAGTTGCTCGCACTGGGTGGAATCTCCCGAGGCCCGGAGAAGTTGACCGAGCATCAGCTTCGCATAGATGTAGACGCTGTCGCGCTTGGCCCCATGTTCCACGTCCTGCAGCAGGGCGAGGCTCTCCCTGCACGATCCCATCGCTCGCTCGGGCAGCCCCAAGAGGTGATGCAGATACGCCTGCCTGGAGAGAATGTCCGCCAGGACGACGCTTCCCTCTTCTCGCGCTGGAGACCCCCGGTCGAGGGCCGTGACATCCAGCCGCAGCCTGAGCATGGTGGCCGCTTGCTCCAGCGCCTGGCTCACCTCGTGATACCAGCCCCGCACTACCCCCATACGCCATAGCGCTTCCACAATCCTGCCGAGAGTCTCTACATGCCCTCGCTCCACCGCCCAGCGCCAGGCATACCACACGTTGTCCATCTCTTCCAGGATCTCCCTGAAGGTCTCAGCCTGTCCCCATCCGTGCAAAGACTCCTCCCGCTCCTCCAGAAAGGCCCCATAGTAGCGGCTATGCCGGTCCCGCACCTGGTCCCCCTCGGCGGGATCTCCCTCAAGATGCTCAGACGCATACTGCCGGATCAGCTCGTGCATCTCGTAGCGGCCCGAGGGTGGGCTACGAACCCACGATTTGTCCACCAGAGAAGACAGTACCTCCAGGGACGCCCCGGCCACTGCCTCCCCCGCCTCCCTCCGAAACCCACCCCGAAACATGGATAGCTTCCTCAACACAGATCGTTCCTCATCCGAGAGCAGCCCCCAGGAATGATCGAACACCGCCCGCATGGAGCGGTGTCGCTCCGGCACATCCCGCAGCGTCGTCGCCAGAAAGCCCAGGCCCCCTTCGATCTCCTCCGCGATCCCCTCACACTCCATCACCCGCACCCTGGGCGCCGCCAGCTCAATCGCCAGCGGCATCCCCTCCACCAACTGACAGATCCGGGCCACCCAAGGTGCTCCCGCCCTCGCCAGCGTGAAATCGGGCCGCACCCTCCGCGCACATTGCACGAAGAGCTCGATGGCGCTGTACTCCTCCTCCCTCACTCCGGCCATCTCCTCCTCCGGGTACTCCATTCCCCCCAGCGGCAGCAGCCACTCCCCCCGCACGTTCAAGCGCTCCCGCGAGGTCACCACCACCTTCAGGTGGGGAGCCTCCCTCAACATCTCTGTGACCAACGCCGTCCCCTCCAGCAGGTGCTCGAAGTTGTCCAGCACCAGCAGCACCTTCCTCCCCCGCAGGACATGCAGCAGTTGCTCCTTGGGGTGCACGCTCTCCGACAGGGGAACGTCGAGGACATCCAGGATGGTGGAGGCCAGCAGGTCCACCGACTCAAGAGAAGCCAGGGGCACGAACCACGCGCCATCGGCGAAGGCCTGAAGGTGCTCCTCCGCAGCCTGAATCGCCAGGCGGGTCTTGCCCATGCCCCCCGCACCCACCACCGTCAGCAGCCGACAGCCCGGGTCCCCTAGAAGCTCTGCCATCTGATCCAGCTCCCCCTCCCGCCCCACGAAGGGTGTGGGCTGAGCCGGTAAGTTATGACGAGGCGCGGCCGGAACTTCCACAAAAGCAGGTGGACTAACCTGTAGTTGCGGTACCCGTCCCTCTCGGATGGCCTGGCATAGAGCCCTCGTCTCCCGGCTGGGTGACACCCCCAGTTCCTCCCTTAGTACCCGTTCACACATCTCGTACTGTCGCAGGGCCGCGGCCTGCTGACCGGAGCCCGCATACAGCCGCATCAGGCACCGATGCGCTGCCTCATCCAGGGCGTCCAGCGCCAGCCACCGCTGGGCATAGGCCATCCCCCGCTCCACCTCCCCCTGAGCGGCGTAGCCCCCCACCAGCCGCTCCAAGGCCCCCGCCAACTCCCGCCGCAGCGCCTCGGTCTCCAAGGCCTGCCAGTCGTCGAACTCCGAGCTGCCCCGCAGGGTGAACCCGGCCATGAAATCACCCTGGTACAACTCCACTGCCTCGATCAGCAGGGGCCAGCACTCAGGACAGACCTCATTGCCCGGGTGGCCATGCGCCCGGCACTCTGCCAGCAGGTCGCGGAAGCGGACCACGTCTACAGCCCGTTTCTCGCTTCCATCCAGGCCCACGGTCTCGCGGTCCACCACCAGCCACGCCCCGTTGAGCGCTTTTCTCAGCAGGGACAGGGTGTAGCGCAGGGCGTTCTGAGCCCGTACCGCATCCGATTCGGGCCAGAAGAGGACCGCCAGCCGGTCACGGCGGTGACTGGCACCTGTGACCGCCAGGTAGGCCAACAGGGCGATGCACTTGCGGGAACGCAGGTGAAGGGGGACTGCGTCATGGGCCAGGGTGGGTGGGCCGAACAACGTCAGCGTCAATCCAGGCATGGTCTTTCCCTCCGCTTATACCCAGAGCTCTCTCGAAAAGTATGCGCAGCTTGCTGCGCATTGGCGCAGGGCAAGCCCTGCTACTCCATCGAAAGATCTTAACACTTTCCGAGAGCTCTCACCCGCAGTCGCCGTTGGAAGCACATCGGAGGGAGAAGGAGGATCCAACCGACTTTCTGCGCTAACGCTTTGCTAATGGTTCACTCACGGCCTGACAATGGCCGTGGGCTATACTGTAGGCAAACTGAGCAGAGACGATGCCAACACTGCCCATATACTTGATAATTATAGCACGTTTTTGCTCATGGTCTAGCTGTGTTGGTTCGCACACGACCACATCAACAGGAGGATGTGAAGATGAAAAGGACAAAGATCTTGACCGGGTGTCTATTGACTGCTCTACTGGCTGTGGGTGTCGGGAGGAACCCGGCAGCAGTGCGCGCCATCGTAACGAGGCCCATGATAACCTTGGCTGCGACCACTTCCGACACGCCCGCGAGCTCGGCGGAGTTCGCCCTGGAGATTGAGGGTGATCCCCACCCACTGTCGGCCCCCATTGATGTGGCAGTGGACCGGCAGGGCCATCTCTATATGGTGGACTGCAAGCACAACCGCATTCAGAAGTTCGACCGCCATGGGCAGTTCCTGACCATGTGGGGCAGGAGAGGCGCAGGGGACGGTGAGTTCCAGTTCACCTTTGGCCTATATGAGTCCGAGTGTCTTGGCTCTATCGCCGTGGATGGAGAAGGTAACGTGTATGTCGCTGAGCCCGTCAACGCCCGCATCCAGAAGTTCGACAGCGAGGGAAACTTCCTGGCCAAGTGGGAAGGCGAGGGCCATGAGGATGGCCAGTTCATCGTGCCCATCAGCGTGGCCGTGGACCGGGAGGACAACGTCTACGTCCTGGACAGGAACCGCGACGATGTGCAGAAGTTCGACGGCCAGGGGCGGTTTCTCAGCAAATGGAAGGCCAACACCCTGGCCTGCTACGGGGAGCTGGCCGTGGATTCACAGGGCCACGTGTACACCACAGGATGGGACTGCTCCCGCGTTCAGAAATTCGACTATGAGGGGAACCGGGTGGCGGAGTGGGGCCCGGGCCCAGGAGACGGGCACTTTGCGGGGCCCTGGGGCGTGGCCGTGGATGGACAGGACAATGTCTACATCGCCGACGAGCGGCGTCAGCACATCCAGAAGTTCGATAGTGAGGGGAACTTCATGGCCAAGTGGGGCACCCTGGGCACTGGCGATGGCCAGTTTCGCGCACCCTGCGGCTTGGCAGTGAACGGCGCGGGTGACGTCTATGTCGCCGACTTCGCCAACGACCGCGTCCAGAAGCTCCAGCAGCAGTAGCCCCTCGACGGCGCATTCGACGCTGAAGGGTCAGACATCAGATGTTGATTAGTACCTTGATCGCCTCGCCCGCCCGCAGGGCGGCCATTCCCTCCTCGATGCGCGCCAGGGGCAGCCGATGGGTGATGAGGGCGGAGGGCTTGAGCGCCCCGCTCTCCAGCATCTGGATGGCTGCTGGGAAGGTGTTGACCCCGATGAAGGTGCCCTGGATAGTCAACTCGTTTCGGGTGATGTCGTACTGATGCACTGTGCCGCTGGCCCGTTGGTTCATGCCGAAGAGGAGCACCGTGCCCCCTCGGCGGGCCAGGGGGAGGGCCTGGGGAAGGAGCGAGCCCACCGCGTCCACCACCACATCTCCACCCCATCCCGTTTCGCTGACCACGACCTCTGTCAAGTCCTCCTGTCGGGGGTCAACGACCCGGTCTGCGCCCAGTTGGCGGGCGAAATCGGCCCGAAAAGGGGCGGGCTCGGAGACGATGACCTTCCCCGCACCGGCAGCCTTGAACACCAGCAGAAACATCAGCCCCACCGGTCCGGCACCGAGGATCACCACCGAGTCCCCTGGCTGCAGCTGCACCCGCTGCGTGCCGCCGACCACGCAGGAGAGCAGCTCGGTGAACACCACCTCCTCCAGGGGCAGGTCATCGCTGATGGGGAAGCAGGCCCGCTCGGGCGCGACGTTGACCTCCGCGAAGCCGCCATCCAGATACACCCCCAGGGTGGTGAAGTGCTGGCAGTGATTGGGCATCCCCCGCCGGCAGTAAACACACAGGCCGCAGTTCAGGTTAGGGGCGATCACCACCCGCTGCCCAGGTCGGAGTGAGGTCACCTCCTGACCCACCTCCACGACGCGGCCCACGTACTCGTGCCCCAGGATCGCCCCTGGCGTGGCGGGATGGCCCGGCGGCACCTCCAGGATGTGCACATCCGTGCCGCAGATGCCGGCCCCTTCCACCTTTAAGAGCACCTCATCGGGCCGGGTGATCTCCGGTACAGAGACCTCTTTGACCGCCAGCTTTCCCTCCCCTTCGAAGACGGCGGCGAGCATAGTGTGTGACATGTTTGAAGCCTCCTCAGCCCCCTACACCTTCACCATAATCTTCCCATCCCTCCGTTCCGTTAACCGGGCAATAGCGTCCACCACCTCATCGAGCGAATAGCGGGCGGTGATCATCTTCCGGGTGTCTATGAGGCCGGAGGCCATGAGGCGGATGACATTGGGGAAGATGGAGTGGCCGGAGTGTCCCTGGGAGCCGAAGAACTGGGCCCGGTGCACCTGGAAGGTCTCTAGGTACAGGGGCACCCGCTGCGCCGCCCGGCCGATCTGCACCACTCGCGCATTGATGGCCAGCGACTGCTCCATCTCCGGCAGGGTAGCCTGGGGAGCACCGGCGGCCTCGATGTGGAAGTCAGCGCCTTCGCCCTCTGTGACATCCATTACCACCTCATGCGGCCTCACCTCCCGCGGGTCGAGGACGTGATCCGCGCCCATTGCCTCTGCCAACTCCCGTCGCTCAGGGGATATCTCGAAGGCGATCACCTTCGCCGCGCCAGCCGCCTTGCACAGCGCGATAGCGGTCAGGCCGATGGGACCTGTGCCGTAGACCACCACATAGGCTCCCGGCCGGAAGCCCCCGCCTCGCTCGAAGATGCCGTTGTAGGAGACGCTGGTGGGCTCCACTGTCGCGCCCGCCTCGTAAGCTGCCTCCTCGTCGCCATAGTGCTCAGCGAGGGCGTCTATCTTCCAGCAGTATTTGGCCCCCACGGCGATGTACTCGGCGAAGGCACCGGGGATGGTGAAGCCAAGCTCCTCTAGATTGAGGCAGTGGTTGGGGAAGCCGTCGCGACAGGAACGGCAGTGGCCGCACCAGATCATCTCCTCGGCGGTCACCCTATCGCCCACTTGGAGATCCTCTACCTGGGAGCCGACTTCCACGATCTGTCCTGAGAACTCATGGCCTAGGATGGTGGGGAACTTGGTGAGACCGGGGTATAGAATATAGCCTTCCCTATCGGTCTCGTAGAAGTGCATGTCCGAGCCGCACACGCCGCAGGCTTGGACACGGATCAGCACCTCCGTCGGCCCTGGCCTGGGCTGATCTACCTCTTGCACCTGGAGCTTGGGGTGTCGCCACACGCTGGAGCCGGTGATCGCCTTGCCGGTCCTGCGCTCGAACTCCGAGAGGGTGTATCCGGCCCGAGGGTTCCAATCCGCTTCCAGTACCAAGGCTTTCATAGGATCAAATCTCCTGTCTGTTGAAACTATTCTGTACATCGGCACGGAGCTCAGCCGCCAGACGGGTATAGCGCCGGGACTCCGCTACAAAACAGGCCCGCAGACCACTGGAATCAGTTCCATCTTTCAGGCTTTCGCTTGCCCGTAGCAATTTCATGCACTGTATGCAGGATTTCTGCACTATAGCACCGACTCCCGCATACGTCGCAAACGCCTATCGTCACATTCTTCAGGATAACAAAGCCGTTCTTGTGCTTAAAGGCTTCCCGCTCGATCAGCCGTGGCCGAACTATGCCCTCACAGTATTCACATCGATATCCATACATACCCATACTGTCTAAATGGGCCTTTGTTTAGAGCCGCTACTCACTCTGGCCTATTCCGTCGTGCCCTCAAGCGCTTTCTGGCTAACAAGTGGGTAAGCCGATTATAGCATCGCTGCCAAGCCGGGTCAAACTTGACACTTTTCGTAAGATTTGTTATAATAGAAAACGAAAGTGGAGAGGAGGGGTCTACGGCTTACCAGATTGATGAAACAGATATCAAGATTATCCGGCTTTTGCAGGAGGAGGGGCGGCGTCCCAACGTGGACATCGCTCACAATGTAGGGATCTCAGAGGCCACAGTGCGCAAACGCCTGAATCGCCTCTTCTCGGAGAGGATCATCAAGGTGGTAGGGATGGTTGCACCGGCGCGGGTCGGTCTTCCCAAGGAGACGATCATCTTTCTGCAGGTGGAGTTGGCGCAGCTGGATGAGGTAACCGCCAAACTGGCACAGATGCCGGAGACCCGCTCCCTGCGGTACACCACGGGGGAGTATGACATGGTACTGGAGGCCTTTTTCCCCTCCGATGAGGCGTTGCTGCAATTTCTCACCCGACGTCTGGCCCCCATCGCGGGGATCAGGAGAACGGCCACAGCCCACGTACTGCGGGCCATCAAACGAGTGGAGGAGTGGCAGCTTCCTCTTGGAGAAGAAAGAGACCAGATTCAGGAATAGCGCAGCTTGCTGCGCGTTGATGCGGGGCAAGCCCCGCTACTCCCTCGTAGTCCGAAGTACTTTCCGAGAGGACTCACAGGCGTGAGGAGGTTGTCTTATGGCGGAAAAGGTCAAGATCGGTGGTATCATGTCCAATGGGGGTCTGGCCAAGGTGGGAGTGATGTCCGTGCCCGACCGGCCGGGGGTGGCGGCGGCGGTTCTCAACAGGCTTGGGGAGCAAAGTATTAATGTACAGTTTATTGTACAATGCATTGACCTGGAAAATCGAGATCACGTGGTGCTGTGTGTGAGCCGCACCGATCTGCAGCCGGCTCTGGAAGCTCTGGAAGCGATCAAAGGGGAGATCGGTGCCCAGGCGATCATCCACCATCCGGAGGTGGGCATTGTCTCCGTCTTTGGCCCCGATTTTCGGGAGCGCCCCGGCATTGCTGCTCAGGTCTTCCAGGCCCTGGCGTCAAAGGGGATCAACATCCTGGCCATCAGCACCTCCATCTCCACCGTGTCCTGTGTCATTGCTGAAGAACTGCTGGATCGAGCAGAAGAAGTGCTCGGAGAGACCTTTGCCCTGCCGTGAGGCAGGCGTAATTCTCCAGGTGTGACGCACTTTTGGCAAGTGCGTCGCACCTCAGAGTATTTGAAAGGACCCGTGGCAGGAACCGCCCCGGCACATCACACCGAACAGGGGGAAAGAATGCCCAAACGAATCCATTATGCTCTGCTGCTCTCTGCAGCTATGCTGCTCCTAGCGCTGGTATGCGCCTTGCGGGTGCCCAAGCAGGGCCTAACTCAGGGACCTGTGTTGCAGGTGGCTCCCACGCGGCCAGCGCCTCTCGAGCCCCCTCCGCCAGGCACGGGATTTGTCCCACCGCCGATGGACCTGTCCCACCTGACGGGGCAGAGGATGCCGAAGGAGTTCCTGTCCATGGGATCGCTGCCCAGTCGTTGGGACTGGAGAGAACACGGCAAGGTCACCTCGGTAGGGGATCAGGGGGCCTGCGGTGCGTGCTATGCTTTTGCCTCCATCGGGAATATCGAGTCCAAACTGCTGATTGACGGCGCGGGCACCTATGATTTTTCGGAAAACAACGCCAAGGAATGCAATTGGCCTGAGCTAAATGACCTCGAGGATCCTCCTGGGAGGCCGTGGGGTAGTTGCGACCGCGGAAACTATGACATGATGGCCAGCTTCTTCTCTCAGAAAGGCACGGTACTGGAATTGTGCGATCCCTACGTCGCCAAGGACGTTGACTGCGTTACCTGCCCACCTCAGAAGACGCTGCTGGATTGGAGGATCATATCAGGCAATCCAGTGCCGGACACGGAGGTGCTGAAAAGCTACATCTACGGCTATGGTCCGGTGTATACTTCCATGTATGTTTGGGGAGGACC
>Ga0172366_10004416_pt1 | contig 11079 bp, 9 predicted proteins | sample LakKivSesite69cm_FD_114533 | JGI IMG/M metagenome (GOLD analysis project Ga0172366, IMG submission 114533) | Sediment microbial communities from Lake Kivu, Rwanda - Sediment site 69cm | ecosystem: Environmental > Aquatic > Freshwater > Lake > Sediment | place: Rwanda: Western Province, Lake Kivu...
AAAGTGATGCTCCTGCCCAAAGACCCCAATGATGATAAAAATGCCATTGTGGAAATCCGCGCTGGCACAGGCGGCGACGAAGCCGCTATTTTTGCCGCCGATCTCTACCGCATGTACTCCAAATTTGCCGAATCCCGCGGCTGGCGTCTCGAGGAACTTTCGGCCAATATCATCGGGTTGGGGGGCTTCAAGGAAATCATTTTCCTGCTGGCCGGCGACGACGTCTATGGCACGATGAAATTCGAATCCGGCGTGCATCGCGTCCAGCGGGTGCCAGTGACCGAAACCCAGGGACGCATTCATACCTCGGCGGCAACCGTGGCGGTTTTACCGGAAGCCGAAGAGATTGACATTGCCATCAATCCCAGCGATCTGCGCATTGATACCTACCGCGCCAGCGGACATGGCGGGCAGAACGTCAACAAGGTCGAAACCGCCATCCGGATTACCCATCTGCCGACCGGTCTGGTGGTGACCTGCCAGGACGAGAAATCACAGTTCAAAAATAAGGAAAAAGCGCTCAAAGTACTCCGCAGTCGGCTCCTGGCCGCCAAGGAAGCGGAACAGGAAGCCGCCATCGCCGCCCAACGGCGGAGTATGGTCAGCACCGGCGACCGCAGTGCCAAAATCCGCACCTATAATTATCCGCAGGGGCGCGTTACGGATCACCGCATCAACCTGACACTCTATAAACTGGAAGCCATCATGGATGGCGATTTAAAAGAAATTGTGGACGCCCTGAAATTGGCGCACAACACCGAATTGCTGAAGGGCAACAGCACCACCTGACCCATGCTGGGCGGGAGACTGACCCCAGCCTGTTTCTCGCGTTCAAAATCGCCTAAAATTATCCTGTATTTCCTGCCAGCTCAGTGCGTTTCTGACGGTAAATATTTTTGCATAAATCCGCTTGTTCGGCCCAAAAACAATTTTAAATTTGGCATGATTTATGGCTCTCAATCAGCACAAAACCTGGCGCCTTATTGATGTCCTGCAATGGTCGAAATCCTATCTGCGGGGCAAGGGCATCGAGTCGCCGCAAATCGAAACCGAATGGATTTTACGGGACGTTCTCCAGCTCTCCCGCCTCGAAATTTATCTTCAGCATGAACGCCCCCTGCTGCCCGCCGAGCTCCAGCAAATAAAAACCCTGCTTTTACAGCGGGCTTCCGGTGTTCCTCTGCAATATGTCCTCGGTCAGGCAGAATTCATGGGTTTGACTTTACGGGTCGGTCCGGAGGTGCTGATTCCCCGCCCCGAGACCGAAGTGTTGGTTGAGACTATAATTGCGCGTCTGAAGTCATCTCCCGATACGGAGTGGCGGATCCTTGACATCGGCACGGGTTCGGGCTGTATCGCTATCGCGTTAGCCCGGCAATTACCGCAGGCGCGTCTGAACGCCATTGATATCTCCCCGGCGGCACTCGACATCGCCAAAGCCAATGCCCGGCTTCTGCAGGTCGCAGACCAGATTGAATTTCAGGAGCTCGATATTCTTTCCCATCTGCCGGATTGTTTAACGCCTTACGATGTGGTGGTGTCCAATCCGCCTTACGTGGCAGGTAAAATGTTTGCACAATTGCCGGATAACGTCAAAAACCATGAACCGCACATCGCCCTGCAACCTCCGGGCGACGAGCTGGCCTTTTATCGCCGGCTGGCCGCAATCGCCCCCTCATTGCTCAAACCCGGCGGACTACTGGCCGTGGAAATCGGCGGTGATTATCAGGTTCAGCCGGTTTGCGCCCTGCTGAATGAAGGCATATTCGCCTCGCCGGCCGTTATACGCGATTATAGTGGTCACAGTCGGGTCATCATGGCAGGTCTCAAGGCATGAAATCGTTCATTGGTTTTATCAAGCTTCTCCGTCCGCTGAATATGTTCCAGGGCGGCATCGCCGTTCTGGTCAGCATGAGCCTGTTCGCGCCTCTGCCCTCCTGGAAACGGGTTTTGCTGGCGCTCCTGATTGTCTGGGCTTATGCCGGCGGCGGCAATGCGCTCAACGATTTTTTCGATGCCGCGATCGACCGCATCAATCGTCCCGGACGTCCGATTCCGGCCGGTTTGGTCAGCAGGCGGCAGGCTCTGATTTTTGCCATCGGATTATTTGTGAGCGGAACGTTGTTGGCGACTCCGATCCTGAGCCCGGCCGTTGCGCTCATTCTCTTGGTGGCACTGTCTATTCTGGTCGCTTATAGTCCGCTTTTTAAAGTACGCCCCTTGTGGGGCAATTTGAGTGTATCGGTTACTTTGGGCATGACTTTTCTCTTCGCCGCGGCGGTATTCGGCGATCCCGCCAAAGGAATTGTTCCCTGCGCGCTGGCCTTCTGTTTCAACTTCATTCGCGAGGTGCTCAAAGACATTCAGGATATTCCCGGTGACAGTGCCTTGGGAGCGCAAACTCTCCCGGTGCGTTACGGCATCGCCGCCGCCCGGAAGGTAGTGATCGGGTCAACTCTAGCCCTGATGGCGGGAGCCTTTTTACCTTATCTGCTGAAAATTTACGGCATTTATTATTTAGCGGTGCTGGTACTGGGCGTGGAAACCACGCTGGCCTATGTAGTTTATAGTATCATCCGGAATCCCTCGATAGGCAACTGCGGACGGCTCGCGCAAATCATGAAAGGCAACGTGTTCTGCGGACTGCTGGCAATCTTCGTGGGGCGGTATTAAATGGATCCTCAATTCGTTCATCTGCATAATCACTCGGATTACAGCCTGCTGGATGGAGCCCAGAGCATTGAATCGCTGGTCGGTCGGGTGCATGAGCTGGGTATGTCGGCAGTGGGCCTGACCGAGCATGGCAACCTGTTCAGCGCCGTACATTTCTACAAAGTCGCCAAAAAATTCGCCATCAAACCGATCATCGGTTGCGAGATGTACGTAGCCAACCGCGACCGTTTCGATAAAAAACCCCGTGAACATGGCGGAGAAGGCTACCATCATCTGCTGCTCTTAGTGCAGAACCGGGAAGGCTACCACAACCTGATCAAACTGACCTCGCTCGGTTACCTGGAAGGTTACTACCATAAACCGCGCGTGGATCTGGCCCTTTTACGACAGTATAATGCCGGTTTGATTGCCACGACGGCCTGCATCAAGGGGCGGGTACCGGGCTATGCCATCAAGGGTGATTATGGCAAAGCCAAACAAGCCGCGCTGGAATACGCCGAAATATTCCCGGAGCGCTTTTACTTGGAAATTCAGAATCACGGTCTCGCTGACGAGCAAGTATGGTATCGGGCCGCCCGGCAACTGGCGGCAGAAACCGGACTACCGCGACTGATTACCAACGATTCACATTACACTTTGCCCGAACACTGGGAGGCGCACGACGCGCATCTCTGTATCGGTACCGGCAGGGAAATGAGCGACCCAAGCCGCCTGCGCTACGAACCGCATGAATACTGGCTCAAGACCAGCGCCGAAATGGCGGCCCTCTTCCCCGATGATGACGAACTGCTGAGCAACACCTGTCGGGTCGCCGATATGTGCGATTTCAACCTGGAAACAACCACGCTGTACCTGCCGGAATTTCCTCTTCCGGAGTCCGATAAAAACCTGACCGCCGACGAGTATCTGACCAAGCTCATTCACAAACGCTTGCCCTCCTGTTATCCTGACCTGACCCCGGCAATCCAGGAGCGGGTCGAGTACGAATTGGCGATAGTTAAAAAAATGGGCTTTGCCGGCTATTTCCTGATCGTGCAGGATTTCGTCAATTACGCCAAGCAGAACAATATTCCGGTTGGACCGGGACGCGGCAGCGCCGCCGGCAGTATCTTGGCGTTTATCTTAGGCATCACCAGCATTGACCCGCTCAAACATAAACTCATCTTCGAGCGCTTCCTGAACCCGGAACGTATCTCGATGCCCGATATCGACATTGACTTTTGCGACCTCAAGCGTGGCCGAGTGATTGAGTATATCCGCAACCGCTACGGCGCCAATTGTGTTGCCCAGATCATCACCTTTGGAACGATGAAAGCCCGGGCGGTGATCCGCGACGTAGGGCGGGTAATCGGCATGCCCCTGCCAGAAGTTAACCGCATTATCAAAATGATTCCTGACCAGTTGAACATCACGCTGGAGATGGCCCTCGAAAACAACCCGGAATTGAAAGCTGCGGCTGACGTCGATGACCTGCATCGCAAACTGATCTCCATTTCCAGCGTCCTGGAAGGCATGCACCGCCACGCCTCAACGCATGCCGCCGGGCTGGTGATCGCTCCAGGAGAAATCAGCGATTATGTGCCCCTATTCCAATCTTCCAACGGCGATGTTACCACTCAGTACGATATGAAATGCGTCGAACAGGTCGGTCTGCTCAAAGTAGATCTGTTGGGCATTCGCAACCTGACAGTGATTGACAACACCCTCGAAATGTTGCGGGCGCGGGGCCTTGCCCTCGATATTAACAACTTGCCGGAGAAAGACCCGCAAACCCTGAGCCTGTTCGGGGAAGGCAATACGATCGGGATTTTCCAGTTCGAATCTTCGGGCATGCGCGAATATCTGAAAAAACTCAAGCCCTCCGGAATCGAAGACCTGATCGCCATGAATGCCCTGTATCGTCCCGGCCCGATGGAAATGATCAGCGAATATATCGATCGCAAACAGGGACGCAAACCAATCGAATACCTGCATCCCGCCCTGGAACCAATCCTGAAAGATACCTACGGGATTATTGTCTACCAGGAACAGGTCATGCAGATCGCCCACGAAGTCGCTGGCTTCAGCCTCGGCAAAGCCGATATTATGCGCAAAGCTATGGGCAAGAAACAGCATGCCATGATGGGTGGCATATACGAGGAATTCATCGCCGGCGCCCGTAAAAACGGACTCAGCCAGAAAACCGCTGTCGCGGTCTTCGAGCTGATTGAAAAATTCGCCAGCTACGGCTTTAACCGCAGTCACTCGGCGGCTTATGCCATCCTGGCCTATCAGTGCGGATACCTGAAAGCCCACTATCCGGCGGAATTTTTAGCCGCCAACCTGACCAGTGAAATCAACAGCACCGAGCGGATCGCCATTTTGGCTACCGAAGCCCGCAACCGCGGTTTCGAAATTCTGCCACCGGATGTCAATCGCAGTGCCGTGCATTTCGTTCCGGAAGGCAACGCCATCCGCTTCGGGCTTTACGGGATCAAGAACGTCGGTGAAAAAGCCGCCGAAAATATTGTCGCCGCCCGCCTCCAGACCGGGGACTTTAAAACTTTTGATCAAGTCGTGTCCGCCCTGGATTTGAAGAGCGTCATCCGCAAAGTATTGAATAGCCTGATCGCGTCCGGCGCCACCGATTCTCTGGAAGGCACTCGCGGGCAGAAATTCGAAGCGATCGACACCGCGATCCAGCTCAATGCCCGGCGGGGCAGTGAGCGTCAGGCCAACCAGGTCAATCTGTTCGGCGGCAGTGCCGCCGCTCTCAGCCAGATTTCCGAACCCCGCCTGCCGGACGTTCCCGCCTGGGACGCCAACCACAAATGGACCAAGGAAAAAGAATTGTTGGGGATGTATTTGACCGGACATCCTTTACTGGAATACTCGACTGAGATCGAGGCCTTCTCCAACTTTGATTTTACCGAACCGCTGGCCAAATTCGACAAGGGCACCGTTAAATTAGGTGGGCTGGTGGCCGGGATCAAACGGATGACTGACCGCAAGGGACGCCCCATGGCGTTCATCACCTTAGAAAGTCTGAACGGTTCCGCGGAGGTCATTGCTTTCTCCGATATATATGAACGGTCGCGCGAATATCTGGAAATCAACAAGCCGGTTTTTGTCCAGGGTACGGTTTCCTGCCGGGGTGAGGATGACGCCAAAATCATGGCCGAGGAAATCACGCCCTTGCATGGACTCCTGAACCGCAAATCCAAGCAGGTGCATGTCCGCCTCAATGCCGACCAGCACCAGGCCGCAAACCTGGAGCATCTCAAAACTCTTTTCCTGCATCACCCGGGTGATTGTCCCATTTACCTGCACCTCTACGATCAGGAAGGCGCCCGCCGCACCGTCCGCCCCCGGGAGCTGAAAGTCAGTCCCGACCGCGAGTTGCTGGATACTTTGAAAAAGACCTTCGGGTCGGAAAACGCGTGGGTGGAATAATGTTGGCCGTCATTCAGCGCGCCCGCAAGGCCTCCGTCAAAGTTAATCGCCAGACGGTTGGTCAAATCGAGTTCGGATTGGTTATCCTGTTAGGCGTATTCCGCGACGATGACCAAACTGACGCCGACTTCCTGGCGCAGAAAATCACCGGCTTGCGCATTTTCCCCGATGCGGAAGATAAAATGAACCGGTCGATACTGGAGGTCGGCGGACAGGCCCTGGTCATTTCGCAATTCACGCTCTGCGGAGACTGGCGCAAAGGGCGCCGTCCCAGCTTTATCAATGCCGCGCCCCCGGAACTCGGAGCCAAACTGTACCACTATTTCACCGCACAATTAGCAAAACACGGCGTGCCGACCCAGCAGGGCGTGTTCGGAGCCATGATGGATGTACAGTTGATTAACGCCGGTCCGGTCACCTTTGTTTTGGACAGCCACCTAAAATGAAAACCCGCGAACCGGCCTTTTACAAACTGCCCATAACCAACTGGCCAACGGAAGATCGTCCGCGCGAAAAACTGATGCACCAGGGCGCTTTCAAGCTGACCGAAACGGAGTTGGTGGCAATTCTCCTGCGCTCGGGAACCGGCCAGTCCACCGCCATTGATGCGGCGCGGGAATTACTCCAGAAAGCCGGAGGCTTGAGCCGCTTAGCTCAACTGGACTACCAGGACATCCTGCAATTAAAGGTTCGCGGCATCGGACCTACCAAAGCCGTCACGATCGCCGCGGCTCTGCAACTGGCGCGCCGCCTCGAAGCCCGCGAGGTACAGCCACCGGCACAGGTCATCCACGGCAGTGACGATGTGGCGCGACTTTTCGCCCCGCGCCTGCGCGACCTGAAAAAGGAAATCTTCATGATCGTCCTGCTGGCGAGCAACCATAAAATCATCCGCGACTGCATTATCTCCGAAGGCGTCCTCAACGCTTCCGTCGTTACGCCCCGCGAAGTCTTCCGGGAAGCCGTTATGGCTATGGCCGCCGCCGTAATCCTGATCCATAACCATCCCAGTGGCAACCCCGAGCCCAGCCGGGAAGATGTGGAACTCACCCGGCAAATGGTCACCGTCGGAACGGCAATGAACATCCCTGTCCTCGATCATTTGATTATTGCCGGTGATACCTATACCAGCCTCTCCGACAAAAAATTGATATAAAAGAAATAGTGTATTAGATTAATAGCCATGTTGGACAACGATCATCATACAGGTAAAAAATGCAGATAACACCGCGCGCTCAAGAACGTATGACGTCTCTATTGACAAAGAGTGATGATCCCCGTAAAACCTTTCGGATATTTATAAAGGGCTTTGGGTGAAGCGGTCCCCGCCTGGGGCTTGCTCTGGAAGAGCAAAAGGAAAACGACGCGAACCTGCTGGTTAATGATTTCAAAATCTTTTTCGATCCCGGTTTACGCCCCTATTTGACGGGCAAGGTTATTGATTACCAGCAGAACTTCTTCGGCAAGTTCGATTTCATCATCTACGGCACATCTGCCTGCTGTTGAACCTATGAACTGTTTATTAGAGGAGCAGTAATATGAACCTCAGCGACAAAGCAACCTTGGAAAACTACATTGCCAATAATCCGGACACCTTTTTATTGCCACTCCTCGCCACTCAGTATCTGATGGAAAAAAATGCGGCTGCCGCTATGGAGCTGTGTCGCAAAGATTTAGCCTTGCACCCCCAGTCTGCCACCGCTCATTACATCTGGGCGGAAGCCGCCCTACTGGACTCACATACCGGCAGTGCGCTGGAACATCTGCAGGCCGCAGTGCAGCTCGATGCATTCTTTCTGCAGGCCTATTATCGTCTGCTGGAAATCGGTCGAAGCACGCTGTCACCTTACTCTCAGAAACGCTGTTTAGAAAGAATTGTACGACTCAATCCTTTCGATCAGCAGGCCGTCACCCAATTGAATAGCCTGCCGGCCGATTTGCCCTACACGCCGGACAAACCTTACGAAGCCGCTCCGCCTATGCCTGTCGAACCCCCTCCCCCTCTACCTGAGCCTGCCGTCATCCCGCCGGTTGCCCCGAAAACTCCGCCGAAGGCGGAACCTGTTGTCGAAGGCGACAACCGCAAGAATCTCGAAAAATTTTCCCAATCTATGGCGCAGTCCGGACCGGTCAGCCGTCCGCCCGTGGAAACCTTCGAGGAAGAAACTCACTTCGGTCCGCTGGAACCCGATTTAGCACCGGATTTATCTAATCTGGAACCGCCTGTGCAAAGTATTCCGGAACCGTCCGCCGCACCCGCCCCGCAACCGTCCAAGATAAGTGATTTATTTGCCAAACTCCGCTCTCAGCCCCTCGATGAGGTGCAAAAGGAAAATTGGGCGATGGATCTGACCTCGTTGCAGGAACCCGCACCGGCGGCGGTCGAGCCCACCGGCGAAGACCCTTTGCAAAAAATCATGGCCAGTCTGCCGTCTCAGCCACCGGAATCCGCGCCAAGCAGTGAATTACCCGCCGATTTGATGGAAGCGCCTTCCCCTGCACCTGATCAACTTGCCGAAACAGTCCGTTCCGAACCCGCCGAAACAATTCCCGAGCCGGAAATGCCAGCACTGGTATCTCCTATTGAACCTGAACCGGCACCTGAACCCATTAATATTGCCCCGGAATCCAGCCCGGCTCCCGCTGAAGAACCCACTCCGCCGTCTGCCACGGCACCGGTTGAGAAACCGACTCCACCCCGCCGAAAAAAAACGACGCGTAAATCCACTACCAAAAGCGCGGAAGGGATCAACAGCGTCACGTTCCCCATCCCCACCTGGACTCTCGTCGATGTCCTGAAAAAGCAACGCCTCTATGATCAGGCCATCAGCTTATTGGACCTGCTGGAAAAAAAGTCGAAGGGGGGCAAGGAACTCGAAAAAATCCATAAAACCCGCGCAGAGATCGGACGGCTCCAGGCGGATGAAGAGCCGGAAAGCGCGCCTAATCCACCGTCGGATTGAAAACCAGCTCGTAAGTAATCGGTACGGCCTTCGCCAACATGGCGGAAGCACTGCAGTATTTGTTTTGGGATAATTCGACCGCCTTGGCAATATTGGCCTGATTCAAATCCGCTCCAAAAAAGATGAATTTCAGATGGATCCGGGTGAAAATCCGGGGGTGCTCGTCACGACGTTCCGCCTGGATTTCAACCCGAAAATCGCTGACCGGCGTGTGCATTTTATTGAGCAGGGATTCGACATCCATCGCGGTGCATCCGCCGAGCGCGCTCAGCAATAATTCCATCGGCGAGCAGGCCCCTTCCGCGCCGCCGAATTCCCGCTTGGTATCAATCACCATCCAGTGATTGGATTCGCCCCGGGCTAAAAAGGTATTATTTCTAAACCGCTGAACTGTAACTTGCATTGCTTTATTTAATCCTTTTCTTCTTTCTGCCAGCGTTGTCCTGATTAACCGTTCCCCGTCTTCCCAGAGCGGCTCCATCCTCGGAACAGGTTTTTAACAGGTCGTCCAGTTTCAGGCAGGTATAGAGGCGCTTGGAAACTTCGGCCGGGAGTTCTTCCTTTTGGTCGGCGACGCGATAGATTTCCACCGTTTTTTTGATCTTGTCCACATAGACCTCGCAGTTATGGCAGGCTTCCATGTGTTCACGGATGATGCGGCAAGGTGGTGCGTCGAGACTACTGCCCATATACTCACAAATTTCGCGTAAAAGGTCTTCATTTAACTTCATAGTAAGGCCTCATCGGCAAATACTTTTTCCAGCTTTTCCTTCAGAAAATTGCGGGCCCGCATCAATCGGATCTTGGTATTGGATGGGGTAATCTGCAGGATGCGGCTGGTGTCTTCCGTAGACAATTCATGCAAATCGCGCAATATGAATACCGTACGGTACATTTCCGGTAATTGCTCGACCAGTTGGTCGAGTCTATCACGAAATTTTTTACTATTGACAATATTAAAGTCAAACTGCGGCCATTCGCGTGCGGCTTCGGAGCTGATGCGTTCGAAATCGGGATCATCAATGGAAATATGGTCATATTTGAATGGCTTCGATTTCAGTTTGCGCAAACCGACGTTGAGCGCGATGCGGTAAATCCAGGTGTAAAAAGACGATTGTCCGCGAAACTGGCTGATTTTGCGGATCATGATCAGGAAAGTTTCCTGCAAAATGTCTTCGGCATCCTGGCGGTTGCCGCTCAGACGTAAGCCCAAATGGTAGATTTTCGCGCTGTAGGCACGCACCAGGTGCGAGAGAGCGGCGCGGTCGCCCTGGCGGGCACGCGCAACGATTTCCAGCTCCTGTTGCGGGTTTGCGTTCATTGGCGCTTAATTTACACCGCGCCGTTGATAAATGCACCATCCTGGAGATATTTATCCTGCCTGATTTTCGGCCAGCGCTTTCATTTCGTTGTTGACTCTGGCAAAATATTGCGTACTGCCGGGTTTTTAAAGAGTCGGTGCAGTTCCCGGCACAACGCGGAACCTCCGGCTGGCGTTGGTTCGTCGGTTGGGATGTAAATAGAATCCAGGCGATAGCGGAGGTCTTGCATCGGCTAAAAAAATAGCTGCATTATGCAGAAAATTCAAGAAGTAAGCATATGGTGGCTATCTGCTTGAAAATAATCCCGGGATTATGTAACATTCGACTGAATGTCGAAAAAACCTCCAATCCTGCTGTCTTTCATCGGCAACAACGATTGTTACCTGCCCGACAAAACCGGTGCCATCATTTCTATTCTCGAGATCAAGCCTTTCGATATTCTTTTTCTGCTGTATAACGATGAATCCTATCTCAAACCGGCTTCGACGATATTGGAATATTGTCGGAAAAATTATCCGGCTTTGACCGTGCGCTATCAACCGGCACTGGCTGTCAATCCGACTGATTACAATACGGTTTACCCGGCGATGTATCAGGCTGTCAAAGAAATTCTTCGGGAAAATCCGCATGGTGAATATACCATTTCAGTGACGTCGGGGACGCCCACGATGCATGCCTGCTGGATTTTC
>Ga0172366_10004417_pt1 | contig 11078 bp, 8 predicted proteins | sample LakKivSesite69cm_FD_114533 | JGI IMG/M metagenome (GOLD analysis project Ga0172366, IMG submission 114533) | Sediment microbial communities from Lake Kivu, Rwanda - Sediment site 69cm | ecosystem: Environmental > Aquatic > Freshwater > Lake > Sediment | place: Rwanda: Western Province, Lake Kivu...
ATGGGAGGTTTGGATTCTAAGTCCCATCCGATGGGTGGTTTGGGATCATGGTCTTTTATGGCGAGCGTTTCCAAACGCGTGACCAGGGTTAAAACAAAAAGTTCCAAGTTCCTGCCCGCCCGTTCCGAACGGCACGTTCGGGCGGGGTTCCAAGTTCCAAGTTCCTGCCCGCCCGTACCGATCCTCCAGCTGGCGGATCGGGTGGGGTTCCAGGTTCCTTGTTAAAATCAGGGTTATGGGCTCAGGGATCGAATTAAAATAATAAACTTCGCTGCCTGATATGACCGGTCCGCTTGAAATTCAGTTGAAAAATCACCTATCTGTTATAACTTCTGGATCATCTGAAGCATCTTTTGTGTCAGAGGTTTTTCAGCGCCGGGCATCAGGCGGGTCACCTGGACCTCGTAACCACCTTCGGGAAATGCTTTGTCCGTGCATATATATCCGCTCGAGCCGTTACAATGGGTGACTATGACAGTATTTGAGTATGGCGACTGCAGTTTGATATTCATACCTATCTCATTCATCACCTCACCCGATATGCCTGCCAGCACCAGGTGTCCTATCCTGAATACAGATAGCCTGATCTCCACATCAGGACCGCTCTCATAGGACTGTTGCGGATAACGGTCTTTACACTCTTTCTTGCCCGGCAAAACCAGGAAGTCATTCAGCGCAGCAACGGATTCCACCGGGTAAGTGTCTGTTTTATTGTATGTTTCCCATGCAGCTTTACCTACATGATACCCGACAGCTTCAATCTCGTCAAAATCAGTGCCTGGACCATAAATTGGATTAATATCTCCTGATGCCCCTGCCGTTACTGCAACAACCACTTCCTCTCCTGCCTGCTTCTTGATATACCCTGCTGCTGCCCCGGGCCAGTCACCTGTTATCTGGTAATTTTCCTGCCCGCTTACCGTACCATGACAGGGCCAGTTTACAAAAATCGCAAGAGTATGATTCTGCAGATCCTCAAATTTGATCACATCCACCTCATGGTCACAGGGTTTACCGGGCGCCCGGCCCAGCCAGATGCTTCCATCTGCAAACTTGCCACGCCTGTTGATGTTCATGTCACAGGAACCTTTACCTGTCCCCATCTTAAAGGGAACAGGATGTTCCGAAGCCTGAACGGCTATGGTGACAAATTTATCCTGCAGTTCTTTCATATAATCGTTCACTGCCTGGGGAACATTATCTTCGTATGCCCTGGTCACAGGTCCGCCATGATTATGAACAGCAGTAAGCATAATATTTTCCGGGGGAATGCCAATCCGTGATGATATTTTCTGTCTTGTCTCATCGACAAACTGTTTTCTGTATCCTATCAGGTCAGCAGTAATGACCAGGACAGACGTTTTATCACCTTTGAAATACAGGGCGGAAGCAAAGAGCTGGTCATGTACCCCGGTGAACGGTGTTTTACGGGCATCATAACCACTCATAGGTATAGGAACAGAAGGTGTGATATTAACCTGGCTGGCACCCATAAGGACGGGAACAGCCTCACCGGTCTTTTTCTGACCGATACTGCTTATGCAGGTAGCAAACAAAGCAAAAAGAATTAAAACTAACGATCGGTTGTTTTTCATATCAGGATAGCCTGAAGAAGTTAAACGTTCAAAGTTCAGGGTTCAAGGTTCAATGAAGCGTGAATCGTGAGTCGTGAATCGTGAATCGTAAGAAACTTTATCTTCAGTTTACATCTATGTTCTTGTTAATCTTATACTTATATAAATTTCTTTTATCTTTTTACTTTTATCTTTTATCTTTAATCCTGATTCACAATTACGTTTACGCATTCTTACAGGTTTTGATAAACTCTGCTGCACATTTTTCTATTTCTTCATCTGAAGATAGCGGATTTATCCCCCAACCGGCACCCAGACCATCATCAACAACGCCGATGCTTATGTTCACTGAACGGCTCAGTATGTCATCAGTTACCGGATATGCTCCCTTCTCATGAGGCTGGCCGGCCTGTCTAAGCCATGTCATTACATGTTCCATATTGGCATATACGTGCCACCCGCTCTTATCAACAGTTTTTGTTCCAAGCGCTTTGCATACCCTTGCTGCTTTATCACGTGAATCGAAGATCACTGTGCACAATGTGGCACATTCACCTTCAGGATCGTTCAAAGTCCTGAAATGCATATCTTCCGGTTCTCCGATCAGGAATTTAAGCTTGGATTTTTTCTCCCTGAGCGTATCAATTATCTTGTCCGTTTTATGCAGTTGTGCAAGTGCAACCGCCGCCGTCAGCTCATTCATCCTGAAATTGAGACCAAGGATACTGCGCTCTCCGACCTCCACCCCCGTGCGCAGAGGCTTATGACCCTGATCATGTATGCCAAAAGCTCTTTCATAAAGCCTGGAATTGTTCGTAACTATCAGTCCGCCGTCACCGCTGTTAATAGTTTTGAAGAAATTAAGGGAATATACACCCATATCCCCTATTGTTCCCAGCTTTATCTCTTTATAGGTTGCTCCCATCGCCTGGCAGCAGTCTTCAAGAACGAGCAGTTCATGCTTCAGGGCAATATCCCTGATCTCATCCATTCTGCATGGATTACCTAACATATGCACCGGCATGATCGCCCTGGTGCGGGGTGTGATCCGTTTTTCTATATCTCCAGGATCAATCGTCAGGCTCTCATCTATCTCGGCCAGCACCGGCACCACTCCTGCAAAGATGCAAGCGGAATAACTGGCCACAAATGTGTATGCCGGCACGATGATCTCATCACCGGGCCTGAGGCCGAGTGCCAGGACCGAAACCAGCAAAGAAGCCGTTCCGGATGTTGTGGCAAGGGCATAATCAGCCCTGTAATATTTAGCAAACTCCCTTTCCAGCGAGTATACCTTATGAAGAAAGCCGGGATCACTTTCGCTTCCGTAGCGAAACAGATAACCTTTCTGCAGCACCTGCAGGGCTGCTTCAATTTCTTCTTTTCCATAAAAAAATGCTCCGGGACCAGGCATTTGAACCTCCTTTTAATGATTAAACTCTCCTCAATAAATTTACAAAATGTTTTCACAGAATTCAGCCTATCAACCTTCTTCCAACACACTACTCACAACCCACTTCTTACTTTCTTTCCTGGTGGGCACGTGTTCAGAGACGCGCGCCATCAGGGGTATAGCCTAAAGACAAAAGATAAAAGGATAAAGATAAAAGTGTTTCAGCTTCTCACTAAATACTTGTTAATCTCTTATTTAAATGTGAATTTCTTTATATCCAAACTTTTATCTTTTTACTTTTTTCTTTTATCTTTTTTCAATCCTTTCTTCCTGACAGTCTACCAGCCTTCAGCCTAATCCCCTTCTTCCGACTTCTGACTTCCGTCTTTTTAACTAAAGTCAATCATTGCCATACTTTCCCGGAATCCTTTTGTGCGGACAGCCAGGTAAATTATTCCCGCCAGCATCCAGCTTCCCCCGATAATAAATGTCTTAAGCGGCAGGTTTATCCAGATAACCAGGCAGAACAAAAATCCCAGTGCAGCGGGCAGCACATAGCGCAGGAATGTTTTGACAGTTTTCTTTTTTGATTTAAAAAAATACTCGTTGGCGGAAGCGATATTTACCCCCATGAATGCGAGAAACGCCCCGAAATTAATCAGCTGTGCACACTCCTGGTAGTTCAGCAGGTATGCTCCTGCACAAGCCATGATTCCGATAATCAGTATATTATAATCAGGACAGGCATGTTTGTTGCTCAGGTGTCCGAAGATTCTTCGGGGAATAACGCCATCGCGTCCCATGCCATACAGAAGACGTGAAGCGCCGAGCTGACCCGTAATTCCGGAACCAATACTGCCTAATAATAAAACGAACGACAGAGAAGTATCCAATAAAGTCCCCCCGACACGCCTGGCTACTGACATTATTGCTGTATCCAGCGCATTTGTCCGGGCAGCTTCATCGCTCAGCCCGGCTGTAAAGGAAGTCCAGTCGGGCCAGGACAGCTGGGCGAGGTAGACCTGTGCCCCGCTCCATATGCCGGTTATCAGGCAGGTTAATACCGCGGCAAGAAGGACATTTCGTTTTGGGTTATTTACTTCTTCGGACAGGGTGGTTATCCCGTCAAACCCGATGTAGGTGAGGGCTGCCAGGGATGTCGCAGATCCAAGTGCCTTCAGGGAGAATGATCCGGGGTTATAGAATGGAAGCGGTGAAAATAGTCCCGCTGCCCCATTCTTCGCAAGCACATACCTTGCTGCCGCACCCATAAAATAAAATACCACCAGCCCCATGATAATTATCAGCACCCAGTTTGTTTTGGCAGCGACCTTTATACCATTCAGATTAAGTGTAGTGAAACCTATAGTGAACAGTAATATCCAGGCAGCCAGTGGAATAAAAGGGAACATATGGTTTGCGGCAATGCTTGAAAAAATGATGCAGAGTATAGGGATGAAAAGATAATCCATAAACATTGACCATCCTGCAACGAACCCGATGAACGGGTGGATTGCTTTACCCACATAGGTATATGCTGAACCGGCGACAGGATAGCGGCTTGCCATACGTCCATAACTGACTGCAGTCAGCACCATAGCGGTCATGGCAAGCAGGATGGAAGTGACCGCATGGCCTTTTGAAAGGCTGTATGCATGACCGAACAGTGGCAATGCCGCTACAGGCTGGATCACGATGATCCCGTAGATGATCAGATCTCCCAGCGTTAACACACGCCGGAGCCTGGGTGCTGAGCCCGGTTCAGTATTTGGGATTCCGTGAGAAGACTTATTGTTTATCAAGTTATACCTGGCCTCTTGTAATTATGCTTCCGTGTAAAAATAGCAGCATTTAACAAACATGCAAAATAATCCCTCTCTATAAATACATACCACATAGATTGTACAGATATATAGGGTGGTGATGTACCAATATATTGGAATTATTAGCCCCTATTTTTGAATAATATATGCTTATCTAAAGTTTGTATAAGCTTAATCAATAGAAGTAATTTGACATTTGTATTTAGAAGTAGTATATTTATAATAAAAATATCAATCTTTTCTATATTATAATTTTAATTTGGTAATCTAGTTAAATCATTAATTATGAGTGATATTATGCAAGATTTTGAAAAGCTACTTGAGCAAAGTAAAGCACAATATCCTGTAATAGATCAAGATATTAAGGCATTTAATGCTGTCAGTACTGATAACCAGAAATATCTCGAATACTTAAATTTTATTAACACTTCACCTTTACCTATTCTCAATAATCAAACAGGCGATTGATTAATTATTATTGAAAATGCCTAGCTGGGGACAGATACTTACCGAAATTACGAATCTTATTAAAGGAGGTGATTCATACGCTTTCGATAAAGTACGTTCTAAATATCTTGCTGAACTATACAATTACACTAAAAGAAATACTATTATCTATGCTTCACGTTGGACCTCAGGTGATATACCTCCCCAATTTGTATCCATTACAGATGAAGATATTCAAGGCTTCATGGAGACCATTTATGGACTAAAAGGTGATGAGTTAGATTTATTATTACATACAGGTGGTGGATCTGCAGAAGCCACAGATGCTATTGTTTCATATTTAAGACAAAAATTCAAACATATAAGAGTTATTATACCACAGGCAGCTATGTCAGCAGGTACAATGTTAGCTTGTGCTGCCGATAAAATCATTATGGGGAAAACAATCATCCATCGGACCAATTGATCCACAATTCATATTGCAAACCTCAATAGGAATGTTATCCATTCCAGCAAAGGCAATTCTTGATCAATTTGAGATGGGCAAAAAAGAATGTAATGATAATCCAAATAACTTAAAGGCATGGATTCCAATGTTTACTCAGTATGGACCAGCTCTACTTGTCCAATGCGTTAATCAAGGAATATTTGGAAGGGATTTGGTTGAAAATTGGCTGACAAATTATATGTTCAAAGATAAAAGTGCAGAAATACCTAAGAAGATTACAGATTATCTTTCCAATCATGAAAATTTTTTAACTCATAGCAAACATATCAATATTATTAAAGCCAAGGAAATAGGATTAGATATTGATGAATTAGAAAAAGATAATGGTTTACAAAATGCTGTACTGTCTGCTTTTCACGCAGTGATGCATACATTATCTAGTACACCTACAGTTAAGGTTATTGCTAATCATGAAGGAAGATGTTTTCTTAAACAAGTCGGTATTGCTGCAATTCCTCCTAAAGTACAACCAGACAAATAATCCCCTTTCTCATTTCAGCTCCCTGGATATAGAAAACAGAAACTCGAGTCCGCCTTCTTTCCTGTTTTTTACAGATATCTCGCCTTTATGAAAGAGCACAGCATTCTTAACGATGGAAAGACCCAGTCCTGTTCCGCCACTCTTGCGGTCACGGCTTTTATCCACCCGGTAAAACCGCTCAAACAGACGGGGTATGTCCTGATCCGGCACACCAATTCCTGTATCGGAAAATGAAAAATAATAGTACTGGGTATCTTCCAGGTATTTACTGATCCTCACAGTAATATTTTTCCCGGCATGATTGATCGAATTGTCGAACAGGTTACGGAATATAGAATATAATAAGACAGGATTCCCTTTGATTTCAACATCTTCAGGAATGTTTGATTCAGTATTTATACGATGTTCATTAATCTGTACCCTTAAATCGTCCATCACATTGTTAACAACCTTCCATAAATTGACTTTCTCGACAGGATAAAGATTGCCGGCTTCTTCAATATTTGTCAGCAGTGATATATCATCGATCAAGTCTGCCAGCCTGCAGGTCTGGGAATACGCCCTGCGTATAAAATCTTTTCTTATTGCTTTGTCCGGTTTACTTTCAAGGACAGTCTCCAGCAACCCTTTTATGGAGCTGACAGGCGTTTTCAGTTCATGGGCAATATTTTCTGTCATCTGTTGTTTGATCAGCTTCCGTTTGGCAGGCTTTGTTGTATCGCGCAGAATAATTTCAAAACTTTTGTCAGAAAACAAGACACACCTGGCATTATAAAACCTGCCATTTTTATGGATACTTATTTCATAAGATGGTTGTGTGCCCTGATCATTAACTTCCTCACCTGTATATGTTTGGATAAATCCAATAAGCGGAGAGAAATCCTGAATCAAGAAAATATCCTCTGCTGAGTAAATCAATTTTTCGCTTAAAAGATTAATATATTGTATAAAGTGGCGGTTGTTCGTGATCACCTTTTTCTCTTTTGAAAATATTGCAATGCCTTCATCGAGAAGGTTCAGATGACGTAATAGTTTTTCTTTTTCAGATAACAATGCATGCCTGGAATTATTCAGTTTTTGGTATATGCCGACAATATCCTTCCCTATAATGCCAAGCTCACTTTCAGGAAAGGTCAGATCTTCATCAATGGGCTTATCTGCCAATGCCTTAAGAGTGAATTTTTTAAGCGCCGCAACAGATTCCCCGAACTTATCAGTCACCCATATCAGGACAAGGGAGGTTATAAAGAATACCAGGACAATCAAAAGCAAAGGAAATCTGGCAGGTTCAATAATCTGCCTGGCTTCAATGTTATAGACGACTGACATTCTTATAAAATATCTCCCGAAATGACGGGCAAAATAATAGTACTTGATACCGGTGGATGCCGAGACCCTTATGTCAGAACCTGTTTGATATTTTAATGCCATTTGTACCTCGGGTCGTAAAAGATGGTTCTCCATTGCTGCTATGTTCTTTACTTCAGTATCGTACCATACTTTACCGTCCGGGCCTATAACAGTTGTTCTGATATTTTTATCGGGGAAAATCCGGATAATGGAATCCAATCCTGTCGAAAGATACTTTTCATCAGGCAAATATCTATTAATGTAATTATTAATGAGTACAGTATAACCATCCAGTTCATTATTAAGGGCATTGACACGGTATCTCTTCTCGCGATGATATTCCAGGAAAACAATCAATACAGCAAACAGAAAGAATATAGCAGATAAATAAATGATCTGATTTTTCCTGTATTTTGAAATTGGTTTCATCCTGCATTATTCTATTTCAAAACAATATCCGTGGCCGGAGCGGCTAACAACACATTTGCCATAAGTGCCGAGCTTCTTTCGCAGGCGTGTCATATGAACATCAACAGTTCTCTCAAGCACATAATTATATTCCTTCCATGCAAAATTCATGATTTCTTCACGCGTAAATACTTTGCCTGTATTATTCAGTAACAGCAGCATGATCTGGTATTCATGAGGCGTCAGGCTTACCTTCACACCATCAGCATATAACCTCTTTTTCGCCTGATCAAGTTCAATACCTGAAACTTTTATGTTGGCCTTCTCAGCCAGCTGGCGGAGATCCTGACGGCGCAGCACTGCTTTCACTCTTGCCATGAGCTCACGCACCGAAAAGGGTTTTGTAATATAATCATCTGCACCCAACGAAAAACCGGTAAGCTTATCATTTTCGGCGTTTTTTGCAGTCAGGAAAATGATGGGCGTCTTTATTTTTTTCTTGTTCCTGATCTCATCAGCAAGCCTGAAACCCGACATGCCTTTCATCATGATATCCAGTATGAACAGATCAAATCCGGCAAGTCGTTTTTTCAGCGCGTCCTCTGCTGACAGGGCTATCTCAACCCTGTACCCTTCCGCCTCCAGGTTAAACTTCAGGATCTCGCATATATCTTCTTCATCGTCAACGACAAGTATTCTATAATGATCTTTTTCTCCCATGACTGCATCTAAACAAACAGAACAAAATAAAATTAAACCAATTACATGAGTATTTCAATTGTATTACAAGATTGTTACAAAGAAATAAGATTTTTCTAAAAAGAGGGTGTCCCACAAGGACACCCTTTTTTATTTATCAGAACGGCGCTGAAGAATATTAAATATTTATCAAAACGCCGCTTAATTTCTTGCTAACGCAATAAATATAGGCGGTTTATTTGATCAATATGGAAGGTTTTAAGAAAAGAATAAGACTGAAAAGGTTTTATATTAATCAGAACGGCGCTGAAGAATATAAAATATTTATCAAAACGCCGCTTAATTTCTTGCTAACGCAATAAATATAGGCGGCTTATTTGATCAATATGGAAGGTTTTAAGAAAAGAATAAGACTGAAAAGGTTTTATATTAATCAGAACGGCGCTGAATATTTTTTTATATTGATCGGATCGGCGTTTCTTTTTTTGCTTCGCAAAAAATAAATCCTGACGCCTTATCCGATCAATATCAGAGGTTTAAGAAAGGAAAAAGAATCTGGCAGGTGCCCAATTTGATTTATGTTAAAAGCCTACTGCCTAATCCCCTACAGCCTGATTTTGTAGCGCCTTTCCCAGTTTGCTTCGCACATTTATAAGCATGTAAAATGAGAAGCTGCCTCAATTATTGTTTTGAGACGGCCTCTTAAAAACCTGTAATAATGCCAGCCCCGGCACTGGTTCTTCCAGGCGAATAACCTGTAACAAAAACGTAATATTCATGAAACAATTAAATAACATAAAAGAAATACAGTTGTAATAAAATTGACGGATTTTCGGGATGTCAATTGTAACAATTCTGTCATGCAGTTACAACAAAAATTTAATTGAAATAACATACCGATGTAATAACAGGTTTGGACTTTTGACTCATAATCTAAACCTAATTAAATATGAAAAAAACTATTGGATTATTTTTGTTGGTAACCTTTTTTGTTAAAGGATATCCGCAAATCACCACCGAATCACTCAGGGAGGCAATTGATGTTCACGAAGGAAAGATCAATGCGCTTGATGAAAGGGTTCTGCTGACTGAAAGTGACCTGGGGAAACTGACAAAAATCAAAGTTTCAGGTTATATCCAGGCACAATTCGAGAGTTACCAGAAAGACCTTGTCAAGACCAATGATCCGACCAGTACTTTCTCTATAAGACGTGCGCGGGTGAAATTCACCTATGAAGCAACCGATGGCGTGAAATTCGTTCTTCAGCCCGATTTCAGCACTGGTAACCTTACATTAAAAGATGCATATGCGGTTGTAAACCTTCCCAAATTAAAAAGCTTCTCACTCTGGGCAGGGCAATTTAACCGCCTGAATTACGAAGTGGAATATTCATCAGGCCAGAGGGAGGTGCTGGAGCGTTCGCGAATGATCAGGACAATATACCCTGGCGAAAGGGAGGTGGGTGTAAAACTGGAATACAGCCCTTCACAGGTGCCACTGAAACTGCAGCTCGCCGCACTGAACGGGAATTTCACAGGCACACAGGCCAAAGATGTTGACTCCAGGAAAGACATTATGGCCCGTGGCATTTATTCGTTTCAATTTCCCGGGGCCGGTATCGGATTAGACCTTGGTGCCCATGCCTATTATGGTGGCCTCATGGCAAAATCGGTTTACGTCTCTGACTATGAAAACAAGCTGGACAGCCTGACTTACAGTGCAGGTGATTACCTTGACAAGCAATGGTTCGGCGGGGAAATGCAGGCATACTTTGATGTCCTCGGAGGTATGTCCATAAAAGGGGAATATATAAGAGGTAAAAATGCATTTGCAGGTGATTCAAAGACAAATCCCTATAAGACCAGGAAGTTTGCAGGTTATTATGCTTACCTGATTAAGAATATTGGTAAAAAGAACCAGGTTGTTACCCGCTGGGACAATTTCGATCCCAACACTCAATTATCAGGCGATGGTGCCGGGAAGGATATTATGTACAATACCCTGACACTGGCCTGGCAATATTATCTGAATGATAATATACGGCTGACACTCAATTATGAAATGCCTTTCAACGAAAAGAATTCAACAACCCCGGACCAGTTGAAGGATAATGTCCTGGGTATTCGTGTTCAGGCAAAATTTTAATCTATATGCATTAAACTTCAAACCATAAAAAATGAAAACAAATAAGTTATTAACGATGGTACTGCTTGCAGCTTTTGTAATCCTTTCATCTGCTTTTATAGCACAGACAAAGATCACTGTAAAAGGTTCTGACACTATGGTCATCCTTGCCCAGCGCTGGGCTGAGATTTATATGAAGCAACACCCGGAAACATCCATCCAGGTCACCGGCGGTGGTTCAGGAGTCGGCCTGGCAGCCCTCATAAACGG
>Ga0172366_10004418_pt1 | contig 11076 bp, 11 predicted proteins | sample LakKivSesite69cm_FD_114533 | JGI IMG/M metagenome (GOLD analysis project Ga0172366, IMG submission 114533) | Sediment microbial communities from Lake Kivu, Rwanda - Sediment site 69cm | ecosystem: Environmental > Aquatic > Freshwater > Lake > Sediment | place: Rwanda: Western Province, Lake...
AAATTACTGAAACCTAACACCGATAATTTATTTATCAGTCTTCCCGGAATAGAAAGAAAAGAGTTTAAGAACATCAAAGAAACAATTGAAAAATTATTTAAGAAAGCGAAGATTAATCTTCGATAAATGTTATTTATCTCGATGGTCAATGAATCTGCGATTCATTTCGATCTTCGATAAATGTTATTTATCTCGATGGTCAATGAACTTTTGATTCATTTCACCTCTCGTAAATGTTAATTTACTTCAATGGTCAAAAAAGCAGTTTTAAAAATTATAAAATTTTATCAAATGTTTATTTCTCCAGGGTTGGGTTATAACTGTCGTTTTTACCCGAGTTGCTCTAAATATACAGCCGAGACGATTCAAAAATACGGGACACTAAAAGGGCTAAAAAAAGGGCTTTGGAGAATATTAAGATGCCATTCTTTTAATAGAGGAGGAATAGACTTGCCGTAATATGGGCTTTTTTATTAGTGCCTTTAATACAATTTTATATCAACCCTTATTTAACGCTCTAGTTTTTCTTTATCAATTCCTGCCAGGAAAAGATTTTGGCTTGGCCATAATTGTTTTGACAGTTATAATCAGGATCATCCTTTATCCTTTAATGCTGAAATCTATTAAATCCCAAAAAATACTTTCTGAATTACAACCAAAAATCCAAGAAATCCAGCAGAAATACAAAAACGACAAAGAAAAACAAACCAAGGAAATGATGAGCCTTTATCAAAGAGAAAAAATTAATCCCTTTGGTGGTTGTCTTCCCCTTTTAATTCAACTGCCGATTTTAATCGCTCTTTTTAGGGTCTTTTCGAGAGGATTGGAACCTGGAGCAATAAGTCATCTTTATAGTTTTGTGTCTGATCCCGGCAAGATAAATCCAATGTTCTTTGGGTTAATAAATCTCGCTGAATCAAACTTAGGACTGGCAATTTTCGCTGGCATCAGCCAATTTTTCCAATCAAAAATGTTAATGTTAAAAAACCTCCGGTCGCCGGCCGGCGGAGGGGAGATAAAAAAGACAGATAAAACAGCCCAGTTTTCAAATATAATGCAAAAACAAATGCTTTATTTTTTCCCAATTTTTACGGTTTTGATTCTTTTAAGGTTGCCCTCAGCCATTGCCCTTTACTGGCTGGTCACCGCTCTTTTTTCAATTTTCCAGCAATATTTAATTATTAAACCGAGCACATAGCAAAAATTATATATGATTTCTAGAGAAAACCTTGAAGCAATTAAAAAAATCACAAAAGAATTTTTTCAAAAAACAACTTTTGATATAGAGATTGAAGTCTTGCCGGAAAAAGAAGGAACCATTCCCATTAATCTCAGAACCGAAGAACCCCAAATTCTAATCGGCGAAGGAGGACAAACCTTGACAGAAATTCAACATTTGTTGAAAATAATTTTAAAAAGAAAACTCGCCTCGTTTCCTGGACGAAGCGGGATTTCCGAGTCCTTTTACATCAACCTTGACATAAACAATTACAAACAAAAAAAGTACGAATATTTAAAAGAGTTAGCTTTTTTTACGGCCAACGAGGTTGTTTTCAGTAAAAAAGAAAAAACACTGGCCCCGATGCCAGCTTACGAGAGGAGAATTATTCATCTGGAATTAGCCAATCGTCAGGATGTCTTCACCGAGAGTATAGGGCAGGAGCCGGAAAGAAGAATAGTCATTAGGCCTCGCCGCCAAACTTAAATCAAAGAAACATCGGGCATATTTTTTTGTTCCTCGGCTAATTCTCGTTTAGCCTTTTTTATTTTTACTATTTCTTCCGGCGAGGTAGTGATAAATTGGTCTTCAGCATAAGAAGCCATCACTTTTATGGCTACGTGTTTTTGTCCGGCAAAAAATATTCCTTCACCCACCTCGCACTCCAATAACAAATATTTTTCTTCATCAGTTAAGTTAAAAGTTTTTTGAATGACCTCAATGGTGGCCGAAGATTGTTTCATTAAAAGCTGAAGCGAAGAGTTAGTAATAATTGGTTTGCCGTATTCTGATTTTATAAAATCGTTAACATCCTGAGTGATGGTGGTTACGGCCAGCCAATGTTTTCTTGCCCTTTTGCATATGCCGAAAAGAAAAGAAGCGCCATCTTCAGTTCTCATTATCCACCAGGCCTCATCGACAACCAAAATTCTTTTTTTCATCTCCGATTGAACTTTATTCCAGATGTATCTCATAATTATAAACATGGCCATTGGTCTTAACTCATCTTCCATATCTCTTATGCCAAAAGCAACAAAAGGCTTTTCCATAGAAATATTGGTTGGCTGATTGAAAAATTGGGCGAAAGTTCCTTTGGTAAACTTTCTCACTCTTCTAACTAAGGATTCTGTCCCTTCCATTCCTTCAAGAACCTGTTCAAAATCAGACATTAAAGGGATTTTGTCTTTCCAGGTGGCCGGGTCTGTTTCCGGGGTAATATCTTTGGCAGCATAAGTTTCAGTTAGAGCCCGGTCAATAATTCCATCTTCCTCCGGCGTTAAACCGCCCAACATAATTCTTAAAAGGCCAACTAAATTAATAATACTTGACCTTAAGACGTCCTCTGGTTCTTCGTCTTCTCTGGGTAAAGGCAATTCGAAAGGATTAATATGATTTGGCGAAGCCAAAGACATATTGAAAAATGAACCGCCAACAGCCTCAACCAGGGGCCGATATTCGTTTTCGGGGTCAATAATTATACACTCGGTCCCGAGCATTAAGGACCTCAAAATTTCCAATTTGACGGCGTAGGATTTCCCGGCGCCGGACTTAGCGAAAATGCAAGAATTCGCATTCTCCAAACTGAACCGGTCAAAAAGTATCAAAGAATTATTATGCATGTTTATGCCGTATAAAATCCCATCATTGGAACTTAAATCAAAAGAGGTAAAAGGAAAGATGGAGGACAGTGGTTCTGTGTTCATCGAGGTGTGGACTTGAATTTGGTCTAAGCCATAAGGCGAGGTTGAATTAAACCCTTCTTTTTGCTGGTAAAGGGTAGGTTTAATATAAATTAGCCTTGATTCCAGAATTGATCTTAAAGTTGTTTCTACTTCTTTTATTTCTTCGAGAGTTTTTCCATAGACAGTTAGATAAAGACCAAATTTAAACATTTTCTCCTGGGCAGTTTGTAATCTGTCTCTTAAATTCTCTAAATCCTGATAAGCTGTTTCCAAAATCGGATCTCTTATCAGTCCTTTTTCTTCTTTTTCCGCAATTTCAGCCTGGACTTCTGTTACCTTCTTTCTTAATTGTTTTAAAACCTGTCCGGTATCGATCGGGTGGGTATGGAAGCTGATGTCCATCGGTTGGTCAAGATTGATTATTGGTGACAGCCAGGCAGTGCTTAAATATCTTGGATAAGAGAAAATAAAAAATGATTTGACAAACCTTTCCCCCAATTTTATATGGTCGGGCTTTATTTCAATCGAAGAAGGAGCAATAATGTCTTTTGCTTCTATTATTGATGCCTCAAGAGTTTTTTCCGGCATCTCAATTTTTTTCTTTTTTAAAAAAGGTAACTTCATGTACCGAGCTTTCGCGTAGCGAAAGCGAAGGTGAAGAAGAGGACTTTGTCCTCTTCGCCTTAATTATCTAATCATTTCAGGAGGGATTTCAGGATAATAACCAACCTCAGCTTCTTCCGGGTGATACAGACTCCAAAAAAGCTCAATTAATTCTAACGTATTAAGAAAGGAACATTGTAGTCCGCATCTTCTTAGTCCCAAAGCCACAAACTCCATTCTTTGCCACAATTGGGATTTGGCTCTTTGAAACTGTCCTTCGCTAAAATCGGCTTCTTTTTTCATTCCTATTTTTGGAATTTCAATTAAGGTAAAAGGTATGGTGACGAAAAAGGTTTTGGAAAGAATTTGCCGACCGACAATCAGATCATTGATAAATTTTCTATATTCAGCGGTTTGAATTTTCATTAATTCATTTTTCTGAGCTCTCTCTATTTCTTTTAATTTATCCAGGTAGCCGGTAATGTTTAAAATCCGGGACTGAACGACAATTTCGACAGAAAAGTCCAAAGAGTTTAAAAAATTCTGGAACTGATAAATAATTGCTTGTTGTTCGTCAGTCGACTTTAAGGCGAAATTCAAAGAGGAGATCATTAAAACACCCCGGAGAGATTTGTTTTTTAAAAGTAAAACCCCCTCTCTTATTTGTTCAATTTCTAAAAATTGTTGGGTTGATGGTTCTGCCATAAATTATTTTGTTTTAATTTCAATTTCGGTGTGTAATTTTTTAAGCTGGCTTTCCCCTCCGATTTTTAAAGGCAATTCTTGTTCGTTCTCCGCAGGTAGAGTTGCGCCGGACTCTATTTTCTTTTTATAAACCTTTATTCCTGGTTGTTCTCTTTTTTTCCAAATATAGATTTTAGGCATAGCGCTGAATTTCAAAAAATTGACTAAGGTTAAAGGTAGAGATCTCCCCCCGATTTTCAAGAAAGCCAAGGCAATTCCCCCGCTTCCCAGGATAAGACAAGCAACCAGGAAGACCGAAAAAGGCACCAAAAAATAAAGAACAAAACAAACGACTCCAGCTGTTCCAATAAAAATAATTTGTTTAAAGGTCAAGGGTCCAACGATTTTTGCTTCATGTTCAATGAATTGTGGAATAGTAAATCTCATAAATCCTACAGATTTATTATAACAGGCTTTGCCTGAGATATCAAAAGCCTCTTTTATTCATAAGGTAAAACTTTTAGTTAAGTTAATCCAGTCGCGGACCTCAAGACTTTCTGCTCTTTGGCTCGGCTGAATTTTATTTTTCAAAAGCCAGGACTTTGTTTTCTCTTTATTCAATTCTAGAGTCTTTGATAAATTGTTCAATAATTGCTTTCTGGGTTGGGAAAATCCGGCCCTGACAATTTTAAAAAACAAATTAACATTAATCTTTAGCTTTTTATGAGCCTTAATCAGCGGCGCGATCCGTATAATCGCACTGTCAACTTTAGGTTTCGGCCAAAAGGATTGCCTGGAGATATAAGAAACGATTTTAGGTTTAGCATAAATTTGAACGGCAACCGCCAGCAGGTTCATGTCGGGTGGTTGGGCACAGATTCTCTGTCCTACTTCTTTTTGAACTATGAGTATTATTTCTCTTGGTTGATGATTTGATTCTAAAAACTTTCTAATTACCGGAGCCGTTAGATAAAAAGGCAGGTTAGCCACTACTTTGTATGAATTATCAATTTTGAATTTAGAATTAAGAATTTTTAAAATGTCTCCTTGAATAATCTCAACATTTTTTGTTTTTATTATTCTTAATTCATCATTCAACAAGATTCTTGTCATCTTTGGGTCTTTTTCCACCGCCATCACTTTCTTCACTTTTTCAGCCAACTCCTGAGTTAGAACGCCAAGACCAGGGCCAATTTCCAGAATAACATCATTCGGTTTGAGGTAAGCTGATTCAATAAACTTTTTGACCGCCTTTTTATCAATCAGAAAATTCTGCCCTAATCCTTTTGAGGCCCGAATTTTATATTTTTTGAACAAGTTTTTAATATTTCTTTTTGAAACTATATTCATCTAGCTATTTTAGCACCAATTTTAAGGTTGTGGATAAAACCCTTGACTTTTTAACTCAAAAGGTTAAATTAAAGAAAGTTCGCTATTTACCGATGTCGGACTATTGGCAGACCGAGTTTTTCATTTATGAAAACGACGGTGGAAGAAGAGAGTAAACTCTCTTCGCTCAGTAAAAAACTTTTGAATAATCTGAGGAGAAAAATCAAGGGTTCCCTAAAGACCCCTTGTCTTTGTTTATTGAAGCTTCAGCTGAGGATAATTGTTGTTTCCCTGTTTATTTTTGTTTCTCTGGGCTCGGGTTTGGTTGTAAAATCTTTGGTTGGCAAAAACGATTTTCATTTAGCTAATATTTCTAAAATCTTTGAAGAATCAGAAAAAGACGATTTATTTATTAGTCCGACAAAAAGATTTTTGCCAGAATCACCAGAATTTCTTTTGGTGGAAAATTCCAGTCTTAAGGCTTCTTCTCCGCCGACCACTTTTTCTTCTCAGGTGCTGGGTTCTTTAATCGCGGGTTATGAGCCAGCCGATGTAAAAATGGTGATTACCGAGTATCTTGTTGAGAGCGGAGACACTTTATCCTCTCTGGCAGCTAAATTCAATATTTCTTTAAACACTATTCTTTGGGCCAACGACTTAACTGAAAAATCAATATTGAAACCGGGCCAAAAATTAGTTATTTTGCCGGTTTCCGGAATAATTCATCATGTAAAATCCGGGGATACTGTTTCCGGAATTGCCGAAACTTATCAAGGGAAGACAGAAGAGATAGTCGCCTTTAATTATCTTTCTAATGAAGACGATATCTATATTGAAGATATTATTATTGTTCCCAATGGCATAATGCCTCCCCCTCCTGTAAAACTGCCACCAGCCCCGGTTAGCATTCCTTTGGCCGACAGTTATTTTATTGCTCCTGTGTCTTCTCCCTACATAATTAGCCAAGGACTTCATTGGTACAATGCTATAGATTTCTCTTACCAAGGGAATGCTTGCGGCAAACCGGTTTTTGCCGCGGCTGGCGGAACGATTCAGAGAATAGGATATCATAGTGTGGCTGGTAATTACGTCAGAATTCTACATCCGAATGGCGTGATTACTTTTTACGGCCACCTTAGCAGTATTTCAGTTTCTCAAGGTCAGCCAGTTTCTCAAGGAAAAATCATAGGCTATATAGGAAATACGGGATACACTATAGGGCGAACCGGCTGTCATGTTCATTTTGAGGTCAGGGGTGCCAGAAACCCATTTGCCTGGTAAAATAGTATCATGGGTAAGCCATCCCCAAGGACTTTTTAGTCTTCGCGGAGACGATACATTAAGGCTTCAGAAAGATGATTAAAGGAAATATTTTCTGAATTATCCAGGTCAGCGATCGTCCGGCCCACTTTTAAGACGCGGTGGTATCCTCGGGCCGATAGTTTGCCAGAATCAACATATTTTCTCAGGAGTCCTTCTGATTTACTGTCAATTTGGCAGTATTTTTTTATTTTTGGCATATCCATTTCAGAATTTGTTATCCTGAACAGATAGCCATTCCTATCTTTAGTAAACCTTTCTTTTTGAGTTTCTCTTGCTTTTTTCACTTTTTCTCTTATAATTTTACTGGAATTTTTTTCATCTGGAGCAATTAGTTTGTCGTATTTTAATTGAGGGACGGTAACAAAGATATCAATTCTATCCATCAGGGGACCTGAAAGCTTTCTTCTATAGTTTTGAATCTGGGAAGGATGGCATTGGCATTCTTTTTCCGGGTCGCCAAAATAGCCGCAAGGACAAGGGTTGGCAGCAGCCACGAGTGTAAAGCGGCTAGGAAATTTAAGAAAGTGCTTGGACCTTAAAATTGTAATTTCCCCTTCTTCAATCGGCTGGCGTAAGGATTCTAAAACATCGCGGTGGAATTCCGGGAATTCATCTAAAAATAAAACTCCTCGGTGAGCCAAAGTTATTTCACCCGGCTTGGGCGGATTGCCGCCGCCGATTAAAGCAACCTCTGAGGCAGTATGATGAGGAGAGCGGAAAGGCCTTTGATTAATTAAAGGTTTTTCTTCTGGCAAAAGACCAACCACGCTATAAATTTTACTTACTTCCAGAGCTTCTTCAAAAGAAAGAGGAGGTAAGATCGAAGAGAGAGACTTGGCTAAAATAGACTTGCCAGCTCCTGGCGGGCCGGTCATTAAAAGGTGGTGGGAACCGGCAGCTGAGATTGCCAAGGCTCTTTTGGCATATTCCTGCCCTTTTATCCAGCCCAGGTCTATGGGATAATTTTCTTTATCAAGAAATCCCTGGGGATTTATTTTAGTTTGGCATATTTCTTTTTTGCCCAACAGATAATCGATTGTTTCTTTTAAGTTTTTGACCCCGATGGCCTTTATTTCTTTTATTAAGGCTGCTTCGGCAGAATTTGACCAGGGCAAAATTATTTCTTTAAACCCCTTTTCTTTTGCCGCTGAAGCAAAAGAAAGAACCCCTTTTATTGGCCTTAAATTTCCGTCTAAAGCTAATTCCCCGACAAAAATCCGATCCTGGAAGACAAATTTTATTTGTTTTGTGGCAAATAAAAAACCCAAAGAAATGGGCAGGTCATATAGAGAACCTTCTTTTTTTAAGTCGGCTGGAGCCAAAGAAACCAGAGTCCTGATAGGTTGTTGATGGGGGGATTGGAAACCCGAACTTTTTATAGCTGAAGCTACTCTCTCTTTTGATTCCTGAATGGCCTTATCCGGCAAGCCAACGATATTAAAAGATGGCAGGCCGTAAGAAGCATCTACTTCTACTTCAACAATTTGAGCGTTTAAGCCCGTGAGAGCGACTGAAAAAACTTTTGACGTCATATTATCATTGTAATTAATTGGTGAAATTTAACAACAAAAACCACCCCAAAATTAAATCGGGGGTGGTTTTTAACTCCAATCTGCGATAAACAAAACAGAAAACAAAGTTTGATTTTATGAGGTTGGTTGAGCTGCAGCCAGAACTTGCTTCAGGGCGACAATCAGGCCAGCGGCAGCCATAAAGGCAATGAAATTATTCAGAATTGAGGACAGTACTGGCCCGCCCAATTGCAAGCCGGCAACTCCAATTAACAATAAAGCAATTACTGCTACCAAAAAGGGAGTGCTTTCCTTCTCTTTTACATTGAGAAAGCCAACAATCAAACCGAGAACAAAAAGAACGACCGGTAAAGAAGGAATAGCGGCAAAACCAGCAATGAGGGCTAATAACATGCCAATAACCAGTGCCCAATGGCCGAGAGTGGTTGCGTTCATATTTTTTTAATTTATTTAGACGAATTAATTAATCGACCTTTTTGGGTTTTTAGCGAATTTCCCCCACTTTTTTTACGGTCGGATCGTCAGGCAGAGTAGTATCTATTGGTTCGTCGTTTGAAGAAACAATCATTCCCGTCCATTGGTCTTTGGCTGAAAATGTAACTTCGTTAATTAGCGTTGCGATTTTCCCTCTTTGAGCCAAGTCAGGAACAAAAGCAATTTGGAAAGCAGCCATCCAGGGGTCTTCTAAAGCTCCTACTCCGGGATTGACGTTTTTAATCTCCCAAATTACTTCGGCCGGACCCACGGGCATGCCCTCCATTAATAATTCATTAAGTTTTAACCGCGTCAGTTCGTCAACATAACCGGTGGGTTGCTGAAGGTTCTGGGGTTCTAATATTTCTTTTCTGTATTTTTCCTGAAAGCCCTTGACAGCACCAAGAGTTGTTCTTCCGAAATAACCGGTAGTTGGCACATAGGCCGGATACCAATAAGGAACCTCTCCTTTAAGTATAATCTGGAGATATCGGACCTCTTCAGTACTCAGTCCTTCGTATAATGGATTTTGGAACCTGAAGGTTGTTGGAATTTCCGGGTAAGGGCCTTTTATTTGGAGGGGATCTGTGATGACCTTCATTTCTCCATGGGTGGTTTTAACGCTCCTAAAATAGACTCCTGAAGGAAGACTGGCCTTAATTCTGACGTTTTCTATCCAATTATAATAATTTTCAAGTTTCCAAACAATTGTGTAATGGGTAGTTTCGTTTACTCGAGGCGGATGTTGGCCGGGGTTTTCAAAAAATCCATATTTATCTTTAAAATAACCTTCCTGAGAGATTTTTATTTGAGAATTGACCCGGTTTCTAAATTCTGCTTCAAAACCGGCCAAGATTACCCTGTTTTTTATTAAGGCGTTAGTTTCGGTTAAATCTTTTGGTTTATAATCTTCTTTTAATTGGACCCAGAATTCTACCTTGCCTTCTTCGCCGGGCGTCAAATATCTAAGCTGGGAAATTTTTTCTCCGTCCCAAGAAATAGAATTTCCTCCTTTATGAAACGTTCCCAAAGGCGCTTCAATGGTAGACAAATCAAAAAGATTCCCTTCCAAAACATTAGTTAAAACCAGGTCTCTCAGAGGCTTATCCTGGATATTTTTAAAATAAATCTGGTAATAGAGCTTTTCTCCGGGATAGGGAAAGTATTTTTCTTGATTATTAATTTTTTGAGAAAACAGAAAATCGGGTTCATAAGTAACAGAACGGGTCAGACCTTCTTTCAAGAGAACGTCCTGGCCGTGAAGATTAATGAATAATTGAGCTCTGAAATCCATTTCTTTTCCAATTTCCTGTCCGCGAGGAAAAGACCCTGTTATTTCTACTTCTTTTCCGCCAAGATATTCTAATTTTGGAATTTCCCATTTTTGTTCCTCTGTTTTTGGCGGTATTGACTCTTTAAAAGTAAAATCAAAAGGAAAGTTTATAGATAGTTTTAAATTGGAAATAGGATGGTCAATTAAGGAAAAATATCTTATTCTAAAGATGAATTCGCTTTCCGTTTTGGGAGATATTGGAATTTTTTTAGGAATGTCCAAAATCAAATCTATTGGCACTTCGGAAATAAGACTGGAAAAATTGGCAACTTTTGACATGGTTATTGCCGGCTGCCTTGCCGTAGAATAATTCAACCAGGTTTTGGCTTCTCTTTTTTCGCCTTCGGTTCCAAAAAGCTGCGCTTTAAAGTTAAGCACTTTTTCTTCATTAGGGTAAAGAGATTCTCCCAATGTTATTGTTTCAACTAAACTTTTTTCCGGCAGAGAAAAAGAAGGATAATTAAAAACCAATTCCGGATTTTTCAAAACAACGTTACCCGTGTTCTTACAGGTTACGGTATAAGTTATTTCTTCTCCGGCTTTGGCTGTTGCTGGTCCTGAAATATTAACTTCAACTCGGGTTCGGGGTAAAACGACCCTTATAATTAAAAAAAAGACCACTAAAATCAGAACAAAAGCCAAAATGGTAGTCAAAAGAGCTGACCGCTCAGAAAACTCCCCTGTTCTAAAAAGAGAGATAGCCGATTTAAGTTTTTCTTTGATTGTTTCCGTCATTATATTAATTATATCAATAAAAAGAAAGAAAACAATAATTTAACCCCGGAAAAAGAGAATAACGACACTAAGAAAAAGGATTAAAACTATTATTGCAAAAACTAAAACAATCCGGTTGAAAACCTTTCTAAATGGTTGAGGCCGGGGCGGAAGATTCTCCAC
>Ga0172366_10004425_pt1 | contig 11066 bp, 11 predicted proteins | sample LakKivSesite69cm_FD_114533 | JGI IMG/M metagenome (GOLD analysis project Ga0172366, IMG submission 114533) | Sediment microbial communities from Lake Kivu, Rwanda - Sediment site 69cm | ecosystem: Environmental > Aquatic > Freshwater > Lake > Sediment | place: Rwanda: Western Province, Lake...
AACTTCCGCCAAACCAGTTATTGCCAGAAGTAATAGATTTGGTCATTATTTTGTGATTGATGATAAGAGTAATAATGTTTACAGAGTTAAAGATTCCGTATGGTATAACACAAAAACATTAAATGATGATAAGGACATCACAAATCATATTCAAGATTATGATAATCATTTTGACATAGCAGATTTATTTAGTTATTTACAAACACCCAAACCACTTAGGGCTTCAATATATATTTATCTTGCTTCTCCGGCTGAATTAATCGTGATTGATCCGTTTGGAAGAAAGCTCGGCAGAGATCCAATAACAGACACTATCTATAATGAAATTCCCGATAGCAATTATACCAAAGACGGTCCAATAATAAGTAGTGATAACCCTATTAATTCAGAAGATATCCATGAAGGCAGGGTTATCTACATTTCTTCTCCTCTTGACGGAGAATATTCTCTCAAGGTGATTGGCACAAATTCAGGAACTTATACCCTAGATTTTTCAAGTTATAATGAAGCAGAAGAATCTACTGATGTAACCTTTGAAGGAATTATCGATACGGGGATTACTTCAAATTACATCCTTAACTATAATAGGAACCCCGAAGAACCAATCGAAGTAGAACGAATTATAACTATAACGGATGCTATTAAAGATACAGAAATGAGTTATCAACTTGGTTGGATAACCAAAAAATGGGTTAGAGACCTACTTATTCTTAAATTAAAAATAGCTCAGAAATTACAACAAAAGAAAGCATATAAGGCCGCAATTGAAATTGTTAGATTATTCATCTTTGAGGTGAAATTTTACAATAAAAAGGGGATTATTAACGATCAAGCTAAAAATCTTTTAATTAATGATGCCCAATATATTATCGAGCATATTTAAATATTGTGAATTCAACTAAACTCAAATTTAAAATAAAGTGGCTATATGTTTTTATAGTTGTTTTAATTATTGTGCTAGGATTTGTGGGGTATTATCTTTACTCTTTAAAAAACCAAACGAAAGAGCAGAATCACAATCTCTGTTTAGCCGATGATGAACAGGTCGAGTATCAAATAGAAGAAAAGAAAGATAGTCCCAGTAGTGCCATCGTATACATAAAAGAAAAGGATAGTAATAAACAAATTTTTAAATTCCAGATAGAAAATATCATACCCAATCATTATTATCCTTACGAGGCCCATAAATGCGGTATTTATCTAGTTCGAGAATTTAATTATGATTATATAAAAGGGAAAACATTGCCAGATTTTAGAATGGAGGTTTGGCGATACACTTACAATGGTGTGGGTGAAAAATTGGTAGAAGAAAGCGATTTTCGTGTTGATTCCACTGAAACTTATCTTGTTCTGGAACAAAGTTATTTAGGTCAGCCAGATTATGCTATAGTCATTAAAAGTCTTAAATCTTCTAATCTTAAAGATACATTTGTTCTTAAATACGACGATCTAATTAATAAATATTCAGCCCCTCAAGGAAACTTAAGTCTAGGACGCTGGCGAGATAATGGTAGATATTTTTGGGGTAATATTTTTATGGGCGCAGAAACCTTGGCCTTTTTCCGCATAGAAGTTGGTAGTTGGATAACAGAAGTTTTCGTTGTTCCGAAAGAGGCTTCAACCGTGGAGAACATTAGCGAAAACGGTGAATACATTACCTATAATAATGGTCCTGGCTGGATAGCCATTGATGAAGATGCTCAGCGAATATATGAAGAATGGCGAAAGGAGGGTAAAAAAGTTTCTTTATTTATCTATAATCTTTTTACCAAAGAAAAAGTTAAATTAGCTACAACAGATAATCCGGAATGGAACTTTAACTCTCAATGGATTTCTGATACAGAACTTCAATACGAAATGCCAGATGGCGAGAAGAGGATTTATAAGATTGAAGAATAGAAATATGAATAAAATTAAAACAATTTTGATATTTTCAATCGCTGTTTTGGGAATTGTTTTATTTGCTATACCAGCCCCGGTTTTTGCAGAGGGCATTAATAATCCTTTTAAAACACCAGGTCGCATCCAAGGCACTGGTACCTCTTTTGAAATTACAGACAGCCGATATCTGAATATTACACTGGAAAGCAGTGAAGAAATAAACCTAATCATGGAATCAATTCCCAAAATAGTCAGTTTGAATGTAAAAGCAGTTCAAGACAATACTGATTCTGTTGTTTTGTCTCTCGGTGGTTTAGAGCCCAACAAAGCCTATTATAAATATCAAGATAGCCATAAAAATGAGGATGTTTTTGTTGCTGACGATACTGGAAAGTTCAGCTGGCCTCAAGATTTATCAACAACTCACCATATTTGGATTCAGGAACAAAAATCAACCACATATATTGACCAAGACACGACTGTCGAAAATTTATTTAATCATTCATGTTAACATTTTTAAAATGGAGGGTTATTTATCGGGCAATAAACAAAAAAAATCTCCTCTGACGTTAGGTATATCGAGTATATTATTGGCTTTTTTGGGGGCTTATATTGTGTTAATAATAGCTTGGCCATTTTTGGAACGAGAGATTACTAAAAGAAGCTTGCTAAGTAATTTTTCAGTTATCTTAATTACTCTTTACTATATTAGTTTAATTTTAATGGCCATTTGGGGATTAGTTAGAGGAATAAAATTATTAAAGCTGGGCAAGAAAACAAAAATAATTCTGGGTATTATATTATCTTTACTCGGATTAATATCGGCGATATTCATTGGATGGCTTGTTGTAGGAATGCTTTTCGCAACGATTTAAAAATTTTGTTAACCCCCAAGCGCATATAGCCGATATGAGAACAGCATATCAATATGTTTTCGAGGAAGATATTAAGAAAAACAAAGGGTCCAAGAAAGGAAGAATTATTAAAAAAATAGGCCTGGTTTTGATGGGAATTGATTTATTACATCTTTTAATAATTTTTCTATTAAATAAAGACAGCCCCGAACCTCAGTTAATAATTTTATATATAATTTATGTTGTGCTTCCTATATTATCTATTGGATTAATTTTATTTTTTTGGGGGAGATATATTCAATTCAAAACAAGAAAAGGTTTAATAATTGCTCTTGTTATCACCGTCATTCTTTCATTATTTATTCTTCAATGCATCATTTGGATTTTTCCATACTATGAATAAAATTAAAACAATTTTAATTATTTCCATCGCTGTTTTGGGCGGAGTGCTTTTATTTAATTTGAATGCCTCGGCAAATAGTGTTTTGGTTGTCCAATTTCAACCCAATCCATTATTTAATCAAATGAGTTTCTTGCCCGGAGACACGGCTACGGCTTCAGTTATAGTAACCAACAACAGCGCTCAAACCCAGAAAATCGGCACCCAAGCAATTAATTTCAGCGACCTAAATCATCTTGGTGATGTTCTGCATTTAGTGATTACGGAGGGAGCATTTACTAGATATTCCGGAACTCTTTCCCAATTTTACAATGCTGGGGAAATTCATCTTTCTGATTTAGCAGGAAATGGAGCAAACACCACTTATTATTATGCAATAACTTTTGATTTGAATGCTGGAGATACATATCAGGGCAAGGGTTTGGGTTTTGATATTGTGGTTGGATTTTTGGGTGAATCAATAGGTCAGGAAATTCCTCCCGGAGTTGGTGGGGGAGGTGGTGGTGCTTCTTCTGGCGGATTGATTATTTTTAATGAGGCAATCGGAGGTTTAGGGTCTGCTACGGTAACTATTACTTGGGATACTAACTTGAGTGCTACCAGTCGGGTGATTTATTCTCCTTTAAGCTCTGCTCCGGTTTTTAATCCCAGTAATCCGCCGAATTATGGTTATGATTTTTCTACAACTGAAGATACTAATAAAGTTACAGACCATACGGTTATTATTCCGGGTCTAAATCCGGCAACCACTTATGTTTTCCGTTGCGTTTCTCATAACTCGCCAGATACATTAAGCCCCGAATATAGTTTTACTACTTTAGGTCCCGGCGAGACACCGATTGAAGGCATCCAGCAATTAGGTGAACAAATGGGAGAAGTTTTAGGCGCAGCAGTGATTAGAACCGCTTTGCCCGAAACCGGAGGAATATTAAATAAAATTGCGAAAAGCAACGAATCAAAAATAAACTTAATCCTTGCCAGCGGACTGATATTTATTTGGATTGTTTTATTTTTAATAAGAAAAAGGATAAAACACTTGACATAATTTTAGAATTATGCTAAGCTTTTATTAAATAGGAGATTTGTTCTTTTTACCCTTTATCATTTCGTAGAAATGGTGTAGGGTTTTGTTCTTTTGGAGGAAAAATTAAATAAGGGGGAACTTTATTGGTTAAAATTAATTTAGACGGAGCCGAACAGAATCAAAACTGTTGGGAATTTTTTATACCCTAAATTAATTAAATGTTAATCATTAAGCAAATAATCAAACAGTTGTTATGAAAAATTTTTCTCCAAAAAACAAAATATATTTGGCAAGCGCAATTGCTATAGTGGCAACCATAGTTTTTACTATGGGTTTTTTGTCTCTTAAGGCATCTGCCTGCACTGGCAGTTGTCAACCTGAATTATGTCAGGCGGGTGAAACATTGACGGAATTCAATTACAATTCAAAACCACAATCTGTTTTTATTGATGAAAATACCCAAAACCTAGCTGACCAGTTATGTCAGGAAAGTTATATAAGCGTTGATACCTCGGATGGGAATCCTCATTACATTTATCTGAGCTGGGATAATCTTGGCGATCTCTCTGGTTATGAAAACATTCTAAAGTTCAATTTATTATTAAATCATAAAGAAAGTTCTACAACCATAAAAGTTGAACTTAAGAATGAACTCGATAACTGGATTGAGGTTTGCGATCCAGCTGAAAGAAGTTCGTTTATTGAAGATACTTGCAATTTGTCGCCATATTTTGATACTTTGAAACAGGTTAGTCCCATAGAATTAAGAGTGGTTGTCGAGAAAACGGGAGCCTGCCACGAGTATCTTAAATGCGCGAAACTTGATGTAAAATTATATCATTGTGAACCCCCTGCTCCATTTTGCGGAGATGGAATCAAAAATGGTCAGGAAGAATGCGATGGTCAAGATGGAGTCTCGGAACATTATGTTTGTACTGACCAGTGTACTTTAGAGTATGTGCCGTACTGCGGAGACCAAATCTGTGATAAAAATGAAACTTGTGAGACCTGTTCTCAGGATTGCGGCGAGTGTCCAGCCACGAATTATTGTGCTATGTATTTCAATCATGTTCCTGATGGCGTAGAATTTGAAGGACCGATTACCGGTTTAATTCCGGGAGACAATCCCTTTAATCATCCGAATTGGTGGGATATCGCTAAATTAGCTTTTGAGCAAAACGATTCCAGCTTAACTTTTGGCGACAACTTTTTGCCGGTTGATGAAGGAAAAGACGGCGACCCATTTCATTTTAGCGCTCATTGGAGAGCATTATTAAATGTTTCCGCTGACGGAAGTTACGGATATACACTGGGTTCTGACGACGATGCTTGGCTGTATATTGACGGCAACATGGTTGAAGATTTGGGTGGAGTTCACGCTCCGGTTACCAGAAATAATTCCATATTTCTTACCCAGGGTCAGCATGTTTTTAATTTGTATTTTGCCGAAAGACATACTGTCCAGTCATATCTTTACTTTGAATGGACAACCCCGGGAATTGAAGTTATCGCCGAGTGCGAACCTTATTGTGGTGATGAAACCTGTAATGGTCAGGAAACTTGTGAAACTTGCGAAAGCGATTGTGGACCATGTCCCGAATGTCAGACAGATGAGGACTGTGATGACCAAAGTGCTTGTACTACTGATACATGTGCAAATGGAGAATGTGTGCATGCAGACGTAACTTGTTTTGATCAAGACCAATGTACGGACGATTCCTGTAATCCAACAAGCGGTTGCGTTTTCACGCCAAATCAGCAATGTGTTTGTGACCCGAATGTAGAATTAATTAAAAATGGCGGATTTGAAACACCCGAGGTTATAACTTCTCAATTATGGGATATTTTTAACAGCTCATTTTTGGGTGGTTGGGAAGTAACCTGGATGAGCTTGTTTCCTTCGGAATGGAATGGATTTCCGCGACCTTTAAGCGCTTATCTTGAATTACAAAGAGGAGCTGCGGGAGACCCGCATGACGGAAACCAGCTAGCAGAACTGGATACTGACTGGGACGGTCCAAGTGGTTCTTTAACCTATGAGCCGGCTTCAGTTAAAATTTATCAGGACATTCAAACTATCCCAGGACAAAAATACAATATAAGTTTCTGGTTTTCTCCGAGACCGAATACTTCAGCAGAAAATAATGCCTTGGGATTTAATTGGGACAATGGCGCCTACTCAACCACGGTCACCAATGGCGCAGGAGAAAACAATACTACCTGGAAACAATACACTTACACGCTTACCGCAACTTCAAATACAACCAGAATCGAGTTTTCCGATTTGGGGCAGCCCTCCGATTCTTACGGAACCTATTTGGATGACGTGAGTGTAAAATGTAATCCTTTAACCCAGAGTTGCGGAAATAATGTAATTGAACAGGGTGAGACCTGTGAATTGCCGGATACAAACAATAATGAGAATTGTCAGCAATCAACTACTCAATGTGCTGACGGAAACAAAACTCAGACAAGGGACGTCTTTGGCAATTGTGATGGATTATGCGGTTGCGTACTTGATGAATTTAGCGCACCTGTTTGTGTAAAAAATAGCTGCAACGCTACTTGTGCAGTTGATGCTGATTGCGATGACCAGAACGAGAATACTACCGATACTTGTAATTTAACTACTTGTCTTTGCGAGAACACGCCCCATACCTGTGGAAACGGAGTAATTCAAGGAGAGGAACAATGCGATAACGGCGCACAAAATGGGCAGGTTTGTACTCCTGCTTGCGAAAGCCAATGTTCTTATTGTTCAGCAACCTGTACTCTGGTTACGCTTAATGGAAGCACTTGCGGTCGCGGAGGTGATGGCGGAGGAGGCGGAGGTGGCGGTGGTCACATAGTGAGATGCGGCGACGGTATTCGCGAATTAGATGAACAATGTGATGATGGAAATAATATAGATGGCGATGGCTGTTCTTCAACTTGTAGAATAGAACAAATAGCTGGTGCTTCAACCGAACAACCGGGAGAGGTCTTGGGAGAAGCAACAACCCGACTTCCCAGTACAGGCGGAAGTCCCTATTTAATAATGATTAGTGCCTTAATTGTCGCTTTGGGCGCTCTTATTGGTATAATTATATTAGTAACCAAAGACGAAAAATCTGAAGATGAAAAATTCTCAAAAAAGAATTATATTAATCGGACTGATAATAGTTTTTGTTATGGGTATAGGGGTTGCGGTTTACCCGTTTTTTCCTCTTATAAAATATTATCTTTCATCCAAACCCGCGGAAATCCCTGGTATCCCGGAAATTGTATCTGATGAAAAAGAAGAACTGGAAGAAAATATTGCCTCATCATCAGAGATTGAAGGCAATATTTTAATTATACCCAAAATCGGAGTGAAAATTCCCATTGTTGAAGGGAGCGACGAATCGGCCTTAAATCGGGGGGCTTGGCGATTGCCTGAAACCTCTACACCGGACAAAGGTGGCAACACTGCCATTGCTGGTCATCGCTGGAAATATCGCCCGCCATCAGAAAAAACTTTTTATCTTTTGGATAAATTAGAAGTAAGAGATAGTTTTAAAATAATTTGGCAAGCTAAAGAATATAATTATAAGATAGTTTCTATTAATATTGTTTTGCCCACGGATGTCTGGGTTTTAAATCCGACAACTGTGCCGACCGTTACGCTGATAACCTGCACCCCGCTTTTTTCCACTGCCAAGAGATTGATTGTGAAAGGAGAATTAATCGAGTGATTATAATTGTGATTTATCCACATTTTTTTATTTTTAAAATAAAGTTATAATTAAATTGTAATAAATTAAATTTGTAACACTGGGGATGAGAATATTAATTTTAACCCGAAACGTTAGTCAGGTATTTCATAATGGGAAGCCGTTAAGCGGATACGGCAGAGAAAACATTAATGACGCCTTGGCTATTAAAAAAATATTGAACGGCTCACACGATATTAAAATTCTTCCCTTAAGCGAGGACATTTATTTTCAGGTTAGAATTGAAAAGCCGGATGTGATTTTCAATTTGTGCGACGATGGATTTAGAGGTGACCCGACCATGGAACCGCATGTGGCGGCTATGCTCGATGTTTTAAATATTCCTTATACCGGTAACAATTATTTCACCCTGGCTCTTTGTCAGAATAAAGCCAGAACAAAAGATATTTTGAATTTCAATAATATTTCAACTCCGAAGTTTCAGGTTTTTACTTCTGCCGAAAGGAAAATAGACCCCGAATTAAAATATCCCCTGATAGTTAAGCCAATCAGAGAAGACGGCAGTATCGGAATCAGGGAGCGTTCGGTTGTAAATAACGAGCAGCAATTAAAAGAAGAGGTTGACCACATCGTAAGTATTTATCGACAGGAGGCGTTGGTGGAAGAATACATTGATGGTCGGGAATTCAGCGTATCATTGATAGGCAACAGGCGGCCGATTGTTTTGCCGGTTGGAGAAATTGATTTTAGCGGGATGCCGGCAAACATGCCCAGAATCGTCAGCTATAGAGCGAAATGGATAAAGCAGAGCATTGCTTATAAAAAAACACCGACGATTTGTCCTGCAAACATAGATGAAAAAACAAGTAAATTAATAGAAGAAATAGCCAGAAAGTGTTATAAGATTTTCGGTTGTCGCGGTTATGCTCGGGTTGATTTTCGTTATGACGAGAAAGAAAAAAAGCTTTACGTGTTGGAAGTTAATCCCAATCCGGACATTGATGAGGATTGTTTTTTAGCCAAGTCAGCTGTTGCCGCCGGGATGAGTTATTCAAATTTACTTTCAAAAATCATTGATTTTGCCTTAGAAAAAAGGTATTAATATAGATATTTAAGAAAGGAGGATAAATGTCTAATATAGTGGAGGAGGTCTTTTATAGATCTTTAATAACTTTGTCTGAGAAAATTCTTAGCCGAACAATTATCGAGGTAAGGGGATTAGAAAATTTACCAAAAAACCGGGGCTTTATTATTGCCGCCAATCATGTAAATTCGCTTGACCCGTTTGTAATCGTTGTTGCTCTGAGGGGTTTTATCAAAGAGAATCTTCTTAAAAGGGGAAAGAAGTTCTACTACATTGGGATGCGCGCCGTAAAAAAGCGAATTTACTCATTTTTTCTGAATGAGGACATGGGCTACCTTTGCAGCACAAAAGAAGGAGTGAACAGATCTGTCGAATTATTAAAAGAAGGAAACGCGGTGGGCATTTTTCCAGAGGGTCGCAGGAACAACAGTGGAAAAATTATTAAAGGCAGAAAAGGTATAGCTTTTATGGCATTGCAGTCAGGCGCGCCGGTTATTCCAACTGCTTGTTTCGGTCTTTCAAGCTGGGGTTTCTACCAAGGATTAAAGGCTCTACAAGGACCCAAGAAAGTTTATTTTGGTGAACCGTTACAATTCTTCCCCAGAGATTTATCGGATTTATTGGAAAATCCCAGCGCTTCCTTAATGGCAACCGGGATGATTATGCTGGAGATTGCCAAGTTGTGCGGAAAGGAGTATGAATTTTGAAGGCTTGTCCCGATTTGTCGAAGCGGTCGGGACTTTTTTATTTTGTTGTATAATTTAAATATGAAGCAGATTTACAGCAAAAAAGATTATTATACCAAAAAAGCCAAAAAGGAAAATTATCCTGCTCGTTCTGTTTATAAACTTGAAGAAATTGATAAAAAATACGGGCTGATTAAAAAGGGTGATAAGGTTTTGGATTTGGGTTGCGCGCCAGGTTCATGGCTGATGTATATTGCGAAAAAAATAGGCGAGAAAGGAAGAGTTGTTGGAGTCGATGTTTTGGAGATGAAAATAAAGATTCCCCAGAATGCGATATTTTTGAAAAAAGATATAATGAGTTTTGATGTTTGGGGAAAGTATGATGTGGTGGTTTCGGATTTGGCGCCCTCAACTTCGGGAATAGATTTTGTTGATGCCGAAAGGTCATTGGAGTATTGCGAGCGGGCTCTGGAAATTGCGAAAAAAGTTCTAAATAAAGGCGGAAATTTTTTGTGTAAGATTTTTGAGGGCGAGGGGACTGATGAATTTTTCAAAAAAGTAAAGAATAATTTTGAATGGGCTAAAAGATTCAAACCCAAAGCGAGTAGAAAATGGAGCAGGGAGATTTATATTATTGGAAAAAATTATGATTCAACCCATTGAATATAAACGCGGATATACGAGGTTTTTAGGGTGCAAAATCGACCTCTCTTTACGGCCGATGATACCCAGAAAAGAGACCAGATTCTGGCTGAAGCGCGCAATCAGGGATATTTCTAAAAAAGGCGAAAAATTCGCCTTTTTGGACGTTTTTTCGGGTTCGGGGTGTATTGGGCTTGCAGTGCTAAAAAATTGCTCCAAATGGGCAAAAATGGGCGTACTTAGCGATATAGAGGAGCGCTTCGTAAAACAGGCTAAAATTAACCTGAAATTGAACCGAATTAACCCTCAAAAATATCGGGTTCTTCAGTCGGATATTTTTCAAAATATTAGTGGTAGGTTTGACTATATTTTCGCCAACCCGCCTTACGTGGGACTGGATAATCGCCATTTGGTTCAGGAATCGGTTTTGGACTGGGAACCAATGATTGCCATATTTAGCGGAGAGGATGGGCTAGTTTACATCAGAAGATTTTTGAAAGATGCGAGAAAATATTTGAAAAAAAACGGGAAAATTTATCTGGAATTTGACCACTTGCGGAAAAGAGAAACAGAAGGACTGTTAAAACAATTAGGATATAAAAATTTTAACTTCCACAAGGACCAATTCGGTAAATGGAGATGGGTAGTTTGTTCTTGACAAATAATTTATTATAATTTATACTATAGTCAAAGGAGGTATCGCGCATTATACCCCGAAGTGCAACACTTCAAGGTTAATAAATTAGCAGTTTTTGAAAGGTGTTTTTCTAAATAGCGTTCTTCAAAAACCTCTTTAGCCGTCC